>Ga0209692_10005145_pt1 | contig 11404 bp, 10 predicted proteins | sample tdDd472_FD_187129 | JGI IMG/M metagenome (GOLD analysis project Ga0209692, IMG submission 187129) | Marine sediment microbial communities from the Atlantic coast under amendment with organic carbon and nitrate - tdDd47.2 (SPAdes)... | ecosystem: Environmental > Aquatic > Marine > Coastal >...
GAAGACGGCGCTCGGCGGGACTTCCGTATCCGGCGGATCGGGATGGTCTTCCAGGAGTTCGAGCTGCTCGAGTATCTGACGGTGCTCGACAATATCCTGCTGCCCTATCGGATCAATGGATCGCTCGTGCTCGATCAAACGGTCCGGAGACGCGCCGCCGAACTCGCCGAACTGGTTGGCCTTGCCGACAAGCTCCACCGGCTCTCGACAATGCTTTCCCACGGTGAGAAGCAACGCGTCGCGGTCTGCCGCGCCCTCATCGCAGAGCCGGTGCTGCTGCTCGCCGACGAACCCACCGGCAACCTCGACCCCAACAACACCCAGCGAGTCCTCGATATCCTCCTAGGCGCCGCCAACGCCACGGGCGCGACGCTGGTAACAGTGACCCACGATCACGATCTGTTGCCGAAGTTCGACAGACACGTGGACGTCATGGATCTGCTGAGCCGGACGGAGACGGAGTTACCGCAGATAGCGCAGATAGGCGCAGATGAGGGAGCGGGACGATGAGCTTTTGCGGCCTTCCTTCGGTTGATACTGGATGCTGGATGTCGGGGTCGGATGCTGGATGCTGGATGTCGGGGTCGGATGCTGGATGCTGGATGCTGGATGCTGGATTTCCCATCCAACTTGGACGTAACGCCCAACCAGACACGCCATCATCACGTCAAGTTCTCCATCGCTCGCTCGCGAGAAAAGGGTGGTCGGCGTGAGCTATCGGAATCTCGAGGTTTGGCAGCTCGCACGGAGTCTCACGATCGAGATCCACGAGATGACGCTGACCCAACTTCCGAAGTTCGAGATGTATGAGGTTGGCCAGCAGATTCGTCGCTCCGTCAAATCCGTCAGGGCCAACATCGTAGAGGGATACGGCAGGCGGCGCTACAAACATGATTTCATCCGATTCCTAGTGATTGCTCTCGCTTCATGCGACGAGACTCGGGACCATCTCGAGGTCCTTCACGACACCAAATCACTAACCAACGAAGCGACCTACCTGACTCTAGCCAGAAAACTCGAACAACTAGGGAAACGGCTCAACAACCTCGTATCCAGCGTGGATCGCGGCCACCGATCTGTCCGCGAAGTCCTGGAGCCATACGATGACATCAAGGAGGACGAGGGCGCCCGACTCTCCGAGGCAGACGAAATCAGGTGTGCCCATCCAGCATCCAGACTCCAGAATCCAGAATCAGACAAGGGCGACCTGTCCCACGAGGTCGACGAATCCACCCTCGTCCACCCAGGATCCAGCATCCAGGATCCAGCATCGTGACCGATGTTCTGTTCCTTGCCTGGCGCTACCTGGCGCACAACCGCATTAAAACAGTGGTTCTCGTCGGCTCGATCATGTTGATCGTGTATCTCCCGGTTGCGCTACGGGTGTTGGTGACTCAATCGGCGACGGAGCTGACTTCGAGGGCGGAGGCGACTCCGTTGCTGGTGGGGGCGAAGGGCAGTCCGCTCGAGCTGGCTTTGAGTTCGCTCTATTTCTCAGCCGACACCCCCGAGCTGACGACCCACGCCGAGGCGTCGCGGATCGCCTCGACGGGCTACGCCCAGGCGATTCCGCTCTATGTGAGATTTAAAGCGCGATCGCAGCCCATCGTCGGTACGACGCTGGACTACTTCGACTTCCGCGGTCTGCGATTTGTCGAGGGCCGCAACATGGCCATGCTCGGCGAGTGCGTCCTCGGATCACGGGCCGCGAAGATTCTTGAGGCTGGTGTCGGCGGATCGGTGGTCTCCTCACCGGAGAGTGTCTTCGATATTGCGGGCGTCTATCCGTTGAAAATGCAGGTGGTCGGGGTACTCGAACCGACCTTCACAGCCGACGATGAAGCTGTCTTTGTCGATCTCAAAACGGCATGGATCGTCCAGGGCCTGGTCCACGGTCACCAGGACATGGCCGCACCCGAGGCGGCGCCGGGGGTCCTCGCCCGCGAGGGCGACACCATCATCGCCAACGCCTCGGTGGTGCAGTTCACCGAGATCACGCCCGATAACATCGACAGTTTTCACTTTCACGGTTCGGTGGATGACTACCCGATCTCAGCGGTCATCGCCGTGCCCCACGATCAGAAGTCCGGGACCATCCTCATGGGTCGCTACGAGGCGCCCGATGAGCCGATGCAGATCCTCAAGCCCACCACCGTCATCGACGATCTCCTCGGCACCATCTTCACGGTGCAGAACTTCGTCGTCGCCGGGATGCTGCTCGTCGGCGTCGCGGCTCTTGCCACGGCCTCACTGGTATTCGTTCTCTCGCTCCGGCTCCGCCAACGCGAGATCGAAACCATGGCCCGGATCGGCGGCTCGAAAATGCGGGTCGCCGGAGTGCTTGTCGCCGAGGTCGCGGTGGTGATCGGGATGAGCGTGTTTCTGGCCGGGATCCTCACGGTGCTCACAGCTCGATTCGCGCCCGCCGTGGTGCGGGTGCTTCTTCTTCAGTAAGGTTTACCGACAACACAAAGGAGACCTCTCATGCGTCTCGCAACCTCGCTTTCCCTTTCTCTCGTGATCGCCCTCTTGTCCTGCGGTGGAGCCGGCCCCGAACCGACCGCCCCAGCCGTCGACGAGGTCCTCGACCGACTGCTCGTCTACACAGTGAACTACCCCCTCGCGTATTTTGCCGCGCGCCTCGGTGGTGATCACGTCGAGGTGGTTTTCCCGGCTCCCCCCGGCGAGGATCCCGCCTTCTGGTCGCCTGACCCCGAGACCATCGCCGCGTACCAGGGGGCGGACGTGATCCTGCTCAACGGCGCCGGCTACGCCAAGTGGGTCGAACGTGCGACCCTTCCGAGTTCCAAGCTGGTGGACACCTCGGCCGGGTTTGAAGATCGCTACATCGAGCTCACCGGCACCGTCACTCACAGCCACGGCCCCGAGGGTGATCATGAGCATGGCGGCTGGGCCTTCACCACCTGGCTCGATTTGAACCTGGCCGTCGAGCAGGCACGATCCGTCGCCGACTCCCTCTCATCCAAGATCCCCACCGCGGCGGCCGAGATCGAAGAACGATTCACCAGTCTGGAAACCGACCTGATGGCCCTCGACGCTCGTTTCGCCGCCGCCGCCGAGACCATCGGTTCAGAACCTCTCCTCTTTTCACACCCCGTGTATCAGTACTTCATCCATCACTACGAGTTGAACGGCCACGAAATCCACTGGGAGCCCGATGTCGAGCCCGACGGAAAGATGTGGTCCGAGCTCGCTCACATCCAAGACCACAACACCGCGCGGTGGATGCTCTGGGAAGGCGATCCGCTAGAGACCAGCGTCGCCAGCCTCGATGAACGCGGAATCTCGAGCGTCGTCTTCTCGCCCTGCGCCAACCCTCCCGAGGAGGATGATTGGATGACCGTGATGACCGCAAACGCCGAGGCTCTGGAAACCATCGCGGCAACCCACAGATAGGCACGGATTCACTCATCGCACCATCACAAATCGCCCGCAGATCACGCAGATTGACGCAGGTAGCCATCGCAATTTTGACCCATCGCAGGCCAACACAAGGAATGGAGGGGACGATGACTAACCAGGTTCCTCTTCACGAAGAGACCTATCGGATACTCGGGGCCTGCTTCGAGGTTTACATCAAGGTGGGTTGCGGGTTCCTCGAACCGGTTTATCAGGAGTGCCTGGAGATCGAGCTTGGGGCTCAAGAGAACCCCTTGGTCAGCCAACCCGTTTTCAATCTTGGGTACATGGAATCTGTGCCATCTGTGTGATCTGTGGGCTTTACGTCCGATGTTGATCAGCTCAGCTCGAAGACCAGCTCCGCCGCCGTATCCATGTCGTCAGCCATGAACCGGTCGTCCTCGTATCGAGGCACCCTCTCCCGCAGCCGGCTGATGACTTTCTCCAAGTCGTCCGACGTTCTGAGCGGACGGTGGAACTCGAGGGCCTGGGCGGCGGCAAGATACTCCATCCCAAGGACCTGGCGACCGAGGTCGACCACGCGGGCCAGCTTGCGAGCCGCCCAGGTCGACATGGAGACGTGATCCTCCTGACCCGCCGAGGTGGGGATCGAGTCCACCGAAGCCGGGTGCGAGAGGGTTTTCATCTCGCTAACGAGCGCCGCGGCCGAGACCTGAACCATCATGAAACCGGAGTTGACACCGGCGTCATCCACCAGAAATCTCGGAAGCCCCGAAAGCGAGCTGTCCACCATCCGGGCAAACCGGCGCTCCGAGATCGACGCGAGATCGGTGATGGTGATGGCGAGATAGTCGAAGACCGCGGCGATGGGCGCGCCGTGAAAGTTGCCTCCCGAAACAATGCGGCCATCGGGAAAGACCATGGGGTTGTCCGTCGCCGAGTTGAGCTCGATGGTGAGCACCCGGCGGACCTGGTCAAACGCATCGCGACCGGTTCCGTGCACCTGGGGGGAGCACCGCAGCGAGTAGGCATCCTGGACCCGGCCGCAATCCCTGTGGGACTCACGGATGGCCGAACCATCGAGCAGACGACGGATTCGGCGGGCGCTCTCACCCTGCCCGGGGTGGGGCCGGGCGTCGTGCACCGAGCGGTCGAACGCAGCGTCGGTTCCCGCGAGGGCGTCCAGGGTCAGGGCGCAGATGACATCAGCGGCGCCGAGCAACCGACCCGCGTCGGCCAGGGCCAGGGCGCCGACGGCGGCAGAAGCCTGGGTGCCGTTGATCAGCGCCAGACCCTCTTTAGCACCGAGGACCAGCGGATCGATCCCCACCCGGTCGAGCGCGACTTTCCCGGAAACACGGTCGCCGGCAACAACGGCTTCGCCCTCGCCGACCAGCGGCAATGCGAGGTGAGCCAATGGCGCCAGATCGCCCGAAGCGCCCACCGAACCCATGCACGGCACAACCGGGTGCACACCGGCATTGAGGATATCGAGGACCTTCTCCACCACCAACGGGCGACACCCCGCGTGGCCGGTGGCCAGTACGTTCGCCCGGAGCAGAAGCATGGCCCGGACCACTTCTTCACTGAACGGTTCGCCAACACCACAGGCGTGAGAACGCAGCAGGTTGAGCTGGAGCCGTTCGAGTTGGTCCGCTGGGATGCTGACCTCGGCAAGCCGACCGAAACCGGTGTTGATTCCATAGGCGACCTGACCCGACGAGAGGATGTCGTCGATGACCTGCCGGGACGCAACCACTCGTTTCCGGGCCTGGTCGCCGAGAACCGTCGACGCGCCGCCACGTGCAACGGCTTCTACCGCTTCGATGGTCAGGGATTGCCCGTCTACGTTGACGGTGGTGTGATCAGTCATAAAGAACCTCCGAGAGCGAGCATTCTACCCGGTCGTTGCTGGATGCTGGATGTTGGATAGGAGCGTCGCACAATCCCATCACACGCTACCGCCCACAGATCACACAGATAAACACAGATGACGTCGCAGTCCATCGCTGGATTGCCCGCAGATCACGCAGATAGACGCAGATGCATTGCACCATCGCAATTCAACGCAATGGCGCAAGATCGCATAGCCATCGCATTTGAGAGAGGGCGCTGCGGAAATTGTAGGTTGTCATACTTCTTGGGGCGCGCCTTTGACCGGTGGGGAGACCGACCGGCAAGCAGGGATGCTTGCCCCTACAATCCGTCCGAGATCATGGTTTCGGGTGGAGGAGGCGCCAGGTCATGGCCCGGACCTCGTCGAAGAGATCGATGGATCTCGTCGCCTGTTGGCGACCAACGGCACCTGCTTCCATCAGGAGACGGAGGTGGCAGTCGACTTCCTTGGCCGATGCAAAGGCGATTCGCCAATGGTGGGTGCGGTCGCGTCCCGATCGCCCGTGGCCCTCGGCGAGGTTTGCGGGCACCGAGGCCGCGGAACGGATCACCTGATCAGCAAGACTCTTGAGGGGCGCCGGCACCCGTTTCACGAGACCGATTGCCGACCCGGCAGCCGTTAGCGCCTTTTCGTAAGCGATGAGATTGGTGGCTGGGAGCGTGTCGTGCATGATGACCTCCGGGTTGTTCATGCTCCTCTCCCAGCCGGAGGGGAAACCCATGTCAAGGGTCGCCTCCGAGGCGACTTGTCTTGCCCTTGACATGGGTTTTCCCTCCGGCTAGTTACTCCACCAAGAACAACCTGGGGGTCATCATGCCGGCGCCTCTGCAGGTGACAACCGCCGCTGAACCCTGTCCCTGATCGCCGTCCTGGTTCCTGACGCTGTTTGCTGTCCCTGATCGCTGTCCCTGGTTCCTGACGCTGATCCCAGCCGTTTTTCAACGGGATACTCACCACCACCTCAAAGCCATCCTGCGGGCGAGACGCCCGCACCACAATGTGCGATCGCTTTTTCTCCAAGCGCCGCACCGGCTGCTGCCTCCTGTTCGCTGGCACTGATGGCCGCCGCCGGTCGCTGCCCCTGCTTGCTGTCCCTGATTTCTGACGCTGTTTGCTGCTTCTGCCCCCGGATGCTGGATGCTGGATGGCGGATTCTGCGAGATCGTCAGTCGGCTCCCAAGCGATCAACAAGCTCGACATACGCCTGCATCGCCTCATCCGCGGTCATCCCCCGTCGGCTCTCCCAGGCGTCGTACTTCGCGGCGCCTTTGAAGTCGAACATCCCCGGTTTCTCGCCGGAGACATCTCCTTCGGTGGATTGTTTGAACAGACCGTAGAGTTTGAGGAGAACATCGTTGGGTTGGTGCGGCAGTTCTTTGGCGCGTCCCGTCGCAGCTTCAAAGGCCTCTTTATGGTCCATCGCTTGATCCGCCCTTCTTTAAGAGCGGTCATTGTATCTCGCTCGTTTCGGGCACAACAGCGACACTCGTTTCTGTGAGATGCATCAGCTGAGATCCCCGAGCCGGGTGCTATGCTTGGAGAGCTCAGTTTACGAACTGGGGTGATGCGATTGAGTCATCAAAAAAACCAACCACCACCACCCGAACCACCGGGTACAACGGAGTCGTTTCCACAAACCGTGGATCGAAGTGCGCGAAGCGAAGACGACCCGACGTCGGGCGCCGGAGTGGCTGCCGCGTTGGCCAAGGCGCGCCGGGTGCTGGACGACGAACCGGAGTTCATCTTCTGGAAGGACCTCGGGTCGATCTATCTCGGCAGCAATCAAAAGTTCGCCGAAGCGGCCGGCCTCAAAGCTCCAAATGAGATCATCGGCAAGACCGACTATGAACTCGCCTGGACCGAGGGCGAGGCCGATTTCTACCGGGAGGTCGATCGCCGCGTCATGGCCACCGGTCTGCCCGAGTACCACATCATCGAGTCGCAGCTCCAGGCCAGCGGCCGCCGCCTCTGGATCGACACCTCAAAGGTGCCCTACCACGACGCCCAGGGTCGTGTGGTCGGTCTTCTGGGCATGTTCACCGACATCACCACCCGAGTCGAATCGGCAAAACTCCTGTCCCAGGGAACCGAGATCTTCCGAGCCATGAGCTTTTCGGCCAGTGCCATGGTCGAACACAGCGATTGGACCATCAACATCGAGGAGGTCCTCAAGGTGCTCGGCCAGGCAGTCGAGGTCAGCCGGGCGACCCTCTTCTCGATTCGCGACGCCGACGACGATCACCTTCTGCGCCACCGATACGAGTGGGTGTCCGAAGATCACGAACCAAGAGCCGGCCGCCCCGAACTGCACGACGTTCCCATGCGGAAGATCGGCCTGGGCCGACTCTATCGTGAACTCGAGGAACAACGCTGCGTGCATGTTCGGGTTCGGGAGCTCACTGGCAGCGAGCGGCGAGTCCTCGAAGACCAGGGGGTGCTGTCGGTGGTGACCGCGCCCGTCATCGTCGACAATCGACTCTGGGGATTTGTCGAGTTTGACGACTGTGCCATCGAACGGCAATGGCTGACCGCCGAAATCGAAGCGCTCCGCTCGGCGGCAGGCATTATCGGCGCCGCCATTCAACGACAGCAGGTCGAGCGTGCGCTCCGCCTCGAGAAACACCGCTTCGAGCAGCTTTATGAAAACACTCCGTTGGCAATTCTCGTTGCCGGGGCCGACGAAAAGGTCGTGACCGTCAACTCCGCCTTTGAGTCGCTCTTCGGGTTTGTCCGCACCGAAGTCGTCGACCGGGAGATCAACGATCTCATCACTCCGGCCGATCGGACCGACGAGGCGAGCTGGCTGTCCCGAAGAACCTTTGACGGTGAGACCGTAACCCAAAGAACGGTGCGCCTCCGCAAGGACGGGACCCAGGTCCCGGTCGAGATTTTCGGTGTACCGGTGGTTCAGGACGGGAAGGTGGTGTTGGTCTACGGCATCTATGTCGACCAGACCGAGCGGCTTCGGGCAGAAGCTGCGCTCCGCGAGAGCGAGGAGAAGTTCCGCTCCCTCGCCGAGCAATCGTTGCAGGGGATCTTTGTCCTCAAACACGGGAAGATCGCCTACGCCAACCAGATGATGGCCGATATCACAGGCTACGCTCTCACCGACCTTCTCGGATTCGATCAAAACACGTTGGAGGAAATCATCCACCCCGCGGATCGGGCGTTCGTAGTCGCCGCCGCCAACGGTTTCGAGATCGGAGATGGACGGGTCAGTCCTCAATCCGAGTATCGGCTCATCACGAAATCAGGCGCGGTGAAATGGGTGCTCCAACAGACCCGAACCGTGCAGTTCGACGGCGATCTCGGTGTCGAGGGTGTGCTGGTCGAAATCACCAAGCGAAAACACGCCGAGGAACAACTTCTCCAATCCGCTCTGCACGACTCGCTGACCGGTCTGCCAAACCGCGCCTCGTTTTACGACCGGGTCGATTTGGCGCTGGAGAGGACGAGGGGGCGAAGCCAGTCGCCCTTTGCCGTGCTCTTTCTCGATCTCGATCGATTCAAGCTCATCAACGACGGCTACGGCCATCAGGCCGGCGATCGACTTCTGGTGGAAATCGCCCACCGTCTTCGTCGAGCCGTCCGACCCGGAGACACCGTCGCCCGTCTCGGAGGCGACGAGTTCACCGTGCTCATCCCGGACATCAAGGGCCAGGAAGAAGCGGTCTCGGTGGCGCAGAGAATCCACACCGCGCTTTCGAAGCCATTTCAGGTCGGTGACCATGAGGTCTTCACCTCGGCGAGCACGGGCATCGCCATCTCTTCAGCCCAGTACGACAACCCGGATGAGATCCTCCGCGACGCCGACATCGCCATGTACCAGGCCAAGGCCAACGGCCGAGCACGGCATTTCATGTACGACGAGTCCATGCACCCCCTGTTGCTGAGCCAGCTCCACCTGGAGAACGACCTCCGACGCGCCCTCGAGCGCGAGGAGTTCGTGCTCCACTATCAGCCCATCGTCGATGCTCTCTCGGGCAGAATCGTCGCCTGCGAAGCCCTGGTGCGTTGGCAGCATCCGGAACGCGGTCTCCTTCCACCTGGAGAATTCCTCTCGATGGCCGAGGAGACCGGACTCATCAACCCCATCGGCGAGTGGGTGCTGAGAACGGGTTGCCGGCAGGCGGCCCGCTGGATGCACGAATGCAGCGGCTTCACCTCGCCGGCGGTCAGCATCAATCTCTTCAGCCGGCAATTCACCAGAGCAGAACTCGTTGTCTACATCCAGGAAGTCCTGGATGAGTTCAAGCTACCGCCGGATCGACTCCAGCTCGAGATCACCGAGAGCGCCATCATCGACGTCCCCGAGCTTGCCATCGAGGTCATGCGCCGGTTGCGGGACCTCGGCATCAAGGTCCACCTCGATGACTTCGGAACCGGGTATTCCTCGCTCGCCTATCTCCAACGATTCGCCATCGACACCCTCAAGATCGATCGCGGGTTCATCCAACGGATCGGCAGCGATGGCGGTGGAGCGGAGATCATCCAGACCATCATCTCGCTGGCCCGAAATCTCGGAATGGACGCCCTCGCCGAGGGCATCGAAAAACCCGAGCAGCTGACCGCCGTCCGGGACATGGGCTGCGGTTTCGCCCAGGGATTCCTCTTCGCCAAACCGTTGCCGCCGGATGAGATCCTCGAACTCATCCAACGAGGACCGATGGATGTGGGGTAAGACGGGAGTCGTAAGTCGTGAGTCGGAAGTCCTAGATCGTTCCCTGGTTTCCGGGAACGCCAAAGGACTTCACCCAGGCGAGCCTTGATCCTGGCGACTTCAACACTCTGAAAGGGAGCCCGTTTCAGGCTGGAAGCGCCAGCGACTTACGACTCACGACTTACGACTCACGACTTACCAGCTAAAACGGTGAAAATCCCCCGTCAGCCCAGTAGTCTTCGCGGACGCCACCGTAGAGCCCCTGGAGCGCCTCGAGGTGGCCCTTCTCCCAGTCGGCGAGGAACTGGTAGAAGTCCTTGACCTCCTGCTCGGTGGACGCCTTGGCCGCGTTTGAGAAATACTGGATTGCCCGGGTCTCCAGGGTCATCCCGATGGAGAGCACACCCATCTCGAAGTCGGCGTCCCTCGCCTGTTCCTTGAACGCCTCGGTGTAGATGGTGTCGGTGAAGGCCTTGAGCTCGGGGTCGCGGCGAGCGATGGCAAATGCAGCCGCACCCTTTTCTTCATAGGAGCCGATCACGTTCTTGATATAGGCCTTGTGCTGAACCTCGTCGTTCGCGAGCTTGTCGAAGAGTTCCTGGACCGCAGGTTTCTCCGCCCGATCGGCCGCCATGGAGTAGAAGGTGTAGCCATCGACTTCGATCTGGTAGGCCTTCTTGAGAACTTCGCGAATGTCGTCGTGCATGGATCACTCCTTCGATTCGGCGTCTGCGTTTCGTTCTTGCCGGCCTAGGGCACGACCTCCAGGGTTTCGCGATCCAGCGGCTCGGGCGGCAGCACCGCTTCCTCGATCGGGACCCAGGCGATGGCGCCGGTGGGACAGAAGGGTACGCAGCGCGGTTCGCCGCCGCAGAGATCGCACTTCTGGACACAGTTGTAGGTCTCGTCCCAAAGCATGTTACCGAAGGGACAACCGGCGACGCACATGCGGCATGAGATACAGCGCGATCTGATCATGTCGATGGCGCCGGTTTCCTCGTTGCGCACCAACGCCTGGGTGGGACACACCGTGACACAGGCCGCGTCGTCGCACTGAAAGCACACCACCGGAGTTCCCAACTCGGGTCCCCGGCGGTGGATGTTGATCCGGCTCTTGGAAGGCTTGCCTTCGCTGCCGTGCGCGAACGCGCAGGCGAGCTCGCACTTGCCGCAGGCGATGCAGCGCTCCACCGAAACCTTGTAGATCATCTTCATTTCACCACCTGCAGCTTCTCGAATGTCTTCGCCACCTTGAGCCGCTTGCTCTTGTCCGAGGTCTCGAAGTACGTTTTCGGCACTCCGCTCCGCTTGGCGAAATGTTCGGCCTGGGCCTTGGTGATCACCGCCTCACCGGTCTTCGGATCACGGAGCATCTCGAACTCCTTGCCCCAGATGGTCCGCGTGACGTTGGAGGTCGTGAACTTGATGTGATCAGTGGGGCAGATCTCGGCGCAGGCGAGACAGCC
>Ga0209692_10005146_pt1 | contig 11403 bp, 10 predicted proteins | sample tdDd472_FD_187129 | JGI IMG/M metagenome (GOLD analysis project Ga0209692, IMG submission 187129) | Marine sediment microbial communities from the Atlantic coast under amendment with organic carbon and nitrate - tdDd47.2 (SPAdes)... | ecosystem: Environmental > Aquatic > Marine > Coastal >...
TCCTGGTCCGGGTTGAAATCGGCGATGTAGTCGTCGCCGTGATCGGCGCCGAAGACGAAACGGTCGCGCCCCTTGCCACCCTTGAGCTGATCGTCCCCGGTGCGGCCCTCCAGCCGGTCGCGCCCGCCGGGCCAGAGGGCCCCATCGGAAGGTTTGTGCGTAGGATCACTCTAAGGGGGAACTTTCAGCGAACACGCTGGGTTCGGCGTTTTCCCTGATCGCCTTGTATGCTGTTGATCTGCCTATGCCGAGATGTTTTGCGGCTTGTAAGACAGATTTTCCTGCACCGACGAGGTCTTTTGAGGGCAGAGATTGTCGCCGGCTGTAATGGCGGTCTGCCAGGGACACGGCCGTGCTTTCTGGCGCTCGCCAACCCGTCTTTGGTGCGCTCTGAGATCAGGCGGCGCTCGAAATGCGCAATGGCGCCAAATACATGGAGCACGAGTTCCCCGGCGGCGGATGTTGTGTCGATCCGTTCTTCGAGGCTGATGAGATTGATCTCTTTGGCCTTGAGGTCGTCGACGGTTTCCAGGAGTTCCTTGAGCGAGCGTCCCAAGCGATCGAGGTGGATGACGGCGAGGGTATCGTTGGGCCTGGCCTGATCAAGCAACGCCGCCAGACCGGGTCGATTGAATGTCTTGCCGGAGATCACGTTCGCGAACACGCGTATAGCGCCGTGTCGCAGCAACCGGTCTTTCTGGCCGGACAAATCCTGGTCGATGGTCGAGACCCTTGCGTATCCGAGGATGTCGCCTGTGCGTGGTATGGTGTCTCCAAAACGAACGGTTTGGGGACGTCTGCCCAAGAGGTGGGGGATCGTCCTTCCGGATATCGATATCTGTCTATTTAATAATCTTCGTATTGAAGCGTGTCCAGAAAACTTCAACACCGTTTTGAGGACACCTACCCCCCGCGCCGATCGCCCGGAATGGTCCACGGTGGGCCTCATGGGCAAGCTGCGGCTGCGCAAGGGCCAGCCGGTCGGCGCGAACTGGATCCGGATGCGCGACGTGAGCGATGCGGTCGAGGAATGGCTGGTGCGGTGAGAGGCACCGACCCGCTGCGCCGACAGGAAAAACGTTCCGTAGCCCGGAGCGCGGCGGACAGTTTGTTCCCAAACCTCCGCTCTTGCGGTGGGAAAGGCGGGCGGCTACACAACCTCACACGCAAGAAATCCCGGATTTCATTTTGTCATTCAGTCTTTCCAATATTACCGTCACCCGCAAAACCCGCCTGCAGCAGCTGAAGGCGCGCGAACGCGGCTATCTCGATCTTCAGTTCATCAAGGCGATGGAGCCCGAGGACCGGAACCGCTGTCTGGATCTGCTCGATGTCTCGAAGGCGCAGCTGCACCAGGATCTCTTCGCGCTCGCGCGCACCGGGTTCAGGACCGGCGGATTCTTCGTCGAATTCGGCGCCACCGACGGGATCGAGCTGAACAATACCTATCTGATGGAAACCGACTTCGGCTGGTCCGGCATCCTGGCCGAGCCGGCGCGCGGCTGGCACGCCGATCTGAAGCGCAACCGCGGCGCCATCGTGGATACGCGCTGCGTCTGGAAGGCCAGCGGGGAGACCCTGCAATTCACCGAGGCGCCGCGCGGCGAGAACTCGGCGATTTCCAGTTTCGTCAAGCCGTCGCGCAAGCTGCGCGGCCAGCAGTACACGGTGGAAACGGTGTCGCTGAACGACCTGCTGGAGCAGCACGCAGCACCCGCCGTCATCGACTACATGTCGGTGGATACCGAGGGCAGCGAGCTCGATATCCTGACCGCGCTGGATTTCGACCGCTGGTCGTTCCGGGTGATGAGCGTCGAGCACAACCATGCCCCGCAGCGGCAAGGCCTGCATGATCTGCTGACCTCGAAGGGCTATCGCCGGGTGCTCGAACAGGTCTCGAACTTCGACGACTGGTACGTGAAGGCGGGCTGATCGGTCCGCCGAGCGCCCCTTGACCCGATGCAAAAATGGGGGCGTTTCAGGGACTCGGGTCATCGAAGAAGTGCCCGTGGAGTTCCCGCTCGATGGCTACGCGTCAAGAGCCTTCGGTGGACGATCTTTTGGCATGATCTGACTCCGATTCATCCCTTTTCCAGTTTTAGTTGAACCCGGTCGAGAGGCCGGGTTTCTACTTTTATGTGATCTCGTTTTCGTTGAAAGTGAGAAAGTGGACGCGCCGCCGGGCACACTTCCCGGGTGAGGGCTCGGAATCCCGTTCCGTTGCCGTCAGTGTTCCAAACCCGAAAATCTCAAGGGAACGGGGTCAAGCCGTTGAATATCAAAGATTATTCGGGATTCCGATCCGTTGTTCCATGAAGGTTTCCTATTGTTGTCTCTGAATCCAAGGGGGGCACGTTACATTCATTATCGTGAATGAGTCATCCCCCTCTTATTTCTCTCTACTCTTTATCAGTATATTTAATGGAACAATGGAACAGAGCCATAAAAATAAGGCGTTTGAGGGTGTTCCATTGGGAAATCGGCTAATGGAACGCAATGGAACAATGGAACAGGTGTCCGCGGGAGGAATCCGGGCAAAAGTTTTCTACAAGACCGAGAATCCTGTTCGTCTGTTTGCCCTCATATGCAAGAGTGCCCGGGCCGCCCGGGAACCTTCTCGAACCGGCGCCCGGTCAGCCCGGGAGCCGCCTCTGCCTGGATCACGTGGCGCCGAGGCGTCGATCTGAGGGCGGACTCCCGGGGGTTCTTCCGTTCTGCGCGCGGTGCACAGACCAAAATCCGAGAAATCGCAAGTTGTTGCGCAGACTGCATAATATATCCCGATTTCATGAGGAAAATCGAATACCTGGAGTGGGTGTTGCATAGAAGCCGCAGAAAACTGTCGAACACCGCGCTCTGCGCCCCCCGCGGAAGCACAAAAATGCACAATGGGACCCAATCAACCCCTCAACCTGTGCATGAATACACATCTCAATCCGTTCGCGAATGCACACATGGAATCGAAATCGCCACGGGCCACGGGCCACCCGATTGCCACGGGCCACGGGCCACCAGATCGCCACGGATCAGCGGGCCACGAGATGCAACGGAAACGGGAAAGCCGCGCGCCCGATCTGGCGCAATGACTCCCGGAATCCCGGGATCAGGACTCCGGACCACCAGCGCCAGGCGGGCCACAGATCAGCAGGACGGCACCAGCGGGCCACAGAATCAAAAAACCCGGCACGAATGCCGGGTTTTCCGTTGTCTCGATTGTAAGGGAGTCTCTGATCGCGCGGCGCAGTCATGGCATAATCAATCCTCAATCCCGCCCTGCCATCGACCCGCAGTGATCTTTTCTGGTCTCTTGCAGCTGCTGCATGCATCACGTCCCGCGCAGATTGCCCGCTCACCCTCGCGCGTAGACATCCTCGTAGCGTATGATGTCGTCCTCGCCGAGATAGGAGCCAGTCTGCACCTCGATCAGCACCATCGGCAGCTTGCCCGGGTTCTCCATTCGGTGCACCGCGCCCAGCGGGATGTAGACCGACTGGTTCTCGCTGATCAGCTTGACCTCATCGTCCACGGTGACCTTCGCCGTGCCCTCGACCACGATCCAGTGCTCGGAGCGGTGGTGGTGGCTTTGCAGGCTCAGCGCGGCGCCGGGGTGGACGTGGATGCGCTTGACCTGAAAGCGGTCGCCGACCACCAGGCTCTCGAACCAGCCCCAGGGGCGGTGATCCTTGGGAAAGGCAGTCGCCTGTTTCGCGCCCTTCGCCTTGAGCGCGGCGACCGCCTGTTTCACGTCCTGGGCGCGGGAGCTGTCGGCCACCAGCACCGCGTCTGGCATCGCCACCGCGATGATGTTCTTGAGCCCGATGCCGACCACTTCGACGCCAGCGTCCTCCGAGCGCAAGAGCGTGTTGGCGCAATCGATGGCGGTGGCATGGCCCTGGGCCACGACGCCGGCGGCGTCCGGCCCGGTCTCGCGCCAGACCGCGTCCCAGCCGCCGAGATCCGACCAGCCGGCGGCAAAGGGCACCACCGAGAGGTTCTCCGCCCGCTCCATCACCGCGTAGTCGATCGAGATCTCCTCCGCCCCGGCCCAGGCCTCCGGATCCAGCCGGAAGAAGCCAAGGTCGGGCTTGCCGTCCTTCACCGCCGCCTGCACCGGCGCCACCAGATCGGGGGCATGGGCGCGGAAGGCGGCGAGGATGGCGCTGACCTTGAACAGGAAGATGCCGGCGTTCCACAGGTAGGTGCCGGCGGCCAGCATCTCCTCGGCGCGGGTGGCGTCGGGTTTCTCGACGAAGCGGTTCAGCGCCAGCGGCCGGGCAGAGAAATCGCCCGGATCCTCGGCCAGCTCAAGATAGCCGTAGCCGGTCTCGGCGTGCGTGGGCTTGATGCCGAAGGTGACCAGTTGGCCGGCCTCGGCCGCCGGCACCCCCGCCGTGACCGCGGCGCGGAAGGCCGCTGCGTCGGGCACCACGTGATCCGACGGCGCCACCAGCATCAGCCCCTCGGGATCGCTCTGTTCCAGCCAGAGCGCCGCGGCCAGCACCGCGGGCGCGGTGTTGCGTCCCTCCGGCTCGATCAGCACCGCGCCGGGATCGATCCCCGCCCCGGCCAGCTGCTCGGTCACGATGAAGCGGAAATCGGAATTGGTTAGCACCATGGGCGGCGCGAAGCCTTCGCCCGAGAGCCGCGCCGCCGAGGCCTGGAACAGCGTCTCCTCTCCGATGAGCGGCACGAACTGCTTGGGGTAGCTCTTGCGTGACAAGGGCCAGAGCCGTGTGCCGGAGCCGCCGCAGAGGAGAATGGGGGTGATCATGAAAGTCGCACGCTCGTCATCTGAAAGCACATCAAGATATTCGCTCCCGGTATCGTCAATGGGCGGCAGCCGTTCAAGCCCGTTCTCCGCCACGCCGGCCTAACGGGCGCGCAGCCCCTCCGCCCCCTGCGCTAGGAACCAGTCATAGGTCTCGCTGATTCCCCGTTCCAGCCCGATCGAGGCGCTCCAGCCCAGCCGTTGCAGCCGGCTCACATCCATCAGCTTGCGCGGGGTGCCGTCGGGCTTGCTGGGATCGGTTGCGATGCGCCCCTGAAATCCTGTGACCTTCGCCACCAGTTGTGCCAGTTCCAGGATCGCGATGTCGGTGCCGCAGCCCACGTTGATATGGGACAGCATCGGCTCGGTCTCGCGGTCATAGGCCGTCTTGTCGAGGTCCAGCACGAAGAGGCTGGCCTCGGCCATGTCGTCCACATGCAGGAATTCGCGCCGCGGCGTGCCGCTGCCCCAGATCACGACCTCCTCCAGCCCGTCGCGCGCCGCCTCGTGGAACCGGCGGATCAGCGCCGGCAGCACATGGGAGTTTTCCGGGTGGAAATTGTCGCCCGGCCCGTAGAGGTTGGTGGGCATCACCGAGCGGTAATCGCGCCCGTACTGCCGGTTGTAGCTTTCGCAGAGCTTGATGCCGGCGATCTTGGCGATGGCATAGGGCTCATTGGTGGGTTCCAGCGTGCCGGTCAGCAGCGCGTCCTCGGCCATCGGCTGCGGCGCCATCTTCGGGTAGATGCAAGAGGACCCCAGTTGCAGCAACCGCTGCACCCCGGCCGCGTGGGCGGCGTGGATCACGTTGCATTCGATCATCAGGTTTTCATAGATGAACTGCGCCGGGTAGCTGTTGTTGGCGAGGATGCCACCCACCCTGGCGGCGGCCAGGATCACCTGGTCGGGGCGCTCGACAACCATGAGCTCCGCGACTTGGCGCTGATCGGTGAGGTCCAGCTCCGCATGGGTGCGGGTGATCAGCGTCAGATCCTCCCCCGCATCTTTCCGCGCCTGTAGCCGGCGCAGGATCGCGCCGCCCACCATGCCGCGATGGCCCGCCACATAGATCTTCATGCCCTCGTCCTCGCCTAGTTCTCCACGCTGACCGGCAGATCCATGCCATGTTCTTTCAACAGGGCATGGCGCTGCGCGGTCTTGAGGTCTTCGGCAACCATCTCGGCGCACATCTCCTGCGCGGTGATCTCCGGCTCCCAGCCCAGCCGGGCCTTGGCCTTGGCCGGGTCGCCCAGCAGAGTCTCGACCTCGGCGGGGCGGAAATAGCGCGGATCGATGCGCAGCACCACGTCGCCGACGCTCAGCGCCGGCGCCTTGTCGCCCTCGATCGCCGCCACGGTGGCAATCTCCTCCACGCCCCTGCCGGAAAATTCCAGCCTGAGGCCCAGTTCCGCCGCCGACCAGGTGATGAACTCGCGCACGCTGTACTGCTTGCCGGTAGCGATGACGAAATCCTCCGGTTCTTCCTGCTGCAGCATCATCCACTGCATGCGCACGTAGTCTTTCGCGTGGCCCCAGTCGCGCAAGCTGTCGATATTGCCCATGTAGAGACAGGGCTCCAGGCCTTGGGCGATATTGGCCAGCCCGCGGGTGATCTTGCGGGTCACGAAGGTCTCGCCGCGGCGCGGGCTCTCGTGGTTAAAGAGGATACCGTTGCAGGCATAGATGCCATAGGCCTCGCGGTAGTTCACCGTGATCCAGTAGGCATACATCTTGGCCACCGCGTAAGGTGATCGCGGGTGGAACGGCGTGGCCTCGGTCTGCGGCGTTTCCTGCACCAGACCGTAAAGCTCCGAGGTCGAGGCTTGGTAGAACCGTGTCTTTTTCTCCAGCCCGAGGAAGCGGATCGCCTCCAGCAGCCGCAGCGTGCCGATGGCGTCCACGTCGGCGGTGTACTCGGGGGCCTCGAAGCTCACCGCAACATGGGACTGCGCGCCCAGGTTATAGACCTCGTCGGGGCGCACCTCGGAGAGGATCCGGGTCAGGTTCAAGGTATCGGTGAGATCGCCGTAATGCAGCCTGAAATGGGCGTGGTTGGTATGCGGATCCTCGTAGATGTGGTCGATCCGCTGGGTGTTGAACAGCGAGGCCCGGCGCTTGATGCCATGCACCTCGTAGCCCTTCTGCAGAAGGAATTCGGCCAGATAGGATCCGTCCTGCCCGGTGACGCCGGTGATCAGGGCGCGCTTGCTCATGCTCTGTCTCCCATGGCTATGGCCATCCTGACACCGTCGGGTTGCGATTGAAACCACAGCAGCCGCAAGGTGCCCTCAGAATTCACGCAGAAATCCCAGCCGGTCGCCCAGATAGATGGCGGTGAGCCGGCGGACTTCGGCAGGGCTGCGCGGCTGTTCGCCGAGCCGCGTCCAGAATTCATCCTCCGGCAGCTCGGCCAGGTCGGCCCGCGCCTGGTCGAAAACCTGGTTCAGCCCATGCGCCGGCACATAGCGGCAGCACCACAACACATGCTCGATCAGCCAGTGCAGATAGCGGGCGCGCAGCGCCGCATCCTGCCCGGTCGCCGCCAGGTGGCCGCGGATGGTCTCGGCGTGCTCGAAGATCTTCAGCGGCTTCAGCCCCATGTCCGAAACGGTCTGGCCGGCGCGGGCCATGCGGTGGACATGGGTGACCGGGCTGAAGAAGGCAAACCGCTCGGCCCGCAATGTCGTGTCCCAGTGGAACGGGTTGTCCTCGTAGAAGAAATCCCCCACCGGGAACCGGATGCGGTGACGCTCCAGAAAATCCCGGCTGTAGATCTTGCGCCACGGGAAGGGCGCCAGCCGCAGCACCGCCTCGCGCCGGGCCGCCAGGCTGCGCGCCTCGGGCAGGGCGTCCCAGACATGCGCCTCCGGATAGCGGGTGTAGGCGCCGCTGTCGTTCCAGTATTCCTTGCAGCCGCAGACCGTCACATCCGGCGCCTCGGCCAGATGCCGCTCGACCGCCCGGTGCAACGCATGGGGCAGCACCCAGTCGTCGCCATCGACGAAGACCACCACCTCGCCGCTGGCCCGGTCGAGCCCGGCATTGGCCGCGCTGGCGACACCGCCCGGCGTGTTGCGGCTGAAATAGACCGGGATGTAACGCACCCGGCCGGCGGGTGCCGCGGCGCCGATCACGTCGGCCACCTGCCGGGTGGCGTCGGTGGAGCCGTCGTCGACCACGATCAGCTCCAGATCGTCGAAGCCGGTGTCGATCACCGACTGCATCGCCGTGGCGATGAAGGCCTCGACATTATAGGTGGTGATGATGGCGCTGATCCGGGTCATGCGGCGACCCCCGGACGCGGCGTCTGCGCCACCTCCCAGAAGGCCTCGACCGCCTCCCGGTACTGCGCCCGCCACAGCCGGCTCTCGTCATCGTCGGCGGCGCAGAGCGGGCCGGTCATCCAGTGGAACAGGTGGCCGCAGAATTCGGCGAAAACCGGTTGCAGCGCATCGGCATCGGGATGGGCCAGCAGTTCCTCCTCGATCCGGGCCAGCTCGGCAAAGACGCCCATGCGTTTCTCGCCGACATATTGCGTCGCCCGGTCCGCATGGGGGATCTCGTAATGGGTCAGCAGCGGCGGCGCCCAGTAGAGCACGCCGAAGCTCTCGCTGCGCAGGAAGCTCTGCCAGTGCGGGGCGATGTCCTCATGCATGCGCAGGTCGGGAAAGGTGATCCCGGCGCGCTGCAGGAAGGCGCGGCGATAGAGCTTGTTCCAGGGAAAGTTCACCGTCGCCAGCGTTCCGGGACGCTCCTTCAGCCGGAAGGTCTGCACCGGAAAGGGGCTGTCGGGATTGCGGCTGAAAAACGCCCGGTCCACCTGGTGCATGTCGTAGGTGAAGCGCAGATCGGCCCGGGTGCTGAGGTGATGCTTGAACATCACGAAATCCACCCCCGGCCCGAAGGGGGCCAGCCGCATCACCTCGAAGAAACAGGGCGCCAGCAGGTCGTCGGCGTCGAGGAACATCGCGTAGTCCCGCGTGGCCAGCTCCAGCCCGGTGTTGCGCGCCGCCGCCGGGCCGCCGTTCTCGGCCTGGCGGTGATAGGTGATCTCGACATGATCGGGCATCGCGGCGGCGGCGACCAGATCGGCGGTGTCGTCCTCGGAACAGTCGTCGACGATCACCAGCTGCACCGGATCGCGCGCGTCCCGGAAATACTCCAGATGCCGCGCGATCCCGTCCCTGTCGTTATAGGCGGGGATGATGAAACTGTAGCTGCGCGCGGTCACGGCCACCCGCCTGTCAGACCTTGAGGGCTTCGATGGCGCGCAGCGTCACGTCGAAACTGCGTCCCTCGAAGAAGAACAGCACCTCGGCGGTGCGGGTCTGGGCGATGAGTTCCGGATCGAGCCGGATGAAGACCAGGTCCTCCTGCTCGCCGCCGGTCAGGACCACCAGGTCGCGGGCGAAGACGTCGCGGAACCCCTCGTCCAGCATGTGGCGCAGGCAGACCCGGAACCGCGCCGGCCCGTCGCTGTCGCAGCGCAGGAAATGGCCGAGGAACCGGGCGCCCTGCAGCGCCTCGGGGTCCAGATCGTAGGACAGCGAATACCAGGGGCTGTCGCCGCGGTCGGACAGCTGCAGCCGCAGCCCCTCGCCGGTCTCGGCCGGCCCTGCGGTGGTGGCCACGCCGCTTCCGGGCTGGAAATCCAGCCAGATGCCGGGGGCCAGCTCATGGCGCGGCTCCGGGGTCTCGACCGGGGCCACGTCACGCCCCAGCGCCGCCAGCCGCGCGTTCTGCCCGGCAAAGGGCTTCGCGCCGGCCTCGAAGGCCTCCGCGATCTTGGTGAGCACCGTCTGCGTCGCGTCCATGAATCCGTCTCCTGCCTCTGCCCTCCCCGCATAAAATGCCCCATCTGCCGTTGCAAGCCGAAGACTCGGCAGATGCGTGCGCCACTGGGCAAAGCAGAGCCGAATTGCTATGGCATTCCGAGCCGGACGATCTGCCGGCCCTGCAGGATCCATGCTACATGTTCTCAACGCTCTACCTCCACATCGGTCAGGAAAAGACCGGCACCACCTCGATTCAGAGCTTCCTGCATACCAACCGCGATGCCCTGCGGGACAACGGGATCTTCACCCCGCGTTCCCTCGGCCGCGAGAACCACAAGATCCTGGCCGCCTATGCCTTCGACGAAGGTTCGAAGGACATCGCGGTGACATCCGTACGTGCGCGCCACGAGAGCGACAGCGTCGAGGCCTATCGTGCCGAGGTTGAAGCCGCGCTTTCCCGCGACATCACTGTCTCGACCGCACGCGTAGGGGTGATCTCCTCCGAGGATCTCTCCCGGCTCTACACCGCCCGCGAGGTCGGCCGGGTGGTCGATCTGCTGCGCCCGTTCTGCAAAGAGCTCAGGATCGTTGTCTTCACCCGACGGCAGGATCTGATGGCCTCCAGCCGCTATTACAGCCTGGTGCTCGGCGGCAGCCGCTCCGGCCAGGTGCTGCCGCCCCCCGATCAACTCGCCGCGCCCTATTACGATTATGCCCGCAACATCGGGCTCTGGGCCGATGCGGCCGGGGCGGAAAACGTGATTCTGGTGCGGTTCCCCGAAACCCCGCCGCAGGGCGGTTTCAATTCGGTCCGCAGGTTCTGCGACATCCTCAGCATCGACGCCGCCGGCTATCGGATGGTCCAGCCGCAGCACGTCAGCCTGGATGCCGTCAATCAGATCATCCTGCAGAATTACAACATCCTGAGGCAGGACTCGGACCTGATCGGGATCGACTGGCTGAAAGAGCAGCTTGCCACCCAGAACGACCGCAGCCGGCGTCATATTCCCGGCCGGGCCCAGGCGAAACGGTTCTACATGCGGTTTCACGCCGACAATCAGGCCCTGTTCCGGCGGTTGGGCGCTGCGGACGACATGTTTTCCCTCGATTTCTCCATGTACCCGGAAGAGAACATGCGGCCCCGCTTCCAGCAACTGGCCATCCAGCGGCTGCTGGCCCTGCTGTCCACACGGCAAGAGGCGGCGGTGGACTGACCCGCATCAGTTCCCGGCGCGGAAACTGTCGTCCAGAAACTTCCGGCGCAATGCCTCGGAATTGGCGTCGCGCTGTTTCTTCAGCCCGACCTCCACGCTCAACGGCCCGGCCTCCAGCCGGTGCTCCGGGCCCACAAACTCGACCAGCCGCGCCAGATGCTCCGGCACGTTCTTCTGGAACTCCTCGTAGACCACCTCGGCCGGGGCGATCCCGGCCAGGCGGTAAAAGATCCGCCACAGCCGGTCATGGACCGAAAGTTCCGCCATCGCCGCGCGCAGCCCGTCGAAATCATACTCGACCTCGGGCTCCTTTTCCTTCTTGAAAACATGCCAGCGATCAGTCTGCTTGGCCTTCCAGAAGCTGATCGACTGAGCGATCTTGTCCCGGCGCACGATATTGATCCATTTCGCCTGCGGAAAGAGTCGCGCGAAATCGGCGCTGTCGGCCCGCTCGAACCCCAGCGCCATGGCCAGGTCGTTCCGGTGCGGCCACATGATCTTGGCGCAGAACAGCCCGTCCTCGGCGGTGGCGAACGTGGCATCGAGCTTGTCCCGCAGCTGCGCCTCGCTGCCGGGGTGACGGCATTCGAAGTAGTTGCGGAATTTTTCGTTTACGACCGAAGGCAGACCGTTTTTTCCGAGCAGC
>Ga0209692_10005149_pt1 | contig 11398 bp, 8 predicted proteins | sample tdDd472_FD_187129 | JGI IMG/M metagenome (GOLD analysis project Ga0209692, IMG submission 187129) | Marine sediment microbial communities from the Atlantic coast under amendment with organic carbon and nitrate - tdDd47.2 (SPAdes)... | ecosystem: Environmental > Aquatic > Marine > Coastal >...
AGCAAAGGAACGCCAGACGAAAAGCCTCATCCGGATTGGTCTCAAGCATATCACGGATCTCAAGGGGGCTTCCATGCTCCCTTAAAAAGGCACACCCCCCAAGGCACGTTCCGCAACCGGTGCACACCGGTTCACGGCTTGGGGATGGCTCAGAAAAAATCCGTTCGATTCCAGTTTTCAACGACTGCTCTCTCCTTTAAGAATCCTGCCTCCGGCGGCGAGGTGAGCCACCTCGAAAGCGGCTTGCAACAGCTGATGTATGGCGTCAGTAACGTCCCTGCCCCATAGGCACATTTCCAAAATCATGTGCGGAGCACATACAGCTTATGCGAGTGTGATAAACATTGCGTGCCGTCAACCATTGCGCGAATGCGGAAGCATAAAAGCCTGCTAAACGCCACACGTAGCGCATTCGCAATCAGGTTTCCAGGTGCCTTCACCTGGCCGCCGGAGGCTCTTTTTTATGAAACGCTCTCCAACGTTGAAAACGTGGATGCGTAATCCTTAAAATTATTCTCATATCTTTCTGATGTCAAAATGAAAAAGTCAATATGCCGGAGACAATGCATACACACAGTCGATGGCCTAACGGGTTTCCCCCTTTTCCCTGACCTACCGGTGTGTTATCCAAGAGTCATGGAACCTGTTTACCTTCAACAAGCCTATACAGATGCCGGTCGAGGCGGCAACGCCGCCGGCGTGGTGGTTCGTGCCGACGGCATGAGTGACGCCACCATGCAGGCCGTGGCCCATGAGGTTGGAGTTTCGGAGACCGCCTTTATCACAGGGCTGGCCGAGGGCAACCTCACCATCCGCTATTTTACACCGGTGGCGGAGGTGGACCTCTGCGGCCATGCCACCGTGGCGGCCTGGACCGTCATGCCCACCTTGGCCTTGTCTCGCCGGGCCGCCACCGACAGGGACTCAAAGAGGGGAAAATCACCGTCACCCTTGACGACACCGGAGCCGTCTGGATGGAACAGATGGCCCCTACCTTCGGCGAAACTCTCGATCCGGCACAGGTGGCTCCCATCCTGGGCCTGTCGACAGACGAACTCACAACCACTGGCATGCCTCTCCAACCCGTCTCCACCGGCCTCATGGACATCATGGTCCCTCTGGCTTCACGCAAAACCCTTGAAGCGGTCACCCCGGACTTTCACGCCATGGCCGCCTTCAACAACGCCACCGACACCGTGGGATTCCACCTCTTCTGCCTGGCCCCCCGGAACCCGGCCCACACCGCCTGCTGCCGCAATTTTGCCCCCCGATACGGCATTGACGAAGAGTCGGCCACTGGCAGTGCCAGCGGCGCGCTGGCCGCCTACCTGCATCGCCACGGCACCCGGCGGGAACGCTACATCTTTGAACAGGGCCATGCCATGGGAAGTCCCTCCCGCATTGACGTGCTCCTCGAAGAAACCGAGCCCACGCGGGTCATCGTGGGCGGATACGGTGGCACACCAGAAGAAAGACCGATTCCCCCATCACCCCACAGGTGAACTGACGTGTTGTCACATTTTTATTGGCGTGACCGCAACCATCTGATATAGCGTAAAGAGCTTTATTGATATCTGATATACCAGACAGGAGATCCAGATGACCCCTCTTTTTGAATCCATGACCATCAACGGCATGAAGCTTGCCAACCGCTTTGTCCGTTCCGCCACCTGGGAAGGGATGGCCGGTCCCGACGGAAGCGTCACCCAAAGGCTCATTGACTGCATGGCCGCCCTTTCCGATGGCGGCGTGGGACTCATCGTCACAGGGCATGCCTTTGTGGAACTGGAGGGAAAAGCAGGCCCTATGCAACTGGGGGTTCACGACGACGCCTTTCTTCCTGGCCTTCGTAAAATGGTGGAGGCGGTCCACGCCCGGAACGGGCGCATCGTTGCCCAACTGGCCCATGCCGGCAGGCGAGCCAACACCGATGAGTCGGGCCTTGCCCCCCGCATCATCTCCATCACCGGAGATGAAGAGCCCCCGGTGAAAGAGATGGGGCCCTGTGACTTTAAAAACGTGGTGAAGGCCTTTGCCGATGCGGCTCGAAGGGCCAAAGAGGCAGGGTTTGACGGGGTGCAACTCCACGGTGCCCACGGCTACCTGTTAAGCCAGTCCCTCTCCCCCTTGGAAAACCGACGCAGCGACTGGTACGGAGGACCTGTGGAACACCGCATGCGCCTTCTCCTTGAAGTCTACACCGCCGTAAGGGAAGCCGTGGGGGCGGACTACCCGGTCCTGATCAAACTCAACAGCTGCGATCACGTTGAGGGGGGATTCTCCATCGAAGACGCCTGTAAGGTAGCCGTTCGCCTTGCCCATGAGGGCATCGACGCCATCGAGGTAAGCGGCGGTACCCCTGAAAGCGGGGAGCTGGCCCCCATCCGAACCCGCATCAACACCCCGGAAAAGGAAGCCTACTTCCGGGATGCCGGAAAGGCCATCAAAGAGTCGGTCCATGTCCCCGTGATGCTCGTGGGAGGCATCCGTTCCCTTGAGACCGCCATCACCATGCACAATGAGGGCAGGGCCGATCTCATCAGCCTCTCACGCCCCCTCATTCGGGAACCCAACCTCATCGCCCGCTGGCAGGGAGGCGACACCGAACCGGCCACCTGCAACTCCTGCTGCCGATGCTTTGTCCCTGCCCGCAAAGGCGAAGGCATCCGCTGCATGGCCCGGGTTAAAAAAGGCTAGGCGCCTTTGCCTTCTATGCTAAAAAATGGCCAGAAAAAACCGGCCTCCGGCGGCGAGGTGAGCCACCTCGAAAGCTGATTGCCCTTGCGCTTTTCCCTTCGTTCCTCAGGAAAAAGCGCAAGGGCGTTCACCTGACACAAATACTGTCGGTTCGTGCGTACAGAGTCACAAGCCTCGAAGAGACAGAATACATTTTCTTAGCTTGAGAAGTACCAGCGTCAACTCCCATGCCGACGGACAGGGGCTGAACCCTCCATCCCACAGAGTTACCCCCTTCAACGTCAAGACCTTACCAAAAAAAATCGACATGGGTTCCATGAACTATGAAAGCGGCATCTCCCGCGAAGGCAGTTGCCCCACGTTAGGGCCTTACCAGAATTTAATTATACACGCTCAGTATGACCAGCACCGAGTGCTTGAAAATTGAACTTTGGACCACACGGTATTGTGGAAACGCCCGGTAATGGTTGCTGTATAATTATTTCACAGCGAGGCCCTTACCCTTCGCGCGAATGCCAAAAAAACGATGGCAGCACGACACCCTGCACGCATTCGCCACCGGGTTTCAAGGTGCCCCCACCTTGCCGCGGGAGGCATAAGTGTACTCACCCCCATCCAGCTCCTGCCTCACAGCCGTAAGGAGTGTGTTCATCTCAACGGGTTTCATCAGAAAAGTCTCCACACCTATTTTTTCCGCCTTTTCACACACCACCCTGTCGTTGTACCCCGTGCAAAGAACCACCGGTGTTTCCCGGGTAATCCCTTTAATCTCCCGGGCCAGTTCAAACCCGGTCATGCCCGGCATGGTCATGTCGCTCACCACGAGGTCAAAGGCCCCCGGATTTGCCTTGAACAGGGAGAGGGCGTCCCGGCTGTCCGTTGTGGCGGTGACCCGATAGCCTGCCCGGCAGAGCATCCGTTTCAACAAAAACACCACGTCCTCTTCATCATCCACCACCAGAACCGATTCACGACCCGTAGGAGGTCCATCTATCACCACGGGTTCAGGTGCACTCTCCTGCCCTTCCACAACGGGAAAATAGAGCGTAAAGGTGGTCCCTTCCCCCGGGGCACTGGAAACCGAGATACTCCCTCCGCATTCGCGAACAATGCCATGAACAACGGAAAGGCCAAGGCCGGTGCCCTTGCCCTCATCCTTGGTGGTAAAATAGGGATCAAAAATTCGATCCCGGTCTGCGGCACCCATGCCGACGCCGGTATCCCTTACCAGCACCCGCAAACAGGAACCGGAATGATGACCAAGGGCGGTTATCGTTTCATCATCCTTGGTCACCGTGTCCAGAGTGACCTCAAGGGTTCCTTCCCCCAGCTCTTCCATGGCGTGGTATGCGTTGGTGCACAGGTTCATGATAATCTGGTGTACCTGGGTGGGATCCCCGCAAATCAAGGAGTCTTCCGCATGGAGAGATGCCTTGATGGCAATGGTGCTGGGCAGGGTGGAACGAAGAAGGGTGAGGGCCTCTTTCACAACCGGCTGTACACGGACCGGTTTGAGTTCAGCCTGATGACGACGTGAGAGGGTCAAAATCTGTCGAACAAGATTCCGGGCTCTTTCAGCCGCTTTGAGAATGCCCGTCATATTCTCCGCTTCCACACTATCCTGGGGAAGCGAAAGCTGGGTCATCTCGGCATAACCGATAATGGGGGAGAGAATATTATTAAAATCGTGGGCGATCCCACCGGCTAAGGTTCCTAAGGCTTCCATCTTCTGGGAGTGCCTCAATTGTACCCGAAGCTGCTCTTTCTCCTCTTCCACCTGCAGAAGCCGGGAAATATCGGTGAAGCTGTCAACGATCCCCACAACCTCTCCCCCCTCATCCTTCAGGGTGTTGGCACTTACAAGGCAGGGAATGCCTTCACAGCTTGCCGAAGAGAAAAGGCTTTCACCACGGCGGGGCGCAATGCCTGAAAGAGCCTGATTCAACGGACAGGCTTCGGTTCGGCAAATGCCCCCCTGAATCACCTCATAGCAATGTTTACCGGCAATGGTGGAGGGATCGACCCCAAAGAGCTCACTGAAGGTACGGTTCATGCGAAGAAGACGAAATTCACGGTCAATAATGAGCATGGGTGTGGAAGCGTTGAACACCTGGGTCAGCTCAAGGTTGGCTCGGGCCACCCGCTGCCTTGCCCCCTCCAGCTCAGCGGCCTGGGCTCTTAGGGACTCTTCCGCCTTGCGGTTCACCAGGGAGGTCCGCTCAACCGCACGCCGCAGGCTCCGAGTCCAGAGAAGAATCATGACCAAAACTCCGGCCCCCACCCCCCCCGCCAAAATCATGGCATACACGCGAAAGTCGGGATCGTGATAAAAAGGCCGCTGTTTCAAATCGAGCCAGGTTTGAAAAATCTCCCGTTTTTCTTCAGGAGTAATCATGGTCAGGGCGCGGTTCATGATATCAACCAGCATGGGATGGACCCTGGATATCCCCATGCACATCTCATAACTGTAGTGGGTGTACCCTGAGCTCTGCAGCTGACTCAGGCCATGCTTTTCTATAAGGTAGGAAGTTGTGGCCACATCGGCAACCAGCCCGTCCGCTTCACCGAAACTGACCATCTTCAGGCCATCCAGGGTATAATCCACAGGGACCAGCCTGATCCCCGGGTACTTTTTCTCCAAAATCTGGTGGTCCGCGCTTTCCCTGAGCACGCAGACCCTTTTGCCCTCCATATCCTCAAGGCTCATCACACCACTGCCCCCCGGCCCTGTCACGATGGTGGTGGGTACCTGAAAATAGGGTCGCGTAAAATTGAGGAGGAGTTCGCGTTCCGGAGTTCGGGCCATGGTGGGAATCACGTCCAACTCACCATCGTACCCAGCCCGAAGAATATCGGCCCAGGTGTCATAACCAACCCGCTTGAACTGAAATCCCAGTTTTTTTTCAATGAGAGAGACATACTCGGGAATGATACCCTGCACCTTCCCCGCCCCGTTAAAAAAGGAGGCCGGCGGCCAGTCCGGTTCAAAAGCCAGGGTAAGTTGCCCTTTGTGGGCATCAAGCCAGCTGCGTTGAGCTGCGGTCAGGGGGTCCTGATCCATAGCCGCCATCACAGCTGTCGCAGAGAAGAGAAGAAGTACCGCCCCCAGAAAAAGCGATAAAGCAAAGGGGGTGCATCGGCATGAGTAATTATAACGCATTGGGCCCGACTGGAGCATTGTTGGTGGTCTTTTTTTCGTGGACGACGCCATCAAAACATCACTAACTGCCTTATAATTCATACCATTTGACACATCCCAGCGACAAATCGTATCAAGACAAACCTCTACACGATGATTTTTTCGACAACGTCATCTTCCATTGGAAATACCCGCACGGACTTTCCCTGATGACAGACAAAAACAGATATCAGTATTCCTACTGTATCCGGGCCGTCATGCTGTCATCGTCCACCCCTTGTGTGAACGATGCCTTCCAAGCACCGACCTCATTCCATCGCCATCACCCATACGGCATGATCAATAATCAACATATCATCACATAACATGTTGATCGTTCACATTTTCCCTACACTTCCCTGCAGCACCACACCATTCCACAGTTGTGCTTAACAACACAACAAGAGGCACCATTCACACAAAGGTATGCAGGCCCTGCGACATGTCCCAGGGGTATTCATGGCAATCAACCCAGAGTTGAGTCTCGTTGACTGCCCCACCAAACCCTTCCTACGTAGTACTTTTCGTCACAGTTGACAAAACCTTTATCCCAAGTTTGCGAAAATCGACATTTTACGATAAAAAAAATCGCCACCTATGAATTCACAAGTGACGACGATTCGCCGGATACGCCCTGGCTAAGGGACTTTCGCGCAGCCTTCACCAAGTGATTGGAAAATCTCTCCAAAAGTGCGGATTTCAAATTCCACACATGCCAGTACAGGGGAACAAACATTCCTTTGTCCGGTGCCACATCCACGATTATCCCCGCCTCAAGCAGGGGGGCCGCCTGCTGCATGGGAACCAACCCATAGCCCAATTCCTGAACAATGGTAACCACGACACTGCAGGATGAGGGGATCAGGTGATGGGGAAACGCCCTGGGTGGGTCTTTGAACCAGGTTCTTAAAAAACAGTCGTGAAGGTCGTCCTTTCGATTGAAAAGAACCGCCGGGGCCCCCGCGGCCTCCTTCGGTCCCAACCCCTCCGGGAACCAGCGATTGCAAAAAGAGGGCGTCGCCACCATCCTATAGTTCATGGTTCCCAGGAACTCGACCCGGCACCCCTGCACAGGCACGGGGCTCGAGGTGATGCACCCCACCGTCTCCCCGCTTTTCAGAAACCGCAGTGTTTCATCCTGGTCGTCCACACAAAAATCGAGGAGCAGCCGCTCTTTGACAAGAAAGGGAGACAAAGCGGGAAGCAGCCATGTCTCCAGGCTGTCTGCATTGACGCCGACGGCAAGGGTATGAAACGCCCCCTCCGCTCCGGGGGCAAGGGCACCGTGCAAGTCCGCCTCGAGGTGTGCCACCTTGAGGTAATGAGCCAGGAAGACCTCACCGGCACGGGTGGCAGCCGGGGGCACGGATCGGCTCAACAGCACCTGACCCGCCTGCTCTTCCAGAAGTTTCACCCGCTGAGACACGGCAGACTGAGAGATATTGAGCACCCTCGAGGCCTTTTCAAATCCACCCTCCAGGACCACACGCGCCATGGCCTCAATGAGTTTGTAATCGTACATGCAATGCCCTCTGTTATGATGATAACCCGTAACCACTCAGCTCAATGTTGCCTCCGGCGGTCCTGCCGGAAGCCAAACTTTTGAAAAGTTTGACAAACAGGTTTTAAGTGCGACGTCGCACCATATGAATGCGTCAGTGTGCTGACGGATCCTGGCTGTTGTGGCTGAGCCACAACAGGAGGGGCAACCGGAAAATTTTCGGGGCTCATTTCAAAAAGCAACCCGCCGGAGGCAAACTGAATAGTTACAATAAATCATACGGTTCAAAAATTCACACGCCAGTGGAGTCGTCTGAGGCTCTGATACGCTCACAGTTTTCTGAAGAATCACGATGAAACCAGAGATTCGGATCGAGCGAACCAATTATTAAATTTTCTTATAATACATGTATATAATTAATTTTACTTTTACACACAGATCGTCATACATCATGCCCAACAGACTATTCACCGGAACCATCCAGTAAAGGGGCAGAGCACCACATGATTTTCGCGTTTCTCAAAGGATTTGGCACAAGTGCAGGACTCATCATCGCCATCGGTGCCCAGAACGCTTTTGTCCTCAGTCAGGGCGTACGGCGCAACCACCACCTGGTGATCCCTCTCATCTGCAGCTTCTTTGACGCTCTTTTGATCACCGTGGGTATCCTCGGGGTGGGCACCGCCGTCGCGTCAAACCCCACTCTTACCAAGGCTGCTGCCTGGGGAGGGTCCGCCTTTCTCTTCTGGTACGGGACCGGCTCCTTTCGGTCCGCCCTCAAAGGGGGAAACCTCGAGGCGGATGACCGGGGAAACGCCTCCCTTAAAAAAGCAGTCCTCACAACCCTGGCAGTCACCCTTTTAAACCCCCACGTTTACCTGGACACCCTGGTCCTCATGGGCAGTATAAGCGGCCAGATTCCCCTGGCCGAGCGCCCCTGGTTCGGCGTCGGCGCCGCCATGGCCTCATTTGTCTGGTTTTTTATCCTAAGCATCGGCGGGAACCTTCTGGCCCCCCTGTTCAGAAAGCAGGTCGCCTGGCGAATTCTTGATACCCTTGTGGGCATCATTATGTGGAGCATCGCCCTCTCCCTTATCGTGAACCTCGCGTAACACCGGGGTCCTGACGACATCCCCTGCCCATGAGTGCAGCGGGTATAATCACCTCATACGTCAGGCATTTTCCACTGTTTCGAGCTTGCCTTCCGCTCCTTGAGTGTGATAGTGATTTAAGTCAGCAAGCTCTGGTGCACAATGACGTGTGCCATGCATCATAAAGGCAACGAAGCCCGCATGGATCTTTATAGATCCATGCGGGCTTTTTTTATTTTTGGTGGAAAGCCATGGTTTACAGGGCACCACCACGAAGTGGAGTGAAGATACCATGGGAAGCACGGGACGCATCCTCACCATAGATGCTCGCATCACACCGGAAGAGATCCTCAACCTGGCGACCCCGCAGTGGCGGGACATGCCCGAGGCTCCTTCCGCCGTCAGGCAAATGGCCGACGAGATGAACCGAATCATGCGACCTGAAGCCCTTTTTCACTGGTTTGATATGGGGAAGGTCAGAAGAGGGCACATTGACGCCTGCGAACCGGTTTCCGGAACCCCGGTGCGGCTCACCACCGGAGACTTCTCCCCCTACTTCAACCAGGCCACCCGTTTTCTGGCCGCCATCTACACCCTTGGGCCCAAGGTGGACACCCTGCTGCATCGCCTCATGGCAAAAGGGCTCTACATGGAAGCCCATTTCATCAATATGGGCTCCCTGGCCGCCCTTACCCGCACAGCCTCTGTTCTCACACGTCTGGCCGAAAACCGGGCGCAAAAGGAGGAGGTAGGGGTCAGCCCCCCCTTAAGCCCCGGATCCATTGAAGGGTGGGAACTCCAAAGCCAGCATGAGCTGTGTGCCCTCTTCCCCCTTGAAGGCATCGGGGTCACCCAGGGCGAAGATGCCATCCTCTCCCCCATGAACACCCTGTCCGTGGTTATCGCCATCGGCCCCGGCTTCAAAGAGTCCCGGGCCGGCTCCCCTTGCCGCCTCTGCCGCATGGGAGGAAGCTGCACCCTTACCTGCAGTAACCACAAAGCCACCCTCGCAAGCAAGGTGGCTTGACGCCCGCAATTGTTCCTTGCCACGCCACACCCGGACATGCCATGTTTAGTGTAACACCCCACTGGCGCTTCCCAGAGCCTGTCATGCCCAGTTGCCATCTTCGAACCGGCCCCGGACTGAAAATTTGACCCCTGAAATCACGTTCGACACATGACGACCCGACGGTCATGAACAAAGGCCGGCCCCCGCACGACATGGAGGTGACCATGTCCCACACCATCAAAAAAGAGTCCCTTACCAAGGCCCCTCCACTGCTCTTCGGGTTTCTGCTTGTGGTGTGCCTACTTGGTTTCTCCCTTTATGGAATTCACAAAAGCTATTCTTCAGCCGTCCGGGATACCCGACAAAAAAACAAGGCCCTCACCGATCTGCTGGCCATGGATATTCAGCGCACTTTTTACGCTGTGTCCCAGATCTTTATCGGCATGTCCGCCCTTATTGACCATGAACCTTTGCTCCCCACGACCCATCCCTTCGAAGAGCCCTTTTCTCATATATGAACAAGGCCCCCTACCTCATGGGCCTGCTGGATGACAAAGATGAAGAGACGTAAAACAGAAGTTACGCGAGGAGACACCCCAGAAACAAAATGCCCTGGAAGAGCCATACGTTTGCCAGGGGAACCATCTCGCCTACACGTCCCCTCCCTATAGCCCCATCCATGCCCCAAAAGCCCTACCCAAGGAGCGACAGCAATGCTTCACAGCCTTGACATATTCACGTTGCTTGCTGCAGGAACCGTCGCCTCTGTCTCCACTGCCGTCCTCCTGATCTTCTTCCGAATGCACCAGAAAACCTACAGGGGATTCGAATTCTGGATCGTGAGCTCGCTTCTGGTGAGCCTGGGGTATGCCACCCTGATCTTCCGCCCTGTCAGCCACTTGTGGGTCAACGTGATCGTGTCAAACCTCAGTTTTACCCTGACCGCTGCTTTCCGGGCTCAAGGTGTATTACGCTTCATGAGCGGAAGCTCTCTGTCAAAGGTCTTCTTAATCCTTTACCCCCTGACCATGCTGGTCGCTCTTCTTGTCCTGCTGGGCACCGGAGCCACCGCTGCCCATCGTAACCTTGTTTTCAGCCTCGGCATCTTTCCTCTGATCTGCCTGATTTCCCGGGAATTTATTCGCCACCACCCCGAAGGCAAGGGGAGCCTTTACATATCAGCGGCCTTCATTAACGCATTTTTCGGCGTCATGATGATACTCCGGGCCATCATCTGGTTTTTCAATCAAGGGCAAGACTTCATCAACCTGGGCCTTATGAACTCCATTCATTTTCTTATGGTCATCGCCTACGAAATAGGCCTCGCCATCTTCTTTCTCATGATGAACAGCCAGCGCATGGAACAGGAGCTCCAGGATTCCATGGAGGAGCTGAAGCTCACCATGGGAAAAGTAAAGACCCTCTCGGGCCTCCTTCCCATCTGCGCCTCATGCAAAAAAATACGTGATGATGAAGGCTATTGGGGACAGGTGGAGGTGTACATCCGAAAACACACGGACGCAAAGTTCACCCACGGCATCTGCCCGGACTGCGCCCGGGAACTCTACCCGGATATTCACTTAGACGGTCTTTTGGAGGATGATACGTAAGGTAAGGATGGAACGGGTCGTCTCAATGTCGCCTCCGGCGGCCAAACTTTTGAAAAGTTTGACAAACAGGTTTTAAAGGCTATTTGATCCTTGCTTAACAAGTATGCCGCCCCCCTATCTCTCAGCCCCTACAGGACAGAAAAAAAAGAAAGCGGCAACCGGAAGGTTTTTGCGGAGCTTTTTTCAAAAAGCGACCCGACGAAGGCATTGCCAAACAGTTACTTTTCGTGAAACTTTCCACCAAATTATCTATACCGAAGGAACGAGCGCGAGGTCATTGCCCCCCTGGGGTCCAAGGGGCGAAGGTAAAAC
>Ga0209692_10005150_pt1 | contig 11396 bp, 9 predicted proteins | sample tdDd472_FD_187129 | JGI IMG/M metagenome (GOLD analysis project Ga0209692, IMG submission 187129) | Marine sediment microbial communities from the Atlantic coast under amendment with organic carbon and nitrate - tdDd47.2 (SPAdes)... | ecosystem: Environmental > Aquatic > Marine > Coastal >...
ATCACAATGGTTGAAATAGCCGGTTGTAATTACGTTGGGAATAAGCTCGCTGTAAGGATTCTCCGGAGCATCTTCTCTTTCGGGAAGGTATCCTTTGCAAACGTTTCTTTCCGGAGTATAAATGTCGCCCAAAATCGGCTGCATCAAAACCGGGAAGTTGCCCTGTCCAACATCCAGAGGTGTTGCCATACCAAATTTGGGGCTTTCCGGGCTTATATTAACAAGGTATATGGCATCGTTGGTGGGCTCAAGATTGGCATCGTGATGTCTTTCAACGATATCCGGCAAGTATAACGGTTTATCAAATTTAACGGTTATGGGCTGAAAAGTTCCAAAACCATCAAGCTGTAAAATTTTATCTCTAAGATCAGACTCCAGTAATGTCGGAGCAATTACGCTGAAATTCAAACGTCTTCCGGTCGGGCTGTTCTCGTCAAGAACGGTAGCAAGGTTATTCGGAAAGGGAATTTCCGGCAGAGGCTTGGCGTCGAAATCAAAAACAACGGCAGGCCCTTCACCTTCGAGGCTGGCAACTGACAAACCCTGATCCAGCCCCTGACAACTTATAAGCAAAGTGGCAGCCAAGCCAATGAGAATCAAGCGCAACGGTAACAAATGCGAAATCCTGTTTTTCATAACTATCTTCCTTGTGCTCCAAACAAAAGTTATAACACGATACTTTTTGCCTCAGTCAACAGTCATAGTTTATCTGTTTTCATGGGATGCGTATGACTAAAACAACATCTTATTTACGGTTTTTTTTCAGCTATTCTTATAAGTGTAAATCCACTTCGCGCAGAGCTTAACCCAGCTTTATTAAAAAGAAAAGCTGATTTTTACTTTTTCTGAAAAAAAGAAAAAGATGCTATTTTCAAATTGACGGCACACCTTAGTCGTGATATGAGGGTACAGCTATTCTTGTGTAATGATTTGTCACCCATGTAAAGAAAAATAGGAGCTGACATGTATCGGATGAAGTTATTATCTGTTACCGGGATTATTGTATTATCATTATTTTTTAGTTTGACTGCCAATGCAGCGTTTGTTTATACACCAGAGGTTCAGCCAGTCACAGACGATGGTAATGTCCATCACAACCTTTTCAAAGGTTTCTACCGCTTTACCTACGATCAGGTATCAGATTTTGATATTGATGCCGAAGGTGATGCCAGTCTTGGAACCGAAAACACCAATCGCCCAATCAGGCATTGGGGAGAACACCGCTGGCGTTTGGCTCCCTCGCTGAACTATGGCAAACTGAAAATCAATTTCGAAGTTGACCTGCTGGCCGATCAGGCTTTTAGCGACTACGAAAACCTTGCGCCGGGCTACGACCGCTTTGACAGACGCGACAGAGGCAACCTGTACAACGCCGAAATCCGTTTCAGAGAAGCCTATGTGCAGTATCTCACTCCGATTGGTCTGCTGAAAATCGGTCATACCACCAGCAAATACGGCCTTGGAATGATTGCCAATGATGGCCGTGAAGAAGATAATCGCTGGGGTTCCAAGCATTATGGCGATGTTGTCGAACGCATTATGTTTGCAACCACGCCCTTTGCTTCACTAGGCAAAAAGGGAAGTTGGGCCGAATACCTCACTATTCTGCTGTCTGCCGATCTGGTTTACTGGGATGAAAATGCCGACCTGCTGGACGAAGACATTGCCATCAACGCCAGTTTTGGTTTGATGTATCGTGATCCCAAATATACCAATGGCATAATCTTTACCTATCGCTGGCAGGAAGATTCCGATGATGATTATTTAAAGGTCTATGCCATAAATCTTAACGGTAAAAACAAATTCGAATTTGCTCCAGGCAAAACAGATTCACAGCCCGGATTCGAAATGGTGCTTCATTTCAACTACGAATTTGTAACCATGCTAGGTAAAACCAACCGCTTCCAGCAACTTGGTGCTGAAGACGGATTGAACCTTAAAGCCTTTGGTGCCGTGGGTCAGGTAGTTTTGGAAATGTCAAACATTGGCCTGGATATCGACTTCGAAGTCGGCTATGCCTCTGGTGACAACAACCCTTACGATGACGAATCCACTGGCTTTTACTTCGATCAGGACTTCAACGTCGGAATGATTTTCTATGACGAAATCCTGCCGATGGTTACAGCCAAAAGTGTAGAGATCCTCACCGATCCCGACAGAACAACCAGCATTCCCAAAGGGCTTGATCTGATTCCCAGCAAGGGTCGCGTAACAAATTCACTATATTTCATGCCACAATTGAGATACAAAACTCCCTTAGGCATGAAACTTGACGAAACCTTGCAGCTTTCGCTCGGAGCCGCAGTACTAACGACCCCGACCAAATTTGCCCACGCCTATTATACCTTTGAAAATGGCGGAACTCCCACCAACCATTTGGGCGGACGCACCAACAGCAACTATCTCGGAACCGAAATTTTAGCTGGCGTTTTGTTTAAATTCTGGCCCTTCAAACAACACATTGGAACCAAGTTGGGCTTCCAGTTTGCCTACTTTATGCCGGGCAGCGCCCTTGAAGATGCAACTGGCGAAATGCCGGATGCGGTCTGGAAAATCATGACCAGCGCAACCTTGCAGTGGCAATAAGGCCAGTTTAAGTTACTTCTCAAGCCTCGCTTTTAAGCGGGGCTTTTTTGTCAGGCAAGCTGAAGCAGAAAGATTTTGCACTTGAGCCTATTTCTACTGAAAACTCGATAATTCCGCCCGCCTTTTCAGTTATTAACTTATTGTTATTACTATCCTTATTTTTCAAGGAGACTGTATTGGGGCTATTTTGGACGATAATATTTTCTATTATTTCTAATGAGGCCAACTATGTAGAACGAAACTACTTCCCCCAGCTTCGTAAAACACTGATTTTACTGGACAATTAAAAATACAGAAAACTTTCTGCCCACGCTTTTATTGTTTAATTTCAGACACTTACAGAGTTTAACTACTATCGGCCATTCCAAAAATGTAGCCTGATGTAGCTTCATGTAGTCTCATGTTCTCTCCTGTGGTCTCATGTGCTCTCGTTTACTCTCATGTCAGTCGATGTATGCATAAAGTAGCTTGCTGTTGGCTCATGTGTTAGAATGTTGCTTCATTTATCTTGATGTATGTTGTATAATGCGACGCAAACGTGTTTAACTGACAGGTTGGACTTGATATCTTCCGGTGATGAAATGAAGGTTTTTTTTCATGGAAGTAGCCGGATTGTCTTTCTAGAGAGTTTTGGCAAATTATTATTTTGCGTTTAGCAATTCAATGATATTGCTTGAATATTTTTTAATAATGATTAATATGTGTGGGAACATTCAGATAGAAGGAGAAAAAAATGAAAAATTCTATGGTAACCATGTTTGTGCTGGCTCTGGCATTTTTAATTTCGTCCTGTGGTATTCCGCAGGAGCAATTTGATAAGTCTCAAAAAGATCTTACCGATTCACAAGCTGCAATGGAACTTAAAGTTAAAGAACTTAATGACTGCAACAAAAAGCTGCAAAGCTGCCAGAAAAATGCAGACGAAGCTAAAGCAGCCCTTTCAAGTCTTGGTTCAGAATATTCCAACATGGAAGAAAAGCATGCCAGCCTGGATGCCGACTACAATGCTATGGCAAAACTTTTAGCCAAAATCAAACAGGCCAACGAATTACGCCAGAAAGCCATGGACGAATTGCTCTCAAAATTCGAAAAGCTGATAAGCTCCGGCAAACTTAGCATTGGTGTGAACGATGGCAGAATGGTTATCCAGCTTCCTTCCGAAGTGCTGTTTAAAATCGGTAAAGCCAACCTTTCCAAAGAAGGAAAAACAGCCATTGCTGACGTGGCCGAAGTTTTGAAAACCATCGAAGGCCGTAAATTCCAGATTGCAGGACACACAGACAACCAGCGCGCCAAGAGCCGTGTAAACAGCAACTGGACCCTATCCTACAAACGCGCCCGCTCGGTCTTTGACCTGATGGTTAAAACCGAATTGGACGAATCTCTGCTCAGCATTGCAGCCTATGCCGAATACTCTCCAGTAGCCAGCAATGAAGACAAAGAAACCCGCAAGCTGAACCGTCGTATTGAGATTGTACTTTTACCGACCAGCGACGAATTACCACTGAAACAGCTGATGAAAATTGAAAAGATCGAAAAAAATATTGATACAAACCAGTAATATTCAATACATTCATTCACAAATTATGCAACAGTATTTTTATGGAGATTGCAATGAATAAAAAGGCTCTCACATTATTTTTCCTGCTCATCTTGGCAGCTATGCTGTTAATTTCCTGCTCCAGTAGTTCAGATGACCAACAGAATGATGGAGATGAGGAAAGCAGCGATGGAGATCGTGAAGACGAAGATGAAATGGCAGAAGCAATAGATTGCAGCAACTGTGAAGACTTCACCGGAGTCTATTGTTTTTACCAAAAAGACAGCAGCAATTGCCCCACAGAACTTCAGGCATTTATCGACAGCGATTTTTCATACTACGCCTACACCGTAAGGAAAAAAGAGGAAACGGATTGCCACTTCATCATCAGCATTCCACCGAATCTTTTGGCAGGATACCCCAGTGGCGATCTGGCTGAAGTTGCGGGATGCGACTATGAATTTATACAATTCTATGCCGGTGAGGGAGCAATAGACCCTGCCCCGCCGATTCCTTCGAATTATAATTCAAGCAATGGCGTTATGCTTTTAGGTCTTGATACATGCAATCTGACCTTTACCAAAGCAGCCTGTAGTATCGTTGTAGACGGCGATGAAGATCTTGAACAAAGCGAGCTGGACGAAGAAATTGCTCCAGAGATAGAACCGGACGAAGAGTTAGAAGCTGAACTAGAAGCCGAAACAGAGCTTGAAAATGAAGCTGAAACAGAGATAGAAGCCGAGTTGGAAACAGAGCTTGAAGATGAAGCCCAGCTTGAGCAAGAGCTTGAAGCCGAAAGCGATATTGAAGAATAAAGAGCTAAGCTATTTCAACAGATAACGAAAGTCGGGCAGCTATTTTGCCCGACTTTTTTTATGTTTATTGAATTTTTTCAATGTTTGGATCGCCCCAGTTTCGAGATGAAATATACCAACCTTAATTTGATGCAGGGCGGAACGAAGTGTAAGAGAAAAATGCTTATCTTGTTAATGCAGCCTGCAATAGTAGAGCGTTTTCCTTTTTCAACGGCACAGATTCCTTGTCTGGCAACTTCAGTAGAATCCATCATTACTTTATCACCAAGACTTTTCACTTTGTAACCAGAAGACTTGAAAAATTCTGTTTGTGTGGCACCGGGACTGAGTACCGAAACCTTGACTTTGGTTTTTCGTAACTCGTACGAAAGTGAGTTGGAAAAACTTACCACAAAAGCCTTGGAAGCAGCATAGCTGGTAAAAGTCGGCACCGGCATATAACCAACCATCGAACCGATATTGAGGATTCGACCATCATCCCGCTCCAGCATCTGGGGCAAAACCAGCCTGGTCAATTTTACCAAGGTAACAACGTTCAGGTTGATCAGCCCTTCGGTTTCAGAAACTTCCGTAGCAGTAAAATTTCCGCTGGAACCAATTCCGGCATTGTTTATCAGAACATCAATGGATAACTCTCGCCTCTCGATTTCTGCCATCAACTCTTCAGCAGCCTCAGCCTTTGCAAGATCCTGCCTAATCACTTCAACCCTGATTTTATGCGCTTTTTGAAGATCTTTTGCAGTGTCCTGAAGAATATCTTCACGTCTGGCAACCAGTATAAGATTAGCACCCTTTCGAGCCAATTCATCCGCAAAAGAGGCACCTATACCAGAGCTGGCACCTGTGATCATCACGTTTTTGTTTTTCCAGTTGTAGATTTCTGCAGCCATAAACTCGTCTCCTATCGAAGTAATTTTGCAATATAAAAAAAGTTCTAAGAGATAGATTTATAAAAGAGCACACTAATTCCATGAATTTAATAGCAATTATTATACATATTTAGTATAATAAACTAAATATATTATTAATCTTTCTACAAATTGGACAAGGTTATGAAAATAAAATCATTTGGACTAAGTGACGTGGGTCAGAAACGTCCGCACAATGAAGATTGTTTTCTGGAAAACCACAGTCTTGGTTTGTTCGTGGTTGCAGACGGAATGGGCGGTCATAAAGCGGGAGAAGTTGCCAGCCAGATTGCAGTTGATGTGATTTCTGCGGAAGTTCACAAACATCGCAAACTGATGGACACCTACAACCACGGCCCGACTCAGAATCTGAAAAGGCAAATTTTATCCAAACTGGAAGACGCGGTTATTGCAGCCTGTCAGGCAATTTATCGCACAGCAGAACAGGATGAATCCAAGCGCGGCATGGGCACCACTCTTTCAGCCATGGTTATCGTGGCACAATCTGCCTTTATTGCCCATGTAGGAGACAGCCGCATTTACATGATACGAGATGAGCGGATTCACCAGATTACCGAGGATCATACCTTAATCAACGAACAGTTGAAAAAGGGCCTGATTACCGAGGATGAAGTAGAAAACCTTTCTCAATACAAAAATGTTATTACGCGCGGTGTTGGTCTTTTGAAAAGCGTTGAAGTTGATACTTTGCACATTGAAATAGCACCGGCAGACCGGTTTTTACTATGTAGTGACGGATTGCATGAATATCTGTCGCACAGGGAGATTTTAGAAATGTTCAACCAGCAAAATCTGGAAGATTTAACCCAGGATCTGATACGAATGGCCAATGATCGTGGTGGCAAAGACAACATTACTGCCATTACCGTGGAAATTCCGGATTTGCCCCTGAGCGAGGGAAGTATTGAGGTAAACCACAAGCTGAAAACATTGCGCCAGATTCCAATGTTTGAAAAGCTTAGTTATTCCGAGCTTGTAAAGGCCCTGAACATCACCCAAATAGAGTCCCGCCCCAAAGGTGACATCATCATTCGCCAGGGCGATATGGGCGACCGGATGTACATCATTGTGCAGGGAACGGTTGACGTTATGAACGATAACGTATATCTTAATACGCTGGAACGTGGCGGTCACTTTGGCGAAATGTCACTGCTTGACAACAACCCCAGATGTGCAACGGTGAGAGCAAGCACGGATTGCAATCTGCTTATCATCGAGAGAAACGATTTCTACCACCTGATGCAGGAAGAACCACATTTGTCGGTAAAAATCCTGATGAGCTTTGTGGGTGTGTTGTCTAATCGTCTTCGTCAAACCACCAGCGCTTTTTCCGAATGGAGAAAGCAGATTACCGAGATTACGATTAACAGTTAGAATGTAAAAATGCGCTGCAAAACATGCAAATATCTTTTACTGCTTACTCTACTTTGTACCCTTTCGCTTTTTTCCTGCGCTCATAATAAAAAGGAAGTTACCATCAGGGCCGGAGGGGTTGACAACGAATTGGACGAGCTTGAAAAAGAGCTGGACAAACAGACCCTCTCTCCCTCTCGCAACATCAACCATGTTGAAGCTTCTCACTGGATTGCACTGATTCATAGTGTTAAAACTCGCTTAAAACATCAGCAACGCTTTAATACTACTACAGAAAACGAACTTTTTACGCTCAAGGTACGCCTGACACAGCTTATCAGCATGGGCATGGAACACTACCGTGTCTTTTCGCCGGAACTGGAAGCAGACCTGCACACCCTGATTAGCGAAATAGACCAGGCCATTATTTCCTACAACAACCCCAAGCAGGTTTCTGTTGTAAAAGTACCGATGTACTACCAGAAAAACAATAGCAAACAACTTAACCGTCCTTTCCGTTTTGTCTGGCCGGTTACCAAAATAGAGATCAGCTCGCCCTACGGTCAACGCCATGACCCCTTTACTGGCAGGCTTTCATTTCATGATGCGGTAGATCTGGCGGATAAATCCGGCACCCTGATCTATGCTGCGGAGCGTGGCAGAATTGCCTATGCCAACTGGAAAGGCCGAGCTGGCAACGTGATTGTAATAGACCACTTAAACGGCTACAAGACCTATTACGCCCACCTAAAGCAGTTTCTGACAGTCAAGGGCTTGTTTGTGGAACGAGGCCAGCCCATCGGACTGATGGGTTCTACCGGCAGAAGCACCGGCCCGCATGTGCACTTCAAGATTTCCTATAAAGGACAGTCACTTAACCCCGATAAATATGTTGGGGCAAATCTGCAATAGCAAGTTTGGCGTACAATCTGCTAAACTTCGCTCAAATCTTTTAAAATCGCACAGCCAATACGTTCCTTACCGATAAACCAGCCACTGCGGGCATTGTAATACATGCGCCACTCGCCGTTATATTCGACCACATGCATGGCATAAACCAGCGCGCGCTTCCAGCCGGTTTCAGGCTTTAATAGTGGCCCGCCTTCTATCAGTTGCCAGTCGTAGCCATCATTGGATTTCAAGAGGTGAATCTCGGAACGTGAATGCCCCTGAGTGTCACGATAAATTCCGTTATTGAAGGCGTACCATGGCGAGCCAGAATTTTCCGGCGGTATGACCTTCATCGAACCTGCACCCATGTTGCGAAAATATGGCTTATTCTGCGCACCTATAAGCGGATCTTTTCTTTTCAGATACGGCCCTTCGATATGGTCGGATTCCGCCACACTGATATAAAGCGGTTCGATAAAGAGACAGTCCCGAAGAAAAACCCAGCTTGCACTATAGTACAGACGGTATTTATTTTGGTATTTCACCAGACAGGGATTTCCATTGGTAGAAAGTGGCCATTTGGATTCCCATTTCAACTCTGGAGAACAGACAACGGTTGCCTCGCTCCAGTGAACAAGATCCTCGGATTTCCGCAAAGCAATTGCCGACGAGCGCAAGGTAACGGGTTTTTCGTAGAACAGATAATAGATACCGTTTTCCAGAAAGACATAGGGACGAATGCCGATAAAGAGCTTTTTTGCCACACGCTGCCAGCTTATACCATCGTCTGAAACAAAATGCTGTATGCCCTGAATAATCGCATTGGCAAACATATGCCATTTGCCATCTGGTGTTTTATCCGGTGTCAAAACAGAAGGATCGGCCACCATCCAGTCGGGCTTGATTGGTTCAACCAAAGGGTTTTGCGGATGATCCTGCCAGATTGCTTTTTCGAATTGCATGCAAAGCGCTCCCTTCTTACTGATTGATGAACAAACAAGCTTTAAACACGCGGAAGTATACCATAAAATGCGATAACGCCCCAAAAGGGGCGCTATCGATATATATTCAAAGCTCTCTTTTGGTGAGAGCAAACCAAGACTTGATTAGGCTTCTACCTTGGCGGCAGCAGCTTTGGCGTCCATTGCACGGCTGACAAATGTCAAAACAGCAGCAACGGCCATCAGGGAAGCAGCGATGTAATAAGTCAGTTCGCTTTTACCGGTTGCATCAATGATCATACCGTTTAAGCGAGGAAGAATCAGACCACCAACGCCCCATGCAGTAAACATGACACCATAGTTCATGCCGAAGTTTTTCAGGCCGAAGTAATCTTTGGTTGCTGCGGGGAAGAGAGTCAGGTTTGCACCGTAGTTGGCACCGGCAATCATGATGATGAGGAGCAACAGAACAGCATTGCTTTCAATAACGGTAAGCGAGAGAACCATGGCAGCCTGAATAACGAAAGCACCAAACATTGTCCACTGACGACCGATTTTATCAGAAACGATACCGGCCAGAACACGACCACCGGCATTACCGATTGAAAGAACTACGACCACGTAGAAAGCGGCTTCGCCAAGAGAGGCGACACCAAGTTTTTTAGCCATACCGATAAGCATCAAACCAGTTGCAGCACCACATGCATACATGAACCACAACATGTAGAACTGAGGTGTTTTCAGCATTTCTTTCCAGTTTTTATCTACTGGAGCAGCAGCGGCAGGAGCTGGTGCATTGTTACCAGCAGCTTTAGCAGCTTCGGCAGCAGGAGAGTAACCGGCAGGTGGGTTTTTGATAAACTGAGCCAAAACAATAACGATAAAGAAGAATCCGATACCGAAAGTAATCAGTGTTTTGGAAACGCCCATGGCACCATCAACTGCGAAGAAGTTAAGCAGCCAGGTAGCTAAAGGAGCGATATAAACGGAAGCAAGACCGAAACCTGCAACAACGATACCGGCAATCATACCAGTTTTGGCAGGCGGGAACCATTTAACAGCAGGAGGAGTAGCGGATGCATAACCGAAACCGATACCGGCAGCAGCAACAACACCAAAACCAATAACAAAGCCCATGAGGTTAGAACCGGAAAGACCAGCAATAACGCAACCAGCACCAATCAGAACACCACCGATTGTTACGACCCATTTGGGACCGATTTTATCCTGCATACGACCGGCAGGAATCATAGCCAAAGCAAAAACGAAACATGCAACAGCATAAGGCAAAGATTTGTCAGCAGCACTCCAGCCCCAGTCCTCCGGCATTCCACCAGCAATAACGGACCAAGTGTACAGAACACCTAAACACAGGTTCACGCCTGTTCCAGCCAGTGTTACGCGCCAGCCGATATTTTTCACATTCTCCATCTCGAAACCTCCTTGATTACAAAAGCAACAGTATAAATGAATTTCACTTCCCAGGGTCATATGTCAAACGTACGCCCACAAGAGCACACGCTCTAAAAAACAAAAAAAACCATCATTACAGCGAGCCAGTATATTACACACAACAAAAAACTAAATGACGGTTACCACAAAACAACAAAAGATAAGAAAAATTTGGAGGAACCCTAGCAAAGCTAAACTCTCTTGTCAACAGTAAAAATCAGTTTTTTCGATTTTTCGCTGCGCATTGCGTTATTGACTTTTTTCCTGTCATAACAATAGATTACATGACTGAATGAACGCTCATACATATTTAAAACCTCGTATCAGGAGGCAATTTCTAGCAAAAACAAGCCCTTACAGGTAACCGCTGATTACTTGTGTGACATTTGTTTCATAGTTTTTTTGCAATATTTCGTAATATCGCTTTGAAAATCTGCATATCTCCTGATATCCGTAATGATACCTGAAAAAGAAAAAGATTTCCATAATTATGATGAAGCAAGATGTTTTTTGAGAGAATTTTGCAATTTTTGCAAAGATATGAAATTTTAGACTTTAATATCTAGAAACGAAGTCCGAGGACAGTAAATGAGGCGTGATATTTGTCGATATAGCAATTTTAAAGATACACTTTGCACATGAAAAAGAATACGCCGGTTACCTGAAAGCCCCCAGGGCAGTTCAATTTCATTTAAGTATTCTTCCAGACTGTTGACAAAGTAAAATCTCTTAATACTTTTCAAAAGTCACTGCTGCACAATCTTTCTGTATGACATACAATGTACACAATATAGTCTTTTCGTCATTCCCGCGAAAGCGGGAATCCACATGGTTATGTCATTGAAATGATTAATAATATATTTTCGTATACAAACCAAAAAATTGCAAA
>Ga0209692_10005153_pt1 | contig 11394 bp, 7 predicted proteins | sample tdDd472_FD_187129 | JGI IMG/M metagenome (GOLD analysis project Ga0209692, IMG submission 187129) | Marine sediment microbial communities from the Atlantic coast under amendment with organic carbon and nitrate - tdDd47.2 (SPAdes)... | ecosystem: Environmental > Aquatic > Marine > Coastal >...
CCATGGGGCTTTCCCGATAACTCAGGATCGGCATGCCCTCGAGCTCAGACACCGTCATGTTCTGAGGCAGGTATCTCGGGTGCACATCGGGAACGATGCGGACATCGACGGCGAACCGCTCGAGGCGCTTGAGAATCAGGGGTAGCTGCGACGACATCGCACTGGGGATCGCGAGATATACCGCATCCACACGATTCTGTTCGAGCACCAGCTCCAGATCGCGGATCCCGCCGCGGACGGGCAACTCCATACATCGATCGCGTGATGTCTGATCGTGATGGGACACGAAGTAGGTCACGCGAATTCCCGTCCATGAGTTGCGAGCAAGGGTCTGGGCTGTGATCTGCCCGAGTCGACCGACGCCGACGATCGCGACATGGCGCATGTTCCACCCACGCCGACGCATAAACCGCAGCCCGACCCGCACGATGACACGCTGCCCCCCCACAAATATGGGGATTAGCACGGTAAACATCGCGAGCTGGAACCTGAATGGATCAGTTGCGAGACGCCAACCAACCCCATGTGAACCTGTTGGTGGTCCGGCGACGCTGAACTGGCTCGATCCGATGGCCCAGAGCGCAACGACCATCAGCATCGATGACATGAACGCCACTTTGATGACCTGCCCCGCTTCACCGATGAGGGCCCGATCGCGTCGTGGCTTATAGAGCTTGAACATGACCATGTTCAACAGCACAATGGGTACAGCGAACAGAACAAGCGAGTCCTTGAAATAGGATTCCCATTCCGCAGGGTAAGATTGCCCGAAGCGGTGCACCCTGATCGACCACGAACCGAAGGACGCCGCGCTGATCGCAGCTACATCGAGCAACGCAAAGAGTGTCACGAACAGGTTGTGTCTCTGCTTGAGCAATCGCTCCCCCTCGGAGTACCACACGCCTCAGTGTATCAAGTTACGCTCTCTTGGCAGGTCATGATCGCTCTATCGCGGGAATTGACCCAAGGGCATCACGAAGCGTATCGCTGATATCTGCGCCAGAGGGCGGGATGATCCGGACGCGAACAAACAAGTCGCCGCGAGTTCCGTTCGAGCCGTTCAGTCCGTGCCCCTTGATCCGGAACTTGGACCCCGAAGCCGTCCCCTCGGGGATCGTGAGGGTCACGACACGATCATCAAGCGTCCGCACATCCACCTTCGCCCCGAGCGTGGCCTCTGCGATACTCAGTGAGAGATCCGTCACGACATCCAATGAATCATCGATGCGCGTGAACTTCCCGCCGGAATCGACCTGAATCTGCACATATAGGTCACCCGCTCGCCCACCTTGCATCGGGCTCGGAAGCCCCTGACCCTGTAGGCGGAGCTTCGCACCGTGCTTTACACCCTTGGGCACCTGAACATCGATGCTGGTGAATCGTTCGCCGCGGGGGACACTGATGCTTTTGGTCGCGCCTTGATGCACATCTTGGAGACTCACGCGTAGACCGAGATGCAGATCCTTGCCCTTCATGGGGGCCCGATGCCGAGTGCCCCCCGATGCGCCACGGCTTGCCCCGCCGAACCCGCCGAATCCGCCCCCCATCCCGCCACCGAACATCGCATCGATGATCGATCCGAGATCGCCAAAGTCTACATCCTGGGCACGAACATGCTGATCCGACATCCCCGAGACGAAACGCTCATGACCGAGGCGGTCGTATTTGGCTTTTTTCTCAGCATCCGAAAGCACCTCATATGCCTCATTGAGTTCGGAGAACTTCTTCCCCGCATCCGGATCATCCGAAACATCGGGATGGAGCTTGCGCGCCTTGGCACGGAAAGCGGACTTGATGCTATCCCCGTCTGCGTCGCGTGCCACTCCCAGAATGTCGTAGTAACTCTGACTCATGCTCGTGCTCCAAACACCTCGGTATGTGTTTGTGAGATCATAGAAAACAGGCCGCACAATGTACGGCCTGTCCTCATCTGAAGATCAAATTGATCTGTAAACTGACTGGATCAATCAGTCGTGGTTATGCCCTTCATGGGAGTCACCATGATCGTGCCCCTCGTGCGAAGCCTCATCCGCATGCTCGATGTGTGCCATCCAGACATTGAAGACGAGAGTCGCGTCACCGGGGATATTGGCGCGGGGGTTGCCACGCTCGCCATAGCCGAGGTATCCGGGAATGATGAGCTTGCGGTGGCTGCCGTTGGAGAATCCTTCCATGCCGATCCCCCAGCCAGTGATTGCGCGTGTTCCGGGCGGGTACTGGAACACGAAGGGGAGGTCGCGGCTGTAGCTCGAATCAAAGCGTGTTCCGTCGGACAGGTACCCGTCGTAATGGACATGGAGTTCGTCGCCCTCGTGGGGCGCATGATCCCCTTGTGGGCCGTAGTCGACGATGATCATGCCGTCCGGGCGACGATCGACACTCGCGTATGAGTCCGTACGCTCGTATTCGACGGCGCTGTCTGCGTCTGCACCCCAGACCACGCTGCCGTCTGCAGCATACCCGCGGTCAGCAACAGTAAGTGAATCGCCATCCAGGTTGATGCTGCTGGTCATTTCAACCGCTCCGCCGACACCCGTGGGGTAGGGGTACGGCGTTGAGCCGGAGAACCCATTCTGGGTTTCTTCCAGTTCGACATCAAGGGTCGCGATCAGGTCATCGCGAGAGACGCTCGGGAAGTACTCCGTCGCGGCCCAGATCCCGTTAAAGAGTCCCATGCTGGTGGATCCAACGGCGAACTCATAAGTCCGCAGGCGCACCTCGTCTTTGTAGCGGTAGAGTTGGAAGATCGCATTGCGGTACGGCTCCCACGGTGTCTCGGCTCGTACACCCTCGACATAGAGCGTGTCACTCATACCCTCGACCGGTGCTGGCACAACGGTCATCATGAGGGTGCTGCCCCCAACAACATCAGTTGTCCGCCAAGTCCCGGAGAGCTGATCTGCGATTTTGGCAATGCCCTCATCGGACCAGTTCGGTGCGTATTGCGCGGGTGCCTCGAACGCGGGCTGCTCACTCGACATTGCGTCTTGGGCGTTCGCCACGCCACACGCAAGGATGGCACACATCGCGGTACTGATAAAACGACTTTTGAGCATACTGCTATCTCCTCGTTTGGTTGACTTGAGTCGTGTCTCATTCTAGACCCCCATCATCGGGTCTCCAGCCGCCAAATCTGAGAGATTCGGAAGGCCTGCCCCCCAGCATGTAACGCTAGAAACGCGTCAAAATTGCATTTCTGATGCATCTCAGAGGACAATCTATCCGTATCCTGTTAGAGGGGCGAGCAAAACTGTCGATATAGAACAGGCAGCCATCGGGGGTATCCATGAATACGCACACCTCAAGCTCTTCATCAGATCCGAACGAGGAAACCGACTCGTTTGATTCGTCCCATATCATCGGTACCCCTGAGCGATCGAATAACGACTCACTCTTCGAGAAATACGAGCGTCGCTCGCTGCGAACGATTATAGAAGAGCAGAGAGCATACAGAGATTCTCAGGCAGCTCAGGCTGCACGCGTCATCCTCGATGATGCAGAGATCCCCGAGTTTGACATCTATGACCAGGATACTGCGGAGTATGAAGACTTCGAAAACTCGTCTTCATATGCTCCCCGCGTTCTCCGTCTCAGAGTACAAACTCAAAGAACCAGCAAACTCGGCACACTGGTCTCCCCAGGGGCCCAGATCGTATACATCCTTCTCATTCTCGCAACGCTCGGTGGCACACTCGGACTCGCGTTATCGACGGACTCGCCGCACATGCTGCTCCTTGGAGGGGTCGCAACCCCGATGCTGCTTCCGCTGTGTGTATGGAGATGGATCCGATGGCTCGATTCATCGCCCTATTACTACCGCCTGCTCACATCGCTCGGTGAGGATGCGAGGAATCTGCTTGAGTATCGATTGCTGTGGAAGAAATCTGCATCGAACTCGGCGAATCGTTGAAACGAAACCCGCCCCCACTCGTTCAACACGAGTCCCAGCGGAACCTCAGTCGTATCCACGAAGCTGAAATCGCAATGCGATTTTTCCAACTAACAGTAACGAATCATTTAGAATTGCATACAGTTTGACATCATGCCTCGTGGGAGCGGGGCCAGAAAAAGCATACATAGATCATGATGCGCAGGGGAGTCCATGGGGGAAGATCCGAGAGCGAAGAGAAAAGAGCTATTGCCCAATATCGATCCGTCGTGGGTCGAGCAGGCAATCTCGAAACCCGAGGAAGAAGTCGAACCTGAAATTGACCCAGATGACCCGAACGCGGTCTGGGTATTCGGGAATGACCCTGAAGCCAAGATTTCGAACATTCACGACAAACGCTCCCTCGTACGAAAGCAAATGCTCAGCGCGGGTGGTCAGTTCGTGATGGGCATCGTGATGATGTTCGTTTGTATCGGACTCATCATTATGGCGATTACAAATCCGGTACTTCAGTATATCATTCCTGCCGCGGTCTTTGCCCCGATCAGTTTCTGGTACATGCGTATCCGCTGGCGTCGTTGGCTCGGCTCCGCACCATACTTCTACCGCCTGATGACCTCGCTTGGTGAGGACGCGGAGAACATCCTTGTTGAACACGAACACAAGAAGCGGCAAAAGTTTGTCAAGAAGGTGGGCGACTTGTACGCCGTGAATACACAACCGAAGAAAAAGAAGAAACGACGGTAATCGATCCGCACACTTATAAAAACACCCACCGATCTGGTGGGTGTTTCTGTTTGGACTGCGTGTGTATATCAGGCGAGTTCAGGGAATCGTTCCTTGACGATCTTGACAAGGTCTTCGACATGCGAAGCGGACTCGTCGAAGAGCTTCTGCTCTTCATCGGTGAGCTTGAACTCGACGATCTTCTCGACGCCGTCCTTACCGAGCAGGGCGGGGACGCCGACGAACAGGCCCTTGTGCCCGAACTGACCGTCGAGATAGGCCGCGGACGGGATGATCCGCTTCTTGTCCTTGATGATCGCCTCGGCCATCTGGATGGTACCGAGTGCGGGGGCGTAGTAGGCGCTTGTTCCCATGAGCTTCACGATCTCGCCGCCACCGACCTTCGCACGCTCGACGCACGCGGTGATCTTCTCTTCGCTGAGCATGTCCGAAACAGGGATGCCGTGAACAGATGTGAGACGGGGGAATGGGACCATGTCGTCGCCGTGCCCACCGAGGAGCATCGCCTGGACATCCTCAACGCTCACACCCAGTTCCCACGCGATGAACGCACGGTAACGGGCACAATCGAGCGCCCCGGCCTGACCCATGATGCGGTTGGTCGGGAACCCGGTCGCCTTCCACGCGGTGTAGACCATCGCGTCGAGGGGGTTGGAGACGAGGATCACGATCGAGTCGGGCGCGTGCTTCTTGATGTTCTCCGAGACGGACTTGACGATCTTGACATTGGTCTCGATCAGATCATCCCGGCTCATGCCCGGCTTGCGGGGCAGACCCGCGGTCACGATCACAACATCGCTGTCTGCGATATCTTCGTAATCAAAGGTACCCGTGAGGGTTGAGTCGAACCCGTCGATCGGTGCACAGCAACCCAGGTCGATCATCTTGCCCTTGGGCATATGCTGATCGGGCGCGTCAGGGCGAGGGATGTCGAGGAGCACGATGTCTCCGAGTTCCTTCTGAGCAGCCCAGTGCGCACAGGTCGCACCCACATTTCCAGCTCCGATGATCGAGATCTTGGCACGCTTTGGCATCTTGATTCGTCCTTTCCCATCCAGTGGGGTCGTTGAAAATCCTCGTTGATCCGTCAGCACTTCCCCGACGGGAGGGGATGAATCCTAGTCAGCACAAACCAGTTTCACGAATCGAAAATCGGGTATCAGTGTGATTCGGATGGGGATTCTTCGTCCTCATTGCTTAACCATTCCACCCGCACCGGATCGAGGGGTTTGGTGAGCTTGGGAGGCAGGGGAACCGAACAGCTCGCCCCGCCACTGACCACAGGGATGAGCAACGGCTGACCCGATTGCAGGTCCCCCGTCACGGGCGCGACGATGTCTTTTTCAGCGCCGCCCGCGAGGAAGTTGAACTGGCGGTACACCTGACAGATCGGGCGTATGACATGCGGGTGATCGACCTCGCCGTCACAGGCACTGAGGTATGCGTCGATCATGGTGAGGACATCTTCATCCGGTTGCCCGCCAAAGTTCTCTCTGCAGATCGCGACGGGCGCACCCTCGAACATCTCCGTCCCCGGCGTCGCGATCAGGACTTCCCCGATGAATCCCGCGTTGAGGAGCATCTCCGCCAGTTCACCCGGATGAAATGTCTTGAACCGCTCGGATTTCACGATCCAGACAACCCCCTCGTGCAGCGCTTCCTCCCACGCAGATTTTGCGTCCTCGATGAGCTCGATGATCGACTCGGGCATGGGCTCTGCGCGCCAAATCTCGTTGAGCGTCGCGGCCTGCTCCTTGATCCCGAGTTCTGCCTTGTCCATCGCGAGCGGACGCTCTTCCGGATCGATCTTCTCGATCTCACCCAGCGCCATCGCGTACGCGTGCAGCGAGATCGTCGGCGCGACGGATTCCTTCCAGCGCTGCCCTTCTTCGGTATCAGGGAGGGACACAGCGCTCTGGGCGTAATGCACCCATCCCGCGAGGAGGACGGCCCATGTCGAGTTGTCCGGCGTATCAGGTCGTTGCGTCATGCTCGATCGTAGGGTTCTTCGTCGGCTCAAAGACACGCAACCCGAACACGAACAACACCACCAGCCCAACGCACACGATCCGTGACAGCGTCGCACCGAACCCACCCAGCGGCGAGCTCGTCAGATCGAACATCCCCCACCACAGGTTCATCCCGATATGCAACGCGATCACGACCCACAGGTTCCATCGCGATTCGAAGTAGATCCACGCGTACATGAACCCGCCGAGCGCGATGATCGCGTTCCACAGGTTGAGCTGCCCGATGATCGTTTCGCCCTCGTCAGGGGTGATATCCACATGCGCGAGCCCAAACACAATCCCCGTCACGATCGCGGTGGTCCACATCGGTGTCCGCGCGATCTGGACCAAGAGCCCGAACATCAGGGCGCGATAGAAGATCTCCTCCGTCACCCCAGGTGAGATCGCCCCGTACATGATGTCGTACCGGTTTGTCCCGGAGTATTCAGACACCAATCCCAGCGCGAGCATCGGGAGGGTGCACGCGAACCCCAGCGCGAACGCCTTGATTCCTGCTCCCCAGCCGACACCAAGCCCCATCTTCGCGCGACATGGTGCTTCTCCGCGTTTCATCACGATCGCCCATCCGATCAACGCGAGGACCATGCGGAACATCGGGTGGATCAGGAACTGCACATCGATGGGGAGTTGCACAATGAACTCGCGATACCCGTCGAGCATCCACAAGAGCTTTGGAACAAGCACGCCGACCACGGTGATCACCGCGATGATTGCGACAACATCCCATCGGACGCCGTTCTTGTGATGTGTAAACCCTTCGTCGCTCATGTGTCCCCCAACTTACACACAATCGTTGCGATTCGTGATCATCGTCTTTCACATCGCACAAAAATACCCCCGGGCCGTGGTGGGCGTGCCCGGGGGCGGGAGGCGTGAGATCGAGGTTTGGGTGGCCGGGATGTAGCCCCTCAATCTCCGCTGGGTGGGATCGTCATGATCCGCGTATGTCACGCATCGCCGCGGCCAACAGCGCCCGATTGGGCGTTCCCTGCTTCTGGTCTCGATGCCCTGCTGCGTTCATCGCTCCTTGGCGCTCTCGCGCCGTGGATGAGTCAGTTCAGAACCGGTTGCACGATCGGGATCATTCCGTGACCCCTATTCGCGATGAACCATCCGTTCTTCATCGACCGTTCAAGACCATGTTGTCGCACGCGCCGAGTCGACCGCTGCGTGCCGCGGGGGTGATGCGTGTACCTTCCTCCTACTTCAACTCACAATCGTGATTCAGATCAAATCAATCAGCTGCACCCGAGCGAGTTGCCACAGTTCAAGCACTTGTAGCAGGTTCCACTGCGGACCGTGATCGTTCCACATACATCACATGGCGGCGCGTCTCCGGACGATTCGAGCGCCTTGCTCAATGTCGCACTCGCTGAAGTCTGAGTTTCCGTCACCACGACGCGGGTGTTCTTGCCCGTCTCGATCGCGGTTTCAGAGACATGCACCCCCTCATGTCGCTCGTCACGGATCACCATGCGATCGCCCTTCTCCTTGGATTCGGGCTTTGCTTCGATCTCGCCGGAGGTGATGCGACGCGTCACGACATTGGCGCTGCTCGACGAATCGGTGCTCTCGGGCCGCTTGGGCGCGTTCGCTTCGCGGTATCCTTCGATGAACTCCATCCCCAGCCAGCGGAAAATATAATCCACGAGTGACTTGGCGAACGGGATATCCCGGTTCGTCGTCATCCCCGAGGGTTCGAAGCGCTGGTGCGTGAACTTCTTGACCAGACTCTCGAGCGGGACGCCGTACTGCAGCGCGACAGATGTCGAGGTGCCAAGCGAGTCCATGAGCCCACCGATCGTCGAGCCCTCCTTCGCCATGGTGATGAACAGCTCGCCCGGCATGCCGTCGTCGTAGATCCCACAGGTGAGGTAGCCCTCGTGTCCCGCGACATTGAACTTGTGGGTGATCGAGCGACGCGTATCCGCGAGACGCCGACGCATCGGACGATGGACGATCTCGACTTCCTTCTTCACGACGATGCGGACATTCTCGTCACCCACCGCACTCGCCAGCTCCGCGACATCCGAGGAAATCTCCTCGATCATCGATTCTGCCTCGAGCTCGTCGGTCAGCTCCCCCGCATCCGTGAGTTCCTCCTCGTCCGAATCGCTCTTGGAGTTGAGCGGCTGACTCAGCTTGCACCCATCACGGTACAACGCGTTTGCTTTGAGTCCCAGTTCCCAGCTCAGCCGGTACGCGTCCTTGATGTCTTCGACCGACGCATCGTGCGGAAGGTTGATCGTCTTGGAAATTGCACCCGATATGAACGGCTGAGCAGCCGCCATCATGCGGATGTGCCCGCCCGCCTCGATGAACCGCTTGCCAGTCTTGCCGCAGGTGTTCGCACAATCGAACACGGGCAGGTGCTCGTCCTTCATGTGCGGCGCACCCTCGATCGTTTGCGTGCCGCAGACCAACGCGTTGAGCTCCTCGATCTGTGCATTCGTCAGTCCGAGGTGCTTGAGCGCGTTGAACGCCGGGTCGGCCTTCGCCTCTTCCGGGTTCACACCGATGCGAGTAAGGGTTTCGTCGCCCAGTGTCCAAGCGCTGAACGCGAACCCGAGCTCGAACATGCCGGGGAGCGAATCGGTGATCTTCTTGAGATCATCGGAGTTCATCCCGTGCTCTTCCAGCCACCCCGAGAGCGATAGTCCTTCGGAGTTGAGGACGCCCTCCGGCATCGGGACATGCAGGTTGAGCGTGCCGAGGATGTATTGCACGATCTCACGCTGCTCGTCCTCGTCGTACCCGAGCGCCTTGAGCGCGGGGGTTACGGATGCGTTGACGATCTTGAAGTACCCGCCGCCGGCGAGCTTCTTGAACTTCACGAGGGCGAAGTCGGGCTCGACACCCGTTGTATCGCAGTCCATGAGCAGACCGATCGTGCCGGTCGGTGCGATCACGGTGGTCTGGGCGTTGCGGTAGCCGTGCTGTTCACCGAACTCGAGCGCATCGTCCCATGCCTTGGTGGCACGGACGAGCAGTTCCATCCCGTTCTCGATTGGGACGCGGTGATCACGGATCAGCCCGTGATCGATCGGGACAGGCGTGATCCGCAGATCCTCGTATTCGCCGCTGTCGCGCGAGACCCCCATCGCCGCGCGGCGGTGGTTCCGGATGACGCGGAGCATGTGCTGCTTTTCGGGCTCGTATCCGGGGAACGCGCCGTGCTCCTTGGCCATCAGTGCGCTCATGCGATAGCTGCGCCCGGTGAGGATCGCCGTCAGGCATCCACAGACCGCCGTCGCCTCTTCCGAGTCGTACGGGATCCCCGCCTGCATGAGCATCGCGCCAAGGTTGGCGTACCCGAGCCCAAGCGTGCGGTAGGTGTAGCTGAGCTCCGCGATCTCCTTGCTGGGGAACGCGGCCATCAAAACCGAGATCTCGAGGACCATCGTCCAGAGATCGATACCGTGCTCGTACCGCTCGTAATCAAACTCGCGTGTTTCGCTGTCGTAGAACTTAAGCACATTGAACGAGGCAAGGTTGCACGCCGTGTTGTCCAGGAACATGTACTCCGAGCAGGGGTTCGACGCGTTGATCCGACCAGCGCCGGGGCAGGTGTGCCATGCGTTGATGGTGCTGTCGTACTGCACACCCGGGTCCGCACAACGCCACGCGGCGTATGCGATGTCATCCCAGAGCTTGCCCGCATCAAAGGTGTTCGCGATCTCGCCCGTCGTGCGGTAGGTCGTCTGCCAATCGTCGCCCGCATCGACCGCGTCGAAGAACGCGTCGGGGATACGGACGGAGTTGTTGGAGTTCTGACCCGCGACGGTGCCGTACGCCTCGCCATTGAAATCGTAATCGAGCTTGAGTCCCAAACGCTCGGCGGTCTCCCCCACCGTCTCGGAATCGAGTTCGGATGTCTTTTCACCCGCGATCGCCTTCATGCCCTCGACGAGCGCCGCGACCTTGATTTCTTCGCGGACCTTCCAGTTCACGAAGGAGTGAATATCGGGGTGATCCATATCCAGACAGACCATCTTGGCCGCACGACGGGTCGTGCCGCCGGACTTGATCGCGCCCGCAGCCCGATCGCCGATCTTCAGCCACGACATCAGACCCGAGGACTTGCCACCGCCGGAGAGCATCTCGTTCTCCGCGCGGAGGTTCGAGAAGTTCGTGCCCGTGCCCGACCCGTACTTGAACAGGCGCGCCTCACGCAGCCACAGGTCCATGATCCCGCCCTCGTTGACGAGCGAGTCATCGATCGACTGAATAAAACACGCGTGCGGCTGTGGGTGCGTGTATGCATCATCGGCCAGCTCGGGCACGCCCTTGGCCGGATCGACAATCCAGTGCCCCTGCGCCGGGCCGGAGATCCCGTACGCCCAGTTCAGACCTGTGTTGAACCACTGCGGCGAGTTGGGCGCGCACACCTGGTGCACGAGCATGTACACGATCTCGTCATAAAACGCCTGCGCATCATCCTCGGTATCGAAGTACCCGTGCGTCTCGCCCCAGTGACGCCAGCACCCCGCGAGGCGATGGATCACTTGGCGTGCGCTGCGTTCTGGACCGGTCTTGGTGGACCCGTCCTCGTTCTTGAGTTCTTTGCTCTGCCCGGGCAGCGCGAACTTGTCCTCGAACTGGGGGACCCCCGCCTTGCGGAAGTACTTGGACACCATGATGTCCGTCGCGAGCTGCGAGAACCCAACGGGGACTTCCGCGTCGGGCATCTCAAAGACGACCGAGCCGTCGGGGTTCGTGATTCGACTC
>Ga0209692_10005155_pt1 | contig 11388 bp, 10 predicted proteins | sample tdDd472_FD_187129 | JGI IMG/M metagenome (GOLD analysis project Ga0209692, IMG submission 187129) | Marine sediment microbial communities from the Atlantic coast under amendment with organic carbon and nitrate - tdDd47.2 (SPAdes)... | ecosystem: Environmental > Aquatic > Marine > Coastal >...
GGTTGGTGTCCCGGGGACGTGACCCGCCCCGAGATGATCGATCTCAGCAGCTGGCTAACCCCCGGCGAGCATACCCTGACCTGGCGGGTCGAGGATATTCGGCCCAAGGATCCCGCCGACGAGGAGAACCACCACGGCTACTGGCGGATCTCCGCGTCGCTGGTGGGCTGGAAGTAGTAGCGCCGCCTGTCTACTTGAGCGTCGGCATCTCGCCGCCGCCGAGCTTGAACATGTCCGCGGTCAGCCCCAGCAGCAGCTGGTTGTCGTCGGTGAACGTCAGATCGTTCTGGCCCACGGTGTACTTGGCGATCAGCTTCAGGTCTTCGATGACTTCGAGGCCGAAGGTGATGTCCAGCTTGCCGTAACTGTCAGGGGCGTCGAGCTTGTCCTTGATCTTACCAAAAGGCAGGCCGAACTCCCCAACCAGCAGGATGGAATAGCGACTCATGACCGGGATGTAGTAGTAGAGTTCGCCGCCGACGCGACCGCCCGCATCGTTCCCCACCGCCTCGTCTTCGTTGAACTCGTGCCAGAGCTGGACACCCAGCGTGATCACCGGCTTGAGGCGCAGACGATGGGCGCCGCCGGTCAGGTTGACCAGGTTGGGCGTCAAGGTGGAGTAATTGAGATCCAGGGCCGCGCGCTGGTAGCGCCAGCTCTGGTCTCCCTGGACACCCAGGCTGGCCATCAGCTCGTGAGTGCGAAACGGACTGCCGTTGGCCAGGCCGGACCGGGAACCCACCGCCACGGGGTAGATGTCCAGCCGGCTGTACGGATTGTCGCTCTCGGTGCTGATGAGGCCGGTGGCGTGGATCGCCCACCAGGGAGCTGAAGACCACGGCCGATCGTAGTACTCGAACGAGAGGTTGTACTCACGCTGCAGCGAGTCGGCGCGGCTGACCGAGGTCCCGAAATCGATGCCGTTCTGGTAGAGGGCGGCCATGCCTCCTCGGGCATCTACCAGCATCTGCTCGTCGGCGTCGGAGATAATGATACGCGACTGGGAAATCTGGCGCATGACTTCCGGCGAGATGATGATCACATCGCCATCGGTCAGCGGAACCCGCAGTGGACCATCGATGTGGATATAGGTGTCATCCTTACGCAGCAGCTTCAGCTTCTCCTTCAGGTTGTCGCCAACGATGATCTTACCCTGCACCAGGATGCCGCCGGCCACCACCTGTGCTCGATCCAGGGGCAGCACTTGTTCATCGGTCACACTGCGCAACTCGAAACCGGGTTCTGTGCCGCTGAACTGGCTCCCGCTGACTCTCGTGTCCCCGGACAGCATCCCGCTCAGATCGATGTCGAAGAAGACACCGCTGACAGTGGTGGTCGTGCCGATCACCAGTTCGAAATGCAGCTTGCTCTTCTTGGCTTTGATCTCGGCGGCGGCCGTCGCCGTCACGGTCAGCAGCAGGCCCAGCGTCACCGTGGTGATCATGGTCCATATTGGCGTCCGCTTCATCACGCACCTCCGGCCAGATCGTCATCCACTACCGTCAACGGATCGTCGGGTTCCCGGATGTACACGGTGTGGTCATAGACATGGTCGACGAAGCTCTCGAGGGTCGGGTGGATCGCCATGTCGATCATGCTCTCGTTCAGGACGACACGGTGTCCGTTGCGACTCACGCACGCAGCAATGACGTTGATGAAGACGGTCTTGTGAAAGTCGTGCCAGTGGGCAAAGGTAAAGGTTTCAAAGTCCCCGGTGAAATCGGCGACGGCCTTCAGTCCCTTGCGAACGCAGGCACGGGAACTCTCTCGGGTGGGATCGGGCATGGTGATGCTCCTCCGGGATCACGAGCGACGCATGCGGGGGCCCGAAGCGGCGACAACACCACCGCGTGCGGGATCTCCGCTCTTCCGGAAGAGCTGATGGGCAAGGTATTGGCTGGCAGAGCTTTGGTGCGGTGTCGGCTCTCCCTCCTCCATGGCAAAAACTAGATCAACGGACTCGGATCCGCAACAGGACGCGCTGGATGAAGAAAGGCCCGACACCATCGTGCCGGGCCTTCTGTCGTCTGAACTGTTGGTACGATTTCCGACCGCGTGCCTCTACAGTCCCATGCTCACCAGCCGGATCGCCTCATCGGCCAGCCCCTTGGCCGGTCCGAAGAAAATACCCAGCACCAGGGTCGGGATCGCCAGTATCGCCAGCACCGTGTACTGCAGCCAGTGCAGTTTCAGCGGCGACAGGTCCGCACCTTCTGCGGGACGCGTCAAGAACATGGCCTTGGCCACCTTGAAATAGTAGTAGAGACCCACCACCGAATTCGCGCCCGCGACGATGACCAGCCAGAACCACTGGCGGTCCATGACCGCGAAAAACAGGTAGAACTTGCCGACGAATCCTGCGAAAGGCGGAATACCCGTCAGCGAAGCCAGGAAGACCACCATCATGGCCCCGGCCCAGGGAGCACGGAAGCCCAGGCCCACATAGTCGGCCAGGTGCTCGCTCTTCAGATGGTTGTTGATGGCCACCACGTAGAAGAAGGCGCCGAGGTTCATCAGGGTGTAGACCAGCAGGTAGAACAGGATGGCCTGCAGGCCGGCGTCCGTCAGCAACACGAAGCCCATCAACAGGTAACCCACGTGGGCGATGCTGGAATAGGCCAGCATTCGTTTCACGTTGTCCTGACGCAGAGCCACCACGTTACCGTAGGTCATGGTCGCCGCCGCGATCACCGCCACCAGCAGGGGCCAGTTGATCATCTCCACCAGACCGGCGCTGCCCGCGGCATCGGGGCCGGCGGCGAACGCGGTATAGAAGAAGCGGATCATCAGGGCGAAGCCCGCCGCCTTCGGTCCCACCGAGAAGATGGCGGTCACCGGCGTCGGCGCCCCCTCGTATACGTCGGGGCACCAGAAGTGGAAGGGTACTGCGGCGATCTTGTAGCTCATGCCCGCCAGAATCAGGATCGTGACCACCAGCAGGCTGAACGGGTTGACCGGTCCGGCGACCAGAGCGTCGCGAATGCCGTCAAAGGTCATGCTGCCGGTCATGCCGTAGAGCAGCGACATGCCGTAGAGCATGATGCCGCTGCTGACCGCGCCGAAGATGACGTACTTCAGCGACGCCTCAGTGCTGCGCAGGGTCGTCCGCATGTAACCGGCCATGACGTAGCTGACCAGCCCCACCGCCTCCATGGACAGGAAGAGCATCAGCAGATCACGAGCCTCGGCCATGACGCACATGGCCGCGGTCATCAACACCGTCATGGCGAAGAACTCGCCCTTGTTCTCCCGCGACGCACCCATGATTTCTTCGGCAGTCCAGCTGAACAGGACGGTCATCAGACCGGCAAAGATGAACAACAGCCGGAAGAAACCCGCGAAGCTGTCGACGACCACCAGGTCGCCCATGATGGTATGGGCCCCGCTGGGCATGCCGTCGATCGCGAAGATGCCGGCCAGCACCAGACCCGCCAACGAGATGGAGTACGGCACCCAGATCCGCCGGCCGCGGACGATCATGTCGCCCACCATGGCCAGCAGGAAAGTGAGGCACAGCGTCGCCTCGGGCAGCCAGTGGCCCATGTCCGACCAGTTGGGAATGTTCAGGTTCAACAGTTCCATCAAGGAACGCTCCTTGAGCAGGGCCGGCTAGCCGGCCACCACCTTGATCAGATTGTTCAGGGACACCTTCATGAGATTCAGAATGGGCATCGGGTAGACACCCAGCAACAGCACGATGATGCCGATGGGCACCAGGGTGAACATCTCCCGGACGCTGATGTCCGGCAGATTGTCCCACTTGTCGTTCTTCGGGCCCAGGAACACGCGCTGCAGCATCCAGAGCACGTAGGCCGCACCGATGATGATGCCCAGGGCGCTGATGATCGTCACCGTCCGGTAGACCGGGAAGACACCCATGAAGATCATGGCCTCACTGACGAACCCGCTCAGGCCCGGCAGACCCAGGGCCGCGAACAGGGCGAAACTGAAAACGCTGAAATACAGCGGCATCTGCATGCCCAGGCCGCCGAAGCCGTTGATCTCGCGGGTGTGAGCCCGGTCATAGACCACGCCCACACAGAGGAACATCATGGCCGTGATCGTGCCGTGGTTGAACATCTGCAGCACGGCGCCGTTGATGCCGGCCGAGGTCATCGCCGACATGCCCAGCAGCACATAGCCCATGTGACTGACCGAAGAATACGCCACGAGTTTCTTCATGTCCGACTGGGCCATGGCGCAGTACGCGCCGTAGAGGATGTTTATGCAACCGAGCACCGCCAGGGTATAGCTGAACCAGAGCGCCTGGTCCGGCAACATGGGGTAGCTGATCCGTAGGATGCCGTAGGTTCCCATCTTCAGCAGCACACCGGCCAGAATGACCGACACCGCCGTTGGAGCCTCGACGTGAGCGTCGGGCAACCAGGTGTGGAACGGAAAGATGGGCACCTTGATGGCAAAACCGATGAACAGCGCGATCCAGATGATGTGCCGGATGTGAGTCAGCTGCAGCCACGAGTTGTGGTTGGCCTGGTCGAACATGTGCAGCATGTTGAACGTGTGGCCGCCGGTGACCGGATTCTGGACGTTCAGGTAGAAGGCGATCATCGCCAGCAGCATCAACACCGAACCGGCCAGGGTATACAGGAAGAACTTGATGGCCGCATACTCTCGCCGCGGACCGCCCCAGACACCGATCAGGAAGTACATCGGCAGCAGCATCACTTCCCAGAACACGTAGAAAAGGAAGAAGTCCAGCGCGCAGAAGACGCCCATCATGCCCGCTTCGAGCACGAGGAAGAGGGCGAAGTAGCCCTTGACCGACTTGTTGATGTTCCACGAGGCGATCACACACAGGAACGACAGGAACGCCGTCAACAACACCATCGGTACACTCAGGCCGTCGATGCCCATGAAGTACTCGATGTTGAAGCTCTTGATCCACGTGTAGTGCTCGACGAACTGGAAGGCGGACGAGCCCCGGTCGAAGTTGATGAAGAGCTGGACGGCCAGGATCAATGGCACGGCCGCAGCCGCAGCGGCAACCGTCTTGATGACCTCTTTACGCTCCGACGGAACGAAAGCGATCACCGCCGCTCCAATGACCGGAAAAAAGGTCATCCAGGATAGAATGTGCTCACCCATGCGTGGCGCTCCTCTCGGGGGTTAGCAACAACCCGTTCTCACAGAACACGATAGACCAATACGAGAACCAGGATCGAGGCGCTGACGAACACGAGGTACGTCTGCACCCGTCCGGTCTGGATTCTTCGGATTCCTTCGCCGGCTCCCTGGAGCACGGCAGCGACACCGTTGACCGCACCGTCGACGATGTAGCGGTCGATCAGGCCGGACACCCAGGCCACCAGACGCGTCAGGTAGCCGGTGCCGTTGACGATGCCGTCGACGACGTAACGATCGAATGCAGCACACATGTCGGCCCACCACAAAGTGATGGGATACACGGTGGCCGCGTAGAGTTCGTCAAAGAAGTATTGCCCCTGCAGCACCTTGTAGGCGCCGTTCAGGTTCTGCTGCAGCGCCGCGGTGTTCACCTTGCGCAGGTGGTAGACCCACCAGGACAGCAGAATCCCGGTCAGCGCCATGCAGATGGACATGATCATGGCAATGTTGTGGGCCCGGTGATGGACGTCGTGATGATCACCGTGACCGCCGCCGGCTTCCGCGTGCTCGTCGCCATGAGCGGCCGGAGTCGCCGCGTGGCTGTCTTCACCGTAGGCGTCGGTGGCATGGCCGTCCTGGGTATGGCTATCCTGGGCGTGATGGTTGTCCGCCACGACATGAGCATCAGCCGGTGCTGGCTGGATGTGGAACTCGGCCGCGATGGCCGGCACGTCATAGGGCGCGGCAAAGCGGCTGAACCAACCATTGCTGGCGGTCTGCCAGCCGGCGGCGATGATCGACAACACAGCCAGGGTCATCAGGGGAATCGTCATGCTCCAGCCCGACTCGTGGGCGTGGTCGAACTTCTCCTGGTCCCGCGGCTTGCCGAAGAAGGTCAAGAACACGATGCGGAACATGTAGAACGGCGTCAGCAGCGCCGCGATGATACCCAGGACGAACGGTACATAGTGTCCGTCGGTCATGCCGAACGCCAGGGTCGAGCCCAGAATCCCGTCCTTGGAGTAGAACCCGGCCAGACCCGGCACGCCGGCGATGGCCAGCGTCGCGATCAGGAAGGTCACGAAGGTGATGGGCATTTTCTTGCGCAGGCCGCCCATGTCCGGCATCTCCTGCGAATGAACCGCGTGGATCACCGAACCCGCCCCCAGGAAGAGCAGGGCCTTGAACATGGCGTGGGTCGTCAGGTGGAACATGGCGTTGGTGGCGTCACCGGCGCCCAGCGCCATGACCATGTAGCCCAGCTGACTGAGCGTAGAGAATGCCAGCACCCGTTTGATATCCGTCTTGACCAGGGCAATGGTCGCGGTGATGAACGCCGTCACCGCCCCCACGTAGAGGATGACCAGCATGGCCGAGGCGCCGAACAGGGGCGCCAAGCGCGCCACCATGTAGACGCCGGCCGCGACCATCGTCGCGGCGTGGATCAGGGCCGACACCGGGGTCGGGCCCTCCATGGCGTCGGGCAGCCAGATATGCAGGGGCATCTGGGCCGACTTGCCAACGCAACCCATGAACAGTCCCACACCGGCCCAGGCCAGCAGGGTGCCCTTGATGGTCCCGGCGTGGACGTGGGCGAAGAGCTCGAAATAGTTCAAGGTGCCGGTTGCGGTGAAGAAGGCCAGGATCCCCAGCCAGAATCCCCAGTCGCCGACCCGGTTGGTCAGGAAGGCCTTCTTGTTGGCATTGGCCGCCGAATGCTTGTGGAAGAAGAACCCGATCAGCAGGTAACTGGACAGGCCCACCAGTTCCCAGAACACGTACAGGAAGAACAGGTTGTTCGCCAGCACGATGCCCAGCATGGAGAAGGTGAAGAAGCCCAGAAATGCGAAGTATCGTTCGTAGCGCCGGTCGCCATGCATGTAGCCCGTGGAATACAGGTGCACCAGGAAGCTGACGATACAGACGACCATCAGCATGATCGAGGTCATGCCATCGACCAGAACCCCCGCGTCCAGACGGAAACCGCCCAGATCCAGCCAGGTAACGGCCCCCTCGACCCTATAGGCAGGATCGCCGATCTGCCAGAAGGCCACGAAGATCCGGATGGACAGCAGCAAGGCGATGCCCATCAGGCCCACACCGACGAAGTCTCCCTTGCGCGGCAGCTTCTTCCCGAAGAAGAACGTCACCGCGTACGAGAGCAGGGGCAGGACCAGGATGGCCAGCGCGGAATACAGGATGGCGTTATCGCTCATCACCGGACAGACTCCCTTATCGCTTCAGACTCTGGACGGCGTCCGCATTCACGGTGCCGAAGTTCCGGAACATCGCCAGGACGATGGCCAGGGCCACCGCCGCTTCCGCCGCCGCCAGCACGATGACGAATGCGGCCAGGATCTGGCCGTCGATGCCGTGCTGCACGTAACGGGAAAAGGCCACGAAGTTGATGTTGGCGGCGTTGAGCATCAGCTCGACGCCCATCAGGATACCAACGGCGTTGCGGCGCTTCATCACCGCGAACAGACCCAGGGCGAACAGCAAGGCACTGACTGTCAGGAAGTGGGGCAAGCCGACACTCATGACGTCACCTCCTGCTCGTTCTGTTTCTCGTCGTCGACCGGTGGCGTGTCCACATCATCTGTGGTCCGGTGCTCCCGGATCAGGATGGCCGCACCGACCATGGCCGCCAGCAGCACCAGGGACACGTACTCGAACGGGAACAGGTAGTTGGTCAGGAGGTTGGCGCCGAACTCAGCCGTCGTCGGCTGGGCTGGGCCCTCGATACTGGCGGCCCACTGGGTACCGGTGATGACCTTGTACAACAGCACAAAAACCAGTAGCGAGAACAGCGCCGGCGGCACGTAGCGATCCAGCCCACGGTTCGGCCGGTCACCGCGCGGAACCCTCGTCATCATCACCGTGAACAGGACCAACACCAGTACGCCGCCCACGTAGACCATCAACTGGGTGACGGCCACGAAGTCGGCGCCCAGGTAGGCATACAATCCCGCCGCTCCCAGCAGGGTCAACAGCAGGCTGAAACCCGCATGCACGATGTTGGGGCTCAACACCACCCAGAAGGCCGGGAGGATCGTAAGAGCCGCCAGCAGATAGAAGATCAGATCACCGGTCACGAGCTCTCCCCTTTGTCGTCGACAGGACCGTCGGTCTCGGGCTTGTCGACCGCAGGCGTGTCCGCCGCAGGCACTTCGTCCGCGGGCGTTTCAGCTTCGGGCTTGGTCTCAACAGGCGTTTCGGTCGCCGGTGCAGCGGCCTCGGGCTTGGCCTCAACGGGTTTCTCAGCTGCCGGCTTCGGTTTGGGTTTCTCCGGCTTGGGCGGCACATAGAATCCCATTTCCCTGCGGGTCGCTGCGTGGCAGGGCACCTTCTTCTCGTTGGGGTCCATGAACTCGTAGACCAGGCTGCGGCGGTCATACACCGAGTGGTCGTAGTCGTGGCTCATGGTGATCGAACCGGTGTGGCAGTTCTCGGTGCACAGCGAGCACCAGATGCACTTGTTGTAGTCGATGGCGTACCGGATCATGAAGCGATCTTTGGCCTTGCCCTCGGTCTCGATGTAGATGCAGTCCACCGGACAGGCCTTCGCACACTGCAGACAGGCGTCGCAACGGTCGGTGTCGTTGTGCACGAATCCCCGGAAGCGTTCGGGCATGACCTGCCGCTCGTCCGGGTACTGCAGTGTCACCGGCTTCTTCCAGATGTGCTTGATGGTGATCGCCATGCCCTGCATCGCCGAGCTGACGGTCTCATAGATGTCCGTGAAGTACTGGACCATCGACATCTCCTTGGGCTCGCGCCCAGCCATTCGGTCTCGCGTCGGCTAGGCGCCGGCGCGACCACTCAACATCATCCAGACTCCGGCGCCGATGACGCAGAGCAGGGTGACGGGAATCATCACTTTCCAGCAGAGGTGCATCAACTGATCGACACGCACGCGCGGCAGCGTCCAGCGGATCCACATGTTCAAGAAGACCATCAGCACGCCCTTGATGATGAACGTCAACGCCGGTGCGAAATCGAGGCCCGGAATCGGCGACCACCAGCCACCCAGGAAGACCATGACCGCGATCATGGAAACCAGGAACAGGTTGGCATACTCGGCCAGGAAGAAGAACGCGAAACGCATCCCCGTGTACTCGGTGTGGTATCCCGACACCAGCTCGGATTCGGTCTCCGGCATGTCGAAGGGACCCCGGTTGGTTTCGGCAATGGACGCGATGAAATACATGAAGAAGGCCACGAACAGGAACGGATCGCGGAAGATGAACCAGTTCAACACCCCGCCCTGCTGGGCGATGACGATGTCCTGGGTGTTCAGCGAACCGGTGTACATGACCACCGGGATGCAGGCCAGGGCCAGGGGAATCTCGTAGCTGACCATCTGGGCGGCGCCACGAGCGGCGCCGTACAGGGCCCACTTGTTGTTGGACGCCCAGCCCGCCATCAGGAGGCCGATAACCACCAGGCTGCTGACGGCGAAGATATAGAACAGGCCCAGGTCCAGATCCGCGGCCACGAAACCCGGCGCCCACGGGAAAGCGGCCCATGCGAGCAGCGATCCAAGCAGCACCAGCAACGGCGCGAACACGAAGTAGGTCTTGTCCGCCTCGGCGGGAATGATGTCTTCCTTACCCAGGATCTTCAGCATGTCGGCCACCGCCTGGGCCCAGCCGTGCCACCGGCCGGTCCGCATGGGACCGTAACGACTCTGGATGAACCCGGCGACCTTCCGCTCCATCCAGGTGAAGATGATTGCGCACAGGGCCATGACGATGAACATCAGCGTGGCCATGATCACCGAGTTGGTGATGTGCATCGCCTGCTCCGACATGTCCGGGCCGCCGGGCAATTTCCTGATCAGATCGGCAAGTATTTCCATTACCGGTCAATCTCCCCGAGTACGATGTCCAGCGACCCCACCATGGCCACGAGATCGGAGACCATCTGGCCCACACCGATCTTTTCGAGCACCTGGAGGTTGCAGAAGGAAGGGGAACGCACCTTGTTCCGGAACGGGCGTTGCCCGCCGTCGGAAATGATATAGTGTCCGATCTCGCCCTTGGAACTCTCGGTGCGCGTATAGGCCGCACCGGCGGGCACCTTGATGAGCTTCTTCAGCTCGTAGGCCTGGTACTCGCCCTCGGGCAGGGTATCGAGGGCCTGGCGAATGATCTTGCAGGCCTCGGCGATCTCCCGCACCCGGACCATGTAGCGATCCCAGCAATCGCCCACGGTGCCCATCTCGCCCGTGCCCACGGGAATATCGAAATCGAACTTGTGGTACAGCGAGTAGGGGTCGTCGCGGCGGCAATCGAAGGACACGCCCGAGCCCCGCAGTACCGGGCCGGTACAGCCGTAGTCGTAGGCATCCTCGACACTGATCACGCCCACGTCGGCGGTCCGCTCGATGAAGATCTTGTTGTACGACAGCAGGGTGTTGTAGTCGTCCAGCTTCTTGGTCTCGAGCATGGTGATGAACGTCAGCACGTCCTGGATCCAGCCGTCTTCGGGAATGTCGTACCGCACGCCGCCGGGCACCATGTAGTTGTAGAGCATGCGGCCGCCGGAGATCCGTTCCAGCAGGTTCAGAATCTCTTCCCGCTCGCGGAAGCAGTACAGCAGCGGAGTCCAGGCCCCCATATCCAGGCCGAAGGTGGCCAGGGCGATGAGGTGGCTGGCAATTCGCGAGAGCTCGGCGACCACGATGCGGATGTGCTCGGCCCGCTCGGGAACCTCCTGCTTCATCAGCTTCTCCATGGCCGTCACGTAGGCGTGATTGCAGCACATGGGCGCCAGGTAGTCGAAGCGGTCGGTGTAGACGACCCACTGCTTGTAGTTCACGCCCTCGGCGATCTTCTCGGCGCAGCGATGCAGATAGCCCAGGACCGGCGTGACCTTGTAGACAATCTCGCCGTCGGTCTGCAGCAACAATCGCAACACGCCGTGGGTCGCCGGATGCTGGGGCCCCATGTTGAGCTCGAGCAGCTCGCTCTTGATGCCAGGAACCTCGTCCTGGTCCGCCCAGCCGTGATTCACCTTGTGCGATTCAGTGGCCATATCATCCCTCTGCGGGGGGAGCCCCGCCGTCTGGTTTGCTGTCGCCGGCCGCAGCCTCGGGTTCGGTCCCCGCGAAGGGGCTCTCGCAATAGGCCTGGCCTTCGAGGGGAACGTTGTCCCACTGGTTCGGCATCTGATAGTCCTTGCGCAGGGGATGTCCCACCCAGCTGTCTTCCAGCAGCATCCGGCGCAGATCCGGATGACCAGCGAAGCGGATGCCCATCAGATCCCAGGCCTCGCGCTCATGCCAGCTGGCCGTGGATA
>Ga0209692_10005156_pt1 | contig 11388 bp, 9 predicted proteins | sample tdDd472_FD_187129 | JGI IMG/M metagenome (GOLD analysis project Ga0209692, IMG submission 187129) | Marine sediment microbial communities from the Atlantic coast under amendment with organic carbon and nitrate - tdDd47.2 (SPAdes)... | ecosystem: Environmental > Aquatic > Marine > Coastal >...
CCAATAGAGGGCTGTCGGAATGTCTTTCGTTACGCCCAGACCAGCGGCGTAGAGATTGCCGAGGTAGTACATGGCAACGTCGTTGCCTTTTTCTGCAGACGTCTTGATCCATTCGGCGCCCTTGGCTGGGTCTTGCTGGACGCCATCGCCATAGACATAAAACAGGCCGAGCATGAGTTGGGCGTCTTCCTGGCCTTGTGCTGAAGCTTGTTGCAGCAGTGCAGCGGCCTTGGTCATGTCTTCCTGGATACCCTGACCTTCGGCGTACATCACGGCCAGATGATATTGGGCGGTCGCACTGCCGTTGTCGGCGGCTTCTGAATATTGTTCAAAGGCTGTGGCGTAGTCCTGTCGTTGATACGCCTTATTCCCTTTGCGTTCGGCCATTTGAGCCATGACGACACATCCCCCGGAAAAGAGGGCTATCATGGTTAGGATCAGTGCTTGTTGCATGAATCGTATTTTCATTCTTTCTATCCTTGTCTTCGTTGTGGTGTCTGAAACCATCGGTCGGTAGTCAGTTCTTATTCGCCGCCACCGCCGCCGCCACCGCCTCCTCCGCCACCAAGGTCGTCAGATGTGCCACCACTGTCACGGTCGCTTTCAGCGGTTTTCTGACTGGTTTTTTGTACTTTGAGTCTATGGAGTTTTCCATAATCAGGCTTGCTGTCCAGATTGCCGAGATCGCCTTTGGTTCGTTCAATCTGTTGCTTCAGAGACTCCACCTTGCGTTCAAGATCTTTGCCTGAACCACCGAGGTTGCCGAGTTCTCCCTGAGAAGACATGGGGGCTTCCTTCACGACTTTGTTGATCGTTTTCTGAGAGACAGGAGCCGGGTCGGATACAACACCGGTTTGCGGATTGACATTGACCGAGGTCCGTGGCGAACCAAGAGTCTTGTTGCCAACGGACATGGTGTGGCCCTTGGAGAGCTTTGTGTTGCCGATTTCTTCCTTTTCGGGAGTGATGACAGCGAAGACTTCAGTGCCTCGGATACCGATGGTGGTCGTCGGTGTCTGGAGAGCAAAGGCGTCAGGGTTCGTCTTGACGATCTGGCCGGTCACATATCTGAATGTTCCTTCGCCCATGCTGAAGAGAAGTTTTGAGGCAGATTTTTCATCCGAGTAGACGAAATCATCCAGCGAAATGCGTGATTCCGGGCCTTGCGAGTATACCGATTCGTCTTTGAAAATTATTTCGATATTGCTTTTGATTCCTGTGACGATGACATCTTGAGTGATAACCGGTTGATTCAGTTCTAGTTGTCTGATGGTGCCATCAGGCTGTTCCGCTACGGCCGTTCCCCTCATGGAAATGACTTCGCCGATTGGGGGTCCTGCGGCGAAGGTTGCGATCTGAGTGATGCAGATGAACAAAGCTGTTAGTAGTGTGGTCCGTATGAATTTTCCTACAATACACATGAATTACTCTCTCACAGGGCTAAAGTTTTTATTGGAATATCCCTATAGTAAATGGATGAATTTGGTCAACTTTTTTTAAAATGGGTATGTGGTGTATGGATGAAATGCGGTGTCAAAGTTGGAAGCCCACCCATCACTCTTGTTACTTGGCTCGTTTTTCCCTATCATCCGAATTTCAATTGTGAATAAGAACAGATAGTCAAGGATTACCATATATGCCCGTCATCATGGGAACGGCTGGTCACATCGACCACGGAAAGACGACGCTCATCAAGGCTCTCACCGGCATTGATTGTGATCGTTTGTCCGAGGAAAAGAAGCGCGGAATCACCATTGAACTCGGTTTCGCTTTTCTTGATCTTGGAGAGGGAAACAGGCTCGGCATCGTGGACGTTCCGGGTCATGAAAAATTCGTCAAGAATATGGTGGCCGGTGCCGCTGGTATCGACTTCGTGGTTTTGGTCATAGCCGCAGACGAAGGCATCATGCCCCAAACGCGTGAGCATCTGGAAATTTGTCAGTTGCTTGGCGTGACCACCGGTGTTGTCGCTTTGACCAAGACCGATATGGTGGACGCGGAATGGTTGGAGATGGTGGAGGAAGAGGTCGCTTCCTACCTTGAACCGACATTTCTTGCTGGTGCGCCGATCATTCCCGTATCCGCACATACAGGTGAAGGGTTGGATACGCTCAAGGATCAGCTTCGTACCCTGATGGCTGAGTTCAAACCGCGTCGACGGTCTGATCTTTTCCGTTTGCCTGTGGACCGTGTGTTCACCATGAAAGGGCACGGTACCGTGGTCACCGGGACCATGGTTTCCGGCTTCATTTCCGTGGGTGACAATGTGATTTTGTATCCGGGAGGAGCAGAAACCAAGGTGCGTAGCCTGCAATCTCATGGCGAGACTGTAGAGACAGCGCAGGCCGGACGACGGACTGCCATTAATCTGCACGGGCTGGAAGTGGACGATATCAAGCGCGGCGACGTGCTGGCTCGACCCGGTTCATTGTTCCCGTCAGATGTTTGGGACATTGAACTGACCGTCCTTGAATCTTCACACCTGCCTCTCAAGCATAGACGTGAAATACATTTTCATCACGGTGCTCGCGAAGTGTTGGCCCGTGTTTACCTGTTGGATCGGGAAGACCTTAAACCTGGCGAGACATGTGTCTGTCAGGTTCGGTTCACCGAACCGCTTGCCGCTGTTTATGGAGATCGAATCGTATTGCGCTCATTTTCCCCGCTACGGGCTTTTGCTGGTGGTCGGGTCGTAGGACCTGTCGGGCATAGAGTAAAACGATTCTCGGACAAGGTGGGGCTTATGCAGCAGCTGGCTGCCGAGACGCCCGAAGAGGTGGCTGCTGCGCAGTTGGAACTGGTCGGTCCTGCCGGATTGACTTTTGCCGAGTTGCTGACCATGACCAACCTTGAAACCAAAGGCTTGGAAAAGACCTTGGGATTGCTCGGAGGCCAGCAGAAGGCCGTTTTATTCGATAAGGAGACGCGTCGGTATGCCGGTGGAGAACTGGCGGCGTCACTTGGTGAGAGCTTGCTTGCTTTCCTGACGGACTTCCATGCCAAGGATTCCATGAAACCCGGTGTGCAACGTGGTGAATTGGCTTCATCATGGGGCAAGGACTTGCCGCCCAAGTTGTTTCATTTCGTGGTGGAGCGGATTCTCAAGACTGGCGAGATCGTTGCCGAGCAGGAATTGCTTAAGCTGAAGGGGCACAAGGTTTCCCTGGCCTCGGATCAGGAAAAAGTGCGCGAGACTATTCTTGATGCCTACACCAAAGGAGGAGGCACTCCGCCAAATCTCAAGGATGTACTTGAACCGCTTGGTATGGACTTCAAGCAGGCTTCTGGTGTTCTGAAGTTGTTGCAGGAACAGGGGGAACTGGTCCGCATCAAGGGGGACATGTATTACCACAAGGCCGCTTTGGACGATCTTCAAGACCGGATAATCGTTTTTTTTGCGGACAATCAGGAAATGTCCGCGCCGGATTGCAAGGAGATAACTGGACTCTCTCGTAAGTATCTCATTCCGATTCTGGAGTATTTCGACAAGGAGAAACTGACGGTCCGTGTTGGAGACGTTCGTCATCTCCGGAAACGTTCTTGACACAGGGGAACACTCCCTTTAGGCCTTTTCTCATGGATACACGTCACTGTTTTGTATGGTCACTGATTATGGCCCTCGTTCTTATGGCTGGATGCGCCGGAAAAACCACCCGTGGTGCAGAAGGTGATCTGGCCGCTGCCAATGCGCTGGTAGATGAGGCTGCGAACGTCCTTGAAACGACGATTCAGAACGATCAAGAGGGCGTCATAGGCAGGATGATCGACAAGGCCAAGGGTGTGTTGATCATACCGGCCATAGGCGAAGCGAGTCTCCTTGTGTCCATTGGTGGCGGTAACGCTGTTTTGATGGCGTCTACGGATGCGGGTTGGACCGGGCCGGTTTTCATGACCAAAGGGTCGGTGGGCGTCGGATTTCAGGCCGGTGTCTCCAAACAGTCTGGCGTCGTGTTGTTCATGCATGAGGACGATGTCCGCTACATGTTGCAGACTGGAACCATTTTGCAGGCTCACGCTCGTCTGATTGTCCTTAATATTGATTATGAAATCCATGAAACTGATGAATTTTACGAATCCGGCGATGTTTACTTTGTGGGTGAACGGAGCGGATTGTATGCTGGCCTGGCGGTCAACAGCGGTGGATTCACTGATCGGACGGTTTTGAACGAAGCGTATACCGGCGTGAAAGGTGGCGGGCCGCGAGCCATTCTTCTGGAACAGAAAATCCAGCCCGAAGATGCGAAGCCTTTGCGTGAATTATTGTCCCAGGCAGGGGACGGCGTTGAGGAGTAGAACGGGAATGTTTTTACTCAGGCAAAATAAAAGGACGGAACTGATGTTCCGTCCAATTAAAGTCACTTGGGGTGAGTGATGGGACTTGAACCCACGGCCACCTGGGCCACAACCAGGTGCTCTACCAACTGAGCTACACCCACCGTGTGAGGGGCAGTATTTAACTAAGCTTTTTCCTACGGTCAAGCAAAAGAATAAAAAAAGGTAACAGATGGATAAACTAATTATTGAAGGCGGCGTTCCGCTTCAGGGAAGTATTCAGGTCAGTGGAGCTAAAAATGCGGCTCTACCTATTCTTATGGCGTGTCTTTTGGCAGAGGGGCAGGTCAATCTGAGCAACGTTCCCAGACTGGCTGATATCAGGACTTCCCTGAAACTTTTGAACATCCTCGGATGCGAAACATCCTTTGAGGGCAATGAAGCTACGAGCCTGTGTACCGGTCTTAAACCTGAGGCCCCGTATGATCTGGTAAAGACCATGCGTGCGTCAGTACTGTGCCTTGGTCCGCTTCTCGCCAGACTCGGCGAAGCAAAAGTTGCTCTTCCTGGTGGTTGCGCCATTGGTGCACGTCCGGTTGATCTCCATCTGCGCGGTTTCGAGCGCATGGGTGCCGAGTTCGAAATCACTGAAGGCTATATCAAGGGACACTGCAAGGGCGGCCTTAAGGGAGCAAAGATCACTCTGGACTTTCCTACAGTGGGTGGCACCGAGAATATTCTTATGGCTGCCTGCCTGGCCGAGGGTGAAAGCATCATTGAGAATGCGGCCCGTGAACCCGAAGTCGAGGACCTTGCGAATTTTCTCAATGCCTGTGGTGCGAAAATCACCGGGCAGGGAACCAGCGTTATCACGGTTCAGGGTGTATCGTCTCTGTCGGGATGTGATTATCGCGTCATGCCGGACCGCATTGAAGCCGGGACCTACATGGTGGCTGCGGCCATTACTGGTGGCGAGTTGGAAGTGCTGGATTGTCCGTTCGGTGCTTTGGACGCTGTCAGTTATAAAATGCGTGAAATGGGCGTCTGGCTGCAGGAGGAAGAGGACTACGTCTTGGTCCGTCGTGCTAACGGATTGCTGAAAAATGTGGATGTGACCACGTTGCCTCATCCCGGATTCCCTACCGATATGCAGGCCCAGCTCATGGCTCTCATGTGCCTTGGTAAAGGAACCGGTATTATTGAGGAGAAGATTTTCGAGAATCGGTTCATGCATGTTCTTGAGCTGGTTCGGCTCGGTGCTGACATCCGTCTCAAGGGTCGCACTGCCATGGTTCACGGTGTGGATCAGCTCAGGGGCGCTCCTGTTATGGCCTCCGACCTTCGGGCGAGCGCATCCCTCGTGCTGGCTGGCCTGGCTGCCGAAGGTACAACCACCATCGAACGCATCTATCATCTGGATCGCGGTTACGAAAATATCGAAGCCAAGCTCTCCGGCGTGGGAGCACGCATTAAACGCGTTAGCGGTTAATTCTTTGTTCATATCGATTTATTCTGCGACCGGTATCCTTGTGGTGCCGGTCGTTTTTTTGTTTCCATTTCTGTTGGTGTGCCAGTTTCGAGAGGATGCTGGATAACGTGTGGGGTTCCTGTTAATTCTATGGGTGCCGGGAAAATCTCTTGTAACCGTTATGATGAAAGCCGAGTGACCATGGATACAGCCTGTTGGACATCACGATCAATCGTGCCCGGATTGCTGCCGTGGCAATCCTATGGTTTAGCGTTTGTTCTTGGGATTGTGTCCTTCAAGTATCCTGTTCCGGCCATGGCAGGACTCGGTTTGGTTTATTTGGCCGATTCCTTGTTGCGGGACCGAATGTGCCGGTTGCCGTTGCTGGTTTTTATTTGCTGTGCGGCCTTTGGTTTCGGGTATGCTTCTCAGCGTACGCCGGAATTGCCGCAGGTCATTCCCGCATGGGCGGAGAGCCGAAAGCCGATCATGGTACGGGCTGTGGCAGAACGGGTGGAGCCTCGTTCAAGCAACCGGCTTCGTGTGGTGCTCGACGATATCAGGTGTACGGTTGATGGCATCGAAGAAGTATTGTCGGGCAGGATGGCGTTGTCCATTCGGCATCCCCGATACAGGCCTGTGCCGGGACAGAAAATTGAGGCTTTGCTGCGAGTCGTTCCGGTGCGCGGATTCGGTAATTTGGGCGGCTGGGATTATGGATGGTACTGGCAGCGGCAGGGCGTCTTCTGGCGGGCATGGCCGGTAGGTAAGTCTCCTCTGAAATGGGGAGATCCACCTGCTGATGTTTTGTGGCAGTTGAAAGCACGGCTGCGCCACGCCGTGGCAGAGTTTCTCCCGGAGACTCAGGGCGGAGCCATGGTTTTGGCTTTGACCACGGGCGACCGGTCCATGCTGTCCAGCGACACCATGGAGGCGACGCGGAGTGCCGGATTGGCGCACACCTTGGCCTTGTCCGGTTTGCATGTGGGGTTTGTGGCGGCCATGGGATTTGGGCTGGCATTGCTCGTGAGCTGGATATTCCCGCCGTTGCTCTTATCCGTCCCCAGGCCCAAACTAGCAGTCCTTATGGCTGCACCGTTGGTCCTTGGATATGCATGGCTCGGCCAACCGTCCGCTTCATTGATCCGGGCTGCAACCATGTTCGGATTTTGGGGATTTCTGTTGTTGCAGGGTCGAGGTCGTGTGCTTTTGGATGGGCTTTTCTTTGCCTTGTTGACCATCCTGTTTGTGTCGCCGATGTCGGCCTTTGACCTCAGTCTGCAAATGTCTGTGGTCGCTGTGGCTGGTATTGGTCTTATGTATCCGCACTTTCGTTTGCTGTTTTTGTCCGGCGGTTCATGGCCTCGGCGACTTGTACGTTGGGCTGTTGGTATCGTGTGTATGAGTGTGAGTGCGAATGTTGCTTTGCTGCCGCTCGTTTCATGGTACTTCGGGACGCTGAGTCCGAACATCCTGCTTAACCTTATCTGGCTGCCGGTGCTTGGCTTTGTGGTCATGCCATTGGGCCTGGTGGGCATGCTTATGACGGCTTTCCCGTGGACTCATACAGTTGGCGGCTTTTTTCTTGGTTGGGCAGCGCAAACGACGGATTGGCTGTTGGCCCTGCTGCATGCGGCCGGTGATGCCGGATTGACGCCTGTTTTTGCCGTGCTGAGGCCTTTGTGGCCGGAAATGCTCGGGTGCGCTGTGTTGCTGATCGTGGCGGTATCCATTATTCGAAGCTCTCGTAGGGTGCCTGCGGAACTGGCTGCTATCGGTTTTGTCCTTCTGGTTTTCCCGCACATCTCAATGATGGTGTCCGATGCCCGCGATGAAGTTCGATTGACCATGATTGATGTTGGGCTTGGACAGGCCTTGCTTGTATCACTTCCCGGCGGGCATCGTTGGCTGGTAGATGGCGGAGGAGGATCACGAACGTTTGATTTGGGTGAGGCCGTAGTCGCACCTGCCTTGACGCATGGCAGGCCGCCTCGATTGGATGCTGTGTTCATGACACACCCGGACATTGATCACAGTCATGGTTTGCCGTTTATCCTCGATCGGTTTCAGGTAGGTGAGTTTTTTACCAATGGCATGATGCCGCGAGGTAGGGCTGGCGAGCGGATGCGGGAGGCCTTGGCGCGGCACAAGCTTGTCCCACGTCCTTTAACTTCCGGTGAAGTGGTGGAATTGGCCGAAAACGGTACTTTTGAAGTTTTGCATCCCGGCATGAGGTTTAAAAGTGCCAACTCCAATGAACGGTCATTGGTCATGCGGTTGGTGTGGAATGAAAAACCACTGGCTTTATTGACGGGTGATGTGGAGAATGCCGGGGTCGATGCAATGGTGTCTGATGGGAGTGATCTGAAGGCCGAGGTCCTTGTCTTGCCGCATCACGGGAGTCGGAGCAGTCTTGAGCCTCAGCTATATGAGGCAGTGTCTTCGCAGGTTGTTTTATGCTCCAATGGTTATCTCAACCGATATGGATTTCCACACCCGGATGTGGTGCGTGAGGTCGGGGGCAGGGTGTTGTCGACTTCTCGTTATGGTCAGGTCATCTGTGTTTGGGATGAAGTCGGATTAAAGGTGCAGTCGTTTTATCCATAGATGCCTCTTGCCACGGGATTTTTCCTGAGCTACCTTTCATACGTGTATGTCAGGCGGTATAATTTTCAGTCGTCGGATTGGGGAAGTTCGATGGAACCTGTTACATTCAATTAATTGGAACCGATGACGGAATTCAAAAACAAATTATTGGCTGCCGTTGAGAAAATGCCTGCATTCCCCCAGAGTGTGAATCAGGTTTTGAAATTGACCGGGGATATCAATTGTTCACAAAGAGATCTGGTTGAGGTCATCAAGCGGGACCCGGTTTTTACTCTCAAGATATTGCGGTTGGTCAACTCCGCCTACTTTGGATTGTCCCGTGAAATTACTTCCATCAATCAGGCCAGCGTTTACCTCGGCCTGAATACGTTGAAAAATGTCTCTTTGGGGTTGGCTGCCGTGGGGGCCATTCCCAAGTCCGCAGGAAAACGTCTGGATATGGGCGGATTTTGGCTGCACTCACTGGCCGTGGCTACGGCCACACGCATGCTTGGACTGAAACTTGGTGTGTCACGCGAGGATGCCGCTGATTATTTCGCTGCCGGATTGCTGCATGATGTTGGCAAGGTCGTATTTGCTTTGTACATGCCGGATGAGTTCGAGAAAGTTTCGGAACGTGCTGCAGAACCCGGAGCCTCGTTTCATCAATGTGAGATGGATGTCATTGGAGCCACGCATGCCGACATTGGCGCCATGCTCGCCAAGAAATGGAACCTTCCGGTGGAATTGCATGATGCCATCGCACGGCACCACTCCGTTGGATCTGGGGAATCTTCACAGCTTCTCGATTGTCTGTTCGCAGCCAATCAGATTACCAAAAAACTTTCTTTCGGCGCAGCCGGAGATTTTGAAATTGAACCGTTGTCCGAGTCGGTCAAAGAGCGCTTTTCCATGGATATGGACGAACTTATCGAGGATTTGCCAACCTTGGACGAGGAAGTGGAGCATGCCAGGATATTCATCAAGCTCGGGGAGGCCTGACCATGCGTTTTCAATTTCGAGGGACGCGCGGCTCCTTGCCTGCACCGGGAGCAGATACTGTTAAATATGGTGGAAATACCACCTGTATTGAGGTGCGATCCGACAATGATGACCTTGTCATTCTGGATGCGGGGACAGGCATCAGGGATTTGGGACTTGAGTTGTCGCAAAATATGCCGGTTAAGTGTCATCTATTTGTTTCCCATACTCATTGGGACCATATTCAGGGCGTTCCGTTTTTTATCCCCATATTCGTGCCTGGTAATGAACTGATCATTTACGGACCGCCCGACCCCCTGACCATGACTGGTATTGAGGCTGTGCTGGCCAAGCAGATGGAGTATCCACATTTCCCGGTGCGTGTGGCCGAGTTACAGGCAGATATCTCCTACAACACTTTGTCCGACGGGCAGGTTGTCGATCTTGGATTTGCCAAGGTTTCAACTGTGCTCATGAATCATCCCGCCATGAATTTCGGGTTCAAAGTAGAGTGTGATGGCAAGAGCCTCTTTTTTACGGGCGATCATGAGCCTTTGCAAAATATTTATCAGCCGGGCGATGCCGAGTATATCGAATACGAACAGGCCATGCAGGAACGCAGCCGGGGCATTATCGATTTTATCAGCGGTGTTGACGTGTTGATAGCTGATTCGCAGTACACGCAGGAAGAGTACGAGACAAAGCGTGGGTGGGGCCATTCGACTTATGAAAGTGCGCTTGAATTGGCGCGGGATGCGGGCGTACGCAAGGCATATTTGACACATCACGACACCACTCGGACCGACGGGCAGTTGGATGTCATTCTGGCTCGACTCAAGGAAGAATGGGGTGATTCCGGTGTGGATTTTGATTTGGCGCGCGAGGGAGAAGTCGTACAATTATAGGGTGAATGAGGCAGGATGCAGGGAGTTGCATTTTTTCGTTTTAAATGACATTAATTTTCAGGTTGCTGTAAGCTATGAGTTTACTCAGGAGGGTGTGCATGAAAGCGCTTATCGTGGATGACGATTTTTACAGCCGGAATATGATTCATGAGATTTTACGCCAGGTTGCCCAGTGCGACATTGCCGTCAATGGCGAGGAGGCCATTGAGGCCTTTGGGCGAGGGCTGGCTGATGGCGAACCGTATAATCTTATTTGCCTTGATTTGCTCATGCCGGAAATGGATGGGCAGCAGGCTCTTCGTGAAATCCGTGCTCTGGAAAAAGAGCATGATGTCGCCCCTCAGGACGAGTCCAAGGTCATTGTTACCACCATGCTCGCGGATGAAAAGGAAACTCACGACGCCTTTTTTCTCGGCGGAGCCACTTCTTACTTGGTCAAGCCCATTGATGAGGGAAAACTCATGAATGAAATCAAGAGTTTGGGGCTGCTTTAAGTCTATTTTATCAAGTAAAAAAAGCCGGGTGCCGTGCGACTGAAACGGCACCCGTTTTTCTTTTGACGGCATAATTTGAAGTCGAAGCCGTTTTCTAATATATTGACTCTCTTTGCATGATACTTTCTTCCCCGATCAGACGGGGTGCCTATATACAGGATATAAAATAATGAGCCAAATACTTGGTGTTAAATTCAACGATTACGGGCAGGTATACTATTTTGCCTCCGGTCCGTTCGTGGTCCGTGAAGGACAACACGTCATCGTTAAGACCGATCAGGGCATGGGATTGGGAAAAGTCATTCTCATTCGTCAGGCCCCCAAGGAAGAAGACGATAACGAAGGCCATAAGACCATCTATCGTCTCGCCAACGAAAAGGACATGGAATCAATCGCCGAGAACGAGGCTTTGTCCAAGGATGCCTTCAAGTTTTGTCGAAAGTGTATTTCCACTCACAAGTTGGGTATGAAACTGGTGGACGTTGAGGTCTTTTTTGACCGGTCCAAGATGGTTTTCTATTTCACTGCGCCCGGTCGTATCGATTTCCGTGAACTTATCAAGGATCTTGTCCGGGAATACCGAACCCGTATTGAACTGCGGCAGATCGGTGTGCGCCATGAGACCCAGATGCTTGGTGCCATCGGCAACTGCGGCCAGATGTGTTGTTGTCGCCGTTTCATG
>Ga0209692_10005159_pt1 | contig 11381 bp, 9 predicted proteins | sample tdDd472_FD_187129 | JGI IMG/M metagenome (GOLD analysis project Ga0209692, IMG submission 187129) | Marine sediment microbial communities from the Atlantic coast under amendment with organic carbon and nitrate - tdDd47.2 (SPAdes)... | ecosystem: Environmental > Aquatic > Marine > Coastal >...
AAATTGTACTATTGACTACACCTAAAAATTTCTACTAAACAAAAAAAGTCCCGATCAATCGGGACTAAATTTTTTCACCATTTTCCTGAGTAAATTCTTAGATAATATTAGCGAATTTTTTGTTACCTGCTTTAGTAGTGAAATTTACAACACCGTCTTTTAATGCAAACAATGTATCATCACCACCAATACCAACATTCACTCCAGGATGGATTTTTGTACCACGTTGACGAACGATAATAGAACCTGCGGATACTTCTTGTCCAGCATATCTTTTTACACCAAGTCTTTTAGCTTGACTATCACGACCGTTATTTGTACTACCAACACCTTTTTTATGAGCCATGAGAACTCCTAATTTAAATTCTTAGTTTGCAAAATTATTTTGCAAAATTTTCAACTTCAACTACTGTATAATGCTGACGATGACCTTTTTTAACATCATAACGTTTTCTACGTTTTTTCTTATAAACGATGATTTTTGCTTCTCTGTCATGTTCAACAACTGTTGTTTTGATTTCGCTATCTTCAAGATATGGCTGACCAACAGTTACTTCATCACCTTTTCTAAGATATAAAATTTTGTCAGCTGTATATTCAGCACCCTCTTCGAGGTTTAATTTAGGAACTCGAAGCTTTTTACCAGGTTCCAAAATTACTTGTTTACCTGCGATTTCTGCGATTGCGTAATTTTCTCTTTTCATTTTATCCTTTTTCTCCTATTCAATAAGGCTGGTAAATTTAAGCTGGTGACGTTTTAATGTCAAGATTAATATTTATCAGTTATTTCAACACCATTTTTAATGGAAAACACTTTGAAATCATCAATATTTACAGTGGATTCTTCCTTTACTTTAATTCTTATAAAGTGTTTCCATTGCATCTTTTTGATAAGATTTTTTTCATTTACCCGCAAATAAGTGGCTAACTCTGGATGTAGATACAATTCCACTCTACGTTCTTTGGATTCAGTTTTAAATCTTCTGAACCAACTTTCAATTTGAGTCACAAGGCTGCCCTTTGATGTAATACGACCTGAGCCTTTACAAACCGGACAAGGTTCGCTAACAGAATGCAATAGGTTTGGACGAGTTCTCTGTCTAGTCATTTCCAACAAACCAAAATCTGAAATCTCCAGGATTGACACTGCTGCTTTATCTCTTCGTAATTCTTTGCGAACTTCATTGAAAACTTTTTTTCTGTTTTCATACTCAAGCATATCAATAAAATCTATGACGATCAAGCCACCAATATCCCGAAGTCTAAGTTGCTTTGCAGTTTCCTGGGCTGCCAGGATGTTTGTTTTAAGTGAAATTTTTTCATGATCGGATTTGCTGATGAATTTTCCACTATTCACATCCACAGTAGTCATTGCTTCTGTATGTTCAATAACAATGAATCCACCATTTTTTAACCAAACTTTTTTGCGTAATGATTTACGAAATTCTTTTTCCACATTCATGTGGTCAAACATTGGAACTCTGGATTTATGTAACTCTACTTTACTTGCATATTCAGGTGAAACCTGTTTTACATAATTCATCAACTGACGATGCAAAGTTTTGTCATCCACTACAATCTGGGTCACATCTTTTGATAATACATCGCGGAGAATGGATGAAGCAGTTGACATGTCCTGATAAACAACAGTTTTAACCGGAGATTTTCTAACTTTTGATTCAATTTTATCCCAGGTATTGAGCAGATTGTTGAGATCAGATTCCAGGGCTTCACGATCTGCCTCTTTAGTAACTGTACGAAGAATGATTCCCATTCCTTCTGGCTTAATATCTTTGGCTATTTCACGAAGTTCTTCACGCATTTCACGATTTTTAATCTTTTTCGAAATACCTACATAATTCACATAAGGTACCAATACAATAAATCTTCCGGGAATACTCAAATCTGTGGAGACACGAGCACCTTTTTCGCCAAAAGGTTCTTTGATCACCTGGACTAAGATTTCCTGGCCTTTTTTCAGTTTAACTTTATCGAGATCGCGATTGCTTTTTTTGCGGGTGTTACGATGAATATCATCAGTATTGTCTTCTTCTATAAAAGTAATAAGTGAACCAGCCGTTTTGGGGTCACCAACTTCTGCAAAGGGAAGAAAGGCATTCTTTTCCATGCCTATATCAATAAATGCAGCCTGAATACCACTGATAACATTTTCTACTTCACCTTTGTAAATATTTCCTACTGAACGGGAGGTTTCAAAATTTTCAACAAAAAAATCTACCAGTTCTCCGTTTTCAAGAATAGCAACCCGCGTCTCTCGTGCGGATTTGCTAATTAAAATACGCTTATCCATATTATGGTTTCCTTACCTGATACCTCTATTTCATATTTCCGGTTTAATTTCCCTCAGTTGTGGTATCACACTCCTGGAAAAATTCTGCTGAGAACAAGGTTTTCTGCCGATGGACGTAGTATTCTTTTTGTTGAATATTTAGTAGATCAAGGATTTCTACAACTCTAATAGTTTTTCCATCCTTTACTAATATTGAAATGTCTAATTGATCGTCATGGACATCAATGGAATCAATAAATTCCCTTGCATCAATTTTTTTGCTTTTATTCTTTCTGATGCGATCAATCCATAAATTTTCTTGGGCCAGAACCTCTTCAACCTCTGATTTGATATTACCCGGCATTTCATTGATGAAATTGACCACGTAATCAAAGCCAATCACCAAATTAGAAACCGAAGCTGTCCTTGTTGTTATCTCTTTGAAATTTTTTACTTTTAGTCCGTCCGGTAGGTGTTCATTCAGCAGTGTGTCTAAATTTTCAACAGGTATTTTCAGGAATACTTCTATATATTCATCTTCCGATGTAAATGTGTAGGGCAAAGGATATCCTGCTGAAATTTTTGGTTTTTTATTGAATCCACCTGTGTAGCACATGTCAAGTTGTGCGCCTTTCATGGCTTGCTTGAATATGCGTATAATATCGAGGTGGGAAGTGAATTTTGCTGCTCCGGTTTTGACAAAATTCAATCTATATTTATATTTTTGTTCTTCTTGCTCTGATGATTCTTCTGCAAATGAAAAACTATCGCCAGTTTCTCTATCCACAAGATCCATTTGCACATCATCAAAACATACTCCACAATTCTGGCAACCATCCCGACAATCAGGCGTTAATGCTGCATTCATTGCGTCTTCTTTTTCTTTCAGAAGGAATTCCCGGGTAACTCGTGGACTGATCACTTCCCAGGGCAAGTCAGAATTAATATCTCTTGCACCTGTGTAATCTGTGACATTCAATCCACATTCTTCCATGATGTTTTCCCAGAGGTCAAAATTGTAATATTCACGCCAGCCATCAAATTTGGCTCCTTGCTGCCAGGCTTTCAAAATCACCTGTGACAATTTTCTGTCGCCTCTGGACATCAATCCTTCTAACTGTGAGTAGCGAGGATCCCTACTCATAACTTTCACTCGTTTCATAGACCGCAGAATCGGTTTCACTGTATCAATTTTTTGCTGAATCAATTCAGGTGAATCCTGGGCATCCCATTGGAAAGGAGTAAATACTTTTGGAATAAAACTGGATAAAGTAACATTGACACTAAGTCTTTTGCCACCAACTTGCAGAACTTTTTCTACCAAATCAGCAATAGCAAGCACATCTTCCATGGTTTCTCCCGGCAATCCTATCATGAAATATAATTTCACCAATTGCCAGCCATTATCCACAGCTATTTTTGTTGAATCCATTAGTTCTTGTTCTGAAATCTGCTTGTTGATGATGTCGCGTAAACGTTGAGAGCCGGCTTCCGGAGCAAAGGTTAAGCCTGACTTCTTCGCTTGTTTCGCATATTCTGCAACTTTTTCAGAAAAACTATCCAGCCTCATTGAGGGGAAGGATATTGACATACTGTTCTTTTTTGTGCCATCCAAAATTCCGCAGACGGATTTTTCCAGTCCATTGTAATCGGAAGTTGACAGCGACAAGAGCGACAATTCATCATATCCTGTGTTTGAAAAACTTGATTTAACCTGTTGAGCAATGTCATTAGGTTTTCTTTCCCGGACTGGTCTGTATATCATTCCAGCCTGGCAAAATCTACATCCTCGTGTACAACCTCTCATGATCTCTACCACAAAACGATTTTGGGTGATATCCATAAGCGGTATCAAAGGTTTTTCCGGGTAAAATTCGTTTGATAATTTCTTTATCTTATTTGCTTTTACTTTTTCGGGTACAAAATCTACATTGGGTGATACTTTGCCGGATTTTTCATCGTAATTGTAAAAAGTTGGCACATATACGGTTGAGAATTTCCGCGTAATAGCTTCCAACTTTTCTTGTCGCGAAAGATTTTGTTTCTTTAATTCACCTACATACTTCACCAATTCCAATATAATTTCTTCACCATCACCAGGAACAATACAATCCACAAAATCCGCAATAGGTTCAGCATTGAATACACTTCCACCGCCAGCAAGAATTAACGGTTCATCTTCCCCACGATCTTTCGAGAAAAGGGAAATTTTCGCCATATCCAGCATATTCAACATGTTGGTGTAACCCAATTCGTAGGAAAAAGAAAATCCTACAATATCAAAATCTTTCAGAGAAACATGAGATTCCAAACTGTAAAGCGGAATATCATTATTCCGTAATTCCTCTTCAAAATCAGGCCAGGGAGCATAGACTCGCTCAGCAGCAATTTTTTCATTTTTATTAAGGATGTGGTATAAAATCTGGTAGCCGTAATAGGACATTCCAATATCATAAAGGTCAGGAAAAGCAAGAGTAATAGTTACATCAACTTTGCTCAAATCCTTGACAATCGCATTTCTCTCTTGTCCAACATAACGTCCTGGTTTTTCTATCTTTGGCAGGATTATGTTAAATACTTCGTTCCACTTTTCAATGGGCTTCAATTGTTCTCCGGTAAAATTCTTTTATCTATAGTGATAGATTTAATTCAAACATAAAAATTAATTATCGAAAGCAAAAATTGTGCTTATTAACTTAAAAACACACATATCTAATTAAAAACACACAATATTCAGTGTAGTAAATTTCCGTAAGCTTCAGATAAATAACAAGTATTATTTATGTTTACAAAATTCAATAAAAATAAATAACCATTCCTATTATTTCTTTAGGATAAGTTGAATTTATCAAACAACCTATTATATTTAATTAATTATATGCATGTTGATTGATTGTTAAATTTATTTTAACATGTAGTATAAAATAGTTTATTAATCTGTGTAGAAAATGGAGGATTTATGTACAAAATTGAAAAAAAAGATTATGGCTTTAAATTAACCTTTGCTGACATGATCCATTCAGATGAGATGAAGAAATGGGTTGGTGAAGTAAAAACAAACGTTGCAACTGCACCTTCAAAATTTGGTGTTTTTGTTGATATGAGAACATTAAAGCCCTTACCTTCTGATGCTCAACAATTACTTGAAGATGGACAAAAATTATTCAAAGAAAAAGGTATGGAAAAGTCTGTTGTAATTCTAAATAGCACTGTAATTAAAATGCAATTTATGCGATTAGCAAAAGATACAGGAATATATCAATGGGAACGATACGTTGATGCTTCGAAGGAATCTAATTGGGAACAAGTGGGAATAAATTGGATTTCTAAAGGAATCGATCCAGACAAATAAAAAAAGGGGGAACTCGGGAAAAGTTCCCCCGGGGCTTAGAATGAGGGTATTTTATTCTAGTTCGTCGAACATTTTGTCCACTTTATCATAGGGCGTTTTCTTTATAGATTTTCGGAGAACTTTATTTGTTCTTTTACTGAAAATATTGGATCGTAAAAATTCTGCATTGATTATAATATCTTTATCACTGATTGTGATTGTTTTTTCCAATGGATTGAAAAAGTTTTCCATCTCAGCCAAACCGATGATTTTCACCTTATGAGTTCCAGCAGAGATATTTTCAACAATCAATTGTTTATCGAAATTGAATTTGGTTTCTTTTTTAAACCATCCTTTTCTAACTGTTTTCTTTACAAATGGAAACTTTGAAGTATAGCCTACAAATACATCATCAATAAAAACCATTGCAGACTTAACATCAGATATAATAGCAATGTCACGACCCAATTCATTTTCACGAGCATTGACTCTACCGGTTTGTCCAGGATCCATCTCTCCAGAACAACTCCATTCACCACGATCAAATTCAACAGTTACTTCATAAGAACCCGGTTGCAGGTTTTCAATAATAACAGGAGTTTTGCCTTTTATAGGATTTCCATTGAGGAATACCGGACGATTGGCAGGATGAGACTTTACAATCAATCTGGATGTATTGAGTTTTTTCTGATCGAAAGCATTATAATAATTTCTCAATGATTTTGCGTAAAGATTTGTCAGTTGAGAACTATTATCAGTATAATAAAAATCACCATTTGTTTTCTGTGCAATTTCCGTTAACGCTTGCTGATTCACCTCACCAAGACCTATTCCATATACATAAATTCCCTGTGAAGTTGCAATGCTTTTGATATTTCTTATTGATAATTTACTACTATTGTCATAACCATCAGTGAAGAATACAATGATACTTTGCCCACCATTTTCATGAGCCAGAATAGATGCTTTTCCCAAAGCATCATATACTGCTGTTCCACCACCTGCATCAATATCTTTGATAGAACCTTTGAGTTGTGCTTTATCGGAAGTGAATACATTTTCTACCCTTACTCTGTGATCAAATAATATTAATGATGCTCTGTCATCAGGATTCATATCTTCCACAAAATGGTAAAGAGCACTTTTGATATTTTTGATTGGTTCACCATCCATGCTTCCGCTTTTATCTACAACCAGAATAAAATGATTGCTGATGTCAGTATCGGAAATTGAAAAACAGTCTCCTGCAAACAATTGCAAAATTGGCATCAGGATAATAAGGATGTAAATAAATTTTTTCATAATCTTCTCCAATCAGGTTTCGAGTTAATAATAATAAATTCTATAGATTCGATGTGTGATTTACTTCACAAATGAAAATTAACAATTTATCTTGATTTTTGTAAAAATTTTAAGCAATGTTTAGCGTAATTTTAAACAGGTTAGGGAAAATATGAGTAAAATTTTCATTGCACTTCTTATCGGAATCACTGCCGGTATTATCGACATTATTCCAATGATCATTCAAAAAGAATCAAAATTTGCTACTAGTTCAGCATTTGTGCATTGGATTGTGTTGGGATTGATCATTCCGTTTGTTAATTGGGGAATTGCTCCCTGGCTGACAGGTTTAATTATCGGTGAATTGTCAGGAATTCCAGTGGCATTAATGGTGTTTCCAAAAGACAAAAAAGCACTAGCTCCAATTCTAATTATGTCAGCAATTCTGGGTACTTTGGTTGGATTTGCTGGTGGGAAATTTATTTAAAAATAAAACAACATTAAACGCAGAGGTCGTGAAGAACGCAGAGAGGATACACAGAATTTTTGCTATAATTTTCCTCAGCAGTTCTCAAAAAGCGTTGCGATTTTTAAGTTAAAACGAGGGAATCATGAAAAACATTATTTTATTATTCACAATTTTCGTGTTGCTACTATCTTGCAACAGTAGTTCAACAAAAACAGATATTCTGGATGAAATGAAAATCTATGTTCCTATAGAAGCAAACAGAGCCGTTTCATTCACAAACAAACATTCAGCCTATTATTACACACAATCTCATGAAAACAATCATGAAGAATGGGCTTGGTTTGAAGGCCTCAATATCGCGAAACAGAAAATGTTTCATGGCTATGAACTTTTCGATGGTAAAACCAAAATCGATAACAAGGAATCTGAAGTGTGTGTTTATCCATACAAAATGGTGAGGAAACATAGCAATGAAATGACAGAAATCTTCCAGATGTTTGACAATCTCAATATCCTGGAAATTGCTCTAAAAAATGCACCAAAAGGAGTCGGAATTAATCTTAAAGGTGAAAATGTCATCCATACAAAAATTGTCGACAATATAGCATTATTCCAATCCATGGAAGGAAACAAAATCATCGCTGTTGGTTCTATCAATAACAAACCCATTGAAGTGAAATCCGATAGAGTATACTCTAATTGTGATGGTTTTCTGATTTCTGCGGGCGGCGAGGACAAAGAAGCACGCACATTAATAAAACTTGCCAGAGGAAATAATGCAATTTGGAAGAAAGAACGAAAAGATAGAATGCGAAATTTGCTCCTTGAAAACACATTAGTAAAAAGTGATAATGATTCACTCCAATTGGCATTGAATTGGATTGTCACAACCATGGATCAATTAGTAACACAACAGCAAGGCCAAGGGATTTATGCAGGATTACCTTGGTTCAATGAATATTGGGGACGGGATGAATTCATCGCACTTCCCGGTGCTTGCCTGGTGACTGGGCAATTTGATTGGGCGAGAAATATTCTGAAATCCTTTGCTGAATACCAGGAGACTGATCCCAATTCTAAGTTCTTCGGACGTGTGCCAAATATTGTGAATCCGGCATTGATTGATTATCACACTACTGATGGAACACCTAGATTTGTTCATCAATTACAGGAATATGTGAAATATTCTGGGGACACTACTATTATTAAAGAACTGTATGACAATGTAAAATACTCTGTTGAAGGATCATTGAAAAACTGGACTGATGAAGATTATTATCTTGTTCATGCAGAAAATGAAACCTGGATGGATGCTCGCAGACAGCCAGACCTTGCAGCATATTCTCCTCGGGATAATCGAGCCAATGATATTCAAGCACTTTGGTTCAATCAGTTAAATGCCGGAGTCTATTTCGCCAATTACATGAAAGACACTGAAAATGTAGAAAAATGGCAAAAAATCGCTGACATTGTAAAAACCAACTTTGCTAAAGACTATACCAATATTAAATACAATTATATGGCTGACAGAATTGATGAAAATGATGTCCAGGATTTCAAAATCCGTCCTAACCAATTGTTTGCACTGGATATGATTGAGGATGAAGAATTACGCTGGAATGCCACACGAATTTGTTGGGAAGAGTTGGTCTATCCCTGGGGCGTTGCATCATTAAATCGTCAGGATGATTTTTTTCATCCATTTCATGGAGCCTGGGCACATTATCACAAAGATGAAGCCTACCACAATGGCACAGTCTGGATTTGGAATAATGGAATTGCCATGCAACGAATGATTGAAGCCGGACAACAAGAAACAGCCTACAAACTTTTTAAAAACATGAATTCCCAGGCATTGACTCAAGGTTGTATCGGGGGCATGTGTGAAAATATGGATGCTTATCCACATGAGGGAAAATCCTGGCCAAAAATTACCGGAACATACTTACAGGCTTGGTCCAATTCTGAACATCTCCGAGTCTGGTATCAATATTTCCTTGGAGTCAAGCCGGATATGATCAACAACACATTAACACTATCACCACGAATTCCAACAGATATTAACAATCTTAAGTACAACTTTATCGTTGGAAATGGCAAGGTTGAAGCAACCTATTCTACAGGTGAAGCAAAAAAATATTCCTATAAATTTTCCGATATCAATACATCAATAAAAATCAAAGTTGCTCCATACAAAACTGTAAAACTTGAAATCAAACATGGTGATACTGTAAATCTCTCAGATAATGGAGATAAACTAATTTTGAAATATAATGGTGAGGAGAAAGTTTTCGAATTTTGTGAAACAAAGCAAAAAAGACAAATGGCTGCAGATAAATTATTTGAAGGTGTAGAGTTCTGTAAACCGCTGAACATCAAGAAACACAAAGTGATGGAACAGGTTTTTATTCGGGATTAACTGTAGTTGAACTAGTTGAATTTGTTAAATTGATTTTGTTAATTATTAAAAGATTACTTCATTTTAGAATTAAAAGAAATTAGATGTTTTTTATATTATTTTTAAGGAGCCTAAATGAGAATAATTCAATGCAATAAGTCCTTAATTAAACTGGTTACACTTCCTATTATTTTGTGTTTTCTTCTCATTTATTTAAAAGGTGATGTAATCAAAATATTTTTTAGTTTTGCAAAATTAAGTAGAAATCAACAAGTCAGTAAAGCATTTCACCAGTTTTATCTAGAACCAAACAGATTATCAGTTTTAGATACTTCAAATTATGATTATAGTTTTTATTCTAATCCAAATGACTCTGATTATTTTTGCAAAATTATTTCAAAGACTGATTCAACTGAAATTTTTTATATCTATACTGGGAAAACAGATTTTTCTTACTTTTTAAAAGAGCAGTAAAGATTACCCAAAAAATCTCTTAATAAAATTCAACTTTCCTTTTGTTTGTGGAAAATACTTCAGATTCATCTCAAACCAGGTAGGTTTATCGAGAATAGATTTATAATGTGAAAATGTTCTGAATCCTGCTTCCCCATGATAGGAACCGATACCACTATGGCCAACACCACCAAAAGGTAAATTGCTATTGGCAATATGCATAATCGAATCATTCACCGCACCACCGCCAAAGGAAATTTCATGCAGAATTTTTCGTTTCTGCTTTTTGTTTTCGGTGTAAACATAACAGGACAATGGTCTTGGTCTGGATTTGACATAGGCGATCATTTCATCCAGATCATTGTAAGAAATTACTGGAAGAATCGGTCCAAATATCTCATCTTCCATCACATTATCATCAAAAGAGACATTGTGTAAGATTGTTGGTTCTATATAGCGATTTTCAATATCATGTTTTCCACCATAATAGATTTTGGATTCATTTATTTGTGGAATTAATCGATTGAAATTTCGTTCATTGACGATCTGAACATAGTTTCCATTTTCTAAGGAGTATTGACTATTTTCGATTTCAGATTTCATCATTTCCAATAATTTTTCTTTGATAGATTCATGAACTATTAGATAATCAGGAGCTATACAGGTTTGTCCGGCATTGAGGAATTTTGACCAAACTAATCGCTTCGCAGTCATTTTCAAATTGCAGGATTCTGTTATGAATGCCGGACTTTTTCCACCCAATTCCAATGTCACTGGAGTAAGATTTTTGGCAGCTGCCTGGTAAACAATTCTTCCAACAGGCACACTTCCAGTAAAGAATATTTTATCAAAATTTTGTTCAAGCAATTCTGAGGTTTCAGGAATTCCACCTTCAATAACATGTAGGTATTCTTCGGGGAAATTTTCATTGATGATTTTTGCCATGGCAGCACTTGTGGCAGAAGGTAATTCACTGGGTTTCAAGATGACTGTGTTTCCTGCTGCAATTGCTGCAATCACAGGAGCCAGTGACAATTGATAAGGATAATTCCAGGCGCCAATTACCAATGAAACACCAAAGGGTTCAGGGATGATATAACTTTTAGCAGGGAAATTGACCAGATTCGTCCTGACTCGTTTTCTTCTGGACCATTTTTTC
>Ga0209692_10005163_pt1 | contig 11377 bp, 7 predicted proteins | sample tdDd472_FD_187129 | JGI IMG/M metagenome (GOLD analysis project Ga0209692, IMG submission 187129) | Marine sediment microbial communities from the Atlantic coast under amendment with organic carbon and nitrate - tdDd47.2 (SPAdes)... | ecosystem: Environmental > Aquatic > Marine > Coastal >...
GGCCGCCGAACCCGTGCAGGAGGCTCCCAAGATGCTTGCTCGCGTCGGAAAGCCGGCCCCCGATTTCGAGGTGACCGCCTACATCCCCGAGACCAACGACTTCGCGCCCGTGAAGCTGAGCGACTACAAGGGGAAATGGATCACCCTCTGCTTCTATCCCGGCGATTTCACGTTCGTCTGACCCACCGAACTGGCAGCGGTCGCTGTCATGAATGACGAACTCGCCAAGCTGGACGTGGTGGTGCTGGCCATGAGCACCAACAGCCACTTCTCCCACAAGATCTGGCAAGAGACCGAACTCTCGAAGATGGTCGAGGGTGGCGTGCCGTTCCCCATGCTGGCCGACGCCGGCGGTCGGGTGGGCACGGTGTACGGCGTGTACGATGAGGCGGGCGGCGTCGATATCCGCGGCCGGTTCCTCATCGACCCCGATTTCAACATCCGGGCCATGGAAGTGCTGACGCCGGAGGTGGGGCGCAACCCCGCCGAGTTGCTGCGGCAGGTGAAGGCGTTCCAGCATGTTGTGAAGACGGGTGAGGTGACTCCATCCGGTTGGGAGCCTGGAGATAAGACGCTGACACCGGGGCCCGCCCTCGTCGGCCACGTCTGGGAGGAATGGAAGCCGTAGGGCACACCTCCGAAACTGTGTCTGCTGCCTTCCTGCGGCCTGGGGACTCGAGCCTCAGGCTGCCTTTTCGTCCGGGGAGAGGGGTGGCGATGGGGCGACCAGTTGTCGGTCTCCGGGCTGCTCGTCGGCCCGGTCGCCATGGCGCCGCCCCGCCGTCAGACCGATATCGGCGTCCGTTACCAACAGTCGCAAAAAACCGGACCTAGCTCTCCCGCTACCGTGATGACTCCGGCCGCGACCATCGTCTACAATCAGGATCCGGATTCATTCGAGGGCCCCGCCCTCCCTCGCCCGGACCACGCCGACGACGTCACACCTTGCTCTGGCGCCGGGCCAACCAGGAGGCATCCCATGTCTGCTCGGTTCATGGTCCTCGTTTGCACCCTCGTCCTGTTGACCGCGGCTTCAGCCGGTGCCCGCACCTGGCTGGTCACGCCCGACGGCACCGGAGACGCCCCCACCATCGCGGCGGCCGTCGACTCCGTGGCCGAGTATGGTGACAGTATCGCTCTGGCCGACGGCGTCTTCACCGGCCCCGGCAACCGCAACATCAGCGCCGGGTACAAGATCTTCATCATCGAGTCCCAGAGCGGCGACCCCTCCGCCTGCATCGTCGACCTGGAGGGGAATCCCGACGACCGCCACTTCGGCTTCTCCTTCGTTGGCGACGGCTGAAAGGACGACTACACCCGGGGTCTCCGGGGCATCACGGTGAAGAATGGCTACAGTTCTCAGGGCGGTGCGGTGCAGATCACAGCCACGGCCGCCATCCTGGAGAACTGCATCTTCCGCGACAACTACTCCGCCGACCTAGCCGGAGCCGTCCATGCGGAGATGTCCATCATCCAGGTGCGAGGCTGCCTCTTCCAGGGCAACGAAGCCGCCGCTCGTGGTGGCGCTTTCCGCATGAATTCGGACTGGGTGGAGATGGAAGACTGCACCTTCATCGACAACGTCGCCGGTGAAGCCGGCGGCGCCATCGCCGTCAGGCAGCTATCCGAGAGCTGGATCACCGGCACCACCATGGTCGGCAACTCCGCGCCCGAGGGTTCGGCGTTCTGCATGCTCTCCATCTACGAGGCTCTCCCGCTATCGCGCTGCATCCTCGCCGGCAATGCCGGCGGACCGGCCATCTCCTGCGATGAGGCGGACAGCCTGGCCGTGGACAACGTGAACATCTGGAACAACACCGGCGGCGACTGGGTCGGCAACATCGCCCCGTTGCTGGGCACAGAGTTCAACATCTCAGCCGACCCCCTGTTCTGCGGCCCCGACGCCTCAAACCCGATCCTCACCCTGGCCACCGACTCGCCCTGCCTGCCGGAGAACAACCCCGGCGGCGTGCTCATGGGCGCCCACGGCTGGGGCTGCGACCGGCCGGTCGGCGTGCCAGCGGCCGGCCTGGCCACCACGCTCTGCGTGCGGCCCAATCCGTTCAATCCCACCACCACCCTGTCGTACAGCCTGACCAGGGCCGGCGCCGTGGAGCTCGCACTCTACGACCCGGCCGGACGTCTTCTGACCCGCCTGGAAAACGGCTGGCGAGCCGCCGGGAACCACACCGTGGCCTGGAACGGCACCGACGACAGGGGACGTAGCCTGGGGTCGGGCGTCTACCTGGCCGTGCTGATCGCGGATGGCCGAGCATCCACGAGCAAGCTCGCGCTCATCCGCTGAGCGCGGCTCGGCTGCGACTTGCTGCGAACATTATCCGGATGGACTCGTAACAGAGACCATCACCGGGTTGTCAGCATCCCCCGCTTCGCTCAACCCCTCATACGTGGACCCGGCGCCCGGCCCATCGGCCAGGTGTCCTGGATCATGGTCGTATGTCCGGGAGGCCTTGCGGGATGAAACGCACCGCTCTTGCTCTGCTGCTGTTCCTGATCACCATCACCACCACCACCGCCCTGGCCCAGGCCGACTTCGAGGCCGCGGTCGAACCACGCCTGTCGGTCACGCGGGCGATGGGGGAAATCTCCATCGACGGCGTACTGGACGACGCCGGCTGGCGGGACGCCGGTCGGGCCGATCACTTCACCGAGCGCTTCCCCGGCAACAACACCGCTCCCGGCGCCGAGACCGAGGCCTGGATCACCTACGACGACCACAATCTCTACGTGGCGTTCCGTTGCGAGGACGACCCGGCCAACATCCGCACCACACTCTGCCAGCGCGATCAATTCTTCGACGACGACGCCGTGGGCATCCACCTCGACACCTTCGGCGAGGCTCAGTGGGCATACCAGTTCTACGTCAACCCCTACGGCATTCAGCAGGACCGTATGTGGACCCTGGTCCACGGCGAGGATCGCGGCTTCGACATGGTCTGGCACTCGGCCGCACGCATCACCGACACCGGCTACCAGGTGGAGATGGCGATCCCCTTCGCCAGCATGCGGTTTCCCTCGCGCGACGTGCAGAACTGGCGTGTCGACCTGCGCCGCGCCCGCCCCCGCGAGAGCAACTATCACGACGCCTGGGCCGCCCACGATCGTGACGATCAGTGCCAGCCGTGCCAGTGGGGCCACCTCGACGGCCTCGAGGGCGTGCACGCCGGCAAGGGCCTGGAGATCTTGCCGTCGGTCATGGGCTACCAGACCAGCGAGATCGCCGACGCCCTGGACGCCGATTCCGGCCTGGACCACAACGACATCAAGACCGAGGCGTCGGTGAACGTGAAGTACAAGGCCACCAGCGATATCACTCTCGAGGCCACGGGCAACCCCGACTTCAGCCAGATCGAGGCCGACGCCGACCAGATCGACGTCAACACCACCATCGTGCTGCGTTTCCCCGAGCGGCGCCCCTTCTTCCAGGAGGGAAACGACCTCTTCCGCACCTACTTCAACTCGTTCTACACCCGCATGGTGGCCAACCCCGAGGTGGCAGCCAAGGCCACGGCCCGCTGGACCAAGAGCAGCCTGGCCTACGTCTTCGCCCGCGACGAGGACTCGCCCTACATCGTGCCCACCCGCGAGCGTTCCTTCTCGCGCAATCTGGGCTACTCGTCGGTGAACGTCCTGCGCGGCCTGCAGAGCCTGGGCAACAACTCCCATGCCGGCGTCATGCTCACCGACCGCCGTTACGACGAAGGCGGTTCGGGCACCATCGTGGCCGGTGACTTCAACCTTCGGCTGGCCAGCAGTTACTCGTGGATCGGCCAGTATGTCTGGAGCCACAGCGAGGAGCCCGAGGGGGTGGAGATCAACCCGGGCGAGCTGTTCGACGACGACCGTCACACCGTCGATCTGGATGGCGAGTCATTCTCGGGAACGGCCTTCATCACCGAGCTGCGCCGCCGGGCCGACCACTGGAACTTCACCTTCGACTACAACGAGGTGGGAGACTCCTATCGTACGCAGACCGGCTACGACCCCTGGAACGGCCACCGTAACGGGTTCATCTGGACCAACTACAACATCGATTTCGAGGAGGGCCTCATCCAGCGTTTCGCGCCGCAGATCTTCGTGGACGGCCGCTGGACCATGGAGGGCGAGCGCCAGTGGCTGCACGTCAACCCGTCGCTATTCACCCAGCTGCGGTGGGCCCAGACCGGCATCCGTCTGGGTTATCAGCGTGGCGAGGAAGTCTGGGGCGATGTGGTGTTCGAGGATGTCTGGCAAGCCAACTTGAACATCAACAGCCGTCCCAGCAACCGCGTGGGCTACGGTTTCTGGGTGAACGTCGGGGAGAATCCGGCCCTGTTCTCCCTGGAACGCGGTGACGAACTGCAGGTCTCGGCGCACCTCAATCTCAAGCCCTGGGACAACCTGGTGCTGGAGCCCACGGTGGACTACATCCGCTCCAAGGCCCACGATTCCGGCGACTTGCTCTTCGAGCAGACCATCGCCCGTCTGCGCCTGCGCTGGCAGATGTCGCGCCGTCTGAGCTTGCGGCTGGTGCTGCAGCACAACAGCTCCGAGAACCCGCCCTGGCGCGCCGAGGCCCAGGCCGGAAATTTCCCCGGCTACCACATGTCCTTCGGCAGCAAGTGGGAGATCGATCCGTTGCTCACCTACCGCCTGAGTTCATTCTCGGTATTCTACCTGGGGTCGACCCGCGACTACCGCGATTTCAACGCCGCCTCCGACGATGCCTCCAACCTCTATCGCCAGACCCAGCGACAGTATTTCATGAAACTGCAGTACCTCTTCCAGATCTGACGAATCTCGGGGCCTGCATCGCCATCTCGGCCGTGCAGGCCTCACCCCTGACACGAATCCAAAAAGATCTTCGTTCACCTCTTTACGACTATTCCGTGGTCAGCCGTTGCTGCATAATTGGCCTGGTCGAGCCGCACGGTTTCGACCTCGTCCATCACTCCAAGCAGCCAGTCGAAGCGGGGAGGCATTCGATGGCCCCGGAGTCCCTGCCTGAAAGGCGCGCCCTGCGTGTGCTCCAGGCCGTTCGCCGGATCGATCGTCTCATCATCGAGTCCAACGATCCACAGCGACTGGTCGCCGGGGCCTGCGACGCCCTGGTCGAGTCCCTTGGTTACCATGATGCCTGGATCGCGCTCTTCGACGAATGCGGCGGGGTCTGCGATGTCGTGAGCAGCGAACATGGCCGGCGACCATCCGACCTGGAACCGTTGCTGGCCGGTGGCGATCTCCCGGAATGGGCCACCCGCGCCGTGAGCGACGGTGGTGTCGTGGTCGTGAACGGGACGCACGTCGGCCACGACCCGAGTCCCCCGAGAACGAACGATTCGGATCACACGGTGCTGGCCAGCCGCCTGGAGCATTCGGGGCGTGTTCACGGGGTGCTGGTGGTCACCGCGCCCGCGGAGCACAGGACTTCGGAGAACGATCACATCATCTTCCTCGACCTCGCCGACGACCTGGGCTACGCCCTGGAAAAGCTGGCGTCGGAGCGGGCTCTGAAGGCCAGCGAAGCCAAGATGGAGAGCATCTACCGCGCAGCCCCCGTGGGCATCGGCCTGGTGAACGGGCGGGCCTTCGTCGAGGTCAACCAGCGCTTCTGCGACATGGTTGGCTACGAGCGGGAGGAGCTGATCGGCAACAACGCCCGGATGATCTACGCCTCCGACGAGGACTACGAATACGTCGGACGCGTGAAACATGCCGAGGTCGAGAAGCATGGTCACGGTACCGTGGAAACGAGGCTGCTCAGCAAGAACGGCCGCTTCATCGACGTGGTCATGAGCTCGAGTTATCTCGACCCTGCTCGGCCCGAGGCCGGCATGACCTTCACCGTCCTGGACATCACCGACCGGGCCCAGTCCGAGCGCCTTCGCGCCGCCCAGGTGAGGATTGTCGATTTCGCGACGGGCCGGTCCACCCGGGAGCTCCTCCAGCGTTTTCTCGACGAGGCCGAGTCCCTGACCCGGAGCAACGTCGGCTTCTTCCACTTCGTCGACGAGAGCGATCAGTCCATATCACTGCAGACCTGGTCCGCCAACACCCTGGCCAACATGTGCTCCGTGGAGGGCATGGAGACGCACTACGATATGGAACGCGCCGGCGTCTGGGCCGATGCGGTCCGCCGACGTCAACCGGTGGTCCATAACGACTACGACGCACTGGACCACAAGCGAGGCCTGCCCCCTGGGCACGCGTCCATCGAGCGAGAACTGGTGGTGCCGGTGCTGCGCGGCGAGTCCATCGTCGCCGTGCTGGGCGTGGGGAACAAGGCCACCGACTACGACGAGGACGACGTGTCCGTGATGCAACGACTGGCCGACCTCGCCTGGGAGATCGTGGCCCGCCAGCGCACCGAAGAAGAACTGGATCGCGAACGTATCCGGGCCGAGGAATACCTCTCCCTCACCGGCGCCATCATGCTGGCTCTGGACAACGAGGGACGGGTCACCATGATGAACCGAAGTGGCTGCGAACTGCTCGGCATGCGAGAGGCCGACATCCTGGGCCTGTCCTGGTTCGAGAGCTTCGTCGCCGACGAGGACCGTGATTCGGCCTGGAAGAGTTTCCGCACCGCCATCGACGGCGAACCTGACACCGAGGAGCGCTTCGAGAGGGCGATCATCACCGCTGATGGTGATGTCCGCCGGATCGCCTGGCATCGGACAGTGCTCCGGGGGCCCGACGGAGGCATCGTCGGGCTGCTCAACTCCGGTGAAGATCTCACGGAGTTGAAGGCCAAGGACGCCCAGCTCCAGCAGGCCCAGAAGATGGAGGCCGTGGGTCGGCTGGCCGCCGGGGTCGCTCACGATTTCAACAATCAGCTCACCGTGATCCACGGCTACGCGGAACTGCTCATGGCCGAGCTTCCGGAGGATGATGAGGGCCGTCCTTCGGTGGATCAGATCATCAAGGCGGCCCAGCGGGCCCGTTCCACCACCGACCATCTGCTGTCGTTCAGCCGCCGGCGCGTGCTCGAGCCCGAGATGGTGGACCCCGGAGATCTGCTGCGCGGCATCGAGAAGCCCGTCTCCCGCATCATCGGCGAGGACATCCGCCTGACCGTGGCCGTGCCCCCCGGCGTCTGGCCCCTGCACATCGACCGCTCCGGTCTCGAACAGGTCCTCATGAACCTCATCGTCAACGCCCGCGATGCCATGAACAGCGGTGGTACCCTCGTGCTCAAGGCCGCCAACGCCCGCCCTGGCGACGAGATCCTGGCCCGTCTGCCCCAGGCCGCGTCAGACCGGTTCGTCCGTCTCGACATCACGGACTCCGGCTGCGGCATGGACCAGGACACCCTCGACCGTCTCTTCGAACCGTTCTACACCACCAAGGAGCTTGGCAAGGGCACCGGCCTCGGCATGCCCATGGTGCTGGGCTTCGTCCAGCAGAGTCAGGGGCACATCCTGGTGGACAGCGATCCGGGCCGGGGAACCACCGTGACCATCCTGCTGCCGATCAGTGAGGTCGCCGAGGAGATCCCGGCCTCCAGGACGGTCGACGGAGATCATGGCGGTCACCGCGAAGCCTCGATCCTGGTGGTCGAGGACGAATCCGGCGTGCGGGCCTTCATGGTGCGCATCCTCGAGCAGGCCGGCTACCGGGTGACGGCAGCCGAGAGTCCGGCCCACGCGCTCCAGGTGTTGAGCGACAGGGAGCTGTGGCCGGATCTCATCGTATCCGACATCGTGATGCCGGGTATGCGAGGCGACGAGATGGTCGAGATCCTGTCCAGACGCGGTCTGTCCATCCCCGTGCTGTTCGTGACCGGCTACTCGGAAACCAGCACCGCCGATCATGTGATCCTGCGAAAACCGTTCCAGCGGCACGAATTGCTGCGCGGGGTGCGCGAAAGCATCGGCCAGGCGATATCGGGGTTGCGTTCTCAGCCCGGACCGCCGAACATGGATTCATGAGCACCATCGATTCGCAGCGTCGCAAGCTGACCACGCACCAGATCGCCAGCATGCTCGGAGTCTCGGACCAGAGCGTGGCGAACTGGGTCGACGCCGGGCACCTCCTGGCCAGCAGGACTCCGGGCGGACACCGACGGATCGAGGTCGGCGACCTGGTGGCATTCCTGCGCGAACAGGGTGTCTCGGTGCCGCAGGAGCTACTGCCGGCCAGTATGACCATCCTGGTGGTGGACGACGAGCCGGAGGTGGCCGAGTCGGTGGCCGATCTGCTGCGCCATCATTGCCCGAAGTATCGGGTTGTCACCGCGACCGATGGCTTCGCCGCCGGCCGACTGGTTTCCGATCTGCTCCCCGACCTGGTGCTCCTGGATCTCTACATGCCGGGCCTGGATGGTTTCGAGGTCTGCCGGCGCATCAAGTCCGACCCCAAGACCACGGACATCATGGTGGTCGCCATGACGGCGCACCATACCGATGAGGCCGAGCAGGCCATCACCGAGGCCGGCGCCGAGGTCTGCTTCGCCAAACCGTTGTTGGGCGAAGCCCTCGCGGAGATCATCTGCGATCTGCTGATCTGCGACTCGTGATCTGAATCACAAATTCCCATAATTCACCGAAATTCGCTAACGGTACAGAATTCTGTGCCGATTCATGGCTATCAGCGATGCAAGCAGACGCGAAACGTTGTCGTTTGCGGGGGTCTGGTCACGGACCTAATTCGCCCACCGTGACCGGAATAAGGGAGACAATGTCGGGCCTGAGTACGCCTACAGTGCGGCGCGCACTCGAGTCGGCAGCAAAGGAGTCCGTGTCATGTTCCGCAATCTCACCATTGGCAAGAAGATCAGCTACGGCTTCGGCGCCGTCCTTCTGGCTCTGACCCTGGTGGTCGCTCTCTCGTACGTCGGCGTGGGAGGCATCGTCACCAACGCCGAAGAGGTCATCCGCGGCAACCGGCTCGCAGGCGAACTGGCTCAGAAAGAGGTCGACCACCTGAACTGGGTCAACGGCGTCAACGCGTTGCTCACCGACGCCAACATCCACGATCTCAGCGTCGAGACCGACCACACCAAGTGCGGCTTCGGCAAGTGGCTGTACGGCGAGAGCCGCGCCGAGGCTGAGCGGAGCATCCCCAGCCTGGCCGCCATCCTCAAGGCCATCGAGGTTCCTCACCGGCAACTGCACGAGTCGGCGATCCAAATCTCCGACAATTACTGCCAGGTCGATGCCGATCTGGGCAAGTTCCTGCGCGAGAAGAAGACCGATCACCTGGCCTGGGCCCACGAGGTGAAGGACGTGTTCGTGGACCCGTCCCTGACCCGTGCCAAGGCCGAGACCAACCCCCACGCCTGCAGTTTCGGCAAGTGGCTCTACTCCAACGACGTGGCGCAGCTCCGCCGGAACGATCCCCAGTTCGACACCCTCTGGAAAGCCATCGAGGCACCGCACACCGAGCTTCACGCGTCGGTGACCAGCATCAACGAGATGCTGGCCGATGGTCGGCGGGTCGAGGCTGCCAGCTACTACATGGACAACACCAAGCCCCTGGCCTACACCACCCTCGGTGCCATTGACGGCGTAGTGACCTGGCATGACAGCCAGATGGAGCGTATGGCCCAGGCCCTGGCGATCAACGCCTCTGAGACCATTCCGGCCCTGCGCACCGTGCAGACTCTGCTCAACGAGGCCCGACGGGAGGTCCACGACAACGTCATGACCGAAGAGGTCATGCTGAGCGCCGCCCAGGCCACCAAGCGCAACGTGGGCATCGCCGGGGTGGCGGGCATGCTGGCCGGCATCCTACTGGCCGTGGTCATCGCCTCGGGCATCGTGCGGGCTCTCAAGCGTATCGTCGACGGCCTGACCAACGGTGCCGAGCAGACCGCGTCGGCCGCAGGCCAGGTGAGTTCGGCGAGCCAGTCGCTGGCCGAGGGCACCAGCGAGCAGGCCGCCAGCATCGAGGAAACCAACTCCTCCATGGAGGAAATGACGGCTCAGACCAAGCAGAGCACGGCCAACGCCGAGCAAGCCCGTGACCTGGCGGCCGACGCTCGGGCCGACGCCGACGCCGGAACCGAGGCCATGGAGCGCATGAACCAGGCCATCGACGACATCAAGGCGGGCTCGGACGAGACCGCGAAGATCGTCAAGACCATCGATGAGATCGCCTTCCAGACCAACCTGCTGGCCCTGAACGCGGCGGTGGAAGCCGCCCGGGCCGGCGAGGCCGGCAAGGGCTTCGCCGTGGTCGCCGAAGAGGTGCGCAATCTGGCCCAGCGGGCCAGCGAGGCTGCCCGCAGCACCTCGGAGATGATCGAGGAGTCGGTGGAGAACGCCAACAAGGGTGTGGCCATCACTCGCGAGGTGGCGGAGATACTCTCGAAGATCACCGAGGGCAGTCGCAAGGTCAGCCAGCTGGTGGGCGAGATCGCCACGGCGAGCAGCGACCAGGCCTCGGGCTTCCTGCAGATCAACAGCGCCGTGGGCCAGATGGATCAGGTGACCCAGAACAACGCCGCCAACGCCGAGGAGAGCGCCTCGGCCGCCGAGGAGCTCAGCGCCCAGGCCGAGGAGCTGAACCTCATGGTGGCCGATCTGCAGAAGATGGTGGGGGGCGAGTCGACCATGCGGCAGCACCGGAACATCGTCCCGGCGAAGCCTGTGGTGGCGCGTCCGCAGCCGCAGCCGGCTCCGGCGCCCGCGCCCACGGTGGATTTCGGAGACGAGGTCATTCCCCTGGAAGACGACGAACTGATGCACGTCTGATCCGTGCCCGGTGATCATCGTGACGGGTCGAGGAGAGCGGGACGGGTCCTGCTCTCCTCTTCTTCCGTGTCAGCGCCGTCCTTCGAGTTTCAACAGATCCGACCCGGTCATCGTGGCCGTACGCAGATCGCCGAACACGACCCGGTAGGCATCGTCCCCCTCGCGCCAGCGCAGGAGCACACCGTCACGGTCGCCCGGCCTGACGACGTCGCCGTGATACACGACGGCCCGATCATCACTCACCAGCTGGCCGTAGAAGGTGCTGGCCATGCGGATGCGGAACATGTCGACGACCATGTCGCCCACGTCGCGTTGGCGAGCCCCGGGGCTGGCCCATAGATCGACCTTGAGGCTTTCATAAGCGAGAGTACGCGGATAGCGGCCCACCACCTCGGCATAGAGACGCAGCCCCTCCCGACAATGAGCCTCGTCCACCGCCAGGTCGACGCCGTCCTTGAGGTTGTAGTCGGCAGGAATCTCGGGCCGGAACTCACCGGCTGGCAGCTCCTGATTCCAGACGAACTGGTCGAATCGCACGTGCCGCTGACCGCGCCCTCCCTGAACCTCGCCGATGACGTCGAAGCGAATGGGCAGGCGCGTGTCCGGATCGACCCAGAGTTCCAGCTGGGCATGCTCCAGACGTTCGGCCAGGAAACGGGCGTCGGTCACCCGGATTCCTG
>Ga0209692_10005172_pt1 | contig 11361 bp, 9 predicted proteins | sample tdDd472_FD_187129 | JGI IMG/M metagenome (GOLD analysis project Ga0209692, IMG submission 187129) | Marine sediment microbial communities from the Atlantic coast under amendment with organic carbon and nitrate - tdDd47.2 (SPAdes)... | ecosystem: Environmental > Aquatic > Marine > Coastal >...
TTTTGGCCGAAAAAAATTTTCGGATTCGATTTCCGTCGAGATCAAAACGAACCCAGAGGGTTTGCGACATAACGCCAATATACTGTTTTTATTGAAATTTTTAAATCACCAGATCACCACTCCGGCAGATCCGCTCATGAATTTTTTTCGCGGCGACCAAACGGGGCCTCAATCGAGACCGAACCGGGATTGGCGGCGAAACATTTTTGCAACACCGCGCACGGAAGTGTTTCTGAGGACGAAGGTTTGAATCCTCGGGGACACAGCGCCGACGAATCGTTCGTTGAGAATCAACCGTATTTTCGAACCGCCGCGAGGGTAGCAGCGGGATACACCACGTAGAGGGTTCTTATCACGCGTGATCAATCGGGAAGCCGGCATTGAAGAAGCAACATTGCACACAAAGCGTATCGGTCACCTCAATTGCAAAACAATCCCTCGTTCTGCAATATGGGGAAAGTCCCAACGCCGATGAGCGCTATACGTGCAACAGCCTTTGAATCAGACCCCGGAGCAGATCGCTCGTGATCGTATCGACAAGCGCCTGCAGGCGGCTGGCTGGGCCGTGCAGGACAAGGACGCACTGGATTTCAACGCCGGTCTCGGTATCGCCGTCCGCGAGTATCAGACAGACATCGGCCCCGCCGACTACGTGCTTTTCGTTGACAGGCAGGCCGTTGGCGTTGTCGAAGCCAAGCCTGATGCCTGGGGCGTTCGTCTGACCTCGGTGGAGGAGCAATCCGAAGGCTATGCAAACGCCAAACTGAAATGGGTTTCGAACGAAGAGCCGCTCCCCTTCCTGTATGAATGCACGGGACAGATCACCCGTTTCACCAATGCGCGTGATCCGAACCCGCGATCGCGTGAGGTTTTCACCTTCCATCGGCCGGAAACCCTCAAGGCATGGATACAGGCGCCAAGATCCTTCCGGGCCGGGATCGCCGAGCTTCCGGAGCTCAGCCTGGATGGCCTTCGGGACTGCCAGATCACGGCAATCAACAACCTTGAATCCTCGCTCAAGGCCGACAAACCCCGTGCGCTGGTCCAGATGGCCACGGGCTCGGGCAAGACCTTCACCGCCATTACCCAGGTTTACCGCCTGCTGAAGCACGCAGGTGCGCGCCGCATTCTGTTCCTCGTGGATACGAAGAACCTCGGTGAGCAGGCTGAACAGGAGTTCATGGCGTTCCTGCCCAACGACGACAATCGAAAGTTCACCGAGCTCTACAACGTCCAGCGCCTCACCTCGCCATCCATCGCCAATGATAGCCAAGTCGTGATCTCCACGATCCAGCGCATGTATGCCACGCTCAAGGGCGAGGAGTTGAACGACGGAGCGGATGACGAAAACCCGGCCGAACAGAAATGGCGCCGCAAGGAACCGCTGCCCGTCGTCTACAACCCAAAACTCCCGCCCGAATACTTCGACGTGGTCATCATCGATGAATGTCACCGGTCGATCTACAACCTCTGGCGCCAGGTTATCGAATATTTCGATGCCTATCTGATCGGCCTGACCGCCACGCCCGACAACCGCACCTACGGTTTTTTCCAGAAGAACGTCGTCAGCGAATACACCCACGAAAAAGCCGTCGCCGACAAGGTCAACGTGGGCAACGATACATTCCTGATCGATACCGAGGTCACGCAAAAGGGCGGCACGCTCGAAGCCAGGCAGCTGGTGCAACGGCGGGAGATCAAGACGCGAAAGAAGCGTTGGGAAACCCAGGATGAGGATCAGACCTATGCAGGCACCCAGCTTGACCGCTCAGTCGTCAACCCGGACCAGATCCGTACCGTCATACGCACCTTCCGCGACAAGTGGCCCGAGATCTTTCCGCGTCGCAAGGAGCTTCCGAAAACCCTGATCTTCGCCAAGACCGACAGCCACGCCGACGACATCATCCAGACCGTCCGTCAGGAATTCGGCGAGGGCAACGAGTTCTGCCGCAAGATCACCAATGGCGCGAAGAACCCGAAATCCTCGCTCAGTGCCTTCCGGAATGAATATTATCCCCGCATCGCCGTCACCGTAGATATGATCGCCACCGGCACCGACGTGAAACCGCTCGAGTGCCTGATCTTCATGCGTGACGTGCGATCGAAAAACTACTTCGAGCAGATGAAGGGGCGCGGCACCCGCGTCCTTGACCCCGATGACCTCAAGAAGGTGACGCCGTCGGCCAAGGCCAAGACGCATTACGTCATTGTCGATGCCGTGGGGGTCACCAAATCGCTCAAGACCGCCAGCCAACCGCTGGATACCAAGCCTTCGATCCCCTTCAAGGATCTCGCCATGGGCCTGATGATGGGCGACCGCTCCGAGGAAACTGTCAGCTCGCTCGCCGCCCGCCTCTCGCGCCTCGACAACAAACTGGGTGCCGAGGACCAGGAAAAGATCACCAAGGAGGCCGGCAAACCCCTTACCGGCATCGTGCGTGATCTCTTCGACGCCATCGACCCCGACAAGGTGGAGGCCGACGCCAAGGCAGCAGGTCACCCCGAGCCTGACGATGCCGCCATGCAGGCAGCGCGGGAGGCGCGGGTCAGGCAGGCCGCCAACATCTTTACCGGGTCGCTCATCAATCTGATGGACAAGATCCGGCGCGACACCGAACAGACCATCGACCACGACAACCTCGACAGGCTTCTGCGAGCCGAATGGGCGGGGGATGTGGAGGAGAACGCCAAGAAAATCGCGCAGGAGTTCGAGGACTACCTGAAGGAAAATCGAGACGAGATCGAGGCGTTGCAGGTCTACTTCAACACCCCGGCCCGCCGGTTCAACACCCCGGCCCGCCGGTCAGAGGTCACCTTTGCCATGATCAAGGAGGTGCTGAGGAAACTGACCGAGGATCGTCCGCGCCTGGCCCCGCTCACCGTCTGGCGCGCCTATGCGCATCTGGATAACTACAAGGGCGATACCCCGGCAGGCGACCTCACCGCGCTGGTGGCGCTGATCCGCCGGGTCACCGGGCTTGATGAGACGCTCACCCGCCATTCCGACCGGGTGCGACGCAACTTCCAGAACTGGGTGCTGAACCGCCACTCCGGCGCGGGCGAGAAGTTCACCGAGGAACAGATGGACTGGCTGCGCATGATCCGCGACCACCTCGTTACCTCCTTCACCATCGAGCGCGACGATCTGGAGCTGGCCCCCTTTGACACCCAGGGCGGGCTGGGGCAGATGTATGCCCTCTTTGGCGACGGGATGGAGGATGTCATGACCGAGATGAATGAGGCGCTCTCGGCATGACGGACTTGCCAGATATTGATGCTATCGATGAGTGGACGCCGGTTCCGCCTAAATTCCCCGACCATTGGTTGAAGGTGTCGTTCGACGATGTATTCAATGTCCTTGCAAACTCAGACAAGAAAATTCCACAAAAAAAAATACCTCAAAAGCGGCATGTGGCCTGTAATCGATCAAGGCGCTTCCTTCGTGGGAGGTTACACAGACGACGAAACCAGAATAATCAGTGTAAGTGATCCACTACTTGTCTTTGGTGACCACACGCGCTGCATGAAATTCGTGAGGAGTGATTTCGCTCCGGGTGCTGATGGAACCAAAATCCTCGCGGTGCACTCGCAACTTGATCCCAAATTTTATTACCATCTATATTTTGCCATTAAGCTACCGGATCGCGGATATTCTCGGCACTTTGGTTTCCTAAAGCGTTGTTTATTTCCTATTGCCCCCCTCAACGAACAACGCCGCATCGTTGAGAAGATCGAGGCGCTGTTCGGCGAGATCGACAAGGGGGTCGAGAGTCTTCGGACTGCGAAATCCACCCTCACCCTATACCGCCAGTCCCTGCTGAAATCCACCTTCGAAGGCCGCCTCACCGCCGGTTGGCGCGCGCAGAACGCGGACAAGCTGGAAAGCCCCAAAACCCTCCTCGCCCGCATCCAGACCGAACGCGAGGCCCGCTACAAGGCCGCTCTGGACGCCTGGCAAGAGGCCCGCGCCAATTGGCGCGAGGGTGGCGAGAAGGGCAAGAAACCCGCGAAGCCGAAGCGGCCGGCTTGGCCGGACAAGTTCGATTTCTCTGACCTTCGAGCGTTGCCGGAAGGCTGGGCCTACCTTCCATTTGAGGCTCTCGCTTGGTCTGTCCGAAATGGCATATCAGCCAAGCCCGACGAAAAAGGCCCGCTGAAAATTTTCCGCATCAGTGCTGTCCGCCCAATGGCCTTCGATTTGGAGGATTTCCGGCGCATCACGGATACCGACGGCAGTTTTGAGGACTACCGCCTCACCCAAGGTGATCTCGTGTTCACGCGCTACAACGGGTCGCGTGACTATGTCGGCGTGTCAGCCATGTATCGAGGAGACGGGAGCCACGTCTATCCTGACAAGCTCATTCGGTGCGAGGTCAAGTCCGATATCCTGAACCCTGCATTCCTTGAGGCGGCGACGAACTGCGGCGAAAGCCGCGCCTTCATTGAACGTCGCATCCGCACGACTGCCGGTCAATCCGGCGTTTCCGGAGGTGACATTAAGGCCATGCCTGTTCCAATCTGCTCCCCCACCGAACAAGCCGAAATCACTCGCCTCCTCGACGCCCGTCTCGAAGCCGCCGCCGCGCTCGAGGCCGAGATCGAAGCCGCCCTCACCCGCGCCGAAGCCCTGCGCCAATCCATCTTGAAAAAAGCCTTCTCCGGTCGCCTTGTTCCGCAGGATCCCAAGGATGAACCCGCATCCGCCCTCCTGGCCCGCATCAAGGCCGAGCGCGCGAAGGCACCGAAGTCCCCCCGAAAACGAAAGGCCATCGCGTGAGCAAGAAAAAAGGCCGCTCAATCGAGCTCTTCTTCGTCGATGGCACGCCGGACGGCATGGTCACCGCCACGATCCCTTTCCAGTGGTCCGGTCATGTGCTGGTCACCCGCCGTACGCAGTTGAAAGAGGCGATCTCTCGCGACGAGGCAAAGCGCCCGGGGGTCTACCTGCTGATCGGCGAAAAGGATGGCCAAACCACCTTATATGTAGGCGAAACAGACGAACTGAAGACGCGGCTGACCCAGCATGCAGCCTCCAAGGACTGGTGGGACACCGCGATCCTGATCACCTCAAATGGCGAGCCTCTCAACAAGGCACACGTGCGGTATCTGGAGCACCGGATGTTCACCGATGCCAAATGGATCAACAAGATCGCGTTGGACTATGGGCAGGCGCCTTCCGGCAGCCCGCTGAGCGAAGCCGCCCGTGCGCATATGGATGATTTCCTTGAAAACACCTATCTGGTTCTACCGGCACTTAGGTTCGATTTCTTCACAGCGCAGGCGAAGGACGACAGCCCCGCCGCGCCCGACCCGACAGCGATTGACGCGGTGCATTTCACTTTCGAGGTACCGAAACACGGCATCAAATCCCGGGCGCGTTGGGAAGATGGCAAGTTCATTGTCGAGGCCGGGTCATTGGCCCGTGAAAAATGGGCGAGTACCGCATTGCACCCAACCTACAAGGCTCTGTTTGAAGAGCTGGTAGATCAGGGTATTCTCGTGGAACAAGGCCCTCACCGCGTCTTTTCCAAAAGCTATGTTTTCAACAGTACGAGCGCTGCAGCCGCTGTGATATCAGGCCGCCCTGCCTCAGGCCCCAAGAGCTGGCTCGTTGAAAATACCGGGCAGACATACGGAGATTGGGAAGCGATGCAGTTGCAAGCCGTGGAACAGGAAGAATAGCCAATGACCACCGCCCCCATCGTTTCCAAGGTCTGGAGTTTCTGCACAATCCTGAAGGATGACGGTGTCGGCTATGGCGATTACCTGGAGCAGCTGACCTATCTTATCTTCCTCAAGATGGCCGACGAATACGCCAAGCCGCCCCACAACCGAGATGTGGGTATTCCGGCGGGTTATGACTGGACCAGTCTCACCAGCCGGCGCGATGCCGAACTTGAGGCGCATTATGTCGCGCTGTTGCGCAAACTGGGCGAAGGGCGCGGCATGCTCGGCCAGATCTTCACCAAGGCGCAGAACAAGATCACCGATCCGGCCAAGCTGTTTCGTCTGATCGACATGGTGGACAGCACCAAGTGGGTGACGCTGAACGCAGATGTGAAGGGTGACATCTACGAGGGCCTGCTGGAGCGCAACGCCGAGGATACCAAATCCGGGGCGGGCCAATATTTCACGCCGCGCGCCCTGATCCGCGCCATGATCGAATGCGTGCGCCCAGAGCCGGGCAAGACCATCGCCGACCCAGCCTGCGGCACTGGCGGGTTTTTCCTGGCCGCGCATGATTTCCTGGCCGATGCGGAGAATTACAGGCTCGACAAGGATCAAAAGGCATTCCTGAAACACGCGACCTTCCACGGAAACGAGATCGTGGCCGGGACGCGGCGGCTTTGCCTGATGAACATGTTCTTGCACGGGATCGGCGAGATGACCGGCGAGTCTCTGGTCTCTCCCGCCGACGCGCTGATCTCACCACCGTCCAAAACCTTCGATTACGTCCTGGCAAACCCGCCGTTCGGCAAGAAGAGCTCGATGAGTTTCACCAATGCGGAAGGGGAGCAGGAGACCGATGACCTGACCTATAACCGGCAGGATTTCTGGGCGACGACGTCGAACAAGCAGTTGAACTTCGTGCAACACATCCGGACGATGCTGAAGACGACGGGCCGCGCCGCCGTAGTCGTGCCCGACAACGTCCTGTTCGAGGGCGGTGCGGGCGAGACCATCCGGCGCAAGCTGTTGCAGACCACCGATCTACACACGATCCTCAGGCTGCCCACAGGCATTTTCTATGCCCAGGGCGTAAAGGCGAACGTCATCTTCTTCGATAACCGACCTGCCAGTCCGGATCCGCAGACTGCGAAGGTCTGGTACTATGATTACCGGACCAACGTGCACCACACGTTGAAACAAAAGCCGCTGACTTACGCTCATCTGGAAGACTTCGTTGCCTGCTACAACCCTGACAACCGCCATGAACGCAAGGCGACATGGGGCGAGGACAACCCGGATGGTAGATGGCGGGCCTATTCGCGGGAAGAGCTTCTGGATCGCGACAAGGCCAGCCTTGATGTGTTCTGGCTACGTGATGCAGCGATGACGGATCTCGACAACCTACCGGAGCCGGAAGTACTGGCCGAAGAGATCATGGAAAATCTGCGCTCGGCGTTGCGCAGTTTTGAGGCCCTCGAAGGATGTTGAAATCGTATCATACGAAAGCAAGAAAGAGCGAAGCATCGGCTCTAATTCCCGTCGACCTCGGCGGAAACCGGTCCTTCGCGGCACCAATCACAATCGGATACTCTTTACAGGGTGCTGACATTCAGAAGTGAGCTTGATGAGATCGATTGCGCGGAATATGTGGCCGAAGTCAACCTCTGGCGAAATGCTTGCTAAGGCACGCGTGAAGCACCCCAGCCTACGAGCTTACAAGGGTCGGGGCGTGCTCTTCGGATGATCAACGAGAGGCTCCGGAGATGTAGTCGTACGGGAGCATGTGCCTCAATAGGTTCTGATGAGTTGCTCTTGATTATCTGCTGCAAGTTTGAAATTCATACCGTCAAGTTCTGCGGTGAAGCGTCCGCCTGGCAACCCTTGCCATCTTGTTGATATATTGCGGAATGGAGTGCGGTGAATTGAAATGGATGGTCCAATGTCGCCGAAAGAGAGTTGGAAAGTCTGTACGGAAAACTAAGTGTTAGGCCATCGGTAAGAGCATGGATGTTACGGACCTGGAACGACTTATCAACCTTATTGACCAAAAAGGCTGGCGAATTTTTGACGGAAAGCTTCGGGGGCGACATGATGACATCCAGAGTATCCTCGTAAAATTTCTTTCGCGCATGACACGACCTCAGAGATCGTTGACCCTGGATCTTCTGTCAGACTATCTTATTTTAAAAGACTATACTGATCCCGCTATCGAACTCCTGGATGAGATTTGTAAAAACACCAACTCTGCCCTCAAAGTTGCGCCCGTAAAAGTGCAGGGGGCAACCAGAATAAAAAGTGGCGATGCCTTGGTGTACGAGATGGATGCACATCAGTCAGTGGTTGGGAGCCGCGAAATCGACTTTTACGATAGTCCTTACTCTGATAGATTTTGGTTGGGGGAAGGTTCACGGATATTGGTTGATGACTTCATCGGCACTGGAGATCAGTTCGTGGAAATGATTGACAATATCGGAAGCGACGGTGCCGACCCTAAAATCGATCTTGTTGCCGCGCTCGTGATTCAAGAAGAGGGTCGAAAGAAAATCGAAGATCTTGGGCTCCGAGTGATTTCCCTTCATACCAGACCTCGAGCGCTGGAGGCATTGGCGAAAAGTTCCGGCAACGATATCGCTCAGATTCGTGACATTTACTTGAGGATGGAAGAAAATACTGAATGCTCGCCGTTTATTAGCCTTGGCTATATGGCCAGTGAAGCGACAGTTACTCTCAAAAAAACTCCAGACAATACCCTACCAATTTTCTGGCACGAGGAAGGATCAGGATGGCCCGCACCATTTCCGCGAAAGCTCAAGTGAACCGCGTAAGATTCTTGATTCTTCGCTCGCTGTATTACCGTCAAGGGTTACCGAAAAAGCTTCTGCTTCAGGATCTTAGCAAGACTACCCTCGCAGCAGAAATAACCGCGATGTCGGAGCTGAAGCTAATCCGGAAAGGGTCTGCCGGGGCATTGCAATTGACAGACTTGGGTCGAGAGAACCTGTTGAAAATGGCTGGAAACCGCAAGCCGCCGATGATAGATGTCGAATCGAGCATGCTTCTTGCCAAAGACAGACGGAAGCAGTTCACTGTAAGGAGTTCTCTCGCCGCGGAAATATTCCGCGAGGTTAGGCATGGTGAGTGATGGAGACATCGCAAGCTGGGGGCGCGAGTCGCGCTCCGGGACTGGACTTGGTACAAGCCTTCGGCGTCTCGGCTTCTCGCGGAGCTGCGATGCCGAGACGCCGACGCGTCCTTCGTCCTTATCCAAAAGCCTTTCAGGCTTTTGAAGATTTTGGTAACCGAGAGAACTCCTTACTATGCGTCCGCCTGAGATAATTTTTGATGAACGCGTCTCTGAAGATCACAAGAAGGCTGTATGCGAGTACATTGCACGCTTTCCCGATGGTGGTCCGCCCGCAATCATCTCCCTTGAGCACTTCTGCTTACTGACTGGGTTAACTATCGAAGCAGTTTTCGGAATAACAAATTCGGCGCATGCATTCTACCGAAGCTTCAATGTGCGAAAAGCAAACGGTGGAAACCGGAGAATCGACGCTCCGTTACCAACGGCGCTCCTTGCCCAAAGATGGATACTCTCCAATATCCTCGAAAAAAAAGAGTGTCACCCTGCGGCCAAGGCCTATGTAAAAGGGCAGTCGATCAGAACCAATGCGAGATTCCATCGTGCACAGAAATATGTTCTTAAAGTTGATGTCTCGAACTTTTTCGGCTCTATTAAGGAATCTCATATTTATGAGATGTTTCGAGGTTTTGGCTACACAAAGCCCGTGTCGACTGGACTTTCCAAGATTTGCTGCCTGAATGGGAGCTTACCGCAAGGAGCGGCGACAAGTGGATATCTAAGTAATATTCTTTTGTCGGAATTTGATGAGCACATGCTCAAATTCTGCCGAGATCGAAACCTCAGATATACTCGATATGCTGATGATATAGCCATCTCGGGGAATAAGATAGATAGGGATGAGATGATTGAAAAAATCTCTTCTCTATTCAAGCCACTATCGCTAAGAATAAATCGCGGAAAGACAAAACTCATTCCGCAGAGCGGCCGTCAGAAGATTGCTGGAGTGGTAGTGAACGACAAGCTTTCAGTTCAAAAAGATTACCGCCGCGGCATTAGGCAGGCTCACTACTTCATTATGAAGCACGGAATCTTTGGACATGCACGGTTTGTTAAAGAAAAGGACCCAAAGGCCTTGCTTGAAAGAATCATAGGGCAGATTTCCCACACTCTTTTCATTCGAAAAGATGATGCCGACCTTATGTCAATGAAAAACGACTTGCTGCGCGAGAGATTTTCAGTATTTGGATACTAACCACAAAAGGCAACTTTGAGCAAAAAAATTTTCCCAAGACGAGGCGCCAAATTCGTGCTGCAAGTCGTCCGAATTTGGGCTTCTTCAATTATCGTGTCGAGAAGTGAAACCCACCTCCAAACATGAGCTGCCGCTCGCTGCTCGCTCTTTGGATGCCTGGATTGGGCCTATCTCAAGCCTCCCAGTCAAAATTTTCAATTTCCCGCCAAGGTACAAGATTTACTTGGTTCTGGGTTCGCCCTGGATTGGGTGGACCTTCCATTCGAACGGCAAGCAACTTGTCCGCCTTCTTGAGAATCCTCAACTCGTCGACACTTGTAACCACGATTTCCGCACGGATCGGACCGTTTTCATCAAATTCCTTCAAATGAAACTCCGCAATCGAACCATCGTCGCGTACTCTGACTCTCTTCATTAGGTGGCCTTTCATACCAGCACTGTGAGGTGCGTTCATTGAGACCTTAAATCTGCTTGATTGGTATGAGGAATTCAACCGACGAAGGTCTCGCTCAAGATCTGTGCTACGCATCAACTTGGAGACCATGAATGTCTGGTTCAGGGAAGCTGCGGTGCAGCGGGAGAGGTTTGCATGAACGGCTGGTAAGGGCCGTCATGGCCAAAGGGTGATAGCCACCCCTACGGCCCCCAAAACCACAGATATGACCGCCATCCATGCCGGCACGTGAACCGCCGGGTCAGGGGTTTTGAGCAGCCATCTGATCTTGCCAAACAGTCCAACTTCTTGGACCGTGAACGCGAGGACCCCACCTTTGTCTGCGCCGAGGGCTTCCCTGATGTCGTAGGGCATGAAGATAGCTGAGTCATCATTATGCCCAAGCAAGAGCACTTTTACAGATTTGGAGTTCTCAGCATTCGTCAAACGCGCGATCCCGTAGCGGGGTATACCAGCTCGATACTTTTCGTTTAGCCGAACCAGAAAGCGACCGGAATCGTTAGCAGGCAAGCCATTTATTGAAAGTTGCACCATCACTTGAGCCTCACTCCATGCAGTTATCATCGAATATCATAGATTGTCCGCTTCGGGGAAGCTGCATTGCAGATTTCAACTTTAGGATGAATAGCTGCTTTGGGCCGTGCTTTCCTATTGACCCTGAGCAAGCCCCACGACTTCGAAAAGGGTGCATTATGCGCATCCCAAGCGCTGGCCCCCTCCGCCGCGAACGGCCACTCAAGCCCCCTCGCGCACATCCCGGAGCATATCCAGGTGAGCTACGCCTTCCAGTGCTGATCCAAAAAATCTGTTTCGCCTCAGCGCCAGTCGGCCAATGTCAGTCGTGAACGCCAGCACAACAGCCATATCCAACTGACGAAAGGAACCACTCCCCCCCCCCCC
>Ga0209692_10005174_pt1 | contig 11359 bp, 8 predicted proteins | sample tdDd472_FD_187129 | JGI IMG/M metagenome (GOLD analysis project Ga0209692, IMG submission 187129) | Marine sediment microbial communities from the Atlantic coast under amendment with organic carbon and nitrate - tdDd47.2 (SPAdes)... | ecosystem: Environmental > Aquatic > Marine > Coastal >...
CCCGCCCCGCACACACCCAACCCGGAAGCCTTCTTACCCCAAACCCTTTTGGAGGCTTGTCATGAGTGAAGAAAACATCGTCAGATATTCAGAGAGAATGGGACACCTGCCCCCCTACCTGTTCGGTATGATCAACAAAATGAAGATGGAGAAACGCAGAAAGGGCCTTGATGTTATTGACCTCGGCATGGGCAACCCCGTGGACCCGGCCCCGGACAAGGTGACGGAGATGCTCTGCAAGGTGGCCAACGACCCGAAGAGCCACCGCTACCCTGTGGCTGGCGGGATCAAGCACCTGAAGCAGGAGCTGGCCATGATGTACGACAGAGACTACGGGGTAACCCTCGACCCGCAGTCCGAAGTCATCACCACCATCGGCTCCAAAGAGGGGGTCTCTCACCTCAGCCTTGCCCTGGTGGGACCCGGCGACACCGTGATGGTTCCCACCCCTGCCTTTCCCATCCATATCTACGCCGCCATCATCGCCGGAGCCAACGTCATGCGCTTCCCCATGTCCTCCGATGAGATGATGCTCAAGCAGATCGCTGACCTCTGCGAATCCATGTACCCGACCCCCAAAATGCTGATGCTCAACTACCCCCACAACCCCACGGGCCAGGTGACAACCGTTGACTTCTTCAAAGAGGTGGTGAAGCTCGCCAAAAAATACCGGTTCATGGTCATCCAGGATTTCGCCTATTCGCGCATCACCTACGACGGCTACAAAGCCCCGAGCTTCTTTGAAGTGGATGGCGCAAAGGACGTGGGCGTGGAGTTCGGCTCCTTCTCAAAATCGTACAACATGGCCGGATGGCGCATGGGCTACTGCGTTGGCAACCCCGAGATGATAAAGGGCCTTGAAAAGATCAAAGGCTACTACGACTACGGCATCTTCACCGCCATTCAGGCAGCCGGCATCGTGGCCCTTCGGGAGTGTGAGGACAACATCACCGAGCAGGTGGAGGTTTACAAAAAAAGGCGGGACACCATGTGTGAGGTGCTGGAGAGAATGGACTGGGAGGTGGATCCCCCAAAAGCTGGCATGTTCGTCTGGGTAAAAATCCCCGACCGCTTCAAAAACAGCAACGACTCCATGGCCTTTGCCATGGAACTCATGGAAAAGGCCAACGTGGCCGTGGCCCCGGGTGCCGGGTTCAGCAAGGAGGGGGAAGGCTACCTGCGTCTCGCCCTCGTGGAAAACGAAGAACGCATCAGGCAGGCCCTAAGGCAGATCCGACAGGCGGAGATAGAGTAGGAACGCCTCCGGCGGGCAGGGGCTGAGCCCCTGCACCCCAGGTGCGCAAATGCTCCTGGCCTTCGTTCCTCAGGCCTGTCACATTTGCTGCGGGCTACGCCCGATTCCACATATATGGGCCTGCAGGGGCTGCCACGTACTCAATGGGTTAAGTGGGATGTTAAAACAACGCCCGTTCTTAAGTCTCAACGGAATATTATTCTGGGGATACCCCGCCACGGCCACAGCGTTACGACGCTTGTCTTAAACGATAAAGGCTGGGGAGGCCATTGCAACTTACCCCGAAAAGCGAGAGGTAAATCGCAATGGCAACCCGCTTGCAGTGTGTTTTGCCAAAAAGGCTTCGCCACCCTTGCTGGGAGCTTAGCGCCTCGAAAAGATTAAATGATACACGTCGATGTAACCAGCAACATAAGCACTACGATATGGAACGTTGAAAGCGGGTTGCGGATGAACGTTGCCCCTCGTTCCTCGGGGCAAACCTGTTTATCACACGTTTCAAAAAACGTGGTCCCCGGAAGGGCCTCCGGAGTTATTCCGGTGAAAGTCAATCGTCAAAAGAAGCACCAACCGATATCATCTTGCAACCATGGATCCCCGGTCACTCTATCTGCCGACCCGACCATAAAACTCACCATAAAAGCTTATCTGACACGTAAGGCCACCCGGAGAGCCGGGGAAGACGAAATTGGGGATCTGTTGTTACGAAACAATGAAACAGGGTTCTTCTCAAGAACGTTGGCACGGCCTTACCCTCCACGCGAATGCCTCGAAAGAGGTTGCATCACGGCGACCTCCATGCATTCGCCATAGGGTTTCAAGGTGCCCTCACCTTGGCCCCCGGCAGGACCGCCGGAGGCACACGTTGAGCCCCTACCGTCTTGCGGACATCGGATTCACCCGACGATCCAGAACAGCCACGGCGCGTGAGAGGCTGAAGGTGAGGATAAAGTAGAGAAAGGTGACGGTGAGCCAGACTTCGAAGGTGAGAAAGGTAGCGGACATGATCTCCATGCCCTGGAAGGTGAGTTCCTGGATGGAAATGACGCTCATGATGGCCGAGTCCTTGATGGTGGAGATAAACTGACCGGCAAGGGGTGACAGGATTTTCCGAAGGGCCTGGGGAAGGATAACGTGGATGAACACCTGGATGTCGGTGAGGCCTGTGGCCCGTGCCGCCTCCCACTGGCCGTGGGAGACTGAAATCAGGCCGCCGCGAACGATTTCTGTGACGTAGGCGGCTTCGTAAATGGCCAGGGTAATCACGGCAGAGAAAAAGGCGTTGATGTGCGCCTCTCCGGCAAAGAGAAAGGCCACCACCCCTTGCGTGGTTTCTGAACGGGCCCGAAGCCACCCATCGATCCCCAACAGGTCGAGAAACTGGCTGCTGATAAAAAAATAGAAAAGAAACACCAACACAAGGGAAGGGATGTTCCGAAGGGTCTCCACGTAGAACCAGCCGAGAAACTTCTGTCCCGGTGAGCCATGGGCCCGCATCGCACCGAACACCACCCCGATAATGGAAGCAAGAAGGGTCGCCCAGAAGCTGAGCTTTACGGTGGTGAAAAAACCCTTTAACAGAAGATTCGGTACCCAGCTGCCCGATTCGGTCTGCCTGAGGATATACGACGGGATTGTCGTCCACTCCCATCGGTAGTCCAGCACATCCCCCACCCGCTGGAAAAACCACACCAGAAGCGTCCCCACCACAATAAGGGCCACGCCGTCCACCACACCAAATCGATATCTCTTGTTTTCGGGATGCATCATAATATCTTAAAACAGGCCTCCGGCGGCCAGGGGATGATCCCCTGGACCCCAGGATTGCAAATGCGCTGCGTGTGTCGCCACTCAGGGCTCATCGCATCCGCATTCGCGCTCAATGAATTTAGGGTAGGCACCGTGCGTCACGAGTGCTTAGACTATTGGACCGCCGATAGGCAATTCAGGCTTCATCATGAATGGAACTATTCGGCTTGTGCCTCCGGCGGCCCTGCCGGGGGCTAAACTTTAAAAAAGTTTAACAAACAGATCTTAAAAATTGTCCTTGAATGATTTCTGCTTTAAATGCGGATGTGATTTGACCCGAGGAACGAGGGGCAAAGTGCATCCGCAACCTGCTTTCAAGGTGGCACACCTTGCCGCCGGAGGCACGCTTTTCCCCGAGCCATCTGAATCACGTTGATCAGCCCCTGGCTACTTCACCTGATCTGCCCAGTCCCTCGTTTCGAACCAGTGGTGTTTGGTTTCGGCGAGGAAGCCATCGGCCTGCTTCACGCGAATCCAGTTGTTGAAGTAGTTGAGGGCATCAAAGTCGCCTTTTTTCACGGCAAACCCGATGGGCTCCTGGGTAAAGGGCTCGTTCATGGGGATAAAAAGTTTCTCCGGAAACTTAAGGGCCTGAAATGCCGGCAGGGGGGCCGACGCCACCACAGCATGGACGCGACCGAGGTAGAGCTCCTGAAGGGCCTGGCTCTCGTTTTCGAAGAGCTTGAAGGTGGCATTGGGAATAAACTTTTTCGCGGCCATCTCGGCGGTGGTGCCGATGCGAACGGCGATGGTCACACTCTTTTTATCAAAATCAGCAAGGGAAGAGAAACCGTCAGCCTTCTTCTTGTGGGCCACCAGGGACATGCCCGTAAAATCATACGGGTCAGAGAAGTTGACCTTGAGGTTTCGCTTGGGAGTGATCCCCATGCCACCGATGATCACATCGAACTTACCGGTGAGAAGCGCCGGAATAATGCCGGACCAGTTGGTGGGAACAAACTCCACCTTCACGCCCATGTCTTTGGCAAGCTCTCTTGCCACATCGATCTCAAAGCCGATAAGTTCACCGGTTTTATCGCGCATGGCCCAGGGAACGAAGGTGGACATCCCCACCCGGATCACTCCCTTTTTCTGAATCGACTCGATTACGCTCTCTTCTGCCCAGAGTTGCCCGCTGCATGCGAGCATCAGAACCATCATCAGTCCAGCCAGCCATCGCTTCATGATTGTCTCCATCGTTTGGGTTTATTTTTTGTACAACATGCCGGCGGCCAGGGGAGAATCCCCTGGACCCCAGGTTCGGAAATGCTCCCTCGCCTTCGTTCCTCGGGCTCATCACATTCCCTGACGGGCTACGCCCGTGAAGGTCGGATTAATTGATTCAACGACCTTCATATAGCCCAAAGAGCACTTCGTGTTCTTCGTGATTTTACACAGACTGAAAGCATCTGACTTTGATCGGAATAACTCCGGTGGCCCGTTCTTTCAAAAAATGGACCAACCGCCGTCACCTGCTGACTCAGGTCACGTGTCTATACCCTATACCCTATAACCTATGGCCTGGTTTCTACCCCCTGAAAGCAACCCGCCTCTCCCACCGGGCAATGCAGGCGGAAAGGCTCGCCGTCAGAATCAGGTAACAAAAAGCCACGGTGAACCAGATTTCAAAGGTCAAAAAGGTATCGGCCACGATGCTCTGGCCCTGCATGGTGAGATCAAAAATGGAGATGGTGCTCACCAGGGCCGAGTCTTTGATCAGAGAAACCCCCTGCCCAGCCAGCATGGGTAGCATCTGCCTCAGGGCCTGGGGAAATACCACGTCCATGAATGTGTCCCAGGAGGTCATGCCCAGGCTGAAGGAGGCTTCCCACTGCCCTTTGTCCACGGCCACGATGCCGGATCGAATGATTTCCGAAGCATAGGCCCCTTCAAAAAGAGAAAGGGCCGTCACAGCAGAGGCAAAGGCCGAAAGGTCAATGACGGGCGAAATCACGAAATAGATCACAAAAAGCTGGATCAAAAGCGGGGTATTGCGAATTGTCTCGACGTAGCCCACCACAAGGGCGTTTAAAACCGGCGATGAAGAGAGGCGCATCAACGCCGTTGAAAAACCGATGACCATGGTAAAAAGAAGGCTGATTCCCGAAATTTTCAGGGTCACCAGCATCCCTTTCAAGAGAAGGCCTGCATGGATGCCTTCATCCGTCACAGAGACCAGGTAAGGCCACACCCTGTACCACTGCCAGTTGTAGCTGAGATTTTTATATCCATAGGCAAAAAGGGCAAAAAGAGCGACGATCAAAAGAGCCGTCTTGCCGTATATTTTTACCCAGCGGTTCCATTTCTTCAAAGTATACAGACCTCTGTCGGGATACATTAAGGTGCACAAAAAACGGTACTCCACCCGACAGCTGCCGACCGCATCACTGATAAAACGGATCATGGGACAGCACGGGGCACACGGTTTATGGCGGATGTACCTTCGCCTGATCCGGCACCCGGTGAGAGTCTCTCTTCTTTCTTTTATGATTGCTGACGTAATACGACCGGAAGGGCCAGCAGGACGGGTTCTCTTGTGAGCAAAAGGTCTTAAGACCGATCCTTTACCGGCAGGTATCCTGAGCCTTCACCACGCACCTCGGGGACAAGGTGCCCTGGTGCAATTTCGTTCCCTGCCTGTTGAGGCATTGTATAGAAAACGCCCCTTAAAAACAACTCCCTTCAATTGACATCTCAGCTGAGGAGGGGTAGCGTCATTTTCCCGGTTCAAGGGTTCAAAACGGAGTTGTTCCGGTGGCCAAGGTGGGGGCACCTTGAAACCCTATGGCGAATGCGTGGAGGGCGCTGTGATGCAATCGCTTTTGAGGCATTCGCGTGGAGGGTAAGGTACTGCGACCGTTCTTGAGAAGAGACCTGTTTCATGGTTGTGTAACGACAGCGCCTCAATGTCATCTTCCCCGGCTGTCCGGGTGTCCTGACGTGTCAGGTAAGCCTTTATGATGCGTTTCATGGTCGTGTTGGCGGATCAAATGACTGCGGATCCATGCTTGAAAGCAGGTATCGGTTGTGCATTGCCCCTCGTTCCTTAAAACCTGTTTGTTAAACTTTTCAAAAGTTTAGCCCCCGGCAGGGCCGCCGGGGGCAGTAGTGAGCTGAATAGTTACAAACCACCGTTTCTTCCAGGAGCCATCCATGTCCGACGCAAAATCCACCATCGACAAACTCACTCGCCGCATCCGCGAGCTGGAGCTCAACGACCGGTTTATGGGCCTCCTGGAAAAGGCCCTGGATGCCGCCTACATCATCGATTTATCGGGCAACTTCATCGACGCCAACGACACGGCCCTCATGATGCTGGGATACCAGCGCCACGAACTGGCCGCCCTCAATTTCTTCGAGCTGATCCGTGAAGACCAGAAAGCCAATGCCGTGGGCATCCTCGGTAACCCGGAAAAACGAACCGGATTCACCGAAGCCCTGGAGTTTCGGGTCCGACGCAAGGACGGCTCACACATCTGGGTCTCCTCCCGTGCCCGGCTCATCAAAGAAAACGATGTCCCTGTCAGGCTCCACGGCATTGCCGTGGACATCACCGAACGAAAAAAACGGGAAGAGGAGCTTAAAAACCGGGAAGAGAACCTCACCATGGCCCTTGAAGGGGCCGAACTCGGCGTGTGGTACTGGCGTGTGGATGAAAAAGAGGTCACCCTGGAACGTGGCTGGGGAAAACGGTTCGGCGTGGAGAGTGGGGAGTCCATGCACCAGAAAGAGTTCCTGGAACGCCTGCACCCGTCAGAACGCCCCATGGTCTCCGGTGCCTTCACCCTCCACCTCAAAGGGGAGACCGACGCCGTACACGTACGTCATCGCCTCAAAGGACGCGACGGAACCTGGCTCTGGATGAGCACACGCGGCAAGGCCGTGGAAAAAACACCCGACGGCCACGTCCTGACCATAGCCGGGACCTTTCTGGATGTCACCCGCCAGGTGCGCATGGAAAAAGCCCTGGAACGCCGAAAGGCGGAAGTGGAAGAGAAAGTGAGCCGCTTAGAAGAGAGCCAGGCTGCCCTGAAGGCCCTTCTCACACAACGTGAAAAGGACCGGGAAGAACTGGGCGAAAACATGACCGCCACCCTCCGCCACCTGGTGCTCCCCTCCCTTGAGAAGGTGGCCGAGCAACCCCTGGCCCCGGCCCAGAAAAAACACCTTGATGCAGCCATGGGAAGCCTGGCGGACATCGTATCCCCCTTTACGAAGCGGCTGGCCTCTCCCTTTATCAACCTCACCCCCATGGAACTGAAAGTGGCCGAACTCATCCGGCAGGGACACACCTCCAAAGAGATGGCCACCATGCTCCACCTCTCCAAAGGGACCATCGATTTCCATCGCAACAACATCCGAAAAAAACTCGGCCTCAACAACAGCGGCGCCAACCTGCGCACCCAGCTTCTCTCCCTCACCCGATAGCAAGGGCTGAGCCCCTGCACCCCAGGTTCGCGAATGCTCTCCCCCCTCGTTCCTCGGGGAGATCACATTCGCTAACGGGCTTCGCCCGTGGACAACGGCTTCGGTGGTACAACCAGCATCGCCATCCCCGGCTGTCAGGGGTATCAAATGTTCCTTCCCCACACCCGAACCCCGTTCAGGAACCAACATTCATCTATCATCCCACCACCCAAGCTAAGACCCTTTTGTAAGAGGCAATATTGTGAAACACCCATTCTAAAATATATGGTTTAGCCTGATATAAACCCCATATTCTTTCCATATTGTCTTTCCACGGGGCTCTGGCATGCTTACGCGAACAATCCCGACGCGCCATCAACGTCGAGATTGCTTAAAAAACAAACCAGCCGGGAATGCCCCGGCCCAATGCGATAACCATATTGAACGTCGAGGATCCATGAAACGAGCCCTGTCCATTCTTACCGCACTCTTTACCCTCTCTTCCGTCACCCCGGCATGTGGTCCGGCATGGTTGACACTTACGGCATCGGCGCAAGAGCCACCTCCATGGGAGGCGCTGTCAGCGCTTCCCCCTCGCCGGTCTTTGCCCCCTACTACAACCCGGCCGGCCTCTCCCTTGCCGAAACCCCCACCGTGGCTGCAGGGGTTCTGACCACCACCCCCGACATTAAGATCGACGACTACTCCGTTGCCGGCACCCCGATCAACAATGTGGACTTCTCAGACACCACCGGAACCCTCGTGGTTCCCCACGCAGGCTTCGCCATGCCCATCAACGACAAATTCTCTGCGGGTATCTCCCTCTACGCGCCCTGGGGCATGCATGTCGAATGGGACAAGGACCCTGCAAAAAACCCCGGGGCCTACAACAACTACGAAGCCTACTACCAACGCGTGGCCATCACCCCTGCCCTGTCCTACAAGGTAAACAACAAACTCGCCGTGGGAGCCGGGATCTCCCTCGGTCGCTCCGAAACCGGGGCTGATTTTATCCATATTCAACACGGAGTCCCGTTTGAGGCAGAACTCACCGACGACTTCAACGTCTCCTTCAACATCGGAACCCTTTACCAGGCCACAGACCGCCTCTCCATGGGCCTTACGTACCGAAGCCGAACCCAGGCAGATTTTGAAGGGGACCTTAAGGTCGCTGGAACCAAGATGGCCGACGTTACCCTTGACTATGATCACCCGGAGCAGATCCAGGGCGGAGTGGCCTATCGGTTCGGTGCATCAAAAAACCTGCTGGTGGAAGCCGACGCCGTGTGGACGCGATGGGGCATCAACGAAACCCAAAGCCAGTATGTCCATTACCTCAATGGGGTAACCGAGCCCATGATTATCCAGCGCAACTGGGAAGACACCACCAAGTACAGCCTCGGCATGGAGTGGACCGTCAACCCCACCGTCACCCTGCGCGGCGGGTACACCTGGGACCCCACCCCTGTGCCCGATGAAAGCCTCGACTTCATCTGGCCTGACGGCGACAAGCACACCTTTGCCCTGGGGGCCGGGTTCACCTTCGGTGCCTTCACCATCGATATCGCGGCCAGCTACGCCAACATTCCGGGCCAGCGCAACATCGACGGGGAGAGCGGTGCCCTCAACCCGAGCTACGGGGGAGCCCCTGTCAGCCTGGTTGCCGACGGCACTGTCCTCAACATCGGCAGCACCATCACCTACACCTTCTAAAAGAACACGCTTGAACACGTACAAAGGCACGCCATGGGTTTCATGGTGTGCCTTTTTTTCCTGACCACGCCTTCAGTTTTGGCGCAAATGACGCAACATGCCACCTTGAAGGGGGTATGGCAGGGCCCCTCCATCATGACTCTCTTCTAACAATCCAGCGTGACTTAACCCCTTGTGCACCATCCCTTTTGCCCCACATTTCCCTTGACAGGCACTGAGCCTCAGGATACTTTGCGCACAAATTAATCTTGAGGATTCTTCAATAAGCCAACATCGCGTTTCTGTGCATCAATGGCTGAGTCGCGCCGACCTCTCCGATCAGGATAACAGGCAAGCGCTCGTGGCACCGGTTCTTGGAGAGTTCCCAGCACCCGACCAACGGACACCCACATGACAACTCGAATTACATACACTGATTGCATCGTCTTTCTTCTTGCCAAAGCAAACCAAAAGGCCCAGAAGAACCTTAAAAAACGCATGAAAGCCTTCGGACTCACCACGGTTCAGGGACTTGTTCTCGGCGCCATCTATGAAGAAAACGGCATGACCGCCAGTGAAATAGGCAATCGTCTGGTCCTCGACAACGCCACCATTTCAGGGGTCCTCGACCGTTTGATGGATGGTGGATGGATCATCAAGAAAAGCGATGAAAACGATCGCAGGGTTCAGCGTATCTTCCTCACCGATCAGGCCAATACCAGCCTCGTTGACGACCTGTTTCAGGTCAGGGCCGATGCCAATGACGAGACCCTTGCCAGCCTGAGCCTGGAGGAGCGGGTCCTTTTGAAACGGCTTCTCAGAGACCTCAAGTAGTTACTTTGTATACATCATATTTTTCAACAATGTGATCCCTGTAAAGGCCCTATGACAACATACCCTGAGCCGCTTGCGACCCAGGGTATTTTTGTTTGTATACACTATGTTGACTTTCTTCTGTAAACCCAGCAACACATGCCAACCAATGGCAGCTACCCGCCGATCGCTCAGCGACTCACAGTGCCCATATAACGCAACGGATCCCAATCGAACGGCCAAGCAAAGCCATCAGGGCTTCACGTAGGCGTACCCGTCCCTTTGCAGCTCAACCAGCTTGAGAATCCCGGCCCGTGTCACATGAAAAGCCGGATGCAGCACGTCTCTTTCAATGTTATATTGAATCAGTGAGTTGTTGCAGACATAAAAATCAATGCCCTCGGCTGCCAGTGAGTCCACCATCTCCGAGAGCCCCATATCCATACTCGCCGTCACCAGCTGAGCCCCGGGCCCGTTCACAACAATAGCTGCTCCAACGGGTCGTCCCTCCATGGCAGCCAAAAGGTTTGTCATGTTGTTGAGCGTCAGGCGCAGGCGCCTCTCCTTGTCGGAGTCAATATGCAGTACGACTTTCATAAGATCTCCTTTTCATTAAGATCCCGGGTTATAAGTTGTGACCTTCTGGATTGTATGGGGATAGTGTTGTGACCTGAAACGTCAAGACAAGTTTACCACAAAGGAGAAGAGGGATCTCGAATTTTTAATGAAAGATAAACTTGACCAACCAGAACATACTTGCCTCCGGGGGCCCTGCCAGGGGCCAAACGTTTTGAAAAGTTTGACAAACAGGTTTTAGTGCAGATTTGGTTGAATTTCCGAAGCCATTAATGTTGGGACTTAACGAATCTGTGCCCCCATTTCCCCTTAGCGCCTACGGAGAAAAGAGAACCGCAGCCGGAAAGTTTTTGCAGCCCATGTCAACAAAGCAACCCGCCGGAGGCTTAACTGAACAGTTACGATCCGTGTAACAAACAGGCCTTAACCATGTCATTAAACGGCACCTGTTTAATAAGAGGTGTTGTGATGTATCCCGGGCAGCGAGCCTTCACAACCTTACCAGTAGAGCCAAGCACTGTTATGAATGATGCTGGGGGCACCAGAACCGGGATCGAATACCACCAACTTGTAGCGTACCGCGTCGCCCTTCGAACGCACCTGCCTGTCGGCAAAAACAAGCCGGGTCGTCTCTGTCAGCTTAGCCTTATGGGGGACCTGAGCATAAATCCCACCTATTTCAAAACGCACAAGGTAAAGAGGGGCATCATCGACCCGGCTCATGGGGACCTCATGAGCCGTCATCACCGTGCACACGGGTATATCGCTAAAAAGCCCGAGTTCCTGGAACTCTCCGCCCGCAACCTG
>Ga0209692_10005175_pt1 | contig 11358 bp, 11 predicted proteins | sample tdDd472_FD_187129 | JGI IMG/M metagenome (GOLD analysis project Ga0209692, IMG submission 187129) | Marine sediment microbial communities from the Atlantic coast under amendment with organic carbon and nitrate - tdDd47.2 (SPAdes)... | ecosystem: Environmental > Aquatic > Marine > Coastal >...
GCACAGATCCAGCTGGCATCAACCTTCCCTGACTCAAAGATCGTAGACCTTGCCATGAACATTGGGCAAAGTCCTGTGGCCCCCAAGAAGAGCTTTAATAATATGATTGCCCTTTTCTTTGGTTTTATCATTCCATTTTTATTCATCTTTCTCAAAGATTATTTGAACGATAAAATTATTGATAAGAAAGATGTTGAAAAGGTAACCAACTATCCAATCATTGGCCATATTATACATAATACCAAGATATCAAATGCGGTAGTATCCTCCTCGCCTAAATCGTCAATAGCAGAGTCGTTCAGGTCTATCCGGACTAACCTCCAGTTTATGGTCAAAGGAAAGGACAAGCAAACAGTGCTTGTAACGTCAGATATGGTGAGTGCCGGGAAAACCTTTGTTTCTATAAACCTGGCCACCATCTTCGCCATGTATGGGAAAAAGGTGCTGCTCATGGGTTTTGACCTCAGGAAACCTAAAATATACCAGGATTTTGGCCTTACAAATACGGAAGGAATTAGCTCATACCTGATCAATAAAAACAGTTTGGAGGAGATCATTCAGACTTCCCCGGTAGATAATCTTGATGTGATCATGGCGGGCCCTGTGCCCCCGAATCCATCTGAGCTGATAGCATCTGATAAGACCGATGAGATGTTTGCCAGGCTGAAAGAGATTTATGACTTTATCATCATAGACACCCCACCCCTGGGACTTGTTACCGATGCATTCCTGCTTATGAAGTATACTGACAACAACCTCTTTGTTGTACGGCAGGGGCATACCAACAAAAAAGTATTTGCTTCAATTATTAAAGATATTGAAAAACGGGATATTCCCAATATCTCTATCCTGATTAACGATGTTAAGTTAGGCAAAACTTCTTATGGTTATGGCTACGGTTACGGCTATGGTTATGGCTACGGTTATGGCTATGGTTATGGCTATGGCTATTATACTGATGACCGTGATTTTGAGAAGCCTGGAATGATCAAGAGAATACTGAAAAGTTAAAATTTCAATTCCCCATTATCTAATATTTGCCTTTTGCCTTCTGGCCTTTGCCTTCTGCCTTTCTTTTAGGCCAGATAGTATAAGTACAATACAGCCACCGTTACTACCATATAAATTACGGTAAGTGGAAGGCCTATCTTCATGAAGTCCTTAAAATTATAACCTCCGGGGCCATACACCATCAAATTTGTTTGATAACCAATGGGGGTTATAAAGTTGGCTGCCGCAGCAAATGCAACAATCAGAACAAAAGGTATGGGGTTCAGAGAAAGGTCAAAGGCCATGGTCAGTGAAATAGGGAAGATTAGAGCCACCGCAGCCTTGTTTGTTATATATGAGGCGAGCAGGTTGGTGATGATAAATATTCCTGCCAGCAAGCCAATACTACCTCCTCCGAGGAATTGAAACGCCAGAATGAAATAATCAGCAATCATATGTGCTACACCTGTCTTCACCATGGCTATACCCAATGCCAGCGAGAGAGCAATGATAATGGCCAGATTCAGATCAAGGCTTTTATGAACATCCTTCGGTGAGGAGACTTTTAACAGCATTACGATAATGAGGAGTACCACCAGGCCCAGGAATAAATTCAAGATTCCTGTTGCATGAAGAATAATGGCCAGGGCTGTGCCTCCAAGGAGAGCAAGCACCTTATACCATTCAAGCTTCCTGAAATCCTTGATCTTGGAGATCAGATAAAAATCAAGTGTTTCAGAAGAAAGATTATTGAAATCATCCCCCACAAGCAATAACAATACATCACCAGCATTGAGCTTAACCTCTCCGATCTTACCACTTATCTTTTCTCCATTACGGTGGATGGCGATGATAGCAGCATCATATTTACCCCGGAAATTTGATTCTTTTACTGTTTTTGATATCAGGGTTGAGTTATGAGATATTACAATCTCTAATACTTCAGTGTGCTGTTTTTTAACAAACATCCCCACCTGTTTTAATTGCAGGCCGGAATTTCCATCGATCATTTCAACAATGGTTTGGGTGTCTCCTGCGAAGAGCAAGATATCCCCTTCACGAATATAGGTAGAAGGAGAAACCGGCCTGATTACCTCTGACTCCCTGATGATCTCAGCAAGGAATAATCCTTTAAGGTTCCTAAGTCCTGCCTCTCCAACACTTTTCCCAACAATATCTGAATTCTTCCTTACGATCACCTCAACCATGTATTCCCGTGATTTTGCAGAGAAATCTTCCATGGCATCTTTCCTTTCCGGAAGAAGCTTTTTGGAAAAGAAGATCAGGTATATAAGCCCGATGAAAATCATAGGGACCCCTACGATAGAAAAATCAAATATACTTAACGAAAGATCCTGGTCAAAGATGATTTGCTCTTCAGCGTACCCATTTACAATAAGGTTTGTTGAGGTTCCGATAAGTGTGGCACATCCACCCAATATAGCTGCGTAAGAAAGCGGGATCAATAACTTGGAAACAGAAATATTATTTTTTTTACCCCATCGATACAGATAAGGCATCATAATGGCCACAATAGGGGTATTGTTAAGGAAAGCTGAAAAGCCGGCCACTAGTATCCCCATCCGCCAGATAAATCCTTTATATGATCTTGACTTCCTGAACATCCGGTCGAACAAAATAGCTACCACAGAGGTCTTTCGGATCATATCACCAATGATCAGCAATAGCAGAATGATAGCTATCTGTACATTGGCAAATCCAGCCATAATTTCTTTTGGAGTCAGTATTCCGAAAAGACCCAGAATGATGACTGCAGTTGCAAAAGTAAAGCCCGGCCCCATGATGCCACGATACAGCGATACTATGATAAACAACAGTACCGTAATTACAATTATGGTGTGTAAGACATTCATAAACTTACTTTTCTGATACAGTTAAGTGCCAGCCGTTACTTTTATAATTGGGAAGTTTCCTTTACTTTTGCAAAAAATTCAGTTGATTACAAATATAATGGAAAAAGCAGATAAACATATTTTTCCCGTATTTAATAAAATCCTCCAGCGGTCAGATAAAGAGACACTGCTAAGCCAGAAGGGGAAAGTGGTTTGGCTTACAGGATTATCTGGATCAGGCAAAACCACCGTCGCAAGAGGGGTTGAAAAAGAATTACACCAACGTGGATTTTTATGCCAGGTGTTAGATGGGGATAACATCCGTTCAGGGATTAATAATAACCTGGGATTTACTCTTGAGGACAGATTGGAGAACATCCGCAGGATTGCAGAGGTTTCAAAACTTTTTATTAATTGCGGAATCATTACCATTAACAGCTTTATTAGCCCGACTGAAAAAATTCGCAACAAGGCCAGGGATATTATTGGCCAAGAAGATTTTATAGCAGTTTATGTAAATGCCCCGGTGGCTGTTTGTGAAGAACGTGATGTAAAGGGTTTATATAAAAAGGCAAGAGCCGGAGAGATCAAAAATTTCACTGGTGTGACTACCGATTTTGAACCCCTATCTAATCCCGATATTGAGATTCAGACAGATAAATTGAGTATTGAAGAATCTGTTGAAAAAATCGTCGATTTTATTTTGCCCCGCATCACAATGAATATCTAAAAATATTGAAGCATGGAAACGCTGAAGAAATATAATCTAAACCACCTGAGGGAGCTTGAGGCAGAATCTATCTATGTGTTGAGAGAGGTGGCAGCTCAGTTTGAGAGGCCGGCATTGTTATTTTCAGGAGGTAAAGACTCAATTATACTCGTTCACCTATCTGTGAAAGCATTCTGGCCAGCCCGTATACCTTTCCCACTCGTTCATATCGATACAGGGCATAATTTTGATGAAACCCTTACCTTTCGTGATGAATTAAGCGAGAAGATCGGTGCTCAGCTTATTGTTGGTTCTGTACAAGATTCGATTAATGAAGGAAGAGCAGTAGAAGAAACAGGCTACAATGCCAGCCGGAACTTATTGCAGACCACAACACTTCTAGACACCATTGAACGAAATAAATTTGATGCTGCCATTGGCGGAGGCCGTCGTGATGAAGAAAAGGCCAGAGCCAAAGAGCGATTCTTTTCACATCGAGATGAGTTTGGCCAGTGGGATCCAAAGAACCAACGTCCGGAACTGTGGAATATCTTTAATGGCAAAAAAAATATGGGTGAGCATTTCAGGGTGTTCCCGATCTCAAACTGGACCGAAATGGATGTCTGGCAATACATTTACATGGAAAACATCGATATCCCTGACTTGTATTACACTCATGAAAGGGATGTTTTCTTCCGTGACGGAGTATGGCTTGCAGCAGCCCCCTTCATGAAGCTTAAACCAAGCGAAAAAGTGGAACGCCTGCGCGTAAGGTGCCGTACCATTGGCGATATCTCATGTACCGGGCTTACTAAATCAACAGCAGACTCATTGGAAGATATTATCCAGGAGATTGCAGCCACAAGGGTCACAGAACGAGGTGGCAGGGCAGACGATATGCGCTCCGAAGCCGCTATGGAAGACCGTAAGAAAGAAGGATATTTCTAAATCTATCAGAGATTTTTTAAAAAAGAAGGCATTATGATGCAAGAAGAAGATTTTTCAAGCAAGGCATATCTCGATATGGAACTATTGCGCTTCACAACAGCAGGAAGCGTAGATGACGGGAAGAGTACACTCATAGGAAGGCTGCTTTATGACAGTAAATCCATTTTTGAAGATCAGATGGAAGCTGTGAAAAGGGCGAGCATACAAAAGGGTAACGCAACTGTAGATCTGTCCCTGTTAACGGATGGTCTCAGGGCTGAACGTGAACAAGGCATCACTATTGATGTGGCTTATCGTTATTTTGCCACCCCTAAAAGGAAATTTATCATAGCCGATACCCCTGGCCACGTGCAATATACACGGAATATGGTTACAGGGGCATCCACAGCCAATGCTGCTATCATACTGATTGATGCACGAAATGGGGTCACGGAGCAAACATTCCGACATACCTTTATCGCGTCTCTTCTGCAAATACCACACATTGTTGTGTGCGTGAACAAAATGGACCTTGTAGATTATAAGGAAGAGGTTTACGATAGGATTAAAAAGAATTTTAAGGCCTTTGCAGCAAAGCTGGCGGTAAAAGATGTACGATTTGTTCCCATCAGTGCCCTTAAAGGAGATAATGTTGTTGACAAGTCGGAAAGAATGACCTGGTATCAGGGAGGAACCCTGCGATATATTCTTGAAAGCATCCATATTGGCAGTGATCACAACACCATTGACGCCCGCTTTCCTGTTCAATATGTGGTCAGGCCACAACGTGAGGAGTTTCATGACTTCAGAGGATATGCCGGACGTGTTGCCGGAGGAGTATTCAGAGTTGGAGAAAAGGTTAAAGTATTACCCTCCGGGTTCACCTCCTCCATAAAATCTATTATCAGTCATACCAAAGAGCTCAAAGAAACATATCCACCCCAGTCAGTGATCATTACCCTCGAAGATGATATTGATATCAGCCGTGGGGATATGATCGTAAAAGAAAATAATGGTCCCAAGGTGGGTCAGGATATCGACATTATGATGTGCTGGATGAGTGATAAACCCATGATGCTGAACGGAAAATATGCCATAAAGCACACCACTACGGATGCAAGGTGTATGATCAAAGAAGTAAAATACAAGGTTGATGTGAATACCCTTGATAAAATTGTGGACGATAAAACTATTGGGCTGAATGAAATTGCCAGGGTGTCACTGAGAACAACCAAACCTCTCTTCTTCGATTCATACCGGCAAAACCGCAAAACAGGTGCCGTTATCATCATTGATGAAGCCAATAATGTTACTGTTGGTGCAGGAATGATCGTATAATCTAAATTGTAGTTATGGAAAAAGAATATTTCAGCCACAATACCGCCATCATTGATCAGGGTGCTGAAATTGGCCAGGGAAGCAAGATTTGGCATTTTAGCCATGTCATGGGAAAAAGCAAACTGGGCGAAAACTGCAATTTGGGACAGAATGTATTTGTTGCCAACGATGTCATCCTTGGTAATAATGTTAAGGTACAGAACAATGTATCTATTTATTCCGGAGTGATTTGCGAAGATGATGTTTTTCTTGGCCCTTCCATGGTTTTTACAAACATAAAGAATCCGCGAAGCGCTGTTGTGCGTAAGGGAGAATACTCCAGGACATTGGTAGGGCAGGGTGCTTCAATAGGAGCAAATGCTACAATTGTCTGTGGCAACGATATTGGAAAATATGCTTTTATTGCTGCCGGGGCAGTTGTTACTAAAGATGTACAGGATTATGCGCTGATAATAGGTGCCCCCGCCAGGCAAGAGGGCTGGATGAGCGAATACGGCCACAGGCTTGTATTTAATGACCAAGGAGAGGCAAGCTGTCCTGAAAGCAATGAAAGATACTTACTGAAAGATAATAGTGTTATTAAACTATAAGTATGGGTCATGGATAAGATTCACAATTTTGCTTTGATTGGTGCTGCGGGATATATTGCACCCCGTCATATGCGGGCCATAAAAGATACGGGCAATAATCTGGTAGCAGCTATGGACAGGTTCGACAGTGTTGGGATCATTGACAGCTTCTTCCCTAAAGCTGCTTTCTTTACAGAACCAGAACGCTTTGACCGCCACCTCGACAAGCTGCGCCGCAAAGGAGAACAAAAGATAGAATATGTATCGATCTGCTCACCTAACTACCTCCATGATGCACATATCCGCCTGGCCTTAAGAAATCAGGCAAATGCGATCTGCGAGAAGCCCCTCGTATTGAATCCATGGAATGTGGATGCGCTGGCAGAGATTGAAAAAGAATCAGGAAAGAGCATTTACAATATTCTTCAATTGCGAAAACATCCATCCATCATAAAACTCAAGGAAGAGGTTGAGAATGGACCCGATGATAAAATATATGATCTCGACCTGACTTATATTACCAGTCGTGGCCGTTGGTATTTTATCTCCTGGAAAGGAGATGTTCAAAAGTCAGGTGGGGTCGCAACCAATATCGGGGTGCACTTTTTTGACATGCTCACATGGATTTTTGGTGATATCCAGAAGAATGTAGTTCATGTATCGAATGAAGACACTGCCGCCGGTTACCTGGAATTGAAAAAAGCCCGCATACGTTGGTATCTTAGTCTCAGGAAAGAGACCATACCGGAAGCCGCAAAGAAAGAAGGTCTGGCCACTTACAGGTCAATCTTGATGGAAGGCAAGGAAATAGAATTCAGTGGAGGTTTTACCGACCTTCATACCGAAAGCTATCGCGACATCATTGATGGTAAAGGCTTTGGAATATATGAGGCGCGAAAGAGCATAGAAATCGTTCACGATATTAGAACATCCAAACCAATTGGCCTGAAAGGGGATTACCATCCTATTTTAAATACAATTGATTTGTAATTGCTCATTGTATTAACCGAGATACATGCAAACATTAATTTCCCACGACAAGCAATGGTATGCTCTATATACCAAATCGAGGTCTGAAAAACAGCTAGAAGAGCAATTGACTAAAGCAGGTTTTGAGGCATACCTTCCTCTTCAAAGAGTATTGAAGCAATGGAGCGACAGGAAAAAATGGGTGGAGGTCCCCCTCTTCAGGTCTTATATCTTCGTGTTTATTTCGAGGGCAGAATATTATGATGTTCTGAATGTTCCGGGAGCGGTAAAGTATATCACCTTTGAAGGTAAAGCAGTCCCCATCCCGCCACAGCAGATGGAAGCTATCAGGCAATTTGTTGACACCAATCAGGAGCTACCCGATGTTGACCTGGACCTGGAACCCGGCAGCATTGTTGATATTATTGCAGGACCCATGAAGGGCATCAGCGGAGAACTGCTGGAAATTATGGGGAAGAAAAAAGTAAGGATTGAGATCGATGGCCTGGGGCAATCGATATTCCTTGAATTACCAGCATCACATATCAGGGGTTAAAAGCTTAGATCGGCAATAAAGGTTGATCTCCTTAGATCTTCCGGATGAAAGCATCAGGTATTCTCACGACCTTCCTTAAAGTATAGTCGAACGCGACCAGCTTGGTACTGCCATTTAGCACCTCATCCTCGCCCCGCACAACAGTGTAATGCATCTCGAAGGAATGGGCCCGCAAATCCTCAATATGTACAAACACGCTTAATTCATCACCCCTGAATACCTCCTTTTTGAAATGAACATGCGCATTTCCCATGATAATTCCAGGCCCGCCAATATTACTTTCTGAAAAACCTCTCTCTTCAAGAAAATGAATTCGTGCATCGTGAAAAAGGAGCAGGGCTTTGTCATTGCCCATATGACCACCATAGTTAATATCACCTACCCTGATCTTATATGTGCCTGCAAATACTTTATTTCCTTTCATAAGAGAGCACCTTTTCAGGCAAAGTTAAAGCATTGTTTATTAATGAAGAATTGAAAGGCGAAATTAACTTTCATTATTATATTTGCCTTTCCTAATTTAAATTCTGAATAATTAAATCTATAAAACCATGAAAGAATTGTTTGAACAGGAGTTTTACTCCAACACCATTGCAAACTGGGCCATTTCCCTGGCAATAATGATTGGCGTGCTCGTCGCAACAAAGGCATTGTACTGGGTATTCGGCCGGATTATAAAAAAAATTACCAAGCGGACAAAAACCAAACTTGACGACATCATTGTGGATATGCTTGAGGAGCCTATCGTATTGGGTGTAACTATTGTTGGTGTGTGGTTTGCCCTGAATCGCTTAACTTTTTCTGAAGAGATCTATCCCTGGATCGATAAATTTTACTGGCTCATGATAGCTTTAACAGTTACGTGGTTGCTGGCCAGGTTGGTAGATGCTATTATTAAGGAGTATATAGTACCCCTGGCACAGAAGACTGAAGGTGATTTCGATGACCAGGTGATACCTATTATCCGTAAAGCCATCCGGGCGACCATATGGATACTCGGTGTTATTATTGCCCTGAATAATGCAGGCTATAATGTGAGTGCCTTGCTAGCAGGACTCGGTATTGGTGGCCTGGCGCTGGCCATGGCAGCCAAAGACACTGTCGCAAATATTTTTGGCGGGATAACCATTTTTACCGACAAACCGTTCAGAATCAATGACAGGGTGAAGATCAATGGATTTGATGGAACCATTACAGAAATAGGTATTCGAAGTACCAGGCTTAAGACGCTGGAGAACAGAATAGTGACCATCCCTAATTCAAAGTTTACCGACGGGATGGTTGAAAATGTCAGCTCAGAGCCCCATCGCAAAGTGGTGCTTAAACTTGGCCTTATCTACGACACATCTGCCCAGAAGGTGCAGAATGGAATGAAAGCTTTGCAGGCCATTGTTGATGAAACAGACCTTATTGAGGACAACTCAGTGATTAGCTTTACAGAGTTTGGAGATTTTTCACTGGGGATACTGTTCATTTATTATATCAAGAAGGAAGCTGATATCATGCAAACGCAAACTGTTATAAACATGGATATAAAAGACCGTTTCGAAAAGCTGGAAATTGAAATGGCCTTCCCAACACAAACAGTTTACACTATTTCAAACTCTTAAGACGCTTAATATTCATTGAGATTCGGTTCCTGTAAGAGGTCCCGACAGGAGGACAGTCTTCTGATTGTATGCTAATTGCTCCAGGCCTGAAAACAGCAAGCACTTCATGGCTCTTAGCATCTATAATAAGCCCTTGAAACATACGCTCATGGTCTGACCATAGGTAATGAAGATAAGCCGTGTTTGCTGCATTTGAGGCGATGGCTTCTGAGATCTCCTCCTGTGAGGAAATTCGGAATGAGTATTTATAGTATTTATCAACCTTTTTTTTATCTACACCATCAGGATCGAGATTATCAGGAATAAGCAAGGTCATATTTTTAAGTCGGGCAGTGATCTCTTTGGGTATTTTTTGTGCATATATTCCACCTTTAGCCCTCTTCTCCAACAGGGAATTTTTAATACTTGTATTGAAATTATTGAGGATAAAGACGATATCATTTTCAGATATGGAAAGATCAGCCAAGGAGAGCTTGTAAATATACTTTCCCCTGAAAAGTTGTCCTGTCATTTCCATATCCGGAACCAGGGGTTCACTATATAATCCACGGTCTACCATCCTGGAGTCGAATTTTTTTCCATCCTCCGACAGGTACAGCATAAATGTAAAAGAAGGAAACCAGAAAATGTCTCCTGAACTCTGTTGGCCTTCGCGGGACGGCCCAACCGAAAAGATTGCATAATCACTACTCTTTGAAGCTAAAATAGACGCAACACGTTTACTTCTCATAAAAATGATGCTGTCGTTTAATGTCCAATGTTGAAGGAATATCTCCTTTATATGATCATTATACCAGGCCATATGGATGGAGTCACAATAAGTGCCGGCCTCTTCTTCCATATCAAAAAGGGCTACGATCAACGGACGTTGCTTTAGCTGTGCTGCCTTTTTATGGTCGGCCCTGACAAACTGACCATATGTACTTCCTGTAATAGAAAAGAGGATAATTAAAATGGATAGATATTTCATAGATCCTGACAAAGATACTAAGAAGTGATGATTGAAACGAATCAAGCGTTGGTATACAATGTAAAACAATAAAGGCTCCCGTAGGAGCCTTCATTTCCGTGTAAATTGGAGTATATAGGGGTCACGCCGTATAACGTGACTGTAATTGCTATAATTGAAGTGGATAACTTAATCCACTATTGTTTATTGGATGGCCGCCCATGGCCTCATCGGTGATGTAGGTGAGCTCACTGAAGAATTTGCCTTCAAGGACATCCTCTTCAGCAGCTTTCACCTCACATTGTGTAATCGAATTTTGTGGTTCTGCTGTATCATCCTTTTCACAGGATGCGTGCAGGATGACCAATCCTGCCAGCATTACCGTAATTAAAATTGATTTCCGTGTCTTCATAAAGGGTTTTGGTTCAGCTCTTTGATTAGTTATGTTTATTTATTTATTCCCTGTTAGGGGGATAAAGATTGTTCCTGAATTTCCGTGTTGTTGCCACTCGAGTTTGTAATGTGTTGGGCATTCTGCACCCGTAATAGGTTCGTTATTATTATTAAAGCCGTATGTTACTGTCGCTGTAAGATTGTCCTCCGGATAGCTGTATATCTGCTTCCCTGATCGGGGAAGGAAGTTACATGCTTCAGTATACACTACAGATTGGGCGACCTGTGAGAAAAAAGTCTTTCCTTCACGGTCTTTTCCCCACGATAGCACACTTTGATATCCGTGAGAAACCCCAAAACCATTTACCGCAAGGGCCAGGTTGCCTGGAGTGCCTGTGTAGACCAGCATTTTTGTGAGGTGCCATTCCCTTTCTGGATAACCACTAAAGGTCACCATTACATCAGCAACATTTTTGTTAATAACCGTATTCACGC
>Ga0209692_10005178_pt1 | contig 11351 bp, 7 predicted proteins | sample tdDd472_FD_187129 | JGI IMG/M metagenome (GOLD analysis project Ga0209692, IMG submission 187129) | Marine sediment microbial communities from the Atlantic coast under amendment with organic carbon and nitrate - tdDd47.2 (SPAdes)... | ecosystem: Environmental > Aquatic > Marine > Coastal >...
GCCCAATCCCCCTGAAGTACGAGATTGACTTAACCAGGCATTCACATAACAATTTTTGGTTTTACTTAATATCGGCATCGCAAAGAAAAACTTTAGTTATATCCACCACAGGTCAACCAGTGCTGCTCCCAGACAGACGTAACGCAAGGCCTCAGTGCATGAGGAACACACGTGAAACCCAGGCTCAAAACGCAAAAAGCCCCCGGTAAAAAACCGGGGGCTTTTATAACAAACAGGCTGAAGCTGTGTCGTGTGGGTGAGAATCTCACATCAGAAACCTGGGCAAGAAGAGAGCGCCCTGCGCTCGTCCTGACGTAAGCAAGCCTTCAGCCCGCTTGCCCTGAAGCCCCCCGAAAGAGGGAGGATAAACCCTCTCGGGGAGTATTCAATCAGGGTGTCCGGGCGGGCCGGCAATCAGCCTTAAAGAATTCGATTCGTCTTCAAAAGGGGCATGGGGTTGACCAGATGGCGACGCGCCCATTTTTCAGCTTTTGCTTCCCCGGAGGCGAAACCGGCCAGCTCGGGAATAAAGAAAACAGGAAGCCGGTTCTTGGCAGTACCACGCATCTCCAGGTTTACCTGGCACAAGGGACAAAAAGTCACGATGCAGTTGGCCTTGGCACGGTTGGCCTGCTCGAGGATCCGATCCACAAGGCGATCGGAGAGATCGGGTCGCGATACGGCCAGGTGGGCCCCACAGCAACGGGATGACGCACCCCAGTCGATCACCTTGGCACCAGTGTTCTCCACAAAGTTGATGATGCTGGACTCGTAGGTCTTCAGCTCAAAACCGGTGACCCGCTCAGGTCGGGACATGAGACAGCCGTAGTAAATAACGGCGTTGAGACCTTCCAGAGACCGGTTCATTCTCTCTTTAAAGATCGCCTCGTCCCCGGGCTGCAAAGCTTCCAGGAAAAAACGGACCTTCACTTCACCGGTGTACTCGGTGCCGTAAGCTTCGAAGAGCTTGTTGCGGAGCCTTTCGTCGTTGTCGAGCTTGTGAACCGCCTCTTTAAGCCGAATATAGCAGCTTGGGCAGACAACATAGAGATCTTCAATTCCCTGCTTCTGGGCAAGAATCAGGTTACGGCCCGAAAGGAGGGTGGCGTACTCGGGGTTAACGCTGTGGGCAGGTGACGCGCCGCAGCAGTTCCAGTCCTTGAGCTCTTCAACCCACATGCCAGCCATCTTGGCCATCTGAAAAAGGGCGTCGGCAAAATCACGCGAGCTGGCTGTCAATGAACAACCCGGGTAGATACAGATACGTCGTTTCCCCAAAGGGATCACTTTATTCGTGCTTTTAGACATCACACACCTCGTTCAGCCTCTTCATATCCACACGCTTGTGAATCCGCTCGGGTAAAAAGTTCAAACGGCCTGAAAAGAAAAATTTCATGTAATTGGGAATATCGCGAAGGGCGGGCAGGGACTTCATGCGATACCGGGTCATAAAGCCCAGCTCGTACAGACGCCCGTAGCGCTTCACCTGCCCCAAAAATTCCTGGTGAAAGGCAACCACTTCAGGCTCTTTGATCTTGGCCTTCTCTTCCAGAGCAACCTGGCGCAGGGTATCCATCATTTCTGGAATGCTGATGCCGTTGGGGCACTCTGAAACGCATGCCAGGCAACCGACACAAAGCCAAATTGAAGCACTTTCAAGCACCTCCTGCTTCAGGCCCAGTTGCACCATGCGGATAATATCGTTGGGCAGGTAATCCATCTCCTCACCCATGGGGCATCCCCCTGAGCAGGCCCGACAGTGAAAGCATGAGTTGAACATCTGTCCACTTCGCCCGGCCACTTCCTTCATGAAGCCGGCTTCCATCCGGATGGGTTCTGTTGTCTTCATCTGTATTTCCTCTCTCCCGTAACATCATGCCCTGCACGACGGCCCGGTGTGTCTGGCAGCACCCCGGGCCATCGCCACAGGAAGTGCAGGTGTGTTGTCCGAACGTTTTCTCGACATGCCCTCTGGCGGGGGCACTTACGTCAAAAAAAACATCTCGGTGTCATGTCGCAATCCAGGAGGGTCAAGCCCCGGGTAGTCATCCCAGGGCCGGCTGAATCGTGCCTGCACCTCAAATCGGATCGTCCCTTCTTTTCCAGGCTGGCGAAACAGCTACCGCCCGGATCCTACCTATTTTCTCAACGCCTCACCGCATCTCCACAGGGTTCTTTTTTCCGCCTTGCGAGGGGCGAAAAAAAGAACCCGTTCCAACCAAATCGGGTGAGGTATTGGTTGTGCCTTTTTTGTACGATCGTACCATTTTACGGGGAATCGAACGCTTTTCCCGGATTTTTGGGACAAGCTTCCCCCTGCGGTGCATCGTCGATGCATCGCCAACCAAATCGTCAATTTTTAAAGGTTCTGGTCTGAGTCGTATAAATGTATTCGAACAAAGGTGATGGCAGCACCTGCGACGCCCTTCCCAAAGCGACGTGGCCCTCTTCCCTCACCAGGGTCTCAAAACTAAAAAAGCCTGCAACAGGAACATCTCTTGTAAGGTCCCTTCAGCAAGCTTCATCGCTTTGATTACGCCCCACATCTTTGTGAGCGTTTACTGATTGTGAGAAGGACCCTTAACATGCATTGCTCATTCAAAGCAAGTCTTTTCTTAGCCACACACCCTTAATTTTTCAAAGAATATCCCATGGAGCCATGCCGCTGCCACCCTCCCCCGATTAGAACCGGGAGCCCAACAGAGTAGCAATCGGCATGCCACTATCCATGTTTTTTTTCGCGACAGAAACGATGCGTTCCCTGCATCGGGTATGCAAACCCATGCGCCTCGCTTGTATGGCCCCGCAGCACCCTGCCCCATGAAATTCGGCAGACAAGCTGTTGCGAGGCGTTTTCTTACTTGCTGTAGTCGTAAAAGCCTCGTCCGCTCTTACGTCCGAGCCAGCCCGCCCTCACATACTTCTTGAGGAGGGTGTGGGCACGATACTTGGGATCGCCCGTCTCTTCGGTCATCACGTCCATGATGGCGAGACAAACGTCCAGGCCGATAAGGTCACCCAGAGCCAAGGGCCCCATGGGGTGATTGGCACCAAGTTTCATGGCGCTGTCGATGTCTTCGACGGAAGCCACACCCTCTGCAAAGATCCCGATGGCTTCGTTGATCATGGGGATCAAGATTCGGTTCACCACGAACCCGGGAGCCTCGGCCACTTCCACAGGGGTCTTACCGATCTTCTCGGTGACCTCTTTGATGGTGGCATAGGTCTCATCAGAGGTGGTCATCCCCCGAATGATCTCCACCAGCTTCATGATGGTGGCGGGGTTGAAGAAGTGCATGCCGATGACCCTGTCCGGCCGTGCCGTGGCGGAGGCGACTTCCGTGATGGACAGCGACGAGGTGTTGGTGGCAAAAATGGTCTCGGCAGGACAGACCTCGTCCAGCTCCTTGAAGATCACCTTCTTTATGGCCATGTTCTCCACAGCGGCTTCCACAATCAGCCCACAGGAGGCCGCGTCTGCGATGTCCACAGAGCCCTTCACGCGGGAGAGCACCTCGTCTTTAAAACCCGCCTCAATCTTGCCCTTGGAAACCAGGCGATCCAGGCGCTTCTCCATGCCGGCCAAGCCCTTGGCCACAGCCTCTTCGTTGATGTCCCTTAAAACCACGTCGAACTTATTCTGTGCGAAGGCCTGAGCTATTTCTGCGCCCATGGTTCCGGCGCCGATTACCATAATTTTCATTGTCTCACCCTTGTCATGTAAAGTTGTGTGTCGGAAATTGACCTCCGTGACAGGTGCGAACTGTCCGGGTCAAATCACGTCTCGTTGAGTTGTAGCCCCCGCCCACTTGGTTGCGTTACCAGTTTTAAAAACGGGGCGGGGGCCAGGCTTCTCCTGCCAGTAGACCAGGGGTGCCTGCGTAACACGCCCGGTACTCAACACAATTGTATGACTTAGGCTTCGATGACCATGGCCATGCCCATGCCACCTCCGATGCACATGGAGACCAGGCCGGTAGACAGGCCTTCTCGCTGCATCTGGTACATGCCGGTGACCATCTGCCTGGCGCCGGTGGCACCGATGGGATGGCCGAGAGAGATTCCGCTGCCCAACTGGTTGGGCTTCTCCATGGGAATATTCAGCTCTCTGAGGCAACCGATGGCCTGGGAAGCAAAGGCTTCGTTAAGTTCAATCATTTCTATATCGGAAACATTCATGCCGAGACGACCCATCACCTTCCTGACGGCGGGGATGGGACCAAGACCCATGTACTTCGGATCCAGACCGCCGGAAGAGAAGCCCTTGATCTTGACGATGGGGGTAAGCCCCAGCTCCTTGGCCCTCTCCTCGCTCATCACGAGAACAGCGGCCGCGCCGTCGTTGATACCGGAGGCGTTGCCCGCGGTGACACTGCCGTCTTTTTTGAAGGCAGGGCGCATCTTGGCGAGTTTCTCCAGGGAGGTTTCCATGGGTCGTTCATCCACATTAAACACCGTGTCGCCCCTGCGGGACTTGATGATCACATCGGCGATCTCATCTTTAAAAGCACCGCTTCGGATCCCTTCCATCGCTCGCGTATGGGAAAGAAGGGCCAATTCGTCTTGTTCTTCGCGGGTGATGCCATATTTCTCAACAATATTTTCAGCAGTAATCCCCATGTGGTACCCGTAAAAAATTTCATACAGACCATCGTACACCACGAGGTCGGTCACTTCCCCGACACCGGTGAGTTCCATGCGGTGCCCCCAGCGAGCCTTGGGCAGCGCCATGGGAGCGTTGCTCATGGACTCCATCCCGCCGGCAAGGACCACATCTGCATCGCCGCACATAATGGACTGTGCCGCAAGGGCAATGGCCTTCAGACCGGACCCACACACCTTGTTCAATGAAAAAGCCGGGGTCTCTTTGGGAAGACCGGCCCGAATCATAGCTTGGCGAGCGGGGTTCTGACCCTGGGCGGCCTGAAGCACGTTCCCCATGATCACTTCGTCAACAACAACAGGGGTGGCACTCTCGTCCCAATCATACCCCTTGGCTTCCAGTTCGGTGAGGCCCTGATCCTTCAGGGTGTCAGGACAGATCGCCTTCATCTCGTCGCTTACAGAGGGACGGAGACCGGCTTTCTTGAAGAGATCTTTCATCACCACGGCACCCAGATCGGCTACGCTGACACTCTTGAGGCCAGCACCGAAGGTCCCGATGGCGGTACGCGATCCACTGACAATGACTGCATTTCTCATGATCTTCACTCACTCCTTTTCATGGCCTTCACGGTCACCCGAAGGGCCATCTCCTGATCCACAAGTCGGCTGCCACCTTGGCGTGGCACCTGCACTCGATCTCTTCAGCCGGCATGTGGGAGTCCGGTATGTTTGAAGCATCTGGCGCATCACCGTTTGCGAATGATTCTATGTCTCTCGTTCGCCCATTCCCCCGGCAGGGTCATGGGCTGGTATCGGCTCGGGTTGCGCCATTGCAACCCGGGTCATCCGTGATGGGAACGCCCGCGAAAAGTATCACCCTATCCCGGAGGACATCGGGCGCTGACTCCCTGCGAAAACTTCCGCATCACAGCCCTCTGGTCAAAGCAATTGTTATGCCACATAACACACCATTCCTACCTTAACTTGTTTTTTCAAGAACTTAACCCGACAACGTATCACACCCAACCAACCTAACGTGTTCCGGAACCCTTGCCCACAGGGAAACACCGATAACTCGCTGAGAAATTGGACAGATTAGATCCATATCGCCGACACACCCCCTAAGTTCAGCATTTGGTGTGGAATCCGGCCCGCCGCTATGGTACAACCCGATGATTCTCCGGGAAAAAACGCCCCCACGCACTGCCTGGGGCACCCTCGTCACGGGCCGTCTAAAAAGACCTCAACTCGTCAAGATCACATGGGATTATCCTTACGCCCCGGATCAAGGCCCAAAAAAGAGCTTTACACTGTATCAAAAATGCGACATATAGCGTCTTTGATACACCCAAAAGTGTCGTAAAACAGATACAGGTGGGCTAAATTCACGCCCCCACAGGATTAAAAAGGCCCCATGGAACGCGATAACGACAGAATTATTGAAGAGCTCCAGGAAGAGATCGATCACTACCAGCTGATTTTTGACTACACCTACGGCGCCTCCGTGGTGGTGGACCCGGATGGTTACATCATCGATATCAACAGGGGCTACCTGGAGTTTCTGGACATCACCTATGAAGAGGTGATCGGCACCCACTGCACCAAAATCCTGGGCGACTCCCGCCTGCACATCGTGGCCCAGACCGGCAAGGCCGAGATGAACCAGGTGCAGACCATCAACAACCAACAGATTCTGGCCCGGCGTATCCCCGTTAAGCAGAACGGCAAAGTGGTGGCTGCCGTGGGGCAGATCATCTTTGAAGACATCCGTCAGATTGCCAGCCTCGCCCGAAAATACTCGCTTCTTGAATCCAAGGTGAAACACTACGAGCAGGAGCTTCGCCACCTGCGCTCCACCCGCTACTCCTTTGAGAGTATCGTGGGTGACAGCAAGCCCATGCACCGCATCAAGAAAGAGGCCCTCATCGCCACCTCCAACAGCTTCCCTGTTCTCATCACCGGAGAGAGCGGCACCGGCAAAGAGATCTTTGCCCAGGCCATCCACCACGAGAGCAAACGAAGCGTCCACCCTTTTATACGCATCAACTGTGCGGCCATCCCCCGTGAGCTCATGGAGTCCGAACTCTTCGGCTACGAAAAGGGAGCCTTCACCGGAGCCCGCAACGACGGCAAACCCGGTAAATTCGAAATGGCCCACCAGGGAACCATCTTCCTCGATGAGATCGGGGAGTTGCCCCTCGAGATGCAGCCCAAGCTCTTACGGGTCCTGGAAGAGAAAGAGTTTGAACGTGTGGGAGGAACCCGGGTGATTCGCTCTGATTTCCGCCTCATTGCCGCCACCAACCGAAACCTCGCCCAGATGGTTGCCGAAGGCAGCTTTCGAAGCGACCTCTACTACCGCATCAACGTCATCCACCTTCACCTGCCCCCGTTGCGCAAAAGACGGGAGGACATCCCCCTGCTGGGAAGACACCTCCTCGGACTCATCGCCGACAAGGAGGGCCTTAGCGGTGTGACCCTCTCCATGGAGGCCGAAGAGCTTCTCACCGGCTATGCCTGGCCCGGCAACGTGCGGGAACTCTCGAACTGCCTGGAACGTGCGGTGGCTTCCATGACAGAATCCACCCTCACCACGGAAGACCTCCCTTTCTGCATGCTGCAGTACAGCGAACGAAAGGAGACCCTGCGCCACTCCTCCCTCAAAGAGGCCCTGAACGACGCGGAGAAAAACATCATTACCGCCACCCTCAAAGAGGAGAGTTTCAACAAAGCCAAGGCCGCCAGACGCCTTGGAATCCACCGCACCCTTCTTTACAAGAAAATGGACAAATACAGCATCAGCGCCCAGAACGCATAATCATAAGGGGAGGGCAACCTCCCCATGGTATGACCTGTTCGCCTCATCCAAATTGACATTTACAGGAAAAACAGGTTAATTTGCTTTTTTTACATTCGGTATAAAATCAACAGAACCGACCGCAACGAGGTGACAGATGGACGCAGCACAGAAGAGCATGGATGATTTTCAGATCTCGAGGGAAGAACTGTTAAAGCTCTGGGGAAAAGTGAAGGATCAGAATCTGGAGGGGCTTTCCGAGATAGAGATCTTTTATGCCGGGATTATCAAAAAACACGAAGCGATGTTCATCAAAGAGGTGGACGGGGTAGAAAGCCCTGAAACGCATGAATACCAGCCGGAACAGGGGGTCAACCCCTACCTTCACATCCTGCTGCACGGCCTTGTGGAAACCCAGGTGATCCGTAAACAACCCATCGAGGTGATCCAATTCGTAAACGCCATGAAGAAGCGGGACCTGGAAGAGCACGCCATTCAACACCTTCTCTGCGCCATCTTCTTCCCCCTGATCCTGGAAGGACGCAGCCGGGGTGGAGAGACGGACATGGCGAAATATGCGGCCCTGCTCAAACAGCTCAAGAACAAAAAACCTGAAAAAATCGATGCCGTCCTGGACAAGAAATTCCAGCAGACGATTTCATAGCCCGGACATTTCATAAGAAATATGATCGAGCCAAAGCAGTAGAACGTGACTGCAATGGGTTATTGGGAAAAAATTCAGTTACCCCAAAACTGCAATGCACGGCTTTCTGCTCGATGTTCTCACCCTTCGGGACAGGGCGACGATATGGGTTGTCATTTTAGCCCCTTCCCTGACAGGTTGCAACACCATACGCAAAACGGCCTGCGATCTCATGAGATCACAGGCCGTTTTCCCCCCTCGAAGACTCGACAGGCTCCCCTTTCACCACGTTATCAACTGGTAAAAATCACCCCGACACTGTACGCAGGATTTTCCCTGGTGGACCGACTCATGGGCCGACTCCACACAACTTTGGCTTGTTGCCGGTAGGGATCCTTCCGGTTCTTGGAGCGAATGACCAGGGGCGTTTCAGGAAGATAGGGGCACTTGCTTTGAAAGCAGAGCCCCCTGTCCGTGCAGTCGAGCAGGTCGGCATCAAAGTAATCACCCGCCGGAGCGCGTGAGTACTGAATCGTGCCGGGAATATGCATACGTTTGTTGTGCCTTTCATCCATAAAGACGCTCATACAGCACCTCCTTGTTCCTCGGCAGACAGCGAAAGCGCCTTCATTTCTAAAAAAAAATCTGGAGTCTCCTCCAGCGCTTTTCGCGGCTAACGGCATGGGTGGACTGTGAACCACTCCCTTACCTTGAGATAGTCTTATTAACCCGGCAGCGTGATATGTACATTATCAGCAATGGAGACTGCTTATGCATTAAGGGGCAGCGCACCTCGTCATCCTTGCAATCAACCACCGGGCTAACATGAATAAAAGGCAGGCATACCGGACAGCGTGGGAGGTCTCCATCAGTGTGGATCATCTTCACCCGCCACCGTGGCGGGCCGGGTCTGTGCGTTTCAGGGCGTGTTCAGCTCAGGCTTGCACCATGCTTGTGGCCGAATGCAGGGATTTTTCAGATCTCGCATCAACAGGTTGCCTCACCTTATCCCGAGAGGGCGTAAGGGTCCCCGCCGATTTCGGCGCGCATGTGGGGTCGCATTGGGTGCGACATCACGAATAGAACGCATCAAACAAAAGGAAACAGATCCATGGGGTCATGATAGGGGGAATATCGGAAAAACAGAGTCAGACGAAGAGTGTCTCAAATTACGTGGAATAAAGGAGGACTCAAACCCATCTTGATGGGGAGGTTTCTGTCCAGTCGCACACCTGCCTTTATGGTCATAAGTATACCACATCACCACAGTGGCAACAGGATTTTCTTCCCTTTTTTCAAACAGTACGGCGTGATTTCGTCTCAAAAGCAGATTGCAAATGCACAGCCGGTGTCGTTGCCCCGGACACCCCACGGCCGCATTCGCCGACAGTGCGGTGCCCTGCAATACATGCCACCGGTGCATAGGCTCTGGTTGCACTGCAACAAAACGGAGGCCCGCCGGAATCAGCGACCACCCCTGCACCTCAAAGCCCGGAGACCGCCTTGCGAACATCGACAAAGGCCTCTTCCAGGGCCTCCACTCCCTCAAGGGCCTCGGCCTCCTGACCTGTCTTCAAAACCGATTCAAGCTCTTTGGCCGTGGCAAAGAGAAGATTAGCCGAAATATTGGAAGAGGCACCCTTGATGGCATGGACCTCATGGGCCGCCCGCGTATAATCCCCGGTATTCACCATGGCACGAATCTCCACCAGGCGATCGGTATAAAGGTCCACAAATTTCTTCACTATGGATCGGTAGATCTCGTGGCTCCCACCGATACGCTCGACCCCCTCATGGATATTCAAAGCCGGCAAGATCTCAGGGGCCTTACGCATTGGTTCCGGAGAAGACGCTGGGCCTGCTTCGGGCCCACTGTTATGCAGGTATCGGGAGAGCACCTCCATCAGCTGTGCCCGGTCGATGGGCTTGGGGATATAATCGTCCATGCCCGCTTCCAGGCACGCTTCGCGATCCCCTTCCATGGCATGGGCGGTCATCGCTATGATGGGCACCTTTGTGTACTTCAGCTCATTTCGAATAATCCGCGTGGCTTCCATGCCGTCAAGTTGGGGCATCTGCATGTCCATGAGAACAGCGTCGTAGGCCCTCTCCTTGATCCGTTCGATGGCCTGAAGGCCATTTTCGGCGATCTCCACGCGGATGCCGGAAAAGGTGAGAATCTCCGTTGCCACCATCTGGTTAATCCGGTTGTCCTCCACCAGAAGAACGGTGGCCCCTTCAACAGCGCCATAGGTGCCTGCATACTCCACAGACTCCTGCATGGCGATATTCTGGGAGATGACCTCCTCACCAAAGGTCTCCATGATCGCATCAAAAAGGGTGGAGGGCCGCAACGGCTTGGTCACCACTCGGTCGATGCCGAAGCGATCTTTGTCGTACAGGTTAACACCGGCACTGAAGGCATCCAGAAGAATGACATGGGGACGCCTGCTCGCCCCTTGAATCGTCACCTTTCTCGCCAATTCCACCCCATCCATGTCGGGAAGGTTCATGTCCACGATAAGAAGGTCAAATTGATGCTTGCCCGCCAGGACAGAGAGGGCATCCATGCCATTTTCACAACAGGAGACGCCAAATCCGAACGAACCGAGCATGCGATCCAGCACGTCCATCAAGGTGGCATTGCCTTCGGCCACCAGAACCCGCACATCCTGAAGGTGGGTCGGGGTATCATAGGAAAAACGCAAGGGAATCGTGGTGTCCTTGGCCATGGGCGCCGTAAATGTAAAGGTGCTCCCCTCCCCCGGACTGCTCGACACCTCAATGGTGCCCCCCATCATCTGGACAATGCGCTTGCAGATGGTGAGACCAAGGCCAGTCCCCCCATATTTCCGGGTGGTGGAGCCATCGGCCTGGGCAAAGGCATCGAAGAGACTGCTGCTGATCTCGGAGTCCAGGCCAATCCCCGTGTCCACGACCTGAAACTTAAGGGTCACGTGACTGTCGGTCTCGTCCACCATACCCATCCGCAGCGTGATCTCACCCTCCTCCGTAAATTTCACGGCATTGCTGGTAAGGTTCACCAGAACCTGCTGAAGGCGTAAGGGGTCACCCACCAGACGATCGGGCATTCCGTCACCGATGTCGATAATGAACTCCAGCCCCTTTTCGTTGATCTGGTCCAGAAACATGCTGGAGATATTTTCCACCAGGCTTCCGATATCAAACGGGGTCTCCTCCAGGTCCAGCTTGCCTGCTTCTATTTTGGACAGGTCGAGAATGTCGTTGATAATCCCGAGAAGAGATCGGGCCGACGTACGGATGATGTCCAGATACTCACGGCGC
>Ga0209692_10005180_pt1 | contig 11350 bp, 7 predicted proteins | sample tdDd472_FD_187129 | JGI IMG/M metagenome (GOLD analysis project Ga0209692, IMG submission 187129) | Marine sediment microbial communities from the Atlantic coast under amendment with organic carbon and nitrate - tdDd47.2 (SPAdes)... | ecosystem: Environmental > Aquatic > Marine > Coastal >...
GCTTGGTAAAAAGATCACCCCGAGCATAGGCAGCCTCAGCTTTATCTTTTAACCTATGCGCCAAAGCATGTTCGATAACCTCACGAGGGAAAGAGGTTGTCTCCCCTGCCCAATCGCGGAAAGTGGATCGAAAACCATGAACCGTACAATCTAAATTCATACCCCGGAGAACCTTGGTCAGCGCCATATCGCTGAGGGGTTTCCTAACGTTATTTAGAAAAATATACGGCGTATCTTCAAAACAAGTCTGTCCCTCTAATATCTTCAAGGCCTCAGACGATAACGGAATACGTTGTTCTTTTTTAGCTTTCATCCGTTCAGAAGGGATTGTCCAGACTCCATGTTTCAAATCCATTTCATTCCACATGGATTCTCTGACTTCACCAGAACGCGCAATGGTCAGAATAGTGAACATAAGAGCCTTTGAACTTACACTTTTCCGCTTTTGTAGCTCTTGAAAGAAAGCAGAAACATCACGCCAATCCATAGCTTTATGATGAACAACCTTCTTTACCTTTGATGGCGCAGGAAGCAACGCATCTAAATTACCTTTCCAACGTGCCGGATTATCGCCCGTGCGTGAGCCTTTAGCTCTTGCCCAATCCAGAACCAGCTCAATACGATTACGCACTCGGTTAGCCGTTTCAGTCTTTGTATTCCATATTGGTTCTATTACCTGCAAAACATGATCAATAGCTACGTCTTTTACATGCAAATCTCCCAATACAGGAAATGCATAGTTTTTGAGGGTACTACTCCACTGGGCTGCATGTTTAGCATTTTTCCATCCAGAACGGTGCGCCTGAATATATTGCAAAGCCGATTCTTCAAACGAGATAAAAGAAGCTTGTTCGGCTTTCAAAGCTGCCTGAGCCGACTGGCGCGCTAAAATAGGATCAATGCCTTCTTTGATCTTTAAACGTTGTTCTTTTGCTATTTCTCTTGCTTTTGCAAGAGAAACTTCTGGGTAACTACCAAGTCCCATTTCTCGACGCTTATCTCCAATTTTAGCACGCAACACCCAACTACGCGCACCTGTCGCAGATATACAAAGTGCTAAACCAGCCACACCACCAACAAAATGTACCCCCGGTTTATTAAGCTTTGCAACTGCTAACGGCTTTAACTCCCTCGCCTTCCTTCCCATCATCTATCCCATCATAAAAATTGAGATTTGATAATATTACATGAGACACATTGAGGCAATAAAAAACTTATCTATTTGATTTATATAGGATATTGGGACAATATGAGACAATATGGCGTTAAGCAAAGGAGGACTGTCTCTCCGCCATTTTTATTTTATTATCAACATGTTAAACCAAGTTTCTAATAAAACGTATTATCAGGGCTAAGTATATTACTACTTGTCTTTACAATCTTGAAAACCAATAAAGTCTACACCAATCCCCAAAACTATATATAAATCAATTGGTTGAAAATATGAACCTTTTCTGTTTCATACTTACACATCTCTTACACACTTTTTATAGTGAGCAAAGGTATATAATGCAAACAGAAACTCGTATATTGATGAACAGAAAAATTCCCATTTGCAAGCGTGAAAATAATCGCTCATGAAAGTTTAAATATCTTACAAACTGCCGCCTTCTGAGATGTCCCTATGAATCTAGAGCTCATGAATATGATTACCCAATGGGCAACTAGAAGGTTCTGTCATAAAGATTGTGTAAGTAACGTAATTTGAACCCTCTTTGTTTTGGCGCAAAAGTCATTAGACTTGCGCTGCGAAACAAAGAACAACTCAGAAAAACCGCTATGTTTATGACGGAGGAGCACATTGAATATTACCCAGATTGGAGACCCCCACTAGATATTGCCCTGATGGGCAGGTGCTAGTAGGAAGCGTAGTGATAACAGGCCGGCAAACAACGGAGTTATTCTCAATTGCAACAATAGCCTCATAAGAATGTGGGCAGGTCATTTCTGGTAAGTCTCCTGCAATCGTTCTTGGATCCATACAGTTATCGTTAAGGCCATCACAAAATTGATCTGCGCGAAGGCTAAGAGCATTTATGTCACCTTCACCTGAACCTGCATCATCTCCTATATGTAATTTAGCCTGTGGGTTATCAACGCCCATCCCTACATTACCAGCATTGGTGTTATACCAAGCCATTCCAGAAGAAAGGAAAGACGCGCTCCATAATTCTTGAGATGTTACGTTCACAAAATATAAACTATCGTCGTAGTAGTTAGAACCAAGTGAAAGAGAACGGCTTCCGACAATAAAAATTGCATCATTATCATCACAATTTTCCTTATCTGTTTCAATTGAGCTGGAATTAACTCCCGCAGGAATGGCTCCGCCTGCGACATAGCCTGCTTCACCTGCTAAATAACCTGATGATATTTTGCAATCTGTGTTTTGTATGCCATTTTTTTCATAACCACCGACTCTATTTTTACCATGTGAAAGGATGACAATTTGTGCACTATCAGCTGGATTAACAACAGATTCATTAAACTCGTCGGTTACTGAAATTGCACCTAAATTGCTTGGTGCAGGATTAAAGAAGCTGTAACCTTTATTTGAGAGTTCTTCTGTAACGGCATATTTAAGCTTTACTCCATACACATCAATTACGCTAAAATCCCCAAAATCAGGGAAAGTAGCGGTGTCAGCATAAGGGCCATCATGAAATAAGTCTAAAATTGTATTATGAGGTACTGCGCCTATAAGAACGCGTTCTGGTGTACCATCACCATTAACATCGCGTCCATTAACGCATTTTATACCTGCTGCGCAGCCACCAACGGAAGGACAGACTTCTTCGCCATATCCAGCATCTCCAGGGGCTAAACTTGCATCTGCGGGACATGGAAAACGGCCATCCCCAGTTTTATATATAAGCAAAGAATCGTGTGTCTGCTGTAACCTATAATTATTTACTTCATACAAGTATTTTTCCATAGATATTTTGTACATCCGGCTTACTGAAGCCAAAAATAAGCCGCCAATAACTAAAACTATGGCTATTTCTATTAAAGTGAAGCCAGACTCAGCTTTCTTAATATATTTCATGTTACATCCTATTTACATGTGCATGTATAGTTTTGAGCATCATCATCTCCACCGGTGTAACAACCGTATGGTGCTTTATCAATGTTACACTCACAAGTGTCTCCAAGGGGTTTTCCAATGGGAGTTCCTGTGGGTGAAGCTGTTGATGTAGCTTCCCAGTGGCATGTAGGAGGTTCAATAGGAACACAATCATTTGCCACCAATTTACGCTCACCAAAATGTCCAGAAGTCGCAGAATCACATATCCATGTTTTCTCGTATTTCATCTGTATGGTTCCAACTTCACCAGCAGGACACGGATCTGTTTCTGGATCAACATATGAGTTGTCACATTCACAACTATCTATCGTGATATTGTTATCTGTATCCCAAAATCCGGCGGTAGAACCACCGACACCGTCTGGGCATACCCATTTTGTTATAACCTCATATATCCCTTTAAAGCCATCGGCGCATCCAATAGAATTAACGTCATCCTCATAGAATGGACATGTACACGGCACTGAAGTTGGAGCTGGACCTTGATATAGCCATGTCTCATCCGTACAGTCCATGATATAGCGATCAACAGGGCGTCCTGTCAGGCCTTCTGGACATCTACCGGGTCTGTCATTAATGGCACCAGGGTCACATTCACAATTTTCGTTTGATACGCTTGAATACCAGTACCATCTCTGCTGTGGGCAATTGTATTTTTGTACATATGTTCTCCATCCAGTGTATCCTACGGTACATCGGGCATAGTTTCTGGTTCTATATTTTTCTGTGCATGTGCATGGATAGTTATTTCTGTAATAATTTCTCTTAATCCAATTACCATCGTAGCATTTATATGCTTGTCCATGTAAATTACAATCTTCTGCAACGAGCTCGGATGTTGGTGTATCCTTCTCATTACATGTTCCAGATATGAAGTAGCCGTAACTTCCGTGTACACGCGTGCCCACAGTTATAGGATCACCGCATACTGTTAACGTCATTGGTGGACATGACGCTGGCGGTGGGTTGCTACATACAATTGAGCCATCAGCTTTTATTTCTCTAATAAAGGTACTACCGGAACAGGATACGTAAATTTCGTCTTCACAAATAACGCGACCATTTTGAATCCCGACCATATATTGGCCAGAACCATCAATATCATCGTTTGGACATTGTAATCCTTCGCCTTCAGCAATTTGACCGCCAATCATCTCGGATGTGAAGCAAGCTGGATTCATGTCACCATGCTTCGCTGTCGTATCACAAATCTGATCTGACATTATGACGCCATTATCAGCGTATACAACTCCTTTTACCTCAACTTTGCTTGATGTTGTAAGGTCTGCTGCCGCAGGTGCTCCAATAACAAGTTTTCCTGTTACTTTATGCTTAATATCCGCTGAATTTGTATCAGAATATTCCCATTTTTGTATATTTAACTGCGCCCGATAATACCCTTGGTCATCATAAAAAGTATTACCTGCCTTATCTGATTTTTGCGCATAGCGATAAGTACCGTCACCTACTGTTGTGTCACAATTTTCATTTTCTTGTGCCAGAGACGTTGGACATGACGTAGACAACACGCCGCCGCGCGTGTAGGCGCCAAGACCATTTTTACCAGAACTAAATACGTAGAAATGTGCTCCGTTTGTAATGGCATGATCATTGTCATCCACCAAAGCAACAGCGCCAGACTTTCCTGTTTGTATAGAAAAAGTGTCTTCGTCTAACATGCTGTAAGTAACAGCATAATTAAGTTTATTACCATATTGGTCTATTGTTTCATCCTCAGGAAGATTAAGAGCTTTAAACGGCAAAGAACCCCTTAATACCCTTTTGTCAGTAACAGTGGCAGTGCTTTCTTCTACACACACACCTTCCGTAAGAGAATTCGCTGCAGTGGCATACTCAAAACAATTCCCCGCTGCAGGAATAGAATTAAGTAAGTCATTGTCAGGCGCACAAAGTTCCATACCATGGCCGGGCTGGCCACGTCCAAGATTGGGTTGAGCCGGACATGGGTATCGACCATATATATTCACATAGGAAATAAGCGCGTTTGTTGCTTTTTCTACCGCAGCATCTGTGCCCTTAAACTCTTTATCCTTAACATAGATAGTGTAAGCTGATGTAAATGTGCCCACCAACATACCAATAATGGCTAAGACGATAGCCGTTTCGATCAGGGTATATCCTTGTATTTTTTTTAATAGCTTACTCATAACGCCCTTCAAAATAATTGACAGTTTAATTCACCAGTTGACAAAAAACCAACTGCAAGATAGCCGGTAGGGCAAGGTGCAGGGATTGCTGCCGCGGGATCGATTGCCAACTTGCATTTAACTTTTTCGTTTGCAATGCCAATCATTGCCTGATCTCCAAACAGAGAAGAATTTGAGTCACACCGCATGCCTGATTTGCTACCTGCTATGTCCTCGGGATCAAAACATTCCGCTGTTGCAGGATCCGTATCCCCATTACAGACAGTATCCGCTTTTGCCCAATCATCTACCATTATGTCTCCTACAACATGTAGGTCTGTGTTTGGATCTGCGTCTGTTATACCAATGCCAACGCGGTCATAAGAAAATCTTAGATCATCTGGAGTAGCTGCTTCAATGTTCCACTCTTGTGCATTTACATTTTGCTCATAACGCACAAAATCATCGAAGTAATCTGTTCCTTCAACAAGATTTCTCCATTGTGAATTCGCGTCAGAGGCAAAAGTAGCATCCTGATCACAATTCTCGCCTTCACTTTGAGAAAGATTACACGTTCTGGATACTGTGCCATTTTTATTAAATGCACCAACACCCATTGGCCCCGATGCAATTAATACATAATGTGCATCAGTGATTACACTTCCAACATCATCAGATTGTTCTACGATAATTTCCCCTGCTGGCAATGGTGATAAAACAGAAGTTAGGGGTCTTAAGGTCGCTGTTAAAGCATATGTGATACGTCCACCCCAAGCATCGTATACTTCTTTTTCGTTTAAATGGAGCTCCTTGAAGGGAACACCGCCAATAATAACAACAGGGCTACCAATTGTTTTACAAACACCCTGACCAAGGACAGAACAATTTGGAATTGGTGTTAAGTCTGTACAGGCGACGCTTTTACCATAAGCGCTATTACCTATAGAGGCGGATTGATCTGATGGGCAGGGGTAGAAACCAAATGTTGTTGCATAATCTTGTAAGGCGCTGTTGATATCGGATAATACGGTATATGTTCTGTTGTATTGTCTATCCTTTATATAGATGTTGTATCTGCTTAATACACCAGCGGTAATTATACCCATTATTAATAGAGCAAATGCCAATTCAATCAAAGAAAAGCCATTTTGTTTTTTATAATCAATTTTCAAGGTAGAGACTCTCCGCGACACTTTTACAACGTGGCAAAATATCAGAAAATGCTCATAAATAAAAATCCACAATAATAATCCATACTTTAGTATGTCAAAAGCCTAATATACACTAACTTAAAAGGTAGTAACGCAAAGTTTAGCTGATAAAATTAAAATTATCGGAACAAAAACTATTAAGTATAGCTCCTTTCTCTAATGTTAATGAATATTATGTATGAAACAAATTGTATTCGATTTTAAAATGCCTTATCTAGCTGATGGGATTTATTTGTTATTTAAGGTGTAAGGAGTTTTAGAATGGCATCAGATTTAGACCCAACCAAACATGCGGATTGGGAAATTGCGCAGGATGCGGAAAAAGAGATGCTCACCATTTATGAAATTGGTAAGAAACTTGGACTAACAGAAAAAGAGCTACTTCCTCATGGACATTACATTGGGAAAATAGATTTTAGAGCGGTTCTTGATCGTCTTAAAGACAAACCCAATGGAAAATACATCGATGTAACTGCAATCACCCCTACTCCACTGGGAGAGGGAAAATCCACTTCTTCCATGGGACTTGTACAAGGACTTGGCAAATTAGGCAAAAAAGTTTGCGCTGCGATCCGTCAGCCATCAGGCGGACCAACCATGAATATCAAAGGATCTGCTGCTGGCGGCGGTTTGGCACAATGTATCCCATTAACACCATTTTCGCTTGGATTTACAGGCGATATTAACACAATTATGAACGCCCACAATTTGGCTATGGTAGCGCTCACATCTCGTTTACAGCACGAAAGGAATTATACGGATGAACAGCTGGAGCGGTTATCCGGTATGAAACGTATCGATATTGATCCGACCAGTATAAAGATGAATTGGGTCATAGACTTTTGTTGTCAATCTCTCAGGAACATCATTATCGGTATTGATGGTGTTAACGGCAAATCCGATGGTTTCATGATGAAATCAAAATTTGATATCGCGGTATCTTCTGAGGTTATGGCCATCCTTTCTGTTGCAAAAGATCTCAAAGATATGCGGGAGAGAATGGGAAAGATCGTTGTAGCTTACACCAAGAAGGGCAAGCCTGTTACAACTGAAGATCTTCAGGTTGCCGGTGCCATGACGGCATGGATGGTTGATGCGCTTAATCCATCCTTAATGCAAACGCTGGAGGGTCAGCCGGTTATTGTGCATGCTGGTCCTTTCGCCAATATTGCCATCGGTCAAAGTTCTATCATTGCTGACAGGATCGGGTTAAAACTTGCCGATTATCATATCACTGAATCCGGATTTGGTGCAGATATCGGGTTCGAAAAGTTCTGGAATCTAAAGTGCCGATTAAGCGGTCTTACACCGGATTGTGCCGTAGTCATTGCTACCATCCGTGCTCTAAAATGCCATGGAGGCGCCCCAGTCCCAGTTCCGGGTAAACCTATGCCAGAAGAATACTTGATCGAGAATGTTGATTGGGTTGCTAAAGGCTGTGATAACCTGATCCAGCACATCAGAAATGTCAAAAAAGCCGGTATTCCTCCGGTTGTTTGCATCAATGCATTCTACACTGACACTGATGCCGAGATCGCAAAGGTGCGCGAGTTATGTGAAGCAGAAGGTGCGCGAGTTGCTCTTTCCCGCCATTGGGAAAAAGGTGGCGATGGTGCTATTGAATTTGCTCAAGCAGTTGTGGCTGCATGTGAAGAAAAAAACAAATTCGAGTTTTTATATGAACTTGATATGCCTATCAAACAGAAAATTGAGCTTATTGCTCGAGAGATTTATGGAGCAGACGATGTTGAATATTCCAATGAAGCCAACGCTACTATCGATAAACTCCAAGCCGATCCTAAGCTTTCCAAACTGGGCATTTGCATGCTTAAAACGCACCTGTCTCTTTCCGATAATCCCGCACTGAAGGGTGTGCCTACGGGGTGGAACCTAAAAATTCGTGAAATCCTCACCTATAGCGGAGCTGGTTTCATCGTTCCTGTTGCAGGAAGCATTAATCTAATGCCGGGCACCGGTTCTAACCCAGCATTTAAACGAATTGATGTTGATGTCAAAAGCGGTAAGGTCGAAGGTGTATTCTAATCGATAGCGTTGCAAAGTTTAACGTCTCAAAAATGATTAAGATATTCGTATATATCTTTCCAGTATTTTAAATATCTGGGGTCTTCAGGATCTCATTTTCTGGTCGTCACTATTCCCTATTCATCATTTTGCAACGCTACCTTTTCCTTATGGCTCTAGCGAAATTACAAATTCCAAAAGGTAGATCACCTCTCCCACCTCATTTATCTTCCTTCTTGACGTCACGGTTTCTTAGAAATATACTTTTGAGCATATGTTCATAAGTGTAGCAAATGTAAAAAATGAGACCTAGAAAAAAACGCCTTATTAGGTCTAATCCTTCGGCGCGCTTTTACAAGCCGCGAGGAATCCCAATGCGCGATATGGACATCGTGACACTAAAAGACGAAGAATGGGAAGCAATAAATCTGGCTGATTATAGAGATCTCAATCACGAAGAAGCTGCCGAATTAATGGGAATATCCAGACCAACTTTTTCACGACTTATATCAAGTGCGCGCAAAGCTGTAGCAAGTGCTTTGGTTGAAGGCACAGCATTGAAAATAGGTGGTGGAGATTTTCAAATGGTTTTAAAAGATGAGACAAAGGATCAAAACAACAACTCAAAGGGAACTCAAATGAAAATAGCATTCAGTACAACTGGCGACAATTTATCTGCTTCCGTAGAACAAAAATTTGGCCGCTCACCTAAATTTCTTGTTCTCGATACAGAAAATGATGATTTTGAAATTATTGACAATACTAGCCACGATGCTTCTGGAGGAGCTGGTGTTAAGGCAGCGGAAATTGTTGCTAAAGCTAGCGTCAAAATAGTTATTACAGGAGATTGCGGCCCCAAAGCTCTTAATGCATTAAAGCAAGCTGATGTGAGCGTATATTCGATAAAGAATGCGAGTATAAAAGACGCCTTGGATTTGTATCGTGCCGGTAAATTACCCGAGATAAAGTAAAATGAAGATTGCAATAGCATCAGGAAAAGGTGGAACCGGTAAAACAACTGTTGCCGTAAATCTTGCGCTTGCCGCTGGAGATAACGTACAGCTTCTTGATTGTGATGTTGAAGAACCTAACGTTCATCTTTTTATAAAAGGTACGGAAAAACGAGAGCGAACTGTTTCAATTCTTCTTCCAGAGATAATTGAATCTCGTTGCACGGCTGAAGAAGATTGTGATTTATGCTCTCAGTTTTGCGAATTTGGGGCCATAGCCTGTCTTGGCAAATTTCCGAGCATATTGCCGGATATGTGTCATGGCTGTGGAGGGTGTAAACGTGCCTGTCCAAAAAAAGCCATTCGTGAAATTTCTCACCCAATAGGCACCGTGACAACCTCCCGGTATAAGAACATCTCTCTTACCCAAGGGAAAATGGACATAGGAATGTCTTTGGCCGGTATTATTATCGATGGCGTGAAGGAAGAGATAAAGCGAGACACATTGGCGATTTTGGATTCCCCGCCTGGAACCGCGTGTCCGGCAGTTGCCGCGCTTAAAGAGAGTGATTTTGCAGTTTTGGTGACTGAGCCAACGCCCTTTGGCTTGAATGACCTAAAGCTTGCTGTAGACATGACGCGCGCGTTAGGCGTGAGTTTTGGCGTCGTGATAAACCGCGCAGAACCTGCGTATGATTGCATTAATAAATACTGCGCGGCAGAAGAAATACAGATTCTCGCAGAAATTCCTGATGATAGGAAAATAGCAGAAAATTATGCCATAGGCGTGCCGATAATTGAGGCATTACCTGATTACAAAGAGTTGTTCGAAGCCTTGCTTGCTCGGATTAAGGAGGCTGCCGCATGAAAGAAATCGTAGTTATCAGCGGCAAAGGTGGAACAGGTAAAACCAGTGTTTTAGCTAGTTTCGCAGTGCTTGCCAAGAATCCGGTACTTGCAGATTGTGATGTGGACGCCGCAGATCTTCATCTTGTTCTTAAGCCAGATATCATCGAAAGGCATGATTTTATAAGCGGTCATGAAGCTGTCGTCTTGCAAGACATATGTAATTCTTGCGGCGCTTGTCTTAATCTATGCCGTTTTGATGCTATAAAGGAATTACCACAGCCCTCCGGCGAAAGCCTATTTGAGATAGACCCGCACTCATGTGAAGGCTGTGGCGTTTGCTACGCTTTTTGCCCACTAAAAGCTATTGGTTTTCCAGATCGTAATTGTGGCGAATGGATGATCTCTGACACGAGAGCTGGGCCAATGGTTCACGCGAAGTTAGGAATAGCAGCAGAGAACTCGGGTAAGCTGGTTTCTACCGTGAGGGAGGAAGCCCGCAGATTGGCAGAAGAAAAAAACCATAATCTGATATTGGTTGATGGCCCTCCGGGAACGGGATGTCCTGTCATAGCCTCAATCACTGGTGCGTCTATGGTTTTGGTTGTTACTGAACCCACGTTGTCCGGTGAACATGACTTAGAAAGAATACTAGAACTTGCGAAGCATTTTCGTATTCCGGCTTGCGTTTGTGTAAACAAATGGGACATCAGTCCAGACATGACAAAACGAATAGAAAAACTTACCCTTTCGATGGGGGCAAGTGTTTTAGGCCGCATACGCTATGACAAAGGTGTTACCAAAGCGCAAGTTGAAGCTCTTGCTGTTGTCGAAACTGATGCTCCTTGTGCGCAAGATATAAAGAAAATTTGGGAAACTTTACAATTACAACAGACCAATACAGGAGAATGAAAATGAAAATAGCTATTCCATTGGAAGAAGAAAAAATGTGCTCCCACTTCGGACATTGCCAAAATTTTGCAATTATTGAAACCGATGATAAAGGCGATATTGCCGCTAGAAATGATTTTCCTTCCCCGCCACATGAACCGGGCATGCTGCCTAAATGGTTAATAGAACAAGAAGTCA
>Ga0209692_10005182_pt1 | contig 11347 bp, 11 predicted proteins | sample tdDd472_FD_187129 | JGI IMG/M metagenome (GOLD analysis project Ga0209692, IMG submission 187129) | Marine sediment microbial communities from the Atlantic coast under amendment with organic carbon and nitrate - tdDd47.2 (SPAdes)... | ecosystem: Environmental > Aquatic > Marine > Coastal >...
GGATTCTCATGAGACTTACGTAAGATCTTACTCTTATCTTCTTGATAAATGGCACGTTGTCGCTTTTTCAACACTTCTACATCGCCGTGGTGATATGGCTGACCACCACCACCAATACATCCACCTGGGCAAGCCATGATTTCAATAGCATGGAATTCAGACTTTCCGGCTTTAATATCTTCAAGAAGTTTACGTGCATTACCTAAACCGTGCGCAATACCAATATTGATTGGCAATCCATCAAAATCAATAGTTGCAGAACGAATTCCTTCAAAGCCACGTAACTCTTCAAAATCTACTTTTTCAAGTTCTTTTTTTGTATGTACTTCGTAAGCTGTACGAACTGCAGCTTCAATTACACCACCAGTTGTACCAAAGATAACTGCCGCCCCTGTTGATTCTCCCATTGGATTATCAAAATCTTCGTCTTCTAATGCTTCAAAATTAAGATTAGCATTACGAATCATTTGTGCCAATTCACGCGTGGAGATAGATAAATTTACATCTGGATCGCCATCTACTTTAAACTCATCACGCGAACATTCGTATTTCTTAGCCAAACAAGGCATCACAGAAACTACTACTACATCTTCACGTTTTTTCTCCAACTGGTCGGCAAAATAAGTTTTGGCAATTGCACCAAACATTTGCTGAGGCGACTTAGCTGTAGATGGAATATCAATCATATCCGGGAACTGATGTTCAAAGAAATTAACCCATCCCGGACAACAAGAAGTCAAAATTGGTAGTTTCACATCTTTATCACCTGCCAAATGTTTTCCTAAACGGCCTAACAACTCAGTACCTTCTTCCATTATAGTAAGGTCGGCAGCAAAATCAGTATCAAACACATGATCAAAACCAAGCTTACGTAAAGCCGATACCATTTTACCGGTTACCAATGATCCTGCTTCCATACCAAACTCTTCTCCTAACGCTGCACGTACAGCAGGAGCCGTATTTACAATAACAGTTTTAGTTGGATCAACAATAGCATCCATTACCTTACCTGAACTATCACGTTCTGTTAAAGCACCAGTAGGACAAACAGCTACACACTGACCACAAAAAGTACAAGTTGAATGGTCTAAGTCCATTTCAAAAGCAGGAGCAACTACCGATTCGAATCCACGATTTATAGCAGAAAGAACACCTACTGTTTGTACGTCGTTACAAGCAGTTTCGCATCGACGACACATGATACATTTCTCCATCTCACGGATGATAGCTGGAGACTCATCACTTTTGTATTTATTCTTTTCTCCTTGGTACTTAATTTCGCGAATACCTAAGTTTTGAGCTAATGACTGTAATTCACAATCACCAGACTTAGCACAAACCAAACACTCAAATGGGTGATCCGAAAGAATCAATTCCATTACTGTACGACGAGCATTTACAACACGCACCGAGTGCGTATTGATATTCATACCTTCGTTACATTCTGTTTTACATGCAGGAGCCAAATTGCGGCGTCCTTCAACCTCAACAACACAAACCCGACATCCGCCTGGTTTATTTTCGAAGCTCATATCATCCAGCTTCATATAACATAGTGTTGGAATATCCACCCCTATGTTTTTAGCAGCTTCTAAGATGGTAGTGCCTTTCTCGACCACTACCTTTTTATTATCTATGGTTAATTGAACGATTTCCATTCTTTTATCATTTACTGTTCAAAACTAATTTGGTCAATTACTTAATATCAATTGCTCCAAACTTACACTTCTCGTAACACGCACCACACTTAATACAAGTCTCCTGACCAATTACGTGAGCAACTTTTTTGTCTCCAGTAATGGCATCAACAGGACAAACACGAGAACAAAGTGTACAACCAATACATTTTTCAGCATCAATAATATACTTCATTAAAGCTTTACACTGACCTGCAGGACACTTATCATCATTGACGTGTGCCTGATATTCATCCCAAAAGTTCTCCATTGTTGAAAGAACTGGATTTGGCGATGTTTGGCCTAAACCACAAAGCGAAGTGTCCTTTATAACATTACTTAAATTGCGTAAATGAGATAAATCTTCAATGGTTCCTTTTCCTTCTGTTATTTTATCAAGCATTTCGTACAAACGCTTGTTACCAATACGACAAGGCGCACATTTACCACATGATTCTTCAACAGTAAAATCTAAATAAAACTTGGCCATAGAGACCATGCAATCATCCTCATCCATTACAATCATACCACCTGAACCCATCATTGAGCCACAAGCTAAAAGACTATCGTAATCAATAGGAATATCAAGGTGTTTCTCAGTTAAACAGCCACCAGAAGGGCCACCAGTTTGAACAGATTTAAATTTCTTACCATCTTTAATACCACCTCCAATATCGAAAATTACTTCACGAAGTGTGGTACCCATCGGCACTTCAATTAAACCTACATTATTTACTTTACCAGCTAAAGCAAATACCTTAGTTCCTTTACTTTTCTCAGTTCCAATGCTACTAAACCACTTTGCTCCTTCTAAAAGGATAACTGGGATATTAGCATAGGTCTCAACATTATTTACGTTGGTTGGTTTGCCTTTGTAACCACTTTCCGATGGGAATGGAGGCTTCACGGTTGGCTCTCCACGCAAACCTTCCATAGAGTGTATCAATGACGTTTCTTCACCACATACAAAAGCGCCAGCTCCATAACGTAACTCCACATCAAAACTAAAACCCGTTCCAAAAATATCATTACCTAACAAACCATACTCACGAGCCTGATTTATTGCAATTTTCAAACGAGAAATAGCTAATGGATATTCAGCTCTAATATAAATAAGACCATGATTAGCTCCTGTGCAATATGCGTTAATAGCCATTGCTTCAAGCACCGAATGCGGATCTCCTTCAAGGATTGAGCGATCCATAAATGCACCTGGGTCACCTTCATCAGCATTACATACTACATATTTCTCTTCATCTTTAACCTTACGCGTGATATCCCACTTCAACCCAGTTGGAAAACCACCACCCCCACGTCCACGAAGACCTGAGTCGATAATCTCTTTAATAGCCCCTTCCGGAGTCATTTCAGTTAAAGCCTTACCTAAAGCAGCATATCCATCACGAGCAATGTATTCATCAATATTTTCAGGATCAATAAATCCACAATTACGCAGTGCAATACGGATCTGCTTTTTATAAAAGCCCATATCTTTTGATTCTGACACGCGCTCTTGTGTTTCAGGATCGGTATATAGCAAACGTTCTACTTTACGTCCTTTTACAAGGTGCTCGGCAACAATTTCGCCTGCATCCTCAGGAGTTACCTGTACATAGAAAGTATTGTCAGGTACCATTTTCACAACAGGTCCTTTTTCACAAAAACCGAAACATCCGGTTCTTACAACCTGCACATCATTCTCCAGACTGTTCTCTTCGATAACTTTGCCTAGATTCTGTACAATTTCCTCACTTTGTGATGCACGGCAACCAGTTCCGGCACAAACAAGGATATGATTTTTATATTTAGCCATAGCGCAAAAAACTATTCGTTTTTATTCTCATTTACTGTTTCGTAATTCACTGGGATGATTCCATCCACCAACTCTCCTCTGATAATGTATTTTTCAATAATCTCTTCGGCTTTCTTATTGTCCACATGTCCGAAAACCACCGGATTATTATTAGGAAGAGTAACTTCGATTGTAGGTTCTGCATAGCAGTACCCCATACATCCAGTTTGAGTAACTATAGCATCTATAGCCTGACGATCCATTTCTTCTATCATATGGTTCATCACTTCTTTTGCTCCTGAGGCAATCCCACAGGTAGCCATCGACACTTTTACCTGAACCATTTTTTCAGGATTGTCGCTTTTCTCGCGCAAACTCACTTTTGCTTGCAGCTCATCTCGCATATTGCGAAGATCAGCTAGAGATTTAACTTTTGACATAGCGATTGGTTATTATTAATTACACATTTCTATTTAATCAAACTCAATATTTAATTCCCTAATATTCTCTTCAATCATCTCTTTTAGAAAACTTGTTACTTTAGGCATACGCACATCCACATCACCAAGAACTTCTTTTACTTCATTGGTACTTATCCCAAATTCTTCTTCTCCTTTCTTTACGACAAAAATTAGGTTTACGCCATCATTTCCAGTAATCATCATAGCTGCTGTCGAGGCAATATCTCCCATTGGTGGTCTGTCGATATGATTTATACCGAATTTAGCCGTTAAAATGGTTCCTGCTCCAACTTCTGATTCCAATTGCATTTCTCCATCGGTTAGTTCAGCATTTTGCTTTATCAGAGGAATTCCTAACCCAACTTTTCGAGTTGTTCGAGAAGTGTAAAACGGATCTACGACCTTCTCAAGTGTTTCTGAATCCATACCAGTGCCATTATCTTCAACACGAATACACAGCCAATCCTTATCAATACTTATCAATAATTTAACTGTATCTGCTTTCGCTCTAACTGAATTCTGGACAATATCCATTATATGCATTGATAAATCCTTCATCACACAACCTTTATTACCTTACGACCACTTTTATTATGAAGTGCCATTCTAAATTCCTCAAAACTGGCTTCTTCCATTTCAACAACTGAATAATGCGAACCAATATGCTGCGGATAATGCGCATCAGAAGAACGAAGAACAGTAAACTTCTCCAACTCAGGATGCAATTTAATCTGCTCTTCAATGTTTGAGTTAGCACTTATACCAATTGCATCTGGTATGATATCAAAGGGCATAAAACCTAATTGACTATATACACTAAAACTTGGTCGGAAGATATGTGCTGGAATAAAGATTCCATTCAATTCTCTTACCTTTTGCTCAACCTCATTAATCGATTGATTAATTGAACTAATGAGTAACCTTTCTTCCTGACCCAGAATCTCCTCGTTACGATCAACCCACACTTGATATCCAAATCTCTCCACATCATTGGGAATCATTGGCAGGTGATTATCCAAATAACTTTGAAAGGCCTCAAGTTTTCCAAAATTTTCAAAGAACGCTAAACAGTGAACTTCTTCTTTAGTGGTTACTTCTGCACCACTAAAGACTGTTAATCCTAATTCTTGACCGATTTTAACCACTTCAGCACATTGCCTTGTTGAATTATGATCGGTAATTCCTATAATATCTAAGTCGTTTTCTAAAGCTGTTTTGACAATATTCATTGGACTCATCTCTAAACTTCCACATGGAGATAAGACGGTATGCATGTGCAAATCAACCTTAAAAGACTTCATATCATTGTTTCAATAAAGTATAGAGTTGACCAGATACTTCAAATGCCTCCATATCTGTACTTAACAACGGTATACCCTCATCATTACTTTGACTTATCGTATTTTCATCAGCTTTAAATCCTTTTACAATAATAATGGCCGCTACCTCTTTTAATGAAGCAACTGCCATAACGTTACGATGAGTTTGCAGGGTAATCCATACCTGTCCTTCGTCAGCATTACCCATTACATCACTCAACAAATCAGATGTATATCCTCCAGTCACTTCATTGCGAAGGCCTTCCTCTCCTCCAACAACCTTTAGGTTAAGTTTTTCTATTATATCAGAAACTTTCATTTTTTGCACCTTTTTTCTTACAATCTTTATCAAGTCTATCTTTACCCCAGGTATGTTCTATTATTCGGATAGAATGCTGAGAATCAAGCTTTTTAGTTTTTTCCATCATTCGCTGCAGAAATACACAGTTAGAAAGATGAGCTTCTTTACGCACAATATCTTTTGCCAAACTCTCACAATTTGGCGCACCGCATGCTCCACAATCAATACCTGGCAAATAGCACATCATTCGACGCACGCGTTCCATTTTTTTCAAGGCAATTCCCATGTCCTCATCTAAAACCATCATTGACCGAGGCTCTATTTTGCCAACTCTTAAATTTTCCTTGATTTGTTCTTTGTGGTTGTCAGATATATTCTGCACGACTTTCCCTGATGACACAAGTCTTTCCGCTCTGGTTTTCAACCTCTCTACCGTAAGAAAACGATTTTCGGTTAACAAAACCCCTCCTGCACAACTTTGATCACAGGCCCTTAACTCAAGAAAATCAACATTAACGATTTCGTCATTTTCCACCTTCTCAAGAAAAGAAATAACATTGTGAATTTCATCAATAGCCAGACAACGACCTGCCATATGACTTGCTTCGCCTTCTGTTAGACTCCAATTAAGAGCCTTAGGCGAGAGGTAGGGCACAATCTCATTACAAACATCGGGTGATTCACCTCTGGTTTTTAGTACATGATAAACCTTGTTGTATAAAAAATCCATATTAATGACACCATCCACATGTGAGGATTCCTCTCCAACAGGATTCTTAACTGTAGCGATCTTAGATGCACAAGGCGTAACATAAAAAACCCCTATATCTGCAGCCTTATGACCTTCCTCTTGTAATAACTGACGATAATAAAGCGCTGAACTATCAATAGGTGGCTTAATTGGAATTATATTATTAACTAAACCTGGAAATCGAACTTGGATAAGGCGAACAATGGAAGGACAAAAGGCACTGATCATTGGCTTATCCCTATCTGACTTTAATTCATCAAGTATGGAGTCGTTAATGACATCAACTGTTGCTTCAGCAGGCACTACATGAGTAAAACCAAGCCCTTTAAGAACTTCAATTATCTCACACTCTTGTATTTGTTTCGAAAACTGTCCAATAAATACAGATGGTAGTATGGCTACACGAACTTTGTAGTTAAATATCTTTTCAAAATCATCCTGTTCTACATAAAAAGCATCAACAGGGCATGCTTTCATACATTCACCACAATCGACACACCAGTTCTTACGGATTGATGCAACACCATCCCTAATTCGAATTGCATCAGTAGGACAAACATTCATACAATGGGTACATCCATAGCATATATCTTCATCTACTTGTAATGCATGATAAAACTGTTGTTCGCACATAGTTTAAAGCTCTTAACTTGATAAATTGGTGATTAATTCAACCACTGTACCTACTCCTACTTTACTATTTATATCAATCGAATCAGCATTTCTTTTCATATTAGGCAATCCCATTCCAGCACCAAATCCCATCTCACGAACCATTGCTGAAGCAGTTGAATAGCCAACTTGCATCGCCAAATCAATATCTGGTATACCTGGTCCTTCATCTTCAATGCGAATATAAATGCGACTAGTATCGATATCAACAAAGACATTTCCTTTGTAGGCATGCGCCACTACATTCACTTCCCCTTCATACAAAGCTACTACAATTCGCTTTATTACCTTGGGATCAACATTTAGCTGCTTGAGTACTTTTTTCACACTACTTGCAGCATTCCCCGCTTTCGTAAAATTTCCTCCTTCAACTTCGTAGCTAAATTCCATAATTTCTTATCAATAAACAGGATTCAAACCTGCTTCATACAACAATCCAATTGTTCTAAACATTGAGTATTTGCACTCCATCAGGACCATTTGGTTATCTTTCGCAATCTCTTGCATCTCTGGAGTTATTTTCTTCCCTCTAACAAATACAACACAATCTAAATCAGCCATTTCTGCAGTTCTTACGGTTTGCATATTCGTTAGTCCAGTAATTAAAACAAGATGCTCCGATTCAAGCGTTAACACATCACTCATTAAATCACTGGCAAATCCACTAATTATTTCATTATCAATAAATTCTTCACCGCAAATGATTTGCGCTTCCAGAATTTCCGCAATCTTTTGTATTTTCATCGTTGATGCCATATAATCTAATCTTACAACTGGGTTTAGTATCAGTCAATAAAGAATTATTTCTAGAATAATGAACAAACTAATACTAATATACCGAGAAAAAAAAGGTCAGATGTTTGTTTTCAATAATACAGAACAAATCTAAATTAAAACACAACAAATCAAATGATAAGAAGAATGAAAACTATCAAATTGCAAGAGATGTTAATTGTTTAGTATCAATCTATAATAAACCTTAATCATATGATTTTCATCAGGTTTATTACATGTATTCTATATCAACATCCTTTAGGAATTTTTCTTCGAGAAGTCGAACAACCCTCTTTACTACAGTTCGCCTAATCTCCAGCTCAACAGGTAAATTAGGATCTTGATGTGCAACATTAATACGTGTACCATTAAGAACATGAATACGATCGCTCTCTAATAGCATCTTGATTATTTGATCGGCAGGACCATTGGTCAGGCGCGAATTTGAATTATACCCCTCTAGAATTCGCGCTACCTTTCCCAATGTTAATATACCTTCGGTAACTAAATTAACGCCTTCCATAAAAGAAACCGGAGGCAGCTCTGTATCTTCAGAGTCTATTCCTGCATCAAACTTTAGAGCCAACTCACGAGCTACAACCTCTGCAGTTGTACCACCAGATATTATCTTTTTACCTTTAAACTGCTTAACCTTAAGCGCAAATGAAAAATCGTTGTGCTCATCAAAAGGTGGACCGGTAGTTAAGAGCAATTTACGAGGCTCTCGATAATAAATAACGCCACATGAAGAATCATCTTTGGGTAAATCACCATCGTGCAATTGAGCCATATTAATGACTTTTTGAGCTAATTTACCAGAGGATGCATAAGGTGTATACTTCACGATTTTCTTGACATAATCACCCAATTCTTCACGTCCCCAACCAAATGGAAATGCCCTTGTGCCCATACCAGATTGCACAATACCATCTGACCAAAAAAAGATACGATCTTCTAACTGCGCCTTAAACTTACAGATTCGTAGCTTTTTCCCTTTATTTTGATCACTTTCTAAAATCAAATCTTCCCATCCTGGGTCGTACTCATCTTGAGCCCTGGTAATTAAACATAGCGGATTATCGTATTCGACAATAGTAGTCGTACCATCGTCCTCTATATCAATTATTGTAAATGTACTATAGCTCACCTTACGCACACTACACACAGGTAATGTATTCATTATTATTTCAGCAGTACGAGCTACTTCTCGATGTTCAATTGTAAAATTCATTGCCATAGATGCGGTTAATGTTGCAAGCACATTGGCCTTAACTCCACTACCCATCCCATCGGACAACACAGCAATTGTACGTCCCTCCTCTTTTATTCGACGAGAGAGAAAAACATCACCGCAAATTAATTCACCTACGTGGTTATTTTGGCGACATTCAACATCAATAAAAAAACTATTTTCCAGAACCATTTGATTCTCCTAACTGCTGAGCTTCGATTATACTATTTAGTGTCTTCTCTGTTTTTGATGCACTTTCGCCTAACAAAAAGGCTATCTGCTGTACGGTTTCAAGATTCTCTTTTATTACATGCTGGGCACGCTTTATAACCTCTTCTTTTCGTACCTCTGGTGTTATTAAGTCGCGAATAATCCCACCAACAATTTCATTTCGTTTAATTGTAAACACCGAAACATTAAAAATTGACTCACCATATTCCACATCTCTATCAAGCACATCCTGACCTGATTGCAATACAGTTGAAAATACTTTATGAAAATCAACCAAACTCTTGAGCTCAGCACCTTTTAATCCCGGTATCACATCAGCTATTTCAGTCGCATCATCTCCAAGCATCTGCACAAAACGTTCATTGGCCTCAATCACTTTTAAATCATGATTTACAATAACGACTCCCGCACGCAATTTATTAAGCATTGCAGTAGTTGTTTCTGCAGCCTCACGAGCTAAGCCTTCTTCTCTCCTTGCCTTTTCCTCACTTTCAACCAAGGCCTCTTGCGATTTTTTATATTTTTCGTTTGAAGCATTTACTTTGTTAACGTACGTTCGTAATGTTTTTATCGAATAGGTATAACACTGCTGATAATCTGTTAATCCTTGTAAATGAGCCACTGCAAACTCTCTACAAGTAGGATAACCACAGGCTCCACATCCCAGTTGGTCTTCACTTTTTGACTTACCCATATCGGCCAATACAACATCTACATCTTCCTTTGTTGGCAGAGGAAGTCTCACATCTTTAATTTTAAATGATCGTGATAAATCCAAAACTTTAAACTCCTCAATATCCAATCTCCATTGATACGCATCGATGGCTTTCATACGCTTATTAACATATTTAATAACCTGCGAGCGCCTAGTAAATTTACGCCCTCCTTTAGTTGCTCCTGGCCCTTGAATACAGCCTTTGCAATAAAATAAATCGAGATGCTGATGCAACTGACTCTCTGACTTAAATTCCTTAATTGATTGTAAAAAATTTGTTCGTCCTTCAGTAATTAAAATATCACCCTCAAGCAAACCTTGATTAATATCAACAGCTTGAAATAAACCATGTGAAATTGGAAACAACCCTCCTTTTCGTCCTAGAGGCGGATCAAATTCACTGAACTCAACTGTATTTTCAGTAATACTTCTCTGCTTGAATATCTTACGAAGCTCAACAAATGTCAAAACCCCATTTACTTTACCATCTGTCTTATAAAATTGTTTTACTTCATCTTTAGCAGCAGTACAAGATGTAATATAAACCACTTTTATATCATCACCGTAACGCTTACGTAAAACTTTAGTCATAGCAATGTATGGTGGAACAATTGGTGCCAAATTATCAACCAGCTCAGGTTCTTGCTTTTCAATATAACTCACCACAGGCGGACACTTTGTGGAGATAAAATACTTACCCTGAAAGTTATCAACCAAATCTTTGTATTTGTAGGCAACTAAATCAACACCAAAAGACATTTCGGTAACCAACTGAAAGCCTACCTCTCGGATCATAGCCACAAATTTCCTATAATCTGTAACATCGGTAAACTCACCAGATATTGCAGGATCACAAATAGCCGCCACCTTTTGACCCGAAGCAATTAATTCTTCAACACTCTTAATCCCATCTCTATAACTTATTGCTTCTTGTGCACACATGGTAACACATTGTCCACACCCAATACAGCGATCTGCAAGAATTTGGGCATGTTTATCAGCAATCTTAATCGCTTTAGCAGGACAAACCCTAACACAAGTATAACTAAGATTACACTTCTCTTTGCTACTTATAATTAACTGACTCATAAATTTAACTTCTCCTATTCAATTCCAAAATATCCATTCAAAATTTCATACACATTTTCAACAGACACATTAGAAAATATCTCATCATCAATTCCTAATACTGGACCTTCTTCACATTTTCCACCGCACAAATCACCATGAAAAAAGATATCAGCGCTTAGGTTATGTTCTTTTAAAAAGTCCTTCACCACAGCTAATACATCTTTATTTCCTCTTGAAAAACAAGAACTACCTAAGCAAATAACAATTTCATGTTTAGCATCCATAATTTACATAACAATAAAAGTTCTCTGCTTGTAATTTAAATAAATATTTACACTCAAAGCCGTTACCTA
>Ga0209692_10005183_pt1 | contig 11340 bp, 8 predicted proteins | sample tdDd472_FD_187129 | JGI IMG/M metagenome (GOLD analysis project Ga0209692, IMG submission 187129) | Marine sediment microbial communities from the Atlantic coast under amendment with organic carbon and nitrate - tdDd47.2 (SPAdes)... | ecosystem: Environmental > Aquatic > Marine > Coastal >...
GGCGATCACGACGTCCGCGACGACGTGGTAGCGCTCGGGCTGGTCGACGAGGCCGAACATGCGGGCCTTGAGGCCGTGGGCCGACGCCGCCTGGCGCAGCACCTCGGCGGCTTCGCCGTTGCGGCCGTAGCTGAAGACCGGCGTGAACGGGGACTTCACGACCGAGAGCTGGAACACGACGCGGTCGATGAGCGCCGGCGGCATCTCGCGGGCATCGACGAGCACGACGCGGTCGTCATCGCCGAAGCCGAACTCGGCGCGGATGGCGGTGCGATCGAGGGGGCGGTCGAAGCCTTCGGGCACCGGCGGACCGGCAGGCTGCAGCGCGACGTCCGACAGCCCGGGGCGGCGCACCGCGGCGAGGGCGTCAGCGTCGGGGGCGACGAAGGCGTCGGCGCGGGCACCGATCCACGGCTCCGGCGCGCCCTGGTCGGACAGGAGGCCGATGTGGACGGCGGGCACGCGGGTCGTGTCGCGGATGACCTCGAGGGTGCGCAGCACACCGGGATGGTCGGCAATCACGAGGTCGGGGCGACCGGTCGCGAAGGCGTCGTGGGCGTCGGCGTCCGGCTCGCCCGGGCGCGCGAAGCGCAGCAGGCGGGCGAGGCGATCGGCGCCCTGCTCGAGCAGCCCGCGGGCGGTGAGCGTCAGCGCGCCGGACACGCCGTGGACGTCGACGGTGCCGGCGCCGGCGCGGCGCAGCGCCGCCACCAGCGGCGCCTGCCAGCCCTCGTGCTCGGCCGTGCCGTCGGTCACGATCCAGACGCGGGCGCCGTCCAGGCGCGGGGTCTCTGCCGTCTCGGTCATCGCTGCATCCATCGTCGGTTCGAGGTCGCGCGCCACCCTGGCAGACGACCGTGCACCGGGCAACGGGGCGAAGACGCACCACCCATCCGTACGCGTTCTCCCTCAGGGGCGGCGCCCCGCGCCGCCCGCCGGGCGTTCGGGCGGCGCGGGGCGTTCGGGCGGCGCGCGCCGCCCTGCCCCGCGCCGCCCGTGGCGATGGGCGCGGGACGTAGGCGCAAAAACCTCGAACGCCCCGCAGCGGATGCTGCGGGGCGCCGAGAGGGGAGGACCGGATTCGAACCGGCGAATGGAGGCTTTGCAGGCCTCTGCCTTACCACTTGGCCACCTCCCCAAGGGACTGCGGATGCTAGGCGGACGATGCTGCGGCGTCAACTGGTTTTGAAGCCTCGCAGCGACCCCGAACACACATGCGCAGATGCGCTGCATTCACAGCACCTTGCAATCCACCTCGCGAGACCGGTTCAGGTCAGTGCGTGGCGAAATACCCGCGCTGCCACAGGCTCGCGAAGTCCATCGAGAGCGCGACCGACGCGTGGATCGCGACGCCGAGCCAGACGGATCGCGCCTTGAGCGACAGGGACCCGAGGGCCACGCCGGCGATGACCGCGCCGATCGTCTCGGGCATCGGCTTGCCGAAGTGGATCATGCAGTACGGCACCATCATCGCGAACACGGCGCCGTAGCCCAGCCGCTGCCGGGTGCCGTGCACCATGAACCCGCGAAAAAAGAACTCCAGCGCGAAGAACTGGCTGAAGTACAGCGCCTCCCACGTCCACAGGTTCGGCCACAGCGGCTCGCCGTCCGCGATCGGATAGAACGGGTACGTGTGCTGAAAGTGCGGATCCTTCGACACGAGCAGGATCAGCGGCGCCACGACCGAGAACATCGCGACGTAGATCCACGCGTCCTTCAGCGCGCCGCGTGCCCCGAGCCCCATCGAGCCGAACGAGTCGCGCAGCACGATCAGCGTCACCGCCGCCGGCAGGATGAAATAGACGGTGAAGCAGGCGCTGGCCCAGTACGTGAGGCGCCGGATCTCCAGGTTCTCGTTGATGCTGCCCCGCGGGATGTCCGCCGCGCCGGCGCACACCTCGGCGAACCCGGTCGGGCTCAGCCATGCGTCCACACTGCACGCGAGGTCGCCGAGCCCGAGGGCGTCGATGAGCCCCACGAGCTCGGTGTAGCGGTTCGACATGCCGACGTATTCGAGCAGGGCCAGCGACACCATCACCGTGCCGAGCACGACGCTGGTGCGCAGCTCGAGGCGATCCCTTGCAGCCGCTGTCGCCGCCGGCACGAGCACCCCGAGCGCCACCGCCGCGACCGCGACGATCGCGTGGTACTCGACGCTGATGTCGACGAACGCCGCGGTCGCGCCGAGGACGGCCACGCCGAGCCAGATCGTGCCGGCGCGCAGGGCAAGCCAGCCGAGCGCCACACCGGACACCCAGGCCGCCAGCGTCGTCGTCAGATCAGTGCCGTAGAACCACATCGCCCATGGGATCGCGCCGACGAGGGCGGCGTGGATGCCGAACGTACGGCGCCCGCCCATCACCATCAGCCCGCGAAAGACCACCTCGCTGCTGGCGATGATCACCAGCCCCGCGACGACGGTCGCCGGCTGGGCGACCTGCATCGCCGCGACGCGATCGCCGAACGCCATCGGCACGGTGGCGACGCCCCCCGCGAGGTGCAGCGCGCCGACGGGCACGAGCACTGCGGCGACGAGGGCGGCGATCGTGCGCACCGGCGCCGCGGCCAGACCGAACCGGGCCATACGCATCCGTACGGCGGGGCCGGCGAGCAGCAACGTGCCGCCGAATCCGACGATCGCCCACGCCGCCGCCCAGACCGTGAGGCGAACGATCGGCGCGCCGTCCCACGGCTCGAACGCCTTGATCGCGAGGTCGCCGTTGGCCACGAGGAAGCACTGCCGCGGCACGCCGACGACGCTCATCGCGGCCTCGAGCGAACACGCCGCCCGGTGCAGCCCGAGCGTGTCGAGCGTCTGCCAGACCGCCTCGATGCGCCGCGGGCTGGCGATGTAGTCCATCAGGGTCAGCGCGAGCGCAGCGACGACGTACGCCGCGTACATCCCGCTGTCCGGCGGCGGCGCGTCCCCGCCGTTCGCCTCGGCGTCGACCCGTCGCCGGGGCTCGCCGAAGATCCGCTCGACGAGAAACCACGCGCCTCGCACCGGGGCCCAGAGCGCGGCCGGCACGCTCTTCGGCGCCGGCGGTGCCGGCCGATACGGCCCGGGTGCGTCGGGCGAACGCTCCACCGATTCGCCATCCGCCGTCGAACCGGTCGCCTCGGCTGCGGCCGTCGCAACGCCCGTGTCGTGGCCCGAGGGGTCCGCTTCGACCGGGGTCGACGCGGGCCGCGCGGGGGTGGGGACTTCGGGGTTCACGTCGGACACGAGGGTCCCGGCGGTCTCGGGGGGTTGAACGTCGGCCGGCGCTCTGCCTGGATGACGCAGGCGGGCACGATAGTCCCGCCCCGTCGTCGGCTGCAACCGCGACCGCCCTGCCCGCCCCGGAATCCGGATGCCCCGCCTCGCGACCGACTGCGCCGCGCCGCCACGCCGCCTCGGCGTACCCGCCCGCGCCCTGCGCGCGGCCGGTTTGAGCGCCGCCGTGGCGTGCCTCTGCGCGCTCGCAACGCCGGTCGACGCCCAGCCCATCGGGATCCACGCCTCGCCCGGGCCGTGCGACGGCGCGGCGGACTTCACCCTGCCGCGGTCCGGTGACGGCGACGGCGCCAGCACGACACCGATCCAGATTCTCGACCACGACGACGCCGTGCTCGCCTGCGTCGACGCCGGCGCCAACGACGGCTGGCGGTCGACCCGCCTCGAGGTCGGCGACGAGAGCGACTGGCTCGAGCTGGTGGTGAACGACGCCGACCGCGCCCTCTATCGGTACCTCGATGGCCGCGTGGTCGAGGTGTGGTCCAGTGCCGCGCCCGACGACGGCGAAGCCCACACCGACGTCGCCCACATCGACCTCGACGGCGACGGACGCCGCGAGCTGGTGCGGCATCGTGTCGACCCGATCGCGCCGCCGTGCGGACGCGACGACCTGTTCATCGAACCCGCCGTGTTCGACCCCACGACCGGCGACTTTCGCGACGCCGTCGTGCTGCCGCCGGCGGCGAATGCCCCCGCCGTCGACGTGCGCCCCGACGGCCCCGCAGACCGCTACGCCGACGACGCCCGCGTGTCGGCGGTCTCGGCGAGCGCGCGCGTCGGCGGCTGGCCGTCTCGCGATCGCGGCGTGTTCGAGCTCGGCGACGACGACCCGACCACCGCGTGGCTCGAGGGCCGACCGGGCACCGGGGTCGGCGCGTGGGTGCGCATCGACGGCGAGGCCGGCGTGCCGCTCGCAGGCGTCGTGGTCGACAACGGCGACGGCGGCGAGATCGCCGGGCCGACGCGCTGGCTCGTGGTGTTCGACGACGGCCGCGTGCATCGCGCCACGACGCCGGCGCTCGGGCGGTTCGCCCTGCGCTTCGACCCGCCGGTCGCGTCGAGCTGCGTCGCCCTCGTCGCCGCCGGGCTCGTCGACGGCGCCACGACCTTCGCCGTGGGCGGCGTGTCGCCGCGCACGGCCCTCGACGCCCTCGCCCCCGACGCCGCCATCGCCGCCATCGCCGAGGTCGCAGCGACCCGACTGGGCGACGTCCGACGGGGCCCCACGCTCGCGCTGCTGGCCCGCGTCGCCGCCGACGCACCCGACGCCGCCCTCACCGCCGTCGACGACGCAGAGGGCGACCTGCAACGCGCGCTCGTCGACGCCCTCGCGGACGTCGACGCCACGCGCCCCGGGCTCGCCGAACGGGTCGCGACCGCCGGCATCGACGACGACGCAGCACGTGCGTGGCTCGCGCGCGTGTCGGCCGACGACCCCGTCGTGCGCGCCGCCCTGCTCGCCCGCATCGCCCCCGGCGACCCCCTCGCCCTCGACGCCGCCACGGCCCTCGGCACACCCACCACGGACGACGAGACCATCGCCCTGCTCGACGCCTGGGCCGCCGCGCCCGACGCCGAGGTCGAAGCCCGCCTCGAGGCGCTCGGCGCCCCGAACCCCCTCTTTCTCGCCCCGGTTCTGCGGCGCTGCAACGAGGGATCCGCAAGCGTACGCATCCGTATGGAGCGCCTCGCCCTTCGCCTCTCGCACGCGCCCCCGGCGTACCTCGACGCCCCGGTGGCAGACATCCTGCGCGCAAACCTCGCCCACGACGACGGCACCGTCGCCCGCCTCGCCATCGCCCTCGCCGGTCGACTGCGCGTCGGACAGCTGGCGGACGACCTCGCCGCGATCGTGGCCGATGACCCCGCGGACGAGCTGCGCCTCGAGGCCGCCGCCGCGCTCGCCGTGATCGACGCCGACGCCGCCGTGCTCGACACCCTGCTCGACGACGCGTCGCCCACGCTGCGGCTCGGCGCGCTGAAGCGGCTCGACGTCGTGTGGCCCGCCGACCGTGTCGCCGCCCGCCTGCACGACGAGACCTGGCCCGACGTGCGCGCCGCCCTCGCCGCCCACGCCGCGCACCACCCCGCCCTCGTCGCCGAGGCGCTGTCGATCGCGGCCTCCGATGACGAAGCGGTCGCGCTGCTCGACGCGCTCGACACGCGCCCGGCCGAGGTCGACGCCGACGCGTGGCTCGCCGCCGCAGAGCGGTTCGGCGGCAGCCCGCGGGTGCTGTGGCGCCTCGTCGACCGCGCCGACGGCTGCACGGACCCGCTGCTGCGCCCGTGGCTCGACGACTTCGCCGCGCAGGCGACGGACGACGCAGGCGCCCCGCCCGAGGTCAGCAACGACGCGCCGCCCCCGCCGACGAACGTCTACGACCGGGTGCATCGGGCCGCCGCCCGCGCGATCGCGCGGTGCGACGCCCCCTGACGCGCGTCAGCCCACGCTGCGGAGCGCGTCCGTGGCGGCGCGGCGCGCGTCCCGCACCACGTCGTTCAGCCCGACGCCGTGCCACGCGTTGCCCGTGAGCACGATGCCCGGCGCGTACCGGCCCAGCAGCGCCTCGACCCGGGCGACCCGCGCCTCGTGCCCCACGGTGTACTGGGGGATGGCCCGCGGCCAGCGCACGTGCCGCACGAGCACCGGATCCGCCTCGATGCCCATCGCCCGGCCGAGGTCCGCGCGCACGCGGCGCTCGGCTTCCGCGTCGTCGAGGGTGACGAACTCGGGGTCGCGGGTGCCGCCGGCCATGACGCGAAAGAGCACGTGGCCCGACGGCGCCTGCTCGGGGAAGAAGCACGACGTGTACAGGCACCCGAGGATCGAGATGTCCTGCCCGGGCGGCACGAGAAAGCCGAAGCCGTCCGGCGGCGACGGCAGATCGGCGATGCGGTAGCCCATCGCCACGACCCGTACGCCAGCGTACGGGATGGACGCGATGTCGTTCTGCACCGCAGGCACCAGCGGACTCAGCAGCGGACCGGTCGCGTGCGCCGGCGTCGCGACGACGACCGCGCGGGCCCGCAGCGGCGCGAACCCGTCGCCCTGCACCAGGTACCCGTCATCGGCGCGATCGATCGACGTGACGCGGGCTCCGGTGGTCACGCACGCCCCGAGCTGCGCACCGAGCGCCTCGGTGATGCGCCCGGCCCCGGCGGCGGCGAACGAGGTCAGCCGCCCGCCCGGACCGTCGGGCCCGCCGACGTTCGCTCGCTTGCCCATCGCAGCCTGCAGCCCGCGCACGAGCATCGCGGCGACGAGCCCGCCGTGCTCGTCCTCGAGCTGCCGCATGCGGGGGAAGAGCGCCGACAGGCTGATCTGCCGCGCGTCGCCGGCGACGATGCCGGTGACCATCGGCTGCATGAACGCTTCGGCGAACCCGCGACCCAGCCGACGCTCGGCAAAGTCGAACACGGACTCGTCGCGACCCGGGTCCCGCGGGGGCGCCAGCGGCTCGGTCATCACCCGCATCTTCTCGAGCGGGTTGAGCAGCTTCGAGCCGAAGAAGAACTTCGACGGCGTCGAGGGAAGCTGATGCAACCGACCGTTTCGGTACACGAATCGCTTCTTCGCGGCGTCGGCCGCGGACCGCATCTCGTCGGCGATCCCGAGCTCGGTGGCGAGGTCCCACGAGTCGGGCACGTTCGTCAGAAACCCGTTCGGACCGCGATCGATCGTGAACCCGTCGACCTGCTCGCTCGTCGCCGTGCCGCCCACCCGGTCCCCGGCTTCGAGGACGCGGACGGATCGACCCGGGGCGTCGCGCGCGATGCGCCACGCGGTCGTGAGCCCGGCGATGCCGCCGCCGACGATGACGATATCCACGTGGTTCATCGAGAGGCGCTCCGGTCGAACGCGCGCACGCGGTCGACGACCGCCTGCACCTGACCCGGGTCGATCTCGCGCATCATGCCGTGCCCGAGGTTGAACACGTGGGCGCCGCCGAGTCCGTCGGTCAGCACCCGGTCCACCTGCTCGAGCAGCGCGTCGCGGGGCCCCAGCAGCCAGGCCGGGTCGAGGTTGCCCTGCACGACCACGCCGGGGATGCGCTCGCGCACCATCGTCAGCGGCTGCCGCCAGTCGACGCTGATCGCGTCCATCGGCATGCCGGCGATCGTGTCGAAGAGGTGCAGGCTGTTCACCGCCAGATAGATGCGCGGCACGTCGAGCGCGCCGAGCGCCTCGAACACCCGCACGTTGTAGGGGCGCGCGAACTCGGCGTACGTCGCCGGATCGTGCAGGCCCGCCCACGAGTCGAAGAGCTGGATCGCCTGCGCGCCAGCCTCGACCTGCATCGTGAGGTACCGGATCGAGACCTCGGTGAGCTTGTCGAGCAGCGCATGCGCCGCCGCCGGGTCCGACCGCAGAAAGCCGCGAAACTGCGCGTAGTCCTTCGAGCCGCTGCCCTGAATGAGATACGTCGCCAGCGTCAGCGGCGCGCCGCCGAAGCCGATGAGCGGCGTGCTCGTCTCGTTGCGGATGAGCTGGATGGCGTCCGCGACGAAGGGCGCGATCTCGTCCGTCTCGGGCACCCGCAGCGCGTCGACCTGGGCCCGCGACCGGATCGGGTCGGCGATCACCGGCCCCGGCTTGAAGTCGATGTCGACGCCCATCGGCGGCAGCGGCGTCATGATGTCCTGAAAGAGGATCGCCGCGTCGACGCCGTACCGGCGCACCGGCTGCAGCGTCACCTCACAGGCCAGCGCCGGGTCGCGGGCGAGCTCCCAGAACGAGTACGTCTCTTTGAGCTTGCGGTACTCGGGCAGGTGCCGGCCCGCCTGGCGCATGAACCATACGGGCGCGTACGGCGTGTCTTCGCCCCGGATGGCGCGCAGGTACAGAGGGGTATCGGTCATGAGGCTCCTTCGTCGTCCGCGGGCGCGGGCGAATCGGTGGCCGGGGGGGTCGCCGCGGCGCCGATGCGCCGCATGAACACGAACGCCATCTGTGGGCGTCGGACCCCGGACTCCTTGATGTAGTCGATGTGGTCGAGCTCCCAGCCGTCGTTCAGCAGGGGCTCGATCGTCTTCTGCAGCTCGTGGTCGGTGACCCGAGTGACTTCGATGACGCGAAAGTCGATCCGCGGGTCGGTCATGCGTCCCCGCGCAGCCAGCGGGCGACGTCGACCGCGAAGTACGTGAGCACACCGTCGGCGCCAGCGCGCTTGAACGCGAGCAGGCTCTCGAGCACGACCTTCTTTCGGTCCAGCCACCCGTTCTGGGCCGCCGCCTGCAGCATCGCGTACTCGCCGCTGACCTGGTAGACGAAGGTCGGGAACCCGTACTCCTGCTTCACGCGGTACACCACGTCGAGGTACGGCATCCCCGGCTTCACCATGACCATGTCGGCGCCCTCGTCGATGTCGTGGCCGACCTCCCAGAGCGACTCGTCGGTGTTCGCCGGGTCCATCTGGTACGTGCGCTTGTCACCGCCGCCCAGGTTCGCCGCCGAGCCGACTGCGTCGCGAAACGGGCCGTAGAACGACGACGCGTACTTCGCCGAGTACGCCAGGATGCGGGTGTGGATGTGGCCCTCGGCTTCGAGGGCGTCGCGGATCGCGCCGATGCGGCCGTCCATCATGTCGCTCGGGGCGACCACGTCGGCGCCGGCTTCGGCGTGGCTCAGCGCCTGCTTCACCAGGGCCTCGACGGTCGCGTCGTTCACCACGTAGCCCGTCGCGTCGACCAGACCGTCCTGGCCGTGGCTCGTGTACGGGTCGAGCGCGACGTCCGTGATGACGCCGACCTCGGGGTGGGCGGCCTTCAGCGCGCGCACCGCTCGCTGCACCAGCCCGTCCGGATCCCACGCGGACTCCGCGGTCTCGGACTTCGCCGCCGCATCCGGCACGGGGAAGAGCGCCACCGCGGGGATGCCGAGCTGCGCGGCCTCGCCGACCGCATCGACGAGCCGATCGATCGTCATGCGCTCGACGCCCGGCATCGACGGCACCGGCTGCGTCTCGTCCTCGCCCTCGATGACGAACACCGGCCAGATCAGGTCGTTGACCGAGAGTTCGTGCTCGCGCATCAGCCGGCGCGAGAACGCGTCGCGGCGCATGCGTCGGGGGCGAACGCGCATCCAGATCGGGTCGGTCATCGGTCGGGTCGGGGCAGCGGGTCAGCAGGTCGGCACGTCAGCAGATCAGCACCGTGGCGGGTCAGCGGGACGCGAGCCATCGCGCGCAGGCGGCGGCGAGCGCGGGGACGGTCGCCTCGTCGGGTTCGACTGAGACGGTGTACCCCAGGTCGCGGACGGTCGCAGCGGTGATGGGTCCGATCGCCGCGAAGGGTACGGCTGCGAGCCGCGGGCGCAACCGATCGTCGGCCACGGCGTCCAGAAACCGGGCCGTTCGCGACGACGCGACGGTCACCAGGTCGAGCCCGGCGTCGAGGGCGGCGGCGAGCGCGGCCGGGGCGGCGGAGGCCGGGTGGACCTCGTACGCGACGACCCGATGCACCGCGACGCCGGCGGCTTCGAGCCCTTCGACGAGGGTGCGGCGCCCCTTCTGCGCACGGGCGAAGAGCACCGGGCGCGTGTCGCCACGGACGGCGTCGACGACGACATCGATCATCGCGTCAGCGTCGTACCGATCCGGCGGCGCGACGACGGTGAATCCGGCGCCCCTCGCCGCCCGCGCGGTCGCCGAGCCGACGGGCACCACCCGGGGGGCATCCTCGGGGCGCACCCCGACGGCGTCGAGCGCGTCGACGCAGGCGCGCACGCCGTTCGTGCTGGTGATCGCCAGCGCGGACCACGCGTCGGGGCGGCGCAGCGCGTCGTGCATCGGCGCCGGATCCGACGCCGGGTGCACCTCGAGCACCGGCAGCTCGACCGGCTCGGCGCCCGCCGCGCGCAACGCCGCGGACAGCCGCGACGCCTGGGTGCGGCTGCGCGTGACGAGCACGCGGGGCGCGGGGTCGGTCACGCGCTCGCGGCGCCGTGCCGCTCGAGCAGGTTGCGACCGAGCGTCGCGCCGAGGGCGTCCGCCTGTTCGAACGGATCCTCGTCGTCGCGCAGGATCACCATGCGGCGCCCGTGGGTGTCGCGCCCGTCTTCGTCGAGCAGCCGCGCCTGCAGCAGCAGCCCGTCCGCGTCCCGCGTCGCGTAGGCGGCGAACGGCGTGTGGCAGTTGCCCTCGATGGCGCGCAGCGCGGCCCGCTCGGCCATGATCGCCATGCGCGTGTCGGCGTGGTCGAGCTGCTCGACGAGCGCGCGGGTCGACGGATCGTCGGCGCGGGTCTCGATCGCGAGGCAGCCCTGCCCCGGCGCCGGCAGGTAGTCCGGCGGCTCGAGCACGGTGAACCCGGGCTCGCTGATGCCGAGGCGCGCAAGGCCGGACGTCGCCAGGATGACGGCGTCGAGGGGCGCGTCGCCGGTGTGGCGCTTCGACAGCCGCGTCTCGACGTTGCCGCGGATGCCGACGATCTCGAGGTCCGGGCGCAGGCGCCGCAGCTGGGCCTGCCGGCGCAACGAGCCGGTCCCGATCCGGGCGCCCTCGGGCAGCGTCTGCAGGGTGACGCCGGCGTCCTTCGCGCACAGGGTGTCGAACGGGTTGGCCCGCTCGGGGTACGCGGTGAGCTCGAGCCCCTCGGGCTGCTCGGTCGGCATGTCCTTCAGGCTGTGCACGGCGAGGTCGATCGACCCGTCGAGCAGCGCCAGCTCGATCTCCTTCACGAAGAGCCCCTTGCCGCCGATCGCCGCGAGCGGGCGGTCGAGCACCCGGTCGCCCTTCGTCGAGATCTTCACGATCTCGATGGGGCGCCCGTCGGTGAGCGGCGCGAGGCGGTCGCGGATGTGATGGGCCTGCCAGAGCGCGAGATTGCTGGCGCGCGTGCCGATGCGAAGGGGCGTCATGAGGGGTCTCTGGCGCCGGACGGGTCGTCGCCGGCGTCGTCGGTCAGGTCGAAAAGCGCGCGGACGGCGTGCACGAGCGTGCGGGCGTCCGACGACTGCGACGACTCGCGCAGGCGAATCGTGGGTTCGTGCAGGACCTTGTTGATCAACGAGTGCGCCATGCGCGCCGCTGCGTCGATCGCCGCCGGGTCCATGTCGGGGTTCG
>Ga0209692_10005185_pt1 | contig 11336 bp, 8 predicted proteins | sample tdDd472_FD_187129 | JGI IMG/M metagenome (GOLD analysis project Ga0209692, IMG submission 187129) | Marine sediment microbial communities from the Atlantic coast under amendment with organic carbon and nitrate - tdDd47.2 (SPAdes)... | ecosystem: Environmental > Aquatic > Marine > Coastal >...
CTCCCGGCTATCTGGGGGATGCGGCGCAGGTGGCGAGGGGTTTGGCCGAGGTGGATCGCTATTCCCTGGCCGTAAAGGCGGTGCGCATCGTCTTTCCGATGACGGCGGTCCTCGTCTTGTCGGCCTGGACCCTGGGTGTTCTCAATAGCCATCGCAGGTTCTTCCTGGCCTACTTCGCGCCCGTTCTGTGGAACATCTCGATCATACTGGCCCTTTGGCTGGCGGCCTATGCGGGCTGGCAGGTGTTGGGGGGACCAGCCGAGGATGCCCTGCAGGAGACCGCCTTTCGGAGTCGGCTCCTCATCGCTGCCTGCGTTGGCGCCCTGGTCGGGGGAGTGCTCCAGTTTGCAGTGCAGCTACCGCTCGTTTTTCGACTCCTGAGAGGCTTTCGGCTCTCCGTCTCGACGCGAGTCGAAGGCGTCACCAAAGCTCTGGGAGCCTTTGGCCCCCTGGCCGCGGGCCGAGGTGCCGTGCAGTTGTCGGGGTATCTCGATCTGGTGCTGGCTTCGTTTCTGGTTCCCGGCGCGATCGCCGCTCTGGGATGGGCCCAGATGCTGTATCTGCTGCCCATTTCTCTGTTTGGTGTCTCGGTCGCAGCGGCCGAACTGCCCGAGTTGTCCCTGCGAACTGCGCCAGCGGAGCAGGCCGGCCTGAGTCGGCGGCTCGACGCCTCGATCCGGCAGATGGCCTTTCTCACCGTTCCGACGGTAGTCGGTTACTTCTTTCTGGGTTTCTACTTCGTCGGCGGGCTCTTTCGCCGAGGGAGCTTCGGCATCCAGGACAACTGGTTGGTGTATCTGGTATTGGCAGCCTACAGTCTAGGCCTGCTTGCCAGCAGCACGTCCCGGCTCCTCAACAATGTCTTCTACGCTCTTGGACAGACCAAGACGCCGGCTCGCGTGGCGGTTGAGCGGGTAGTCCTTTCGGCCCTTGTGGGCGGGGTTGCGATGGTCTGGCTCGACCGCGTGCCCGTCAGTCGAGTTGCTGGTCCTGCGGCCGGAGGGCGTGAGCTCTTCATGGGTGCGGTGGGGTTGGCCATTGGAGCTTCAGTGGGCGCCCTGTTCGAGCTGAGGAGGTTGTTGGTAGCGTTGGACCGACAGCAGTTCGGCATTCGACTACCGGTCCGGTCGGCTGTCAGGATGTTGGCAACGGCCACGGCCGCCGTCGTGCCTGTGGTCCTGATGCTGATGTTGATGAAACCGCTGCCCGTGCTGCTCAAGGCGATCTTCGCCTTGATTGTCTACGTCGGACTGTATCTTTCGACGTCTCGGCTGGCCGGCCTGCCAGAGTTGGACTTCTGGTTGGGGAGCCTGAAGAAACGGCTGCGATAGGGAAGAGCCTCGAGAAGGTCTCTCGGTACAAAGCACGGAGGGTGGAAATGAGAATAGCGATAGCTTCCGATCATGCCGGATACCGTTACAAGGAGGCGATCAAAGCCCATCTCGCGGAGCTAGGACACGAAGCGGTCGACTTCGGCACCGACTCCGAGCTGTCGGTCGACTATCCGACCTTCGTCAGGCCCGCCGCGCTCGCAGTGGCTGCTGGGGACTGTGAACGGGTGATCGTTCTCGGTGGTTCTGGGAATGGCGAAGCCATGACGGCGAACCGTGTTTCCGGAGTTCGCTGTGCGCTGTGCTGGAACGAGACATCCGCTCGCCTGGCGAGGCAGCACAATGATGCCAACGGACTGTCCCTCGGCCAGCGTCTGGTGTCGTTGGAGATGGCGATCCTGATCGTCGACGTCTGGTTGGAGACGCCTTTCGAGGCAGGGCGACACGTGCACCGAATCGAATCCATTGATGAAGTAGAGTAGAGCCTCTTTCGCGGGAGCCGCCATGGAACAATCGCTAGTCAGTGTCTTCCTGGGCCTCGGACTCAGCGCCGCCACCGGGTTCCGCGTCTTCGTGCCCTTGTTGGTGATCAACCTCGCGGCGCGAGGAGGTTTCCTCGAGCTCTCGCCCAAATTCGGCTGGATGGCCAGCAGCGAAGCGATGATCGCCTTTGGTGCGGCCACTGCCCTGGAGATCGTTGCCTACTACGTCCCCTGGTTGGACAATCTCCTGGATACCGTGGCCACCCCGGCGGCGGTCGTCGCAGGCATGGTCGCGACTGCATCGGTAGTAACGGGCATGGATCCCGTGCTACGGGTCATCCTGGCGATCATCGCGGGTGGTGGGCTGGCTGGAGCAGTACAGATGACGACCGCAAGTGGCCGGCAGATCTCCTCTGTCGCGACCGCTGGGCTCGGCAACCCGATTCTGTCGACTCTCGAGTTGGTTGGGTCGTTGGGGCTCTCCATCCTGGCCGTACTGATGCCCATCATCGCGGGTCTGCTGGTGCTGCTGACCCTCATCCTGGTGGTGCGTAGACTGCGCCGCCGGCGCGCCACCCCTTGACGAGTCGATCCGAGGAGACTGGTTTGACATCTCTGACCAAATACCTGTCCATGCAAGTCCCGCAGCGGATGGGCTTTGAGAACATCACTCGGGAAGTGGAGGAGGCCGTCCGCGAAAGTGGCGTCTCGGAGGGCCTGTGTCTGGTCAACGCCATGCACATCACGGCCAGCGTGTTCATCAACGACGACGAGCCAGGCCTGCATGAGGACTACAAGCGATGGTTGGAGGAGTTGGCGCCGTTCGACGCCAGTGCGCAGCGCTATCGGCACAATCTGACCGGTGAGGACAATGCTGATGCGCATCACAAACGGCAGGTCATGGGCCGAGAGGTGGTCGTGGCGGTGACCGATGGACATCTCGACCTGGGCCCATGGGAACAGATCTTCTACGGAGAGTTCGACGGCCGGCGGACCAAACGGGTACTGATCAAAGTGATCGGCGAGTAGAGGAGGGGGCGGGGTCCAACACCGTGTCTGAGAGCGAATCACCAGCCGGGCTTTGGCACTTGTGGGTGGACACAGGCGGTACCTTCACGGATTGCGTCGGCCGCGATCCGACGGGAGAAGTTCACCGAGCCAAGCTGCTGAGCAGCAGTTGCCTGCGTGGCATCGTGGTCAGAGTCGAGAGTCCCACACGGTTGGCTCTCGATCTCGGTTGGGATCTGACGGACGGCTTTCTGGAGGGAGCGAGGTTGCGCCTCGTTGGGACCGAGGACGAGCTTTCTACCATTACTCGCCATTCTCGATCGACTTCTGAGCTGGAGCTGGAGCACGACATCCGGGGGCTTGGCGCTGGAGCTCCGTGCGAAATCGTCATCGCCGAAGAGGCGCCTATCCTGGCCGCTCATCTGGTCACCGGGACGCCACTTGGCAGACCACTACCAGCGATGGCCATGCGCCTCGCTACGACCCGCGGCACGAATGCGTTGTTGGAGAGGCGGGGCTCTAGAACGGCCCTCTTTGTGACGCGTGGTTTTGCCGATCTGCTCGCCATCGGCAACCAGCAGCGTTCGGACCTGTTCGCGCTGGCTGTCCTCAAGCCTCGGCCCCTGTATGAGGCTGTCGTGGAGGTGGAGGAGCGCTTGGATGCCGACGGCGAGGTGGTCGTACCCCTCGACCTGGAATCGCCTCTCGAAAAAGCTCGGGAGCTGTTGGACCGGGGCGTGCGTACAGCGGCCATCGCACTGCTCCATAGCTATCGAAATCCGCTGCACGAGCTGGCGCTGGCGGAGGAGCTCCGGTCCCTGGGTTTTACCCACGTTTCCTGTTCTGCCGAGCTGGCTCCTCGGATCAAGGTCGTGCCCAGAGCGCAGACTGCGATCGTGAACGCCTATCTGGCCGAAGTGATCGAGTCGTACCTGCGTCGGGTAGAAACAGCGTTGGCCGCTGGCAGACTCCATGTGTTGACCAGCGCAGGGGGGCTGGTCCGATCCTCGGAGTTCCTGCCGAAAGACAGTTTGCTGTCCGGTCCGGCAGGCGGGGTCGTCGGCGCTGCACAGGCTGCAATCAGGTCGGGCTACCGGCGCAGCCTGGCGTTCGATATGGGGGGGACCTCGACCGATGTTTCTCGATTCGACGGAGACTATGACTATCTCTTCGAGACCCGGGTTGGAGATGCCCATCTCATGGCGCCGACGCTGGCAATCGAGACGGTGGCCGCTGGCGGGGGCTCGGTCTGCCATTTCGATGGCCATCAACTCAAGGTGGGCCCGGAGAGTGCAGGGGCATCGCCGGGCCCGGCCTGTTACGGCGCCGGCGGTCCACTGACACTGACCGATGTCAACTTGCTACTCGGACGGCTGCAGCCCTCTGCTTTCGAGATTCCTATCGATTCGGAGGCGGCGCAGCGGGCGGCCGCCCTGTTGCAACGGCAGGTGAACGAGGCCGATGATGGGTACGTCTGCGTGGAGGAGATGCTTGAAGGGCTGCTCGATATCGCCAATGAGCGAATGGCCGAGGCCGTCCGCCGTATCTCGATTCGGCGGGGCTACAGGCCCAGCGACTACGCGCTGGTGGCGTTCGGAGGCGCCGGCGGTCAGCATGCCTGTTGCCTCGCAGAGATTCTCGACGTGCCTACTGTCCTCGTACCGGCGGATGCCGGCCTGTTGAGCGCTGTCGGTCTCGGTCAGGCTCGCGTCGAGCGATTTGCCGAGCGACAGATTCTGGAGACGCTGGAAGGGTTTGGTAGCTCCCTGGATGCGCTGCTCGAGGCGCTCAGCCGCGAGGCGGTAGAGGCGGTCGCAAGCGAGGGGATCGACCGGTCGAGTGTGGAAGTCCGGCGGCGCTTGGTGTACCTGCGATTCGCCGGACAGGAATCGAGTCTCGCGGTGGAAGCGGTCCCGACCAGCGATCTGCGAGAGTCCTTTTTCCAGAGCTATGCAGATCACTATGGATACCGGCCCGATGAGCGGCCCATAGAAGTGGAGTCGGCGAGGGTAGTGGCGTCCTCGGTCGGCTCATCGATCGACTTTCTGCAGGGCCGGGGAGATACGGCAGTGTCAGTGGCCGATCCACCTGCCCGGCAGAAGGCATTCATGGAGGGTTTCTGGCACTCTGTCAGGGCCTTCAATCGCTTCGATTTGGAGCCCGACTTCGCGTTCCGCGGTCCAGCTCTGGTGTTCGAGAAACACTGTTCAACGGTGGTGAATGGGGGCTGGTCCGCGAAGGTCGATGCGTGGGGTTGCCTGGTGCTGAGCCGAGAAGGCGGCGGCAGGGATGGGAAATGAGTAAGCAAAAGGACGGATCGCGGACCGAGGCCGTCGAGCTGGAGTTGTTCGTCCACCGTTTCTCGGCGATTGCCTGGCAGATGGGCGAGGCACTTCGTCGAACCGCCTTGTCCGTGAATGTGAAAGAGCGCCTGGATTTCTCCTGCGCTCTCCTGGATCCCGATGGAGAGCTGGTAGTCAATGCGCCGCACATCCCGGTGCACCTCGGGGCTCTCGGACTTTGTGTGAGGACGGTCGAGAACGTCCTGCCCCTCGGGCCTGGAGACGTCGCGGTCACCAATCACCCCGGATTCGGCGGCTCACACCTGCCGGATGTCACGGTCATCTCCCCGGTCTTTGGTGACGCAACGGGAGGAGATCCGAAGGTAGGCCCTCTTTTGGGCTATGTCGCCAGCCGCGCCCATCACGCGGAGATCGGCGGCAGCAGACCGGGCTCGATGCCTCCCAGAGCTCGCAGCCTGGCGGAGGAGGGTGTGGTTCTCGAACCGCAGTATTTGATCCGGTCGGGGAGGCCGCTTTGGTCTGAACTGCGACAGCGACTCGGGGAAGGCGCTTTTCCCTCGCGGGCTGTGGAAGAGAACCTGGCCGACCTGGCGGCGGCGGTGGCGGCAAATCAGCGTGGCATCGTGGCGCTTCGAGGGTTGGCGCAGCAACATGGGCACACCGCCGTCCTTCATTACATGGAAAGCCTGAAGCGGCAATCGGAGGCCAGGGTTCGTGAGGCCCTGAGAAGCCTCGGAGATGGCCGGTTTGAAGCCACTGAGCTGCTCGACGATGGCTCGCCGTTGGCCGTATCCCTGAATCTGTCGGATGGGCGGGGGGTAGTGGATTTCACGGGCTCCGCGCCAGTGCATCCCGGCAATCTGAACGCCACTCCGGCGGTAGTCCGCAGCGTGGTGCTCTACGCCTTTCGCCTACTTCTCGATCGCCCTCTACCGCTCAACGAGGGTCTTCTGAAGACGGTGCGTCTGGAGATTCCTGAGGGTATTCTGAACCCGCCATTTCCACCGGACCCGAGATTGGCTCCAGCTGTCGTGGGCGGCAATGTGGAGACCAGTCAGCGTCTCGTCGATACCATGCTCAAGGCTCTCGGCCTCGTCGCTTGCAGTCAGGGAACCATGAACAATGTCCTCTTCGGCAACGAGAGCTTCGGATACTACGAGACCGTCTGCGGAGGCTGTGGCGCGGGAGCCGATTTCGATGGGGAGAGTGCCGTCCACAGTCATATGACGAATACCGCAATTACGGATCCCGAGATCCTCGAGCACCGCTATCCGGTGCGCTTGGAGAAGTTCTCCATCCGATCGGGCTCGGGCGGGTCTGGCCGTCACCGGGGAGGCGACGGTGTGGTCCGGCAGTTCCTTTTTCTTGAGCCGGTGTCGCTATCGATCCTGAGCCAGCACCGGGTAGAGGCCCCCTATGGCGTTGCGGGCGGCAGGGCGGGCTCGCTCGGTAGACAAGTCGTGACGCGGTCCGGTGGTGGAGAAGTGAAACTGCAGGGCATCGACGGCTGCGAGATCGAGCCGGGAGACCGGCTTCTGCTCGAAACCCCAGGAGGCGGAGGCTGGGGAGTGGAGGAGACCGAGGAGGCCGAATGAGGCGCCTGGCTTCCATCCTGCTGTGGTCGGTCATCGCGGCCGCCTTCATCGGTCCCGGAACGGTGACTACGGCAGCCTCCGCCGGAGCTTCGTATGGATTGGCACTGCTCTGGGCCCTGGTGTTCTCGACGGGCGCCTGCCTGGTGCTGCAGGAGGCGAGCGCCAGGCTTACCGTGGTTTCTGGACGCAATCTCGGTCAAGCGCTGCGCGAGCAGTATCAGACAGGGGCCCGCAAGGGAGCCTTGCTGCTACTGGTGCTCGGCGCGATTGTCGCGGGCTGCGCCGCTTACGAAGCCGGCAACATCCTGGGTGGCGTGTCGGGTGCGGCGATGGCCACGGGGTGGTCGGCACGTGTCTTGACGTTGCTGAGCGGGTTGATCGCCGGGGGGATGCTGTGGCGCAGCCCTCCACAGACCGTGGCGCGAGCCTTGAGTCTGGTTGTGGCGGTGATGGGCGTGGCATTCCTCTGCACGGCCATTCTTCAACGACCTCCTCTGGGGGCCTTGCTTCGCGCCAGCCTCGTGCCCTCGATGCCGCGTGGATCAGGTCTTCTGGTTCTGGGCCTGGTCGGCACCACTGTCGTGCCCTACAACATCTTTCTGGGCTCCGGGATCGCCGGTGGGCAAGAGCTCCGGGACTTGCGAATCGGTTTGGCGGTTGCCGTCGGCCTCGGGGGACTCATCTCGATGGCAGTTCTGGTAACGGGCACCGCTGTCGAGGGGGGGTTTTCATTTCTGGCACTCTCCCAAGTCCTGGCGGAGCGCTTGGGAGGTTGGGCTGCGAAGCTATTCGCGGTGGGTCTTCTTGGAGCAGGGCTGTCCTCGGCGATCACCGCACCGCTGGCGGCAGCCGTGACCGCTCGCAGCCTCCTGCAGAAGGGTCGTGACGATGAGAGGTGGAGCCCAACTTCCTGGCGCTACCGAGCGGTGTGGCTCTCTGTGCTGGCGGTGGGACTCGGATTCGGCCTCAGCGGCGTCAAGCCTGTCCCGGCCATTGTTCTGGCGCAGGCGTTGAATGGTCTCCTATTGCCCTTGGTCGCGATCTTCCTGTTCTTGGCCGTGAACGACCGGCGCCTGATGGGGGAGGCGGTGAACCGAAGCCTGGCCAATCTGGCCACTGTCGGCGTTGTCTGGGTCTCGATACTGCTCGGATTGACCGCCATTGCCAGGGCGGTTTCCAGCGCCTTGGGCCTACCGCTTCTACCCGGTTCCTGGCTTGTCGGTGCTGCGAGTGCTTCGATGTTGCTGCTGGCGGTGCCGGTCTACCGCTTCCTGCGGGCCCAAGCAGGACGTTGAGTAGCCGCGGCATGCTTCGATCAGGAAGACTGGCCCATAGGACTTGACGGGGCATAGAAGGACGCCGAAGCCTTCCAGAGAGTGGCAGGGCGGTGTCGACCATGGAGGCCAACGGAACAGTGATATTCGAAATGATGTTGAGGAAGGTGAGCCGGGCAAACCGCTGGCGTAGATCACCAGACCCGGCAGACTGGGTGTTGTCTTCCTCGGGGTGCATAGGGTCTGCTCAGGCGTCGGATACGATTGCGAAATCCAGCGAGCGGTAGACTATCTCGAGATCGAGGATAATGGGCCAAGAGGACTCGACGAATGCAAACCAGAACTCGGTACCCGATGATGCAAGCACCTCTTGCAGGACTGATGCTGACCTTGCTTCCGCTTGTGGGCTGTGCCACCAACCCGGCTACGGGTGGCCGGCAGCTGATGCTGGTCAGCGAGGCTCAAGAGTCGCAGATGGGTCTGCAGCAAGACGAGCAGATTCTGGCAAGTGGACAGGTCTACGAAGATCCTGCCCTGCAGGACTACGTCCAAGACCTGGGCTCGCAGCTGGCGGCTGAGTCCGAGCGTCCCGAGCTGCCGTGGACTTTCCGGGTCCTCGATGACGAGATCGTCAATGCCTTCGCGGCTCCGGGTGGCTATATCTACGTGACTCGCGGGATTCTGAGCCACCTCAATTCGGAAGCCGAGTTGGCCACCGTGCTGGGGCACGAGATCGGCCACGTCACCGCACGGCATTCGGCTAATCAGATCAGCAAGCAGCAGCTGATGGGAATGGGCCTGGCGGTGGGAATGATCCTGGAACCGGCTGTCGCAGCCTGGAGTGATGTGGCCCAGGCCGGCCTCGGTCTAGCAGCTTTGAAATTCTCCAGGGACGATGAGCGGCAGGCAGACAACCTCGGCCTTCGATACATGGTAGGAGCCGGATATGACCCCTACCAGGCGCCGGAAGTGTTTGACATGTTGAATCGGGTGACTCGCGCCAGTGGGGCGGGTGCGATGCCGAGTTGGGCCTCCACTCATCCGCAGCCGGAGAATCGGACGGGTCTGATTGAAGGCCGTCTGGCGGAGATCGAGCCGTTACCGCCGAACCTGACTGTCGAGCGGCGAGGATACCTCGAACGACTCGACGGGATGGTCTTCGGCCAGAATCCGCGAGAGGGCTATTTCGAAGAGGAGCTCTTCCGGCATCCCGATCTGGCTTTTCGAATTCAGTTTCCTCGGGGTTGGAAGACTCATAACGCCAAAGACCTGGTCGCCACGGTGAGCCCGAACCAGGATGCGGCCATCGTCCTGGGTCTGGCCGAGGGGGAGAACGCACTACGAGCGGCAGAGGAGTTCGCGCGGGGTGAGAGTGTTCGCGGAGAGCGCCCGAGGACGGGCCGAATCAACGGCTTGCAAGCCGCATGGACCCGATTCGAAGTTGCGACGGGCGACAATGCCGAGGATCTCGCGGGGCGTGCGCTCTTTGTGCAACATGGAGGCAAGGTCTACAGGATCGTCGGGTACACGCCACGCAGCCGCTGGAGCGGCTATACCCAGACGATCGAGGCCTCCATGCAGACCTTCGCCAGGGAAACCGATTCCCGAGTGCTGAATGTTCAGCCGGCCAGGGTCCGGCTCGTACGAGTCGAGGCGCCAACGACCCTCAGCGAGCTCTATCAGCGCAGCGGTTCGAGCCTGTCTCTCGACAAGACAGCTCTTCTCAACGATCTCCAGCCCGACTCGAGATTGTCGAAGGGAGATCTGGTAAAGGTGGTAAAGGGCGGCCCAACCACCGAATCACGCCACTGAAGCCGAGATCATTCCGTCGCGGTCTCGAGCCACCGTTCAGCGTCGATCGCCGCCTTGCACCCCGAGCCGGCAGCACTGATCGCCTGCCGGTAGATGGGGTCTGTAGCGTCTCCACAAGCAAAGACACCCTCGATATTGGTTCGAGTCGTGGGTTCCTGGGCCAGGATATAGCCGACTTCATTCCGGTCCAAAACGTCTCGAAAGAGCTCGGTGTTGGGCGTGTGTCCGATGGCGACGAAAACTCCCTCGCAAGGGTAGTCGGACTCCTCACCGGTCCTGGTGTTCTTCACTTTAACTCCGTGGACCTTGTCTTGCCGGCTGCCCAGGATCTCGACCACCTGGCTGTTCCAGAGCCAGTGGATCTTGTCGTTGGCCCGTGCTCGGTCCTGCATGATCTGTGAGGCTCGAAGCTCGTCCCGGCGATGAATGACCGTGACTTTGCTGGCGAACTTGGTGAGAAATATGGCTTCCTCCAAGGCGCTGTCACCCCCTCCCACCACGACGATTTCCTTGCCCTTGAAGAAGAACCCGTCACAGGTTGCGCAGGCAGAGACGCCATAGCCCATCAGCTCCATCTCCGATTCCAGTCCGATCTGTTTGGCGCTGGCGCCGGTAGCGATAATCAGGGCGTCGGCCAGATAGCGGTCCTCGTCCGTGCGGATCTCGAGTGGACGAGTCCGCAAGTCGACGGCGGAGACAGCCTCGAACTTGACCTGAGCGCCGAAACGCTTGGCTTGTGTTCGCATCCTGTCCATCAACTCGGGACCGAGGATCCCGTCGGGAAAGCCCGGAAAGTTCTCTACGTCTGTTGTGATGGTCAGTTGTCCGCCCGGTTGGATGCCCTCGAGGACGAGGGGTTGCAGGTTGGCTCGGGCGGCGTAGAGAGCGGCGGTCAGGCCTGCAGGCCCCGAGCCCATGACGATGACCTTGAAGTGGTTGGTGTCTGGGGTTTCAGTGGTCGACATGGTTTCCTGAGTCTCCTCCGCACTCGCTGGATGTCGAATCGACGACCGGAGACGGTCCCGGCCGGTAAAGGGACAGTCAGTATAGCAACCGTCGCGCCTTGCCGGAGAATCGGCTATGCTCTTCGCCGCAGTCGACAAGACGAGGCACCGTCGAGAGAGTCGATGAGTGTTTGACAGGTCCTGAGCTCAGAGGGGGACGAACCGATGTTAGCCAGCAAGAAGCTGCTGTCCGCAATGAACCAACAGGTTGGGAACGAGTTCGGAGCGTCGTTACAGTATGTGTCCATAGCCGCCCATTTCGACCGTGAGGCGCTGAGCGGTCTGGCCAGGTTCTTCTATCGGCAGGCCGACGAGGAGCGAGATCACGCCATGAAGTTCGCTCGCTTCGTCGTCGATGCGGATGGCTCGCTCCAGATTCCCGCCATTCCTGCACCCAAGAGCGAGTTTGCCAGCGCGGAGGAGGCAGTGAAGCTGGCCCTCGAGTGGGAAGAAGAGGTGACGCAGCAGGTCTACACCCTGGTGGACATTGCCAAGGAACAATCCAACTACATTGCCGTCCGGTTCCT
>Ga0209692_10005188_pt1 | contig 11335 bp, 7 predicted proteins | sample tdDd472_FD_187129 | JGI IMG/M metagenome (GOLD analysis project Ga0209692, IMG submission 187129) | Marine sediment microbial communities from the Atlantic coast under amendment with organic carbon and nitrate - tdDd47.2 (SPAdes)... | ecosystem: Environmental > Aquatic > Marine > Coastal >...
TTGTGGATTACGAGCCTCAGAAGCTGCAAATTTGAAGTGCAGTGGTGTCGACCTCACTGGTGATGTGATTACAATTCAAGGAGGAAAGAATGACACGGAGCGGCTTATACCACTTTCTGATTCAATGGCAAAAGCGATAAAACAATTTCACCATCGCTACCATGCCAATGCAAACAACTGTGATTATTTATTTAAGGGGAAATATCGAAACAAGTTAACTCGGCACAAGATATATAAATGGTTCCGGATATGTTTGGAAGCTGCTGGAATACGTCACTTAGGCAAAGGCAGAGGCCCGCGTCTGCATGACTTGCGACACAGTTTTTGTGTCCATTCCCTGAAAAAAATGCAGCAGCAGGGAATAGATTTGTATACATCACTGCCCATCCTATCAAGGTACGTTGGCCATTCATCAATTAAAGAAACTCAGCACTATCTGAGACTTACGGCTGAATTTTTTCCTGACATACTGGAGAAAATTAATAAGCAATCTCAAGGAATAATACCCTCAGTGGAGGTGAACAAAAATGAAACCAACTGATTTTTCCTATCATTTGACGAATTATTTGGGAAAGTATCTCCCTGGGATATTAGGTCTGAGCGTAAACACAATTTCTTCGTACAGGGATATGTTTATTTTGATGATCACCTTCTATGAAACCGTTTTAAGCATTAAGCCGGAAAAAATGATGCTTAAAGATTTTACTCAGCTTCGGGTAGAAAAATATCTCGAATGGCTTGAAAAACAGCGTGGCAATTCAACATCCACCAGGAATGTCCGGTTAGCTGCTATTCATGCCTATGCTAAATATCTTGAAAGAGTTTACCCTGACTGTATGCATGAAATGCTGAAAATACAGTCAATTCCTTTCAAGAAATGCCAGAAAAAATCTCCAGACTTTATCGGTATGAAAGCCATGACATTGCTTCTATCCTTACCTGACGTTGGCACAAAAAATGGTAGAAGGGATGCAACCCTGCTGAGCATAATGTACGATTCCGGATGTAGGGTTCAGGAATTATGTGACTTGACGGTTTCTGATATACGGCCCCAGAAACCAGCCACTGTTAAAGTCAATGGGAAAGGCAATAACACAAGAATAATCCCGGTCATGGATTCAATGGCAAAGCTGCTGAAACAATACTTGAAGGAATTTGGACTGATTGCTCCGGAAAAGAGTAAATTACCTCTGTTCTCAAACCGTAGCGGAAAAAAACTTACTCGCAAAGGCGTTACATACATACTTCAAAAATACTTTATTCAAGCTCAAAAAATAGAGCCGGGATTATTTCCTGTAAAGATATCCCCACACTGTTTGCGCCACAGCAAAAGTATGCACCTTCTTCAGTCAGGAGTTGATTTGATATATATTCGTGACTTGTTGGGTCATGTAGACATAAAAACAACGGAAATTTATGCAAGGATTGACAGTGAGATGAAGCGTAAATCTTTGGAAAAAAGCATGAACATTACTCCTGCTGATAAAGAGCCAGTCTGGCAAACTGATAAAAAACTGCTGACATGGTTAAATAGCCTTGGATGCTAAAAAATAATGGGAAGCTGATAATTGATAAAGCATTTTCAGAAGCTGTTCTATTACATCAACTTCCCATTTGGGCCGACTTCTCATTACGCCGGGCATGGGCCATACAACCAATCAAACTCACCTCTTCGGTGTCCTTGGTCAGCACATGATAAGCCGAATAACCATCACATTGCACCACGCCTGTAAAACCACACAGAAACGCTTTAGGGTGTTCACCAGCGCGAGTGGGCTGGTAGTCATACAGCACGATGGGGTGTTGTGGTGAGAAACTTCCACTCTGGTATAACCACATATACGATTTCGTGTTGCTGTCTCGACCATCCTGAACCACCCGCAAGGTGGTTTCATCAGCCTGAATAATGTTTTCCCGAATCAGGTAATGTCTTAGCCGGTCAAAATACGGTGTGAGTAAATTCGCTGATTGCAATACCCAGTTAGACAGCGTGGCACGGGGCAAGTCAATGCCCAGTCGGTTAAATATGCCTTCCTGCCGGTAAAGCGGTAAGCTATCAGCATACTTACCGATAATGGTATAAGCGAGTAAACCCGGTGTAGCAATACTTCGTGGAATCGGTTGGGCGGGTTTAGGGGCAACCGTAACACCTTGTTCACATCCCCGACAACCATACTTGACCTGAATATGCTCAATTACCTTGATCTGTGCCGGAATGACTTCTAACTGCTCAGTATGGTCTTCACCCATGACATGTAAGGCATGACCACACACGCAAACTTGCTCGGCTTCAGGGAGCTCATGGCGGATTACTTCACGGGGTAAGTCTTTGGGTAACGGTTTACGCCCCGGCTTTTTGCGGGTATACGTCAGGGTTTCAGTTTTCGTTTCTACATCGGCTGCCGCTTCCTGCTCATCGATAAGTACTTCGGCTTCATTAAACAGTTCGGTTTGGCCATCGTGTTTTTCACTGGATGCACCAAAGCGTTTGTGTTTGGCTAAACGGTATTGCTCTTCAAACCAGTCAATTTTAGCCTGAAGCTTGGCATTCTTTGCTTCCAGTTCAGTGCTGTTTTGCTGAAAAAAAGCCAACTGTTGTTGCAGCTTTTCTAAGTCATCGGTAGCTATGGAAGTCATTGAATTCATAGTGGATATTATACCACAGCTCACCACCTAAATGGCTATTTTCGTAGAAAATAGAAGCGTTAATTTCAATTGTTTTCAAGTCCAAAAACAGCGGGATGTGACTGGCTTTGCAGCAGTGACAAACCATCCAGCAACCAACTCAATTCCCGGTAGCTTAACACCATAGAGTCGGTTGATTCGGTTACCTTGGGCCATTTGAATTTACCTTTCTCCAATCGTCTATAATAAAGCCAGAAGCCATTATGCTGCCAGTGTAGAATTTTTAATTTATCCCGACCTTTATTACAAAACACAAACAGACTGCCATCAAATGGGTCATGCCCTAATTGCTCAGAAACCAGCAAACTGAGCCCATTAATCGCCTTGCGCATATCGGTATAGCCAGTGGCTAGATAGACCCGGCCTGGTGCTGCTAAGCTTATCATGTGACCTGTTTGACCAGCTTTAAGGCTTGAAGTACTTGTTGCTCATCCGCTTCGGCATAGTACTGGACTCGAAAACCACTCTGGTGTTCAATCCAAAGGGGCAGTTCCTGGCTAGTTTCTGGTTTGATCGTTATCGGTACTAATTGATTACCGGTAGGCTTTGACCGCTTATCAGGCTTCATATAGCCCAACTTACGTTTATAATAAATAAATTGGTGTGTCGCTATCCTATGACGTTGACAATAACTCGCCTGGGTTTCGCCACTGGACTGCCAGTTTTGGATATGCTTCAGCATTTCTGCATCACGCGCATGGGGGATCATTATCTACTCCTGATTGCTTGTCGAAGTGGACAGTATGATCAATTACAGCGGATTTTTAAACGTGTGATTGGTTTGACGGTTACGATATCCACAATTATTGTCTCCTGGGAAGACTAAAATATAAAAGTGATCTAACTATTGAATCACTTTTATATCATGCTCGGAAAATCGAAGCAATAAGATTTGCTCGTAAAATCAGAGCATGAAGAAAACAATACATAGTGAACATGCCAAGATAATTGCCGATCATCTTGTTAGCATCAGAAAAAAGACTGGTATGACTCAACGTGAGCTTGCAAAAAAACTAAAACGTGAGCATTCCTTTGTTGCTCATTATGAGCTTGGAGAAAGACGAATTGATCTCGCTGAATTTTATTGGCTCTGTCTTGCCTGTGAAGTCTCACCACATATAGAGGCATCTGAATTAATGAAAAAATTTGCTCAATTGGAGTAATTTCAAATGCACAAAAATACTCAACAACATGAACAGAGAATATTTAAATTACCAAACACCCTATGAGGTGTTCAGAAAGTTTAGCTCGGCACGATGAAACATTGGTTAGGCATATTTATTATTTAAAGTTAAGTTATCGGATTGGGTGTCTGGGTACTTTTTTACTTTCTAGTAATTTTTTTCCAAAATCTTTTGTTGAACATGAATCAAGCCAAAGACATACATGTACAGCTAAAATTAGGAAAGTTTTATCTGTGATGTCTGGATTATCAGCGAGAACTTTTTCGATTAAATTATAGATTTGATATTCAGATTTTTTATTTGGATTTATCGCAATAAAAGCTTCACGTCCTATAGGATTTTCTATTTTATCTGATAGATAAGGATAGTAATTATGATCAATTTTTCTGGAGAATTTTATTTCTCCAAAATCCAACATCTTTTTCAGTAAAGATATCTTATGTTGACATTTTTGAATCACGTCAGCAGCTTGATTTTGTGTACTTTTTTCAAGAAACTCTATAAGTTCCCAAATAGATAACAAAGAGATACCGTGTCTTTTAGCAAGTTTCAAAGCACCTTCCGAAACCTTTCCAAGATGAACAACCATAAAATTTGAATAGTGGGAGCCCGATTTCAAAAAAACTAGTTTAACAATAGTATCTCTATCTATCGGTTTTTGCCAAAATTTACACTCGACAACAAACTCACATTCACTGAATAAAATAGATTCATTCTTTTTTCTGACTATTAAGTCACATTCAAAGTCTAAGTTACTTGCAGCTATTTTTTTGCTCCGTTTTATGTCAAAGCCAGATAAGTCGAACAACTCTGCCACAATTTTCTCAAATGCAATACCTTTAATATTTAATTTAGATATCTGACTCAAGCGTTCGTGAATTCCATCCAACCATTTATGAACGACATTATATTGTTGTAGAGATTGAAAAATTTTTTCTGCTGTTTTCTCCCAAGTTTCCCAAGCACCAGCTGGAATCTCCTCTTTATAGTCAAATTTTCCTTTTAATAACCCACTATAAATGTTTAAAGCAGAATATATATCTCCTTCTAAAACCCTTAGATCAGCTTCAGAAAGCTTTCGTCTTAACTCTATCCTACTGCTTGCATCTATCCAAGAGTCATTCGTCATTTCTAAAAGGCTCCGACAAAGCTCGGTGGAACTAAACGAAAAAGCTAAGTCAAATATTTCTAATACATTTAATTGAGCATAAACTTTTAACTTTAAGTTGTTACTTTCTAATGAAGCACTTAGACCCGTTTTCAAACAAATTATGGCATTATTTTTTTTATAATTTACGGGAGATTCATCAAAAATTTGATAAAGGGCCTCACTGCGAGCAGCCCAATAGCAACCATAAACAATAGCTCGGTAGTTATTTGTTAACAGACCAAAATAAACTCCAAGTTTAAAATATTTCCTTTCCCCTTGTATTTCGACAGGTGATTTCGTGTAATTCTTGCCCAGTAATACCAAAGCATCAGCAAGCAAGTAAAATGCACCTTGTTTGATTAACTTCTTTTTAGTTTTAAACAATAATTCATTTGATTTTCTTTCAAAAAGCTCACCTTCAACCCTATCAAATAATTCCCACCCTATTAGATGACTGACACTTTCTTGGTTATTTTTTTCTTTAAAATTTGTAATATTCTGAAGTTCTACCACAGAGTCATTTAAACAAAGCCTACAAAGGTTTTCTCCAGCCTTAATTGAACCCACTATATAATCGTCACTTCTTTCAGTATGACAAAAACTACAACGAAAAAATTTAGTATTTGATACAACAGAAAGATTAAGCAAAGAAACTTTTTTAGTATTATTTGCTATGATATTTTTAAGAGTTATCTTGTCCCAGGACAGTCCCGGAATATACTCTTCAATAAAGCGGCTTAAACAGATGGTACACAAACTATTCTGCCCACGACGCCAAAGAAACTGGGGACTCGAAACTTGGGAACCACAAGCTCTACATTTTGTATGCTCTGAACAGTCATTTAAAAAATTCCCCCTCAAAATAGTTGCCTTTATTATTTCAAATTTCCATAATTACTCAAGACTTGCCCATACAAACAGGATCGTAGACATCCAACCAGTATAAATCAATTAGTCAGATAATTCTTACCTTAATTTCAGATTAATCTGACACAATTTTCAGATAAAGTCCGATACCGAATATTCCAAATTCAGGAATTTCTTTCCATAGTTCATTTCCTTTTTTGGTTCAATATGCCAGCCGCCAGAAAGTATCAAGTTTCCCTGAATGACATCCCTTACTATAATTGTCTCTCTCTGTGGGTTAGAAAGGCTTTTTTATGTGGTGACGACCAATATAAAGGAAAAAATTATGACTATCGTAAACAACCCATTCCCACTCACCATCGGTTATAACTGAAAATCGAGCTAAGTGTCCGTAACTTTAACACGTGCTTTTACCTCCGCTTGCCCAATGATTGCTATCTGGTGGTTGACCTACTTTGCCAGAGTCGGGTTTACACCCCCTGGAATAATTGACCTTACTTGGCCGCACACTCCTTCGATTTTATTTTTTTATATTACCTATCTTGTTCTTTAGCTTTATTCTCTAAATCTCTAATATTTTGATAAAGAATTTTTCTTCCATAAATATAAAATTCTAAGGGAAGTTTGTTTATAGTTTTGAACCACCCTATAGGGTCTTCTTTGTTTTCTATTAGCCTTGGGTCGTGCAAGTTTAAAATAGATTTTAAATATAACCATTGCTTTTTTCTATCAACCTTATCAATGCAGTCATACATAGATAAAATCCAATTCTGCTCTTGCTGCATTTTCATTGCAGACAGCGCAGTTTGTTCAACCACCGCATTTTTATCCCAAGCAAGTTTGCTTAATCTATCGTCATAATTCCCTGGTGGCAACCAACCCAAAACTTCTGCCGCAATTTTCCGTCTTTCTGGAATAGAGCTTTTTGAAAAAGAGTTAATCCGTGGAATAAGCATGTTTATATCCGCATATAAACGGAATGCTCGACAAATATTCCAATGAGCCAATGTAGGACTATCGCTGAGCAATAAATTTAGTAAAAAAACAATAGCTTTGTCTGGATTAATCTTTAAAAGTACATCAGCAATATCTAAAGTACTATTCTGTTTTAAGCGAGAGGTCGCTACATCCCAGGTAAAGTCAGGGTCGGTTTTACTTAGAACTCTTATGGCTTCTAAACTCTCTCCAGAAATTGTTCCTTGCCAATCAGAGGTCATATCATAAAGGTTGTCTATGGCCTTTTTATCACCCTTTTTTGCTAGTGCAAATATATTTAATTCATATAGATATGAGTTTTTTTCTATTTGTAACCACAATAAATCCTGCATTTGTTTTTTGTATCTTGCATCTTTTAACAATACACGCGCCAGCCCAGATTCCCCCCGATATACATTTTCACCATTTTTTTTAATTAAATAGTTTATTAAATAATTAACATCTTTTTCGGCATGTACCCAAATATAATTGAAAATATCGCCTTGAACTTTTTCATTAGAAAAATGCTTACTCAGTACGTCCAAAATTTCATTTTTATACAATCCTAAATTATCCAAAGCAAATACCACAGCTTTTACCATCTTTTGATTATTCTGGAATTTCTGTAGGGCATTGAAGATAATCTCAAAAACATCCTTACGACTTGAAATGGCCAATGCATACAATGATTTTTCGCAAACCTCTTCGCCACCAGATTCTAAATCACTTCGCAACAACTCAATAATTTCATCGGAAAAAGGTGTCTTTTTCTGACATAAATTCGCAACGTCGTAGCTTAACCCAACGCCGTTTCTAATTAAATCGGCGAGTTTGTCATAGTTTTCTATAACTCCTAAAAACATCATTAAATCGTTGGCTTCATCATATTGGAATTTACTATCGAAATTAATATCATTAATTATTTGGCTAACTTCCTTATCATCGGCATACCAAATGAGGGAATTAAAAGGATTAATTTGTGAATCTTCTTGTAAATCCCTTAAAAGAAAAAAGGCCAGTCTTTTATACCCATTACCTGAAAAAACAAGAAGAACTTTTCGGATTAATTTTAAGTTATACTTTGTCTCGGAGTCATTGTTTTCATAGCACTTTATTGCCCAATCTGACAAAAAATCATCAAGTTTATTGGTGTTTTGACTGGATAAATATTCAAGTAGTGTTGGATTTTTTATTTTCGAAATTAGCCTTAAGAAGTGAATTTCTTCCCAAGTTAACTCAAAATGATTACAGATAAAATGCTCTTTCAGCATTCGTTCAAAGTTAAACAAAACAGTGACCAAGGTTTCAATATTAAGCAAGTGTTCATATCCATGATAGATAATTGCCAAAGAACATGTTTCTTTCGTTTTGTTGTTATAAAATTTATTCAACAAAGTTTTGAACGCTAATTCAGATTTTCTAAAAAGGAATCTATCTAACCAAGAATTTCCAAATATTCTCAATGCCTTCTCTGGTGCCCCTAATATATATTCAATACTTTTATCCGGTGATAAGCTGATTAATGCATTTAACCGCACTTCATTTATAGATGCCCCACGGCTATTCTCATAATCCATTAGTCTCTTTATTTCACTGGTATCATGGAAATAACTGATAGCATTCGGAATATTCCAATTGTTTTTCTCTACTTTGTTAAAAAAAATGCTTTTAGTTTGCTGCCATAATCTTTGACCTAAGTTATATGGTACATCCTCAAGAATAGCTAATAAGAACAAAACCAATTTTTCATCATCTACAGAATCCAAGGTTAATAACAACCAATCTGAATTTTTTATGCTATGGAGTGTCAAAGCCTTTTTACTTTCCGACCAGCTAAACTGGTAATCAATATTTTCTTCGGAACTTTGTTTTATAAAATTACAATGACAATCCCACAAAGGTTTTAGGAATTCATTATCAGGAAATTCCTTAGCTAAAGATATGCCAACGGTTTGTACTGAGAATTCCTTATGAGCCAATAGTGCACATATCTGGTTAGAATCAACCAAACAGTTACTATCATTATTACAAATTGTTGTTATTCCTTGAGCAATGCACAGGGCAAAATTTTTAGATTTTTCCTCCTTATAAAAATTGAAGGCATAGTAAAATAACACTGGTAGAGCACGTTTACCTATAGTCGGTAATACTTTACATACAAATCTTTCCTTCCTCCATCGGGAAAAATATTGTTCCGTTAAATGATTAACAATGTAACAAATATTATCAGGCTCGATCTGTGACGATAAAATCCATAACACATCTAAGCACACATTTTTTAATCGACGTAGTAACGGACCTTCCCAATCAATTTTAAGACTAGATAAACGGCCTAAAATTTCACTTAACTCTTTTATTGTTAAGTGTTTATTTAAATAGTGATGAGATAAGCTAGTTGCGACAGCCCAGTTAAGGATTCGGTCATGAGAAAATGAAACTTCTTGTCTTTGATTACATGTGATTAAACCTACCTTAATTAATCGTAACCTAGTTTTATCAGCAAGCCCTTGGCGAATGTAAAACGTACTTGGCCACGGATAAGTGGTATTTTCTTTAAGAACACTAAATGCTAAATCTATTAGCTTTTCCCTATCTTCTAGGAAGGCGTCTTGCCCTCTATATTCTGCTGTCGCAAATTGCCAATATTTATCCATTAATTCGTATTCAGAGTCAGGACACCATTTATCTTCTGATATTTCTGAATATAACTTGGCTAATATGGGTATTTTTAGGGTATTTTGTACTTCCTTGGGAATAACCGCCCAAGGCATTCCTTTCAAACCAAAATAATATCTTAACTCCTTCAGATTAAATTTTTTTATGTGATACACACTGATTTTTTCAGACTCTCGATCATACTCAGTAAACCGTTTAATTCTATGTTGTGATGAAATAACAAATCGTATCGGTAATTTTTTCCACTCTGATTTTGTTAGCTCCAAAACTAAGCTTTGCTCTTGGATATCATCGATAAATATGGTTAGATAAGGATAATGCTGAGGGAGTAAAAATTCAGAAATACGTTTTAAAACTGACTGTAGTGGGACTTTCTGGTCGTGATCCAAAGAATACCAAAGTTTATCAATTAATTGCTCTCTCAACCGAGTAGAACTGCGGACATCAGACAACAAAATCGAAGGCCTTCCTAATTGGGACCATTTTAAAGCATGTTTACAAAGCTCCCATGTTTTACCATACCCGCTATCCGCAGTAAGAATTGACATTTGCTTTGGTTGAAGACTCAACTCTGACAATCGAGCATCTTCCGCAGATATATAATTAAAATCATTTAATGAATCTTCAAGCTCAATATTTAAAATATTTAAAAGCTGTTTACGCTTTATTAAACGTTCACAACTTAAATTCATACTTTTAAGAAACTGACAGGGATTTATGGTATTACCTTTCGAAGCCTCAATATAAAGTCGCTGGATCAATTCATGATGTTTTCCGGCTATATCATCTCTAGTATCCACTATATGATACAGTAATTCATCAATTCGTATTTTGTATGATTCGGATTTTTTTTGATCTTCAATGCAAAGGTTACTTAATAAATGTCTCAACCGATGTTCTTCAGCATGCTCACCAATAACGTTTAAGATTTCATTAAACAAAGAACTTACTGTCCAATTTTTATTTTTGTATTTAATGGCAAGATTTGATGAGATTATATTTTTTTTCGAGTTTACCGTTTTTAGTTCATTTAAAAACAAGCTTAATTGTTTGGAAACTACTCGCCCATTAGTTATAAATTTATATGTTAATAGTCTAAAATTATTATACTGGTTTGATACTTTATATAAATCAGGTAGCACTTTATGTACAATCTCTGAAAAAGACCAAGGTCGATTAGAACTTTTTGTCTTATATTGTTCTACAATCAACTTATCAGCATCTTCAACCAGAGTATCCCCGCCAATTGAAGGTTCTAAAGTAATAAGAAGGTTTCTGACATTTTTGTCATCCCCAATTGACACCAAATTAACAATATTAGCTATATGTTGAGCACTTCCCAATATTTGATACAAAAAACCTTCTAGTGCCCACTTTCCACCATCGCAGTCATTTTCTGGCATTTGGAAAACCTTACATTGATATTATACCATTGAGTAATATTGCATTATTTCAGATATTTAATCTAGAATATTTTTATCCAAAAAATAAGCAAAAATAAGGGGGCAAATCTAACATTATAGACTTATCACAATAATTATAATTACAAGCTATTGTCAATACAGTTTACAGTGTGTTTTTTGTCCTTAAAATCGGTGAATCTCCCAATCAAGATGTATATAGTTAGATTTGATCCTTACCTCTTTTTATTAAATCAATTTCATCTGTCCCGAATGGCACTTACTTAGGGATTAAGGTATTGATATAACACAAAAAGGCTGGTTCATGTGATAAGCTATAAGTCGACAAACCAATGCAAATCACAAAAGGAACCAGCCTTATGCATTCTAGCCAATGC
>Ga0209692_10005195_pt1 | contig 11325 bp, 7 predicted proteins | sample tdDd472_FD_187129 | JGI IMG/M metagenome (GOLD analysis project Ga0209692, IMG submission 187129) | Marine sediment microbial communities from the Atlantic coast under amendment with organic carbon and nitrate - tdDd47.2 (SPAdes)... | ecosystem: Environmental > Aquatic > Marine > Coastal >...
CCTGCACCGACATCAACGAGTGCGCCGAGGGCTCGGACCGCTGCGCGGCGGGCGCGTCGTGTACGAACACGCCGGGCAGCTACACCTGCACGTGCCCGTCCGGGTACCGCGGCGACGGGTTCACCTGCACCGACATCAACGAGTGCGCCGAGGGCTCGGACCTGTGCGCGGCGGGCGCGTCGTGCTCGAACACGCCGGGCAGCTACACCTGCTCGTGCCCGTCGGGCTATCGCGGCGACGGCTTCACGTGCACCGACATCAATGAGTGCGCGGAAGGCTCGGATCGGTGCGCCGCGGTGGCGAGCTGCTCGAACACGGCGGGCAGCTACACCTGCTCGTGCCCGTCCGGCTATCGCGGCGATGGGTTCACCTGCGCCGACATCAACGAGTGCGCCGAGGGCTCGGACCTGTGCGACGTGAACGCGTCGTGCACGAACACCGGCGGCAGCTACACCTGCGCGTGCAACGCCGGCTACGACGGCGACGGGTTCACGTGCACCGCCAGCGCGATCGGCTGCATCGACGGCACGGTCGAGTTCACGTGGGCGCCGAACGTCGTCGCCTGCCGCGGTCCGCGCCAGGCCTGGTCGACCTACCGCACAAACGCGTCGTCGTACTGCTCGCCGGGCTGGTCGATGGCCGGCGAGTCGATCGTGAACGCGCACCTGACGCGCACGTCACACTCCGACGACGTGCTCTACGCGTTCGACGGACAGTCGTGCACGTCTCGCGAAGGCTGGTACTTCGCCACGCGCTACCGCTCGTACAGCCAGTCTCGCAGCGCCTGCGGCTGGTCGAACTCCCACCACTGGTCGATCGGCAGCAGCCCGAGCGGTCTCGTCGACGGCATCGTCTGCACCCGTTGACGTCAGCGCTCAGCTGCGGACGTCTTCGATGCGACGCGCGCCGGCGAGCAGATCGACGGCGACGCCCGCAGCGGCGAGGCCGACGACGCCGGTGACGTAGCTCGCTGTGCCGAATCCCGTCGCGCAGTCGAGCCGAAGGGAGGTCCCATCTGGCCGCTCGCAGACCTCGCCGTCGGCGCCGGGGAACACCGGGCGCTCGGTCGAGAACACCGCGGCCACGCCCCACGGCGCGTCGGACGCGAACCCGAAGTCGCGCCGCAGCGTGCGCCGCACGTCGCGCAGGAGCCCGTCACCGCCGGACCGGGCGAGGTCATCGATCGACAATCGAGACGGATCGCGACGCCCGCCTGCGCCGCCGCTCACGACACACGCGACCGCGCGCTCGCGGCACGCCGCAATGAGCCGGCACTTGTTGCGGGTGTCGTCGATGGCGTCGACGACGACGTCGAAGCCCGGCTCGAGAATCCCGTCGATGGTCTCGGCGACCGCGAAGTCCTCGACGGTCGCTACGTCGCAGTCCGGCGCGATGCTGCGGGCGCGTGCAGCCATCGCCGCGACCTTGGACTGGCCGACCGTCGCGTCCGTGGTGTGGAGCTGGCGATTCGTGTTGCTCACGCAGATGTCGTCGAGGTCGACGAGGGTCACGTGGCCGACCCCCGACCGCGCGAGCGCTTCCACCGTCCACGACCCTACGCCGCCGATCCCGACGACGCAGACGCGCCCCGACCGCACGCGCTCCCAGGCGCGGGTGCCATACAGGCGGGCAATGCCGCTGAACCGTTCGTCGATCATGGTGCGCTCGGCGCGTGGCGAGTTCGAAGTCGCGCGCAGGGTGCCGTACCCGACGGCATCGGCGCAACCCGGGATCGTCACACGGCATTCGCCAGGTGACACGCACTGCGCGTCCGCGTACGCTGCGGGCCTGGAGGACATGCTCATGCGACGCCGTCTCGACGAATCCCGGGTGCTGCGCGGCGTGGCCGTCGTCGCGACGTGCGGCGCGGTTGCGATGGTCGCGAGCGCCTGCGGTGGCGCGGATCAGGAGCCGTTCGACGACGCCGACGCGGCGACGGCCGGTGACGTGGGCGTCGACGGATCGACCGACGCCGGAGCGGATGCGTCAGCCAGCAGCCCGGATGCAGACGGCGCGTTCGTGATCACGTCCGTGCAGCCGACGTCCGTCCCGTTCGAAACCGGCGGGACGGTCACGATCGAGGGGGGCGGGTTCACGGCGGCCTCCACGGTACAGGTCGGTGGCGCTCCGGGCGTGGTCACGACGGTCGAGTCCGACGCGATGACGGTGACCGTGCCGCCCGCACCCCGCGGGGGACGCGCCCCGATCGTCGTGACGACCGCAGGTGTCGAGCGGGCATGGGACGGGTTCCGGTACTCCGGAATCGCGCCGGATCGTCTGCGTTGGGTGTGGCTGCCGCAGTCGGTCGACGCGGCTCCGGGAGCGATCGCCGTCGCGCAGGGTGGGGCGGTCACCATTGTCAGCAGCGAAGGCGTGTCGGCCGCGCGGTTCGGCCCGGCGGGTCTCGAGCGTGGCGCCAGCTGGGTCGCTCCGGACGACTTCGCGCCGCGCGCTGCGTGCAGCCTCGGGCTGTCCGCCGACGGTGTCGTCGACGTATTCGTCGCGGGCGCCGAGTTCGGCGGTGTGTGGCGGTTCGCAGGTGACTGGCAGGCGCCGGCGGTGCCGGGGCTGCCGTTCGACGTCGCGTCGGTGGACTGCGTGGACTTCGACGGGGACGGCGACATCGACGTCGTCGGACGTGTCGTGGTCGATGGCGTGGGCTCATTGGCGTCCGTGATGAACGACGGTGGCGGGCCGGCCCGACGGGTGGACGACGGCTGGCCGCGCACGTCGGATGTTCGCGCGCTGACGTTCGCCGATCTCGATGGGGACGGAGACCTCGACGCCGTTCTCGATGACGCGGGCGACCCGCGGGTGTGGACGAACGACGGTGCCGGACGTTTTGGCGACGTCCCCTTCGACTCGCTGCCGGCGACCGGCGCGGGCACCCCGCAGGTCGGCGACCTGGACGGCGACGGTCTCGCCGACGTCGTGTGGACCGACGGCGGCGCGGTCGCTGTCTGGCGCGCGGATGGGCAGGGCGGCTTCGTCGACGTCACGGCAAGCACATTTGGCCGCGCTCCCGGATTCGGCGCGGCGTGGCTGACGGACGCCGATCTCGACGACGTCGTCGATGCGTTCGTCGTGGTCGAAGGCGTGCCCGGGCTGCTGCGCAACGACGGGACGGGGCGCCTCTACGACTACCGCGCGGCGATGACGGGATGGGGCACCGCAGCCGCTCTCACCCTCGTCGCGACGGATGCCGACGGCGACACCGACACGGACCTCGTCGCGGTCGATGCAGCCGGCGTCGTCCGCGCGGCTCGGGCCTGGTATCCCGACGTGTTCGTCGACGAGGACGGCGACGGCGTCGAAGACGGCGCCGACAACTGCCCGAACGTCGGCAATCCCGACCAGCGCAACACGGACGCCGAGGCATGGGCGTGCGCGCCGGGTGCGTGCGCGAGCGCGCCCGGTTGCCGCCGCGTCGATGTCCTGTCGGTCCCGCTCCTCGTGTGCGGGGATGCTGTCGCACCGTTCGATGACGCCGTTCTCGCGTGCGATGCGCGTGGCGGTCGCATGCTCGGGGTGACCGACGAGGCGTCGTTGAGCACGGTCGCAGCGAGCGTGGGCCCGGGGCGGTATTGGCTCGCGCTCACGGACCGCGACGTCGAGGGCACCTTCGTCGGGTTCGACGGCGCAGCCCCCGCGTTCGCGTGGTGGAGCGAGGGTGAGCCGAACGATTCGGGGGACGGTGAAGACTGTGTCGAGCTCGTCGTCGCGGACGACGGCACGGCGCGATGGAACGATCTGCCGTGCGCATCGACCCGCGGCCCGATCTGTGTGCCGGTGGCGCCGCCGTCCGGTGACGGACTGGGCGACGCGTGCGACCTGTGTCCGCTCGTCGCGGATGCGAGCCAGCTCGACGTCGATGCCGACGGCGTCGGCGACGCGTGCGATGTGTGTCCGACCGTCGCCGACCCGGACCAGGTCGACAGCGACGGCGACGGCGTCGGCGACGCCTGCAGCGAAGAGGCGCCGTGATGGGGGCCGTCGTGCCGAGCGCGTGCCGAGCGTGGATGGGCGCGGCCGGAGTCGTCGCGGCCATCAGCCTTCTCGTCGGATGCGGCGACGAGGCGGGGGGCGCAGGTGCCTCGGCCGACGCCGGGGTGGGGGATGGCGGCGCAACGAGCGATGTCGGCGCGGACGACACGAACGGCGTGTCCATCGAGACCGTCGTGCCCGGTGAATTGTCCGCGCTCGGCGGCGTGGTTCGCATCGAAGGCGTCGGCCTCGGCGAGGCGACGAGTGTGCGTCTCGGCGATGCATCGGTCCCATTCTCGGTGTCCGACGGCGGCCTTGATGTCGAGGTCCCGACGATGACCGCACGTGTCCTGCGTGTCGTCGTGGACACGCCACGGGGTATGGCGACTCTGGACGGCGGACTCCGGATCGTGCCGCTGGAGCCTGTGTGGGCCGTTGCGCCCGCATGGTGGTCTCCGGACCTGACACTCGGCGGAGCCACCGATCTCGTGGCCGCAGACACGGACGGCGACGGACGGCCCGAGCTCTGGGTCGCCGGACCGGGCGGTGTGCGGCGGGTGGTGGCCGATGCGTCCGGAGCGACCGCGGACGCGATCGACGCGGTGGACGGACCGGCCGGCGCGCTGCTGGTGCTCGACGCAAACACGGACGGCATCGACGATGTGTTCGTCTGCGGCGGACGGGACGGCGCGCGGTACTACGAGGGAGCGCCGGGCGGCGCCCTGGCGCGGATCGACGCGACGCCGGCGGCGTCCGGAGCGTGCGTCAGCGCAGCGCTCGTCGATGACGACATCGTCGCGGTCATCGCCGCCGGTGGCGGTCAGCTCGCGCTGCGTCGGTATGTCGCGACGGGCGCCGGGCAGTGGACGCTCGACGCGACGCTGGAGCCGACGGACGTGGCGGACGAGCCCCTCGGGTCGACCCGTTCATCGGACGAGGGCGCCACCCTCGAGGGCTCTCGCTCGTCGCTCCTCGCATCCGCCGGTTCTGCGTCCGGGCGATTCTTCTATCAATTGTCGGGCGACGGCGGCGAAGCGGTGTGGCAGGTCCCGGTGACTACCCCGACTGAGCCCGTCGATTCGGTGGAACTCGCCGTGTTCGGTTCGGCGACGAACGCGGACCTCGCGCTCGCCCTCGTCGACGCTGAGGGCGGGCGAGTCGAGGTGCCGCTGGGACCCGACACGGACGCCGCGTGGCGCACGGTCGTCGCGAGCGGCGTCGGGCCGACGGATGCGTGGTCGGGGCGCCCGATCGCGATCGAGCTCGTCGTGCGCCCCGTCGCGCCGGTGTTCGGCGGCGAGGTCTTCATCGACGAGATTGTGGGCGTGCACGCAGACGGCTCCCGCGATGCACTGGAGTCGTTCGAGCGCGCTTCGTTCGCGGCGGTGTGGCCCGGTGACCGGGCTTCGCTCGCGACGGTACGCGACGCCTCAGGTGCGACCGAGCTGCTCGTCGCGCCCGGGCCGGACGGAGCCTGCCTCGGCGCGTTGTCGCTCGACGACACCCTGCCGGTCGCCATCGACGCGGACGTCGACGGCCCCTGCGCCGCAATCGCCGCGCGCGATGTCGACGACGACGGGGACGATGACCTGTGGATTGGCGTGCGCGCCGCCCAGGACCGGTGGTGGATCAACGATGGATTCGGGGTGTGGTTCGACGCGACGGGCACCACGCTGCCCGTCGATTTCGCCGACGCGCGCGGCGCCGCGTTCGGCGACCTCGACCTCGACGGGCGACTCGACGTCGCAGTCGCCAACGAAGGGCAAAGCGATCGGTGCTACCTCGCCACGTCGGGGGTGCGATACGAAGACCACACACCGGGCTGCGGGTTCGACGAGTCAGCGTCCATCGATGTCGCGATCGCCGATGTGAACATGGACGGAGCACCGGATGTGGTCACCGTCGACGCCGCAGGCCAACTTACGCTGAGGCTGTGGACCGGGGGGCAACCGTGATGCGACGCACTCGACTTGATCCGCCCACAGCCTGGCGTTCGCGCACGGTCGGCGTCCTGGTGGGCCTTTTGCTGGGCACGATGGTCGCCTGTACGTCATCGACCCCACGCGACGAAGCCGCGGACGAATCCGGGTCGCTGGTGACTGCGTCCATGGCTCTCGCGGATCTGCCGCCCAACGCCGATCTCGTCGATCTGCGAGACGGCGTCCTGCTCCTCGGGCTCGACATCGGTGTGCCGGCGCACAGCGACGCGACGCGGACGATGTTCGTCGACGTGCATCGGGATGGCGTCGAAGTTGCGCCGCCGTGGGGGGACGTCGCCATCGCCGACGCACGTGTCGTCGAGGGTGGCGCCATCGTCTGGCTGACCGACACCGGGGTGCTGCACGAGACCGCACCGGGCGGCGATGATGTCGAGCTGGCTCATGAAGCGCACGCGCCGCTCGGCGTGAGTCCGTCCGGCCGCTACGTCACGTGGGTGTCCGGCGAGATCCCCGAGGTCGAGGTCCGACGCCTGGACCGCACCACCGGAGCGATCGACGCGGTTGCGCCTGACCACGTGCCGTCGTGGTCGCCTGTCCCGATGGACGACGGGCGGGTCGCGTTCGTCACCGTGCGCGCGTCGCTGCCGCAGCGAGCAATCGCGGCAGCGGATGGTGGGTCTGTGGACGTTCGCACGAATTGGACGCACTTCGCCGAGGTCGGGGACTTCGCCACCGGTCCGGGGGCGCCGACCGTGATCGACAACGTCGTCGTGGCAAGGACCGCAGAGGGCATCGCCGCGTGGGACGCGACGCTCGAGCCGCTCTGGCGCATCGATGGGCACCGCGTGGCGTGGTTCGACGGCGAGCTGCTCGTTCGCATCGACTATGGCTGGCGTGCCGTCGATCTCGAGACCGGCGAGGTGGCGCAATGACGCACGGCCGCGTCCATATCGTGGGCCTTGTCGCCTTCGTCGTGTTCGTGCTGCTGGCTGCGTCTGCCGAGGCTGTGAAACTGCGCCGGCCGTACCACCCGGCGCGCTCGTTCAGCTACGGGTTCGACAACAACTACGGGGCCGCCGGGTGTTCGGACTACAACTGCGGTGACCGCTGCTACAACGGCCACACGGGCATCGACTTCCCGCTCGGATACGGCACGACCGTACTCGCCGCCGCGAGCGGACGAGTCGTGCGCGTCGTGCAGGGCTGCGCTGACTACGGGTACCTCGGCAACACCTGCGGAGCTCGATGCGGCAACTACGTGTCGATCGACCACGACGACGGCACGAACACCATCTATTGCCACATGCGCAATGGTTCGATCCCGGTGCGCGAAGGCCAGCGTGTGTCGTGTGGTCAGGAGATCGGGCAGTCCGCCAGCTCGGGCAATTCGACCGGGCCGCACCTGCACCTCGGCTGGCGTCACGCCGGATCGCGAAAGGACGTCTACCGCGGCCGCTGCTCGAGCTCGCCCGGGGGCTGGGTCGATCAAGGCGGCTACTGGGATCCACCGGGGTCGGCGTGTGAATCGACGTGCGAGTGCTCGCCGGGAGCCCGAGAGTCACGGGGATGCGGACGCTGTGGCTCGCAGGAGCGTGTGTGCGGCGGCAACTGCCAATGGGGCGGCTGGTCCGGCTGCTCGGGGCAGGGTCCGTGTTCGCCGGGGGACGCCCAGCGCGAGGATTGCTGCGATTGTGGCTCCCGAACGCGCAGCTGCACGGGGTCGTGTGAGTGGGGTTCGTGGTCCGAGTGCAGCGGCCCCGACCCGGCGGACGAGAAGCCGTGCGCGACCGGACTACCCGGGGTGTGTGCTGACGGCACCGAGCGCTGCGTCGGTGGCTGCATCACCTGCGTCGAGAACATCCCGGCGAGCGACGAGGTCTGTGACGATCTCGACAACGACTGCGACGGTGCGGTCGATGACGGCGAGCCGCCGATCGGCGACGCGCCCCCGCCGGCCCTGGCGGCGCGGCTCGTCGACGTCTCGATGCCCCCATCGCTCGCCGCCGGCGAGGTCGCCCAGGCGTGGGTCGTGTTCGAGAACGTCGGCACGGACGCGTGGGCACCCGGCGACATCGTGCTCCGCGTCGAGGGCGACACCCCCGAAGACATTGCGCGGTGGCACGACCCGTCGACGTGGTGGGCATGGGACGTGCCGGCGCGGCTCGACGAAAGAGTCGAGCCCGGCGAAGTTGCGCGGCTCGCGTTCCAGCTCCGTGGGCCGGACGGCCGCGAGCCGTCACGGGTCGACGTGCGCCTCGCGGGCCCCGACGGTGCCCCGCTGATGTGCCCGCGGCCCGCATTCGGCGTCCTCGTCGGCGCGGTGCACTCGGACGGCGTCGCGACCCGTGGTGTCGGCATCGACGGATTCGAGGACGAAGAAGCCACCGACGGAGACCCCTATGGGCGTGCCGCCGGCGGCTGCGCGACGACGCGCACCAGCGGGTCCGCACCCGCTGGCCTGCTGTTGCCGCTCGTCGCCCTCGGCTGGCTTCGACGCCGTGCGAACGCCTGATTCGCGTGCGAAAACCGGCGCGTAGGGCCTCGTGAACGAACCTTCGGGTGGTACTTCGTACGGTACTTCGGGTGGTGTTTTCGCGTGCCGGTGAACGAACCTTCGGGCGGTGGATTCGGTACTTCGTACGAACCTTCGGGTGGTGGTTTCGCGTGCCGGTGAACGAACCTTCGGGCGGTGGTTTCGCGCGCCTGTGAACGAACCTTCGGGCGGGACCAGTACGCTGACTTCGAAGAGGAATTTCGTTACGTCAGAGGCGTGACGCCGCCGTACCGAACCCCCGAGAGACGAGCCATGTTGGCGTCGAACGTGGTCAGGTCGGCGGCGTTGAGATCCGAGAGCTGGTTGTGCCCGAGAGCACGAGCGAGAACCACCATCAGCTCGGTCGTCGCCTCGAAGAATCGGGCGAGCCGTTCCGCGGCTTCGTCGACCGGTAGCCGGGCGCGAAGGTGGGGGCGCTGCGTCGCGATGCCGACCGGGCAGTTGTTCGTGTTGCAAGCCCGCATGCCGAGGCATCCGATGGCCTGCATCGCTGCGTTGGCGACCGCGACGGCGTCGGCGCCGAGAGCGAGGGCCTTCACGAAATCGGCTGGGCTGCGCAGTCCGCCGGTGATCACGAGCGTCACGTCCGACGCATCGCTCACGTCGAGGTGCCGACGGGCTCGGGCGAGCGCCGGGATCGTCGGGACAGAGATGTGATCGCGAAACAGTGTCGGGGCCGCGCCCGTCCCGCCACCGCGCCCATCGAGGATGATGTAGTCGCAGCCGATCTCGAGCGCCGCGTCGATGTCGGCCTCGACGTGTTGCGCGGAGAGCTTGGCCCCGATGGGGATTCCGCCCGTTCGGTCCCGCACTTCGGCTGCAAAATCGCGAAAATCGGCGATGGTCTTCAGGTCGGTGAACGTCGCCGGAGAGATGGCGCTTTGGCCAGCCTCGAGGTTGCGTACTTCGGCGATCTCATCGGTGACCTTCTCGCCGGGCAGATGCCCGCCGGTACCGGTCTTTGCGCCCTGTCCGAACTTGAAGTGAAAGGCGCGGGACTTCTGGACGAGGTCCCACGAGAACCCGAAGCGACCGGACGCGAGTTCGTACAGGTAGCGATCACTCTCGTTCTGTTCGTCGGGCAGCACGCCGCCTTCGCCCGAACAGATCCCCGTCCCGGCGAGACGCGCGCCACGGGCGAGTGCGACCTTCGCTTCGCGGCTCAGCGCGCCGAAGCTCATGTCCGAGACGAAGATCGGACGGTCGAACGCGAGCGGCTTTTCGGCGCGTGGGCCCAGCACGAAGCACGTGTCGACCGGGTCGTCGTCCAGCAGAGGACGCCGAGCAATCTGCGCGGTGACGAGCTGCAGATCGTCCCACGTCGGCAGCTCGGTGCGCGCGACGCCCATCGACACCGTCGGACCATGGTGCCCGACCTCCGAGAGGCCGTTCGCCGCGAGCTCGCGGATCAAGCCGACGTGCGGCTCGGCTTCGTCCCCGTGGAGGTCGGCGTACGCGCCCTGATAGGCTGAGCGGTCGTACGGCTGCGGATGCTCGGCGCGCCACTCGGCGACCTCGTCGCCATCGACGTACACGGTGTCGTCGTCGATCCACGCAACGAAGCGCTGCAGCTTCTCGTGGTTGTCGTACTCACTCACTCCGGTCTGGATGCGAAAGTCCCAGCCGTGCAGCCCGCAGATCAGGTTGTCGCCGTCGACGTGTCCGTCGGCGAGCAGGGCACCGCGATGCAGGCAACGTCCGTAGAGCGCCGACACGTGGTCGTCGTAGCGAACGATGACGAGGTCGACGCCTTCGACGAGGGCGCCATGGGGTGTGCGATCTTCGAGAGTCGACCAGTCGGCGACAGCGACGGGGCGCGGCATGAGCAGTCCGGGGCAGCGATGAGGGTCTCGTCCGTGAGATGCAGCGGTAGCCCGGTCGATTCACGGTCATTGCTGCGCAATGAGGGCTTCGTCCGCCAGGATGGGCCGCCGAGAAGGCCGATTCCACCTCGAAGATCGGCGTGTCGTCTGGCGCCACGCGCTCCACCCGAAGGTTCGTTCGATGCGCCACCCGAGGGTTCGTTCGCGGGCGGTTCGCGGGCGTTTGAGGCGCACCCGAAGGTTCGTCCGAAACGCCACCCGAAGGTTCGTTCGCGGGCGTTCGATGCCCACCCGAAGGTTCGTTCGCGAGCGCCGCCCGAAGGTTCGTCCGATGGAAACGCCACCCGAAGGTTCGTTCGCGGGCGTTCGATGCGCCACCCGAAGGTTCGTTCGCGAGCGCCGCCCGAAGGTTCGTCCGATGCGGTCCGATGCGCCATCCGAAGGTTCGTCTGATGCGCCGCCCGAAGGTTCGTTGCCGGGCCGCAAAAACGAACGCGGGGCGCGCCCGAAGGTGCGCCCCGCGGTGTCGTGCGCGTCGATCAGAAGTTGGCGATCGAGCAGGCGCGGTAGGCGGCTCGGTAGTCGCCCTCGGCGTAGGCGTCGGCGGCTTCGGCCCACAGCTCGTACACGGCCGGGCCGCGACGCGTGTCGGTCAGCCAGTCGAGGCGGCCCGACGCGACGTTGAGGCGGGTCGCGAGACAGGCCTGCTCGGCGAAGTCCCGCGTCGTGAATCCGCCACGGCGGGTGAGGGCGAGGTACATGTCGGTGAACTCGACGTATTCGGTGCCGAACACCTCGAACGGACCGAACGCCTTGAACTCCCGCGACGTGTACTCGGCGCCACGGCTGCGCGCGGCGGTCAGCTGCGACTGAGCGCGCCACCAGCCCCACGGACGCGCGTCCGAAGCTTCGGGGACCTCCCACGACGCGTCGAACGGGAAGTTGCACGTCTCCCACGTGAACGTGAGCAGCGTCTGCGCGTTCGTGCGCGGGCGGATCCGGTACAGGACACGGCCCTCGAGGT
>Ga0209692_10005196_pt1 | contig 11323 bp, 10 predicted proteins | sample tdDd472_FD_187129 | JGI IMG/M metagenome (GOLD analysis project Ga0209692, IMG submission 187129) | Marine sediment microbial communities from the Atlantic coast under amendment with organic carbon and nitrate - tdDd47.2 (SPAdes)... | ecosystem: Environmental > Aquatic > Marine > Coastal >...
GAAATCGTCTGCGTCGTCTCCGCAACGGAAGAACACAGCAATGCGAACGCCCGCCGGTCGCGCGCGGAGGCGATCGACCTTGTCCGCCGCACCGCGGCGCTTTCCCGGTCGTCGGACCGCAAACCGCTGGTCAGCACGGGTATCGCAATGGCTTTCGGCTGCTCCATCGCGGGCGAGGTTCCCCAGGACGAAGTCATTCGCTTGGCGGAAGCCTGTTTCGAAGCAGGCGCCGACATCGTGGGGATTGCCGACACGGTCGGCTTCGCCGGACCGGCGCAAATTCAAAGCCTGTGCGAACGGATGACCCGGCTGTGCGGCGACAAACCGTTCAACGTGCACCTTCACGACACACGCGGCATGGGCGTCGCGAACGCCTCGGCCGCGCTGGATGCCGGCGCGCGCATCCTGGACGGCTCCCTCGGCGGATTGGGCGGATGCCCGTTCGCGCCGGGCGCATCGGGGAATGTCGTCATGGAAGACCTGGTCTTCCTGTGCGAAAGCAAGGGCTTCCGGACCGGGATAGACCTGGACGCCTTGATCGCCGTCCGGGAAATCCCGCAACGGGAAATGCCGGGAGAAAAGCTTTACGGTGCGGTCGCACGTGCCGGATTGCCGCCAATGGTCGAATGGCGGCGCTGACAACAACAAAACGACCAGAAAACCAACCTGTCAGGATCGGGAGGATACCATGATCAACATCAGAAAAACCCTGGCCGCAGCGGCTTCCGCCCTTGCGGTAACCACCGCCGCCGCCGCCGTGCCGACATCGGCTTCCGCCGCAGACGTCATCCGTTGCAGCCACCAGCTGCCGCCGGCCCATCATATCGCCAAGGTGATCGACCGTTGGGCCGAGGAAGTCGAAGCCCAGTCGGGCGGCGAACTGGACGTGCAGATCTTCGGCGCGAACAGTCTTGTCGGGGCGAAGGAAAACATCGTCGCCACCGCCAAGGGCGATATCGAATGCGCTTTCTCCGTCAGTTTCCAGTGGGGCAAGACCCTGCCGATCATGACCGTCACGGTCGCGCCCTTCGCGTTCGGTGATTTGGATATGTGGCGCAAATGGCCGGAATCGGAAGCGGCCGCGTTCTTGACCGAAAAACTTCGGGAAAAAGGCGTTCAGAACACCGTCTGGCTGTTCACCACCAACACGTCGGTCTTCACGTCCAACGGTTCCTTCCTGGTGAAGCCGGAAGATTTCAAGGGCGTGAAGATCCGCGGCCTTGTCCCTGCGTTCAACAAATCGCTGGAAGCATTGGGGGCAGCACCGTCATCGATGTCGGGTTCCGCGGTGTACCAGGCGCTCGCCACCGGGGTGATCGACGCCGGGTTGACGGATGTCGCCGCGGCGGTTTCGCGCAAATATTATGAGGTCCAGGATCACTTCACGGTGGCCCCGATCATCAGCGTCTACTTCCACGGCTATCTGAACCCGGCCTTCTATGACGGCCTGTCCGACAAGGCGAAACAGGCCCTCGACGTGGCCGGCAAGAAAGCCGCCCTCTGGGCCATCGAAGCCTCCGACGAAGCCGGCTCGGCTGCCCCGGACCAGTTGCGTGAAAAGGGCGTCAATGTCCACATGGCGACCGATGCCGAGATCAAGGCTCTGGAATCCATCATGGGACCGGCCTTCGACGAGGCATTCTCCGCCGACGACCCCGACAGCAAGAAGATGATCGAACTGATCCGCAAACTGTAGGGATCGCCTTCGTGAAAACCGGACCGGAAGGGGAGGAAGCGGTTTCCGCTTCCTCCCCGATCGCAAATATAACGACACCGATCGTATGGCTGGGCGGAGCCATCAGCACAGTGCTGATCCTGGCGGCCTTCGCCGTCACCATCTATGCGGTGATCAACAGATATGCCCTGAATTCGCCGCTGCTTTGGGCCGACGAGTTGATCGGATATTCCCTGGTCGCCCTGGTGATGTTCGGCGCGGCCGAAGCATACCGGCGCAACGACCATATCGCGATCGACCTGCTGTCCTCCAAGGCATCGGGCAAGGTGGCGCTGGTGCTGGCGGTTATCAGCGATCTATCCGTATTGGCATTTGCCGCGGTCCTGGGAACCAGCACCTGGGAAGCCGTCACTTTCGCCTATTCCTTCGGTTCCTACTCCTCCGGCTCCATCGAGATAGCGACCTGGATTCCACAGTCTCCGCTCTTGGCCGGCGCGGCGCTTTTCGCGCTGGCCGCCATTGAAAAACTAATAGGCCGTTTCACCGGCCGCCATTCCCGCCAAATCTGACCAGGAAGGCAAAGTCACGATGTTGATGTTTCTGGTGTTCGGCGGATTGGTCCTGCTGCTGCTGTCGGGCATGCCGGTTTTCGCGGCGCTCGGCATCGCGGCGACGACGATCCTGCTTGTCTTCGAAGGCAGCATTTCCAGCGTCGCCGACACGGTCTTTGCCCATTTGGACCGGTCGATTCTGACGACCATTCCCCTCTTCGTCTTCATGGCCCAGGTCATGATCCACGCCAAGGTGATCGACGATCTTTACGATTTGGCCCATACCTTGGTCGGCCATGTAAAGGGCGGGTTGGGGGTCGCGACCGTGCTCTCCTGCACGATTTTCGCCGCTATCTCAGGGTCCTCCGTCGCCACCGCGCTCAGCATCGGTTCCAGCGCCATTCCCCAGATGAAGCGCTTCGGGTATCCGGAACGCAGCGCGCTCGGCGTGATCGCGGCGGGCGGCACATTGGGAATCCTCATTCCGCCGTCCGGGCCGATGATCCTCTACGCAATCGTCTCCGAGGTTTCGATCGGCGCGCTTTTTCTGGCCGGCATCGTCCCGGGCCTGTTGATGGCGCTGCTGTTCTCGGCCTTCTGCATCGCCCAAGCCAAGGCGCGGGCGGACCTCTCCGCCCCGGATTGGGCCGGATGGGGCAAAGTCTCCGCCGCGTTCAGAAGATCCTTCTGGGCGGTCATGGCGCCGCCGGTCGTGATGGGCGGCATCTATTTCGGGGTGTTCACCGCGTCCGAGGCGGCCGCCGCCGGCTCGCTCTACGCCATTCTGGTCGCGCGGTTCGTCTATGGAAAACTGTCCCTCGGCGATCTTTACACCTGCGCCTACAAGAGCATGCGGACCTCGATGATGGTCTTCATGATCATTGCCGCCGCCGCCATGTTCGGCCATGCGATCACGATCATCCGCCTTCCCTACGGCGTCACCGAGGCCGTCGCCAGCATGGGGCTCGGCCCCTACGCATTCCTATTGATCGTCATGGCGATGATTTTCGTGATGGGCATGTTCTTCGAAGCCATCGCGATCATATTGATCACCACGCCGATCCTGCTGCCCACCATGATCGCGCTCGACATCGATCTGGTTTGGTACGGCGTCCTGCTGATGATCAACCTGGAACTGGCGATGATCACGCCGCCGGTCGGCATGAACCTGTTCGTCATCAAAGGGATCACCGACGCCCCGCTGATCGAGGTCGTTCGCGGCGCTGCACCCTATGTCGGGCTGATGCTGTTCGGCCTCGCCGTCCTGATGGCAGCGCCGGAGATTGCCACCTGGCTACCTTACACGGCGGGCTTCGGACGATAGAAACACCGGTTCTTTCCCAAACAAAAAGGGCGGCCGTTTGGCCGCCCTTCTCGTTCATAGCCGCAGAAACTTACTTCTGCAGTTCCGTCCAGATCGCGGTGTAGAGATCGCGGGCCGCCGGCGAGCAGGTCGGGACAAACTGGCCCGCCGCTGCAGATTCCTTCGGCGCGACGATTTCCGGCGCGGTCTTCATGTCTTCAGGCATATAGGCTTCAGACCCGTCGATGCCGTTCGCATACCGGGCGAAGGCGGAGATCATCGCCGCGTTTTCAGGGTCCATGATGAAGTTCATGAACAGCTTCGCGTTTTCGACGTTCTTGGCGTCCTTCAGGATCGCGACGGAATCCATCCACAGCGGATAGCCTTCCTTGGGGTAGCCGTACACGACGTCCGGATTGTTCAGCCGTGCGCGGAAGGTGGACCCGTTCCAGTTCACGGTCGCCACATACTCGCCGCTCGACAGCTTGTCGGTCGTTCCGTAGTCCATGGACAGCCATTTCGGCTTTGCCTCGACCAACAGATCGCGGACCTTGCGCAGAACCGTCTTGTCCTCGGTGCAGGCCTCGCCGCCGACATAGAAGATCGCCAGGTTCATAACGTCGTTCATTTCCGGAACGACGTTAACCTTGCCGACCAGTTCTTCCGGCGGGTCCAGGAAAATGGCGGACGTATTGACATCGCCGGAATAGACCGACTTGTTCACCGCCATGCCGGTCGTGCCCCACTGCCACGGAACGGTATAGTGACGGCCCTTGTCCCAGGAAACGTTCTTCCACTGTTCGGAGACGTTCTTGAAGTTCTCCATCTGATCGGGGCGGGCTTCCAGCAGCAGGCCCTTGTCGATATAGACCGGCACGTAGCTGTTCGTCGGAACGACGATGTCGAAGCCGTGGCCGCCGGCCTCGACCTTGGCCAGCGCGGTCGTATTGGAATCATAGTCGGTGATGGTGACCTTGACGTTGTAGGCCGCCTCGAACTTCTTGATCAGATCCGGGCTGGTATAGTTCCCCCAGTTGTAAATGTTCAGTTCGCCCTCGGCGAGTGCCGGGGACGCAGCCGCCAGCAGCGCTGCCGCTGACAGTGCGAATAGTTTCGAACGCATGGTGTAGTCTCCCTTTGGTTATGTACGAACGCACTTACTTACCCGCCGGCGAGTTCCTTCCGGACAACAGGAAGAAAGCCGTCAGCAGAATTACCGTGACTGCGAGCAACGCCGTCGAGATCGCATTGACCTCCGGCGTGACCGCACGGCGCAACTGCCCCAGCATGTATGTCGGCAGGGTATCCTGCCCGGCCGACTTCACGAATTCGGTGATGATAACGTCGTCCAGCGAGATCACGAAGGCCAACATGGCGCCTGCGGCGATCCCCGGCGCGACCAGCGGCAGGGTAACCCGCCTGAACGTTTTCCAGGGCGTGGCATAGAGGTCCGCGGCGGCGATTTCCAACGCCATGTCCATGCCTTCCATCCGCGCCCGGATCGGCAGATAGGCGAACGGCACGCAGAAGGCGGCATGCGCGAGGATAAGATAGGCCAATCCGGAATAGCCGGTCGCGACCTTGATCGACGCGAAGAATATCAGCAGCGCCACCGCGGTAACGACTTCCGGCACCATCAGCGGCTGATTGATCATCAAATAGATGAACGTCCGGCCCGGAAAATTCCTGGTGCGCGTGGTGCCGAGCGCGGCCATGGTCGCAAGCACGGTCGCGATGCCCGACGCGCAGGCGGCGATGATCAGCGACCGCAGCGCCGCCTCCTGCACCAATTCGTTCTTGGCGGCTTCGAAATACCAGGAAACCGAAAACCCCTCGAACAATGCGACGGACTGTCCGGAATTGAACGAATAGACCACCATGGTGATGATCGGCGCGTAAAGCAGTACGAAGCATCCGAGCGCTATGGTCGTGAAACCGGGCAGATGTTTGATGCTGAAGGGCTTTGCGGGTTTACTGCTCATCGCTGCCTCCCCGGTTCGCGGCGCGGACATAGAAGATCAGCGCGACGGCGACGATCACCAGAAGCAGCATGGAAAGCGACGACCCCAAGGGCCAGTTCCGGCCCTGCCCGAACTGCAATTCGATGAAATTCCCGATCATCATGTGCTTGCCGCCGCCCAAGACGCGCGGCGTCACATAGGCGCCCAGCGACGGTACGAAGACCAGGATCGATCCGGCGATGATGCCCGGCTTGATGATCGGCAGGATGACGCGCCGCAGGACCTGCCATCTGTTCGCATAGAGATCGTATCCCGCCTCGACCAGTCGGAAGTCCAATCGGTCGATGGAGGCATAGAGCGGCAGAACCATCAGCGGCAGATAGACATAGGCCATGCCGATCAGGACCGCCGTGTCCGTATAAAGGATCTGGATCGGTTCATCGATGACGCCCAGCCAGCGCAGCAAGTTGTTGAGCAGCCCTTCGTTCCGGATCACTTCGAGGATCGCGAAGGTGCGGATCAGCAGGTTGGTCCAGAACGGAATGGTTATCAGGAACAGCCACAGCGTTCTCTGCCGGCCGGGACGCGTGGCGATGAAATAGGCCGTCGGCAGGCCGATGATCAGCGTCAGGAACGTGGTGATCAGCGACAACCGGACCGACCGCCCGAAAATCGTCAAATGCGCGTCGGCGAGTCCAATCGTGTCGTCGAAGATGTCGACGGCGAAGAATATCTGGAACCAGGCCTTGATCGTGGGCGTCCAGATGACGCCGCTGTAATCGCCCGGGGTCATGAAGGAATAGACCAGGACGATCAGCAGAGGACCGCTTGCGCCGAGCAGCAGCAGGATCATCGCAGGCATCGACAGAAGCCAATTCCGCTTGATCCTCTCCCTCTCCGCCCGGACTTCAAGGGCGCTCAATTGCCTAGCATTCGTAGTTTGGGCATTGGTGGTTGGGATGTCGCTCATCGATCAATCCCCCACGATGCGCAAACCGCCGGGCGCAAAGGTAAGACCGACCTTGGCGCCTTCCGTCAGCGCACCGCCGCGATCCGCATCGGCGGAAACCCGCGCGACGACTTCGGTGCCGCTGTCGAGCGCCATGTAGCAATGCATGTCAGTCCCGAAATAGACGATATTGGTTACGGTCGCGGCGACCGCGCCTTCCGTCCCCGCCTGAACGACCTGGATGAATTCCGGCCGCACGGCGACCGTGACATTGCCGTTGGGGATATTCCCGTCGGCGACCTGCGCCTCGAAGGCATGGCCGTCGGTGAGGACGACCTTCCGCGTCTTGCCTTCGCCGGAGGACACCCCTTCCAGGAAATTCGATTCCCCGATGAAACTCGCCACGAATCTGTTCTGCGGGCTGTTATAGATTTCCCGCGGGCTGCCGATCTGCAGGATGTTCCCCGCGCTCATCACGCCGATCCGGTCGGACATGGTGAGCGCCTCTTCCTGGTCATGGGTCACGAAAATGAAGGTGATGCCGGTCTCCATCTGCATCCGCTTCAACTCGATCTGCATCTGCTTTCGCAGCTTCAGGTCCAGGGCCGACAGCGGTTCGTCCAGAAGCAGGACCGACGGCTGCGGCGCCAAGGCACGGGCCAGGGCGACACGCTGCTGCTGTCCCCCGGAAAGTTGCGTCGGCAGGCGATTGCGCATTGCCTCCATCTGCACCAGATCCAGCATCTTATCGACCGTATCGTCGATTTCCGTCTTGGCGCGCCCCATCATCTCCAGGCCGAAGCCGACATTCTGAGCCACCGTCAGGTGGGGGAAGAGGGCGTAGCTCTGGAAAACCGTGTTGATCGGGCGCTTGAAGGGCGGATCGACCGTGATGTCCTTCCCGTTCAAGAGAATCGCGCCGGATGACGGCGTCTCGAACCCGGCAATCAAGCGCAGAAGCGTCGTCTTTCCGCAGCCCGACGGCCCCAGGAGAGTGAAGAATTCGTTCCGGCGAATGTCGACCGTCACATCATCCAGGGCCCTTAGCTCGTTTCCGGGTGTCCCGAAAACCTTTGATACGCGTTCGGCCCTTACGGCGACTTCATCGGACACGGAAACCCCCTATCCTTTTTCCATGATATTTGCAAAACAGACCGGCGGCCGGCGGTCGAACCAAGGGTTCGCCCTTTCCAGATCCGCGCAGAGCGTCATCAGCAACTCGTCCTCACCGAATGGCGAGGCAAGGTGTATCCCGACCGGCAGCCCGTCGCCCGTCCAGTGCATCGGCACCGACGCGGCAGGCTGCCCGGTTGCATTGAAGGCCGCGGTGAAGGGCGAATAGGCGAAAATCCCGTTCTCCCCCAACCGGTAGTCGACATAGCTTTCGCGGCTGTGGTTGAACCGCCCGACCTGCGCCGGCGGTTCCGCCAGCGTCGCGGTGACCAGAACGTCGTAGCCGACGAAGAAAGCGGCCATTTCGCGGCCATAGGCGTGAACTTTCTCGACCGCTTCCAGATATTGGTCCCCCGAAATGGACTTGGCATAGCGGCATGCGTCCATCGCGACGGGTTCAAGGTCGCCCTGCTGCAATTCGCGGCCTTTCCTGGCCAGCACCTGCCGAACCCAGAGCGCGGTTCCGCAGGCGACGATGGCCGTCCAGGCCTTCATCATACCGATCGTGTCCGCCTTCGGAAGGGCCTCTTCGACAACATGCCCCATGTCTTGCAGAAGTTTCGCCGTCGCCAGGACCGCCTTCTTGCATTCCGGGTCGATCGGGTCCCCCGTCAGCGTCGTGGTCGCGAAAGCGATACGAAGCGGCCGCGACGACACCTTCGCGGCGGCGGAATAACTGTCCCGCAGCGGCGGCGCGGCATAAGGCGCGCCGAGATCGGTCCCTTGCGTGGCATCCAACAGCACCGCCGTATCGCGCACCGACCGGGTCAGGTAGCCCTCGATCGCCATGCCGGCCCAGCCTTCACCGGCATAGGGCCCATCCGGCAAACGCGCACGCGTCGGTTTGAAACCGAACAGCCCGCAGGAGGCCGCCGGAATCCGCACGGATCCCCCTCCATCCGACCCATGCGCCGCCGGAACGATCCCCGCGGCGACAGCCGCCCCGGACCCGCCTGACGATCCGCCCGGCGTGTGGTCCAGGTTCCAAGGGTTCCGCGTCGGCCCGCCATAGACCGCGGCTTCCGTCGCGGCGCCGACGCCGCCTTCCGGCGCGGTCGTCCGGCCGAAGACAACGACCCCCGCCTTGAACAGCCTGTCGACGAGTGAGGAATTGCCGGAATACTGCGTATCCCTGAGCATCATCGAACCGTTATGGCCCGGGAACCCAATGGCTTCCGCTCCCAGGTCCTTCAGCAGGAACGGCACGCCGCGCAAAGGCCCGTAGGGCAGGCCGCGGACGATATTCTCGCGCGCCCTTTCCTCCCGCAGCATGGTCAGGGCATTCAGCTTTGGATTCAGCACGGCCGCGCGTTCCAGGGCGGCGTCGAGCAACTCGTCCGGCGTCACTTCACCCGCCGCAACCAGTCCGGCCAAGCCCATGGCGTCGTAATTTTCGTATTGAGCGAAAGCGCTCATCTGCCCCCTGCTTTTTCATCCGTTACTGAACACTCGGCCAACATGAGGTCACAATTACCCCGCGCTTGGCAAGTCGCTACCCGGCCCGCGAACCGGCTTTCTTGCATTGCAGCATAGCCTAATGTGTGAGGGCGGCCCTGGTGCAGCGGCTTACGGTGTAAGGGCTGTGGCGTTAATCGGATGCCATGCCGCGAACGTCCAAAACGGCGCGCGCCCACTCCTCTGGACGCTCCTGCGGCAGGTTGTGGCCCGCCTGGCTGAATATACGATGTTCATGCCCGCCGGTGAATTTATGGGCATGCCCGGACGTCCCGGTATTGACGCCGTCCACATCCCCGTCGATCGATATCGTCGGGACCGAAATCGGCGGCTGCGCGACCAATTGCGTTTCGATATGGGCGAATGCCGGGTCGCCCGGCACCAGCCCGTACCGGTGGCGGTAGGAATGGATCACCACGTCGACGAAATCCGGGTTGTCGAATGATGCGGCCGATTGCTCGAAGGTTTCCTCATCAAACCGCCAGGGCGGGGACCACATCTTCCACAGCAGGCGGGTAATGTCCCGCCGGTCGCGCGCAAGCCCCCGCCGCCCGCGTTCCGAATGGAAGTAGTACTGATACCAGAAGGTCGCCTCCTCCGCCGCCGTCGCCGGTTCCCAGGATTTTGCAATATTCTGAATGTTGTAGGCGTTTCCGGAAACGAGCCCCTGCACGCGGTCCGGCCAGAGGGCAGAAACAATGCAGGCCGCTCTGCCGCCCCAATCGTATCCACCCAGAACCGCCCGGTCGATTTCAAGCGCATCCATGAATGCCAGCAAATCGACGCCCAATGCCGCCTGTTCGCCGGAGCGCGGCGTATCGCCGGACAAGAACCGCGTCGGTCCGTATCCGCGCAGATAGGGCACGATCACATGCGCCCCTTCCTTTGCCAGGATTTCAGCCGCTTCATCATAGGCGTGGACGTCATAGGGAAATCCATGTCCCAAGATGCAGGGCCAACCATCCGCCGGCCCGGCCGTGACATAGGCGACCTCGAGAACGCCGGCGCGTATCTTCCGAATGGTCATGTCTTCCCCCTCCCGTCAGGCCCAGCTGATTCCGTTCCTGGGTCCCGCGTCCAGCCATCCGGCGAAGGCAAGGAAGGGCGTTCCGCCCGTCCGGATCGCATGCTTCTGCCAACTCTCATGAACGATCAAGCTTCCTTGCGCCACGTCGAACCATTCGCCGGAATCCAGGCTCCATTGCGCACCGGGCGTTAGGACGAGATAGACCTCCCGCGGTTCATGCCGGTGATCCGGGTAATGCACATTCGGACCCAGCAGCATGTAGCCGGCCATCGGCGCTTCGCACAGGATCGGCCCATCCGGCCCGGAAAAGGAGGCATAGGCGTAGCCGTCCAGAAACGACTGGGTGCTGTTCTCGGCCGTGTAGCCGGAGTTCTGCGACCACTCGATCGATCCAACCATCGCGGCGAAAGCACCGGCAAGGTCGGCCAGCGCGCCCGCCGACGCGGCTTCCACCGCACCCGGCAAATGCCGGAGGACGGGAAAGTCCTCGCCCACCCGCGCGGTTCGGGTGGGAACGTCCTTGGGAATTGCGGGCGGGCGGCTGATACGACCGCCCGAAATGGCATCGACGCGCGCCTCCACGGCGCGCCAGGATTCGTCCAGGACGCGTTCGAATTCGGTGTACATATGCGCTCCTCCGACCTTCCGGCTCCAACAAAGCCTTAGCCGAACGGCACTGATTCACAAGCGTCTTGATTTTTCTCCAATTGGAGAAAATATTTCAAATATGAAAACATCGCTCCGCAACGATACCGATATCGACCGCCGCCTGGCGGACCGGCTGCACAGTCTACGCACGGAACGCGGCTGGTCGCTGGACGAGCTTGCGGAACGCAGCGGGGTCAGCCGGGCGACCCTTTCCCGCCTGGAAAATGCGGCCGTCAGCGCCACCGCCGCGGTGCTCGGCAAACTGTGCGCCGTGCATGGCCTCACCATGTCACGGCTGATGTATCTCGTGGAACAGGAATTCACCCCGCTGGTCCGCCGGGCCGATCAGGCCGAATGGACGGATAGCGAGACCGGCTTCACCCGACGAATCGTGTCCCCACCTTCCGATGCCCTGAACGGCGAAGCGCTGGAATGCCGGTTGGCGGCGGGCCGCCGGATTGCCTATGACGCTTCGCCCCGGCCCGGCATGGAGCACCATCTGGTGATGTTGAAAGGGCGACTGGAGGTCTCCGTCGAGGGCGTGAAGCATGACCTGGAAGCCGGCGATTGCCTGCGCTACC
>Ga0209692_10005198_pt1 | contig 11322 bp, 10 predicted proteins | sample tdDd472_FD_187129 | JGI IMG/M metagenome (GOLD analysis project Ga0209692, IMG submission 187129) | Marine sediment microbial communities from the Atlantic coast under amendment with organic carbon and nitrate - tdDd47.2 (SPAdes)... | ecosystem: Environmental > Aquatic > Marine > Coastal >...
ACGGGGTCGGCCAGGATGCCGTCGAGGCGTCGGGCGAGGACGATCTTGTCCATGGTGGTCTCGGCGCCGGGGTCGTCGATTCTTTGCAGGGCCCGGGATACCTGTTCGCACCACTGGTTTTTCGCCTCGGGGGCGAGATCCCAGGCCAGGGATCGCACTCCAGTCGGCCGATCGCTGGAGTGGTCACGCCAACCTTCCATGGCCGCGGTCATGGCGGTCCGGGCTCCCGGCTCCTCGGCGCGGTCGACCCAGTTGAGGGCCAGCCGGCGTGCCTCGGTGTCCAGCTCCAGCATGGGCAACCACACGCGGCAGTCCCCGAAGGCCGACCACTCCCGGGCGGCGGCACGGTCAGGGTCGAAGCGGGCGTGCAGGGCGAACCGCAGCTCGGGCGCCTCCTCCGGCCAGCCCAGGGCGGCGATCCAGTTGTTGGGATCACCGAGCCGGGCCAGGGACTGGACATCGTGGTCGAGGACCGCACCGACGGTGCTCCAGGTCGACCCGAGCAAGGCGCGGGGGCCGATATCGTTGGCCTCGAATCCAGCGGGCAGATCGAGGGCTTCCCCAGGCGAGTCCAGATCGATTTCCAGACGCTGGAGCTGCCACTCGACATGGGGCAATTCCTGCAGCGCCCGGGCCATGAGCGGCAAGGCCGATACCAGGTCCGGTGCTCTCAAAGCGTGCGCCCCACGGCCTGGGCCACGGCCCGCAACCCGTCCATCACCGGCTTGAGCTCGTCGAGGCCCAGGGCCTGGCGTGCATCGGTGACCGACTTCCTGGGGTCGGGATGCACCTCGAACATGAGCCCATCGGCGCCGGCCGCCACCGCACCGCGCGCCACGGCGGCCACCAGCTCGGCATGACCCGTTCCGTGGGAAGGATCGGCGATCACCGGTAGGTGCACGCGCTGTTTGAGGTGCGGCACCGCATTGATGTCGAAGGTGAACCGTGTGGCTGCCTCGAAGCTGCGAATGCCTCGCTCACACAGCAGAACCCGCGGATTGCCATGGGCCATGACGTACTCGGCGGCGTAAACCAGCTCGCTCAGCGTGCAGCCGAACCCGCGCTTGAGCAGCACGGGTCGGTCGACCTTGCCCAGCTTGCGCAGCAGCGGGAAGTTCTGGGCGTTGCGCGCGCCCACTTGCAGGACATCGCTGGCCTCGGCCACGTGGGGGAGTTCTTCCACGCCGATGACCTCGGTGATGACCTGGAGACCGTGGCTGTCGGCGGCGTCGCGGAGCAATTCAAGACCGCGGACACCCAGGCCCTGGAACTCGTAGGGACTGGTGCGCGGCTTCCAGGCGCCGCCCCGGAGCCAGCGGGCCCCGGCCTCGGCACTGGCTGCGGCGACCTCGTTCATCTGGGTGGCGCATTCCACGGCACAGGGACCGGTGATGACCAGCAGTTCGTCGCCGCCGTTCTGCCAGCCGGCGGCCTCGAAGCCGGGGCTGCCGTTGGGCCAGAACTTGCCCGCGAGGATGGAGTCTTCGGGCTGGATCCAGGCGCGACGGACGCCGGGCTTGTTGCGCCAGGCGTCGAGGTCGATGGCGGGATCGCCGGCCCGTCGACCGGCGCTGCCGGCCAGCTGGGTAGCCAGGTAGCGTGCCCAACCGGCGTCGTGGATCCGGGGAGCCGTCCCTCCGGCGACTGCGGCCGCCTCGGCGATCAGGGTGTTGTCGCCATCATTGGCCGGGTCGAGGTCGAGGACGAGCCAGCGCTTGGAATCAGCCACGGTCGGTCTCCTTGGCCACGGGTGCGAGGCCTTGCTGAACAAAGGTGCGAAAGGTGGAGGTCCAGGCGCGTCGGTGTTCGGCGCGCTCGGATTCGGTGAGGTCGGAACTGGTGCGGGTCTGGTGCCAGTCGGCGAGAAGGCGCTCGAGCATGGCGTCGATGAGCCAGGCGGTGCGCTGGGCGTCGATGGCGGCCGGGATCTCACCTGTGTGCTGGGCGCCCTCGATGAGCTCGGTGAGGAAGCGGCGACTGTGGTGGCCCAGTTCCTCGAGGCGCTGACGACCGAAGGGCGAGTCGCCCGACCGCAGCACGCGGAAGTAGATGCTGGCCAGTCGGGGGTGGTCGTCGACGAACTGGAATCCGGTCTCGAGGAGGTGCTCGAGTCGCGCGGGCAGCGGTTCACCTTGAGTGTCGTCACGGACCGATTTGACCTGGGCCTTCACCTGCCCGAAGGCGAGGTCGACGATGCTGCCGAAGAGGTCGCCCTTGGTGCGGAAGTAGTGGAACAGCGAGCCCTTGCTGATGCCGGCCGACTTGACCAGGGAGTTCATGGACGAGCCGCTGTAGCCGCGCGTGGCGAACTCGTCGACGGCGGCGTCGAGGATCTGCTGCTGCTTGTCGCCGGGGATGGTTTCCCAGGCGGGGGTGCCGGCTTGTAAGGGCTTATCGAGCATGGGCTTCTCCACGTTGACCGGGTGGTCATTGACCGGGTGGTCAATTTAACGCTCGATGGGGATTTCAGCAATGGAAAAGGGCCCGCCGGCGGGCCCTTGGGGTGTTCATGATCGTGGTGGGATGGGTCAGCGGAAGAGCTGCTTCACCTTGGTCAAGCTGGTGGGCTCGACGGCGACGGGCTCACCATTCCACGGAGCGCCGCAATGACCACTGACGAATATCACCGATTTGGCCACCAAGGGGTCCACGACACCTACGGTCGGGAGGTAGAGGTACGACATCACCGAATAGGGCCCGCAGTTCGCGAAGCTCTTGAGGACATCGGTTTGGCGCAGGTGAGTGAGGACCTGGTCGGTGATCTCCTCTTCCGTCACTTCATCAGGCCAGAAATCATGATTGGGATAGATGTCGACCTGTTGGGGCTCCGGAGCCAGGGTCTCGTCCGGAAAAGACCATTCGTTAGAGGAGGTCTCGGGGACCAGGACATGGCCTTGGCCCGACCAGATAATGCTCCCGGCAAAAAGCACGTCGCCGGTACGGTCGTCGACAAAGGCGGCGCCACCAAAGTCTACTGGTGACCAGTAGAAGAAACAGAAGTGGTTCAGGCAATCTTGGGGAGAAAAGGCCCCGCCCTGGAAGACTTCCATAACCGAGTTCAGCATCTCCTCCGCGGAGGGATTGGTGATGTCCGTCACGGGACTCATGGCGAGAGTCGAGATGGACAATTCCAGACCAGGATAGACTCCGTCGACCACGAAGACCGCGGTCATTTCATCGTCGCTGCAGTCGGCGATTGCTGACGTGATGCCAAAGCAGATGGAGGCTGCCAGGGCCAGCATGAAGAACACTGGATATGAACGCATTGAGATCCCCCTCTTGCCGACCATGATCCGATTCATGGCCAGTGATATCAGTATATCACATGGCTCAATACTGGGGGGGTAGGGTTTATCCTCAGCGATCGTTCACCGGACCAAGCTGACTGCCCGCCGGTCGACCCCTGCATCGGTCACGATCCGCACGAAATAGGTCCCGGACGCCAACGCTCTCCCTCCTTCATCACGACCATTCCAGCGAACCTGATGGCGGCCGATCTCCTGCCACCCATCCACCAGTGTCCGGACTCGGCGCCCGGCCAGATCGAAGATCTCCAGACGCGCCGAGCCGGCCCAGGCCATGCGATATTCCACCGTGACCGCAGGATTCGCCGGATTGGGAAACGCAGCGTTGATGATCGGCTGATCAGGCGCCGACACCGGCACCGCCACCTCGGTGGTCACGATGGTGAGATCGTCCACCATGAAACGCTCCCCGATGGCCAGGCCGAAGATGATGGCCGTGTACCATTCCAGGGAGACCATCGTGGTGGTCTCGTTGGTGCCGTCCGGGTGGTTGGGTTCCCACATGTTGTTGTCCGCATTGCGCCATTGCCACTGCCCCTCGCTGAGGGCGAGGCAGGTCTCGGTCCATTCCTCGGCCTTGTCGAACTGCCAGATGACCTGCTTGGCGCTGATGCCGGCGGCGGCCTCGGCAGGAGTGGGTTCCATGATCAGGTAGAGGTGCCAGTCCATGTAGTCGAACTCGGTCCAGGTGGTCTTGTGCATGAAGCGCACGTGGGTGGCGCCCGACAGGGGGGCGCTGGTGAAGAGGCCGAAGCGGTCGCTGAAGTAGGTGCGGGTGGTCTGGCAACCCACGCTCCAGTCGCCGCAGGAGCAGTCTTCGCAGACGATGAGGAGCTGGGACAGGCCACACTGGGCGTGCCAGCCGGCGTCGGCGGCTTCGATGGCGGTGGGGAATTCGGTCCAGCTGTCGGGTGGGTCGGGGTGGTCGGCCAGGGCTGGGATTGTGATGCAGGCCAGTGCCATGATCACGATGGTGACGGTGAGTCGGTTCAGCATGGTCAACCTCCTGGTAGAGTCCCTACTATTGATAACGAATAGGAGGAGGCTTGATCACAGCTTGTCGCCTGGGGTTGCTTGATCCCCTGGTCACTGTTGTTGAGGGCCCCCGGGGGGCCCTTTTGGCTATCTATCCGGATAGCCCCGCGATGCAGAAACCAATCCATGCGCCGATCAATGGACAGATAGCAAGATTGAGTTCAATGGGTTGATCAGGGACCCGCCGGCGGGTCCTTTTTGCGGCCTATCAGGCTAATCAGGTAAAAGCTCTGCCCTTTGTCGCGAGGGGCTGAAAGTATTAACCCAATCGCCGCCTCTACCGGGCATCGCCCTACCACAAACACAATCCCAATCGAACAGTGTTCTGATAGCGCTGGTACTCGATCATCGACTCACCTCTGCCCACCACCCACTGGATGAAAAACCCAAACTTCGTTTCCGGTTGGTGGATATCCCGATCGGGGTCAGGTCCAGGGAACGGGGGACGGGACAGCCACCCAGGAGCGAAGCTCAGCGATGTCTCCAGATTGGTGAAGAAGGTCCCTTCCGGGCTGTCAAAGCTGAAACTCGAAGCCAGATAAATCTGGGTGCGTCCCAGGATGCGCAGAGGATTGGTAGGTCGGACATACAAGGCGACACGGCCATGTCCGGCATATCCGGCAATGTCAGGATTGCTGGATTCGACATTGAAGGGGTACCAGCAGGTCAGGGAACAGCTGAGTGGGTCCTGGGAGGGGGCACCCAGATAGAGGGCTCCGTTGAGGTGATTCCAGCTGCGGGATAGAGCGCCGTTGAATCCGTTGGAGAGGTGCGAGTAGGAGAGGCTGAAATCCAGCTGGTCGGGCCACCAGTCGGCTGCGCTGGTCAGAAGAGTGCCGTCGGCGAAGAACATGACTTCCGGTTCGAAGTTGTTCTCCAGGGTATAGCCACGATCCTCATTGTCCAGGAACCAGAAGGATGACTGGCTGAACAGTCCATAGAGACCCGTGTTGTCCTGGGTCCATCCCAGCGCCTTCAGGCCAAGCCGATATCGGAAAGCCAGTTGTTCGGTGTCGGGGTTGCCGGCCAAGAATGTCGGTTCACCAGGGGGAAGGTAGGCTTGGGCCGAGTCGGGACCTCGCCATGCGCCAAGGGCCAGGAAAGACAAGAAAACCATACTGATGATGCGAGGGGATCGGCCAGTTCCGTTGCCTCGTTGTCCAACGAAGAAGCCCCACCCAATGGGCGAGGCTTCTCCATTCATCAGACTTGAACAACCCATCAGTCGTTCAACGCTTCATGCACCTTGCCAACCATCTCCGGCCCAGGCCTCAGGGTCTTGTCCCCATCGTCCTTCCATTTCGAAGGACAGCCCTCGTCGGTCTTCCGCGCGAGGTAGATGTTGGCCTTGAACTTCCGCATGAGCTCGTCGATGTTGCGGCCCATGTTGTAGAAGTTGACCTCGCTGTTGAACAGCGTGCCGTCGGGCGCGATGATGAACGTGCCGCGCAGGGCCAGACCCGAGCCCTCGTCGTATACGCCGAACATGCGGGAAAGGGTGCCGGTGGGGTCGGAACCCATGAGGTACTCGACGTCGGCCAGTTCCTTCTCGTCGCGCTTCCACGCCAGGTGCACGAACTCGGTGTCGGTGGAGACGGTGATCAGCTGGGCGCCGATCTTCTCGAAGCGTTGCTGCTGCTCTGCCAGAGCAGCGAATTCGGTGGCTCAGACGAAGGTGAAGTCGGCGGGGTAGAAGAAGAGGATGGTCCACTTGCCCTTCTTCTTGAGGTCGGCGAGGGCGACCTTGGTGAAGTCGTGGCCCTTGGGGTCGTAGCAGGTGAGCTCGAAGTCGGGCACCTGCATGCCGACCTTGAGATCGGTGACCGGGTTGGTCATGGGGGGTCCTCCCTTGAAGTGGAATGGGGCGCGAATACCTGTTGGTAACGCGCCCCAATGTACTTCAAGACGGTAAAGGCGGCTATTTGACCAGCACCACCTTCGTGCGGGCCGATTGACCACCGGCTTCCAGTCGGCAGAGATAGACGCCGGTGGGCAGCTTCTGTCCCTGGTCGTTATACCCATCCCAGGCAACGGAGTGCTGGCCGGCATCGAGCGATTGCCCGTGGACGAGGGTAGTAACGAGCTGTCCCCTGGTGTCATGCACCGTCAACACGACCGAGGCCGTTGTCGGCATCTCGAATCGTATGGACACCCGCGGATTGAACGGTGTCGGCGCCGCCCCCACAAACCGCAACCCAACCTCCGGAACCTCCACCCCAGTCACATCCACCTCGGCCAGAAAAACCTTCACACAAGGTTCCCCACTGTTCCCCACCACCAGATCCGGCCACTCATCCCCATTGATGTCCCCAAACGCAATGGCCGTCCCCACCGAAGACGAGTCATAAGTCCACGACGGGGCCCCATCCAGCACCCCATCCCGGTTCAAATAAATATGCACCTTTCCATCAGAAAAATGACACTCCGCCAGATCCTGATCCCCATCACGATCCACATCGCAGAACCGAATATCACTGTGCCCGTGGTAGCTGGCCTGCGACTCCCAATCCATGCTCATCGAGCCGCCATCGTTGGACCACAGCTGCGTCGGGTCATGCCCCAGTGCCAGGTCCGGCCAATCATTCCCGTCGACATCGGCGAAGGCCACGCCCTTATCGCTGTCGTCATCGCCGGTGGTCCACACGGGCACGGTCTGCAGTGCGCCGTCGACGTTGTCGTAGATCCCGCTCTCGTAGTTCACCCACTTGGACACCGCCAGTTCCTGCCAGCCGTCGCCGTCCCAGTCGGCCACGGCGAGGAAGCCCTGGAGCGACTCTTCCGCCGACTGCCATGAAGGCACGGTCTCCAGCACGCCGCCATGATTGCGGAACATGTACAGTGGCCGCGTCGGGTCGGACTGCGAGGCGCCCTGGTTGGCGGTGATCAGATCGGTGTCGCCGTCCTGGTCGATGTCCACCAGGAGGCCGTAGTTGTTCCACGAACCGCCGGGCTCGTTGCTGGACCAGCCGGGGGAGGTGGAGGGGCCGTCGGGGCCGCCGTAGTAGATCACCGAGGAGTAGGAGAGACCGCCGCCGTTGGCCGCGAAGAGATCGGGATACTCGTCGTCGTTGACGAAGCCCACCTGCACGTCGCCGGTGGAAACCTCGTCATCGGAGACCCAGGAGGGGGCGGTTTCCAGCACGCCCTCGACGTTGAAGTAGATCAGGTTTTCCCAGTCGTCGTAGGGCGGGAAACTGTTGGAGATGTAGCAGCCCACCACCACGTCGGGCCAGCCGTCGCCGTTCATGTCGGCCACCTGGAGGCCGCCCACTTGCCGACGAAGAGTGTTCGACCAGTCGGGCTGGGAACCGTAGGGGACCTCGTCGTTGCGCACGGTGACCTGGCCGTCGGTGGCTGCGGGAAGAACGGTCACGGACTCCAGGCCGTCCGAGGTGACCTCGACGGGTTCGGAGGCGAGGGCAGCAGAAGCGAGGAGAATCAGAGCGACGATGAGGGCAACGCGAGGCATGGCAAACCACCTGGGCTGAAGGCGGAGGCTCCGTCCGGGTCGAGGGTGGGTTGATTGTACCGTAAATGAACAGGTAAAGCCAAGGACCTCAGTCGAAGGAGACGATCACGTCGTCCAGTTTCCGTTTAGGTACATGATGGACACCGTGCTCGTCCCGCCAGTAGCAGATGTCGCCATCGGACTTGATGTCCTCGAGCACCACGGTCTCCATTGGCACGCCCAACGCTACCACCAGGAGCGTCTTGTACCGGGGAGGAATGGACAGGGCTTCGATCAGTGCCGGACGATCCAGCGCGGCGATCATGCATCCGCCCAGGCCGCGCTCCACGGCGCCGAGTAGGATGGTCTGGGCGGCGATCCCATCGTCCCAGCGGACGTTGCTCTTGACCTCGCTGTCACCCAGCAGCACGACGTAGGCCGTGGGCCGTTCTCCGGGTTCGGGGCCGGACCAGTCCTTGAGGTAACCGGCCCAGCGGAGGTGGGGAAAGATGCGGGCGTTGAGGTCGGGCTCACAGCTCAGGAGGTACCGCAACGGTTGCTGGTTGGCGGCCGAGGCGGTGAGGCGGGCGAGGTCCACCAGTTCGACCAACAGCTGGTTCGAAATCGACCGGTCCTCGTGGAACCGACGATAACTCCGGCATTGCAACACCAGGTCGCGAAGCATGGCGTCCTCCGATCAGGGGCGGTATTGTGTTGCGGATCAAGGTAAAAACCCAGACACTCAATATGACACTGGACTCGCCCAATGTCATCGATGAGCACGACCATGAAATCAAATGCTTCCAAAAACCACCGTTGGCGCTTCCTGGCGGCCCTTTGTCTGGTCAGCCTGGGTTGGGCGATTTCGGCTCCGGCGCAGCAGCCGGCGGTCCCCGATACGATCCGCATCGGCAGCATGCCCTGGGTAGGCTGGGCGGCCCTGGATGTGGCCGAGGATCAGGGGATCTGGCAGGACCTCGGGCTCGAGGTCAAGGTGGTCCATTACGACAACAGCTACCTGATGCACGACGCCATGTTCATCGGGGAACTGGACCTGGCCCTGGCCATGCTGGGGCAGATCATCCATGTCCATCATGAGATGAAGCCGGTGGTCGTCCTCGGACAAACCAACTGGTCTCACGGTGGTGACGTGCTCATGGTGCAGCCCGACTTCAACATCATCGCGGCACCTCTCCACACTCCCCTGGGGATCTATGTGGATGGGGCGGCCTTGCCTTATTTTCTCGACCTCGCGCTGACCCGGGCGGGGGCCTTTCTCGAGAATTTCCGCCTGGTGGTGGTGCGTGAAGATGAGATGGTGTCGCAGTTCAAAGCCGGGCGGATCAAGGCCGGCGTGTTCTTCGGTCCCTATGCCCTCGACGTGGCGGCGGCGGGGGGCGAGGCCCTGGCGACATCGGCGGATTTTCCCGGCTGCATCCCCGAGGGGATGTACGCTTTCCGCGATCATTATCAGTCCTTCGACCATGGTCAACTGGTCAACATCAACCGGGGCTGGATCCAGGCAGTCGCCTGGTTGAATGACCCGGCCAACCAGCGAGAATTCTACCGAATCCTGCGCGAGCGGACCCTGCAAGGTATGGGGACGTTCAGTGATGCTGATCTGAAAACCATGCTGGAAGCAGTCCGACCTCATGATCCGGCGGCGCTGAAGGAACTCAACAGTCCCGATGGAGCCACCGCAGAGTATCTCCTCCACATCCAGAATCCGGCTTATTGCCACCATGAAACGGTGAACCTGACCAATATTCTCGACACTCGCCCCCTCATGGATGCCCTGGCGGCGGAGGCCGGGGAGTGAGGCGCGACATCGGATTGCGCGTGCTCACGGCGTTTGCCTGCCTCATGCTATTTCTGCTGGTCGAGGTCTTGCTCGGCTTCGGCAATGTGCGGACCATGCGGGCGATTCACGAGGATGTGACCCGGGACGAGGCCCGGCTCCGGGATCTCGCCCAGCAGGTTTCGGCCAGCCACATCCTGGCGTCTCGCCTGCTGCACACCCTCGAACCGGCGCGTATGGACAGCCTCCGGGATGGCTACCGCAGTCTCCTGGCCGAGGCACAGATCCTCGCCGTGGAGACCGGGATGGACCCGGACCAGATCCAGAGCTACCAGGCGAGCCTGGACCATGCCATCGACTACCAGTACCAGTTCGCCACCAACCTCGCCCGCGAGCACTTCGATCGCCATGGAGGAGAGGATTTCCAGACGGTCCTGGCCACGGTCAATGCCCGGCATGACGAGATGTTGGCGGCCGCCAACCAGCGCCTGCAGCGAACCGAGCGCCGCCTGCTCTTGACCACGGGCGGGGTTGGCCTGCTGGCCATGGTGGTGTCCCTGGGTTGGGTCCTTTTTCTGCAACGTAGCCTCACCGATCGTCGGCGAGCCGAGCAGGCGCTTCATGAGCGAGAACGCAACCTGGCCATCACGCTGGACAGTATCGGCGACGGCGTGATCGTCACCGGGACCGATGGTCGCATCGAGCGCATCAACCCGGTGGCTGCTCGCCTCACGGGGTGGGAGGACGGCTCGGCGCAGGGCGAACCGCTGGAGACCGTCTTCAAGCTACGGGACCAGGCCACCCATGACCCACTGCCCAGCCTGGTCGACTCCCTCCTGGCCGACCCTTCTCTTCCCCAGGTGAAAAACCCGGACTCCACTGGGACTGCTGCCCTCCATGGCCGCGATGGCGTGGAACGCCTGGTCCGGTACCGAGCCACGGCGATCCGTGGTCTGGAGCGGAAAACCCTGGGCACGGTGGTGGTGATCCAGGACGTGACCATCCAGGCCGAGCTCGAGGAACGGGTGCGGCAAACCGAGAAGATGGATGCCGTGGGGCAGCTCGCCGGCGGCGTGGCCCACGACTTCAACAACATGCTGCTGGCCATCTCCGGCTACGCTCAGCTCCTGGAGGAGGACCTGCCCAAGGAGAGCCTGCAAAGGGATTACGTCGACCGTATTCAGAATGCCGCCAGCCGGTCGGCCGACCTCGTCCGCCAGCTCCTCGATTTCTCACGCAAGAGCCGCGCCGACCATGAAGCCCTGGATCTACATGCCGCCGTGCACGAATCGGTCCGACTCCTCGAACGGAGCATCGATCCCCGCATCAGTCTCCAACTCGACCTGGCCGCCGAACAGGCCTGGATCGAGGGCGACTCCACACGTATCCAGAATGCCCTGCTCAACCTGTGCCTCAATGCTCGCGATGCCATGCCCGAGGGCGGAACCCTGCGTCTGGCCACACGATCGGTTCAGCTGGATGCCAACTCGCCGGTACTCCAGCGAGCCACCGTGACCATGCAGTCTGGTCCCTACATCTGTCTCGAGGTCCAGGATTCGGGAACGGGAATCTCCCCCGAGGTCATGACTCGCATTTTCGAGCCCTTCTTCACCACCAAGGTCGTGGGCAAGGGGACAGGCCTGGGTCTGGCCGCCGTCTACGGTACCGTCCGCGATCATGCCGGACTGGTGGAGGCGTCCAACGTGCCCACCGGTGGGGCTCGATTCTCCCTCTAC
>Ga0209692_10005199_pt1 | contig 11321 bp, 7 predicted proteins | sample tdDd472_FD_187129 | JGI IMG/M metagenome (GOLD analysis project Ga0209692, IMG submission 187129) | Marine sediment microbial communities from the Atlantic coast under amendment with organic carbon and nitrate - tdDd47.2 (SPAdes)... | ecosystem: Environmental > Aquatic > Marine > Coastal >...
GGTGAGCAACAGAAGCGTCTCCGACCAATCCTTAACCACGCGGCTCTTCAGGAAATCTGCCTGTGCCCTTTCAATGATCTCAATAAATTGACAGAGTCCGCCCAAGGCATGCGCGCCTCTTCCCTCAATATCTGCAAATGGCAGCACACCATCAACGGCCTCTTCAGAGTCAATGGCATAGCCCATGAGCAATCTATCGAGCCCAGCCTGCCAGCTGGTCTCCTCAAAGCCTGGGAGTCCGGCTTCATTTCGTTGTTTACCAGACAAGCCCCAACGAATTCCTGAACTGACAACCCATTGTTGCAGAGTATCGAGGTCAGATGATAAAAGCTGGAACTGGCGAAAGAGTACCGGCTGTCGCAACAGATCAAGGACTTCACTCCAGCCAAACCGACCGCTAAAGAGATCCAGGAAACTTAAGAATGCGGCGAAAATTGAATTTCGTCTGCGAATACTGCGATCGGCGATGGAATGCTGAATACCTTCAAATACTGCAGGTATTAAAGGTGCGTATTCCTGAATGTCAGGAGCCATGACGATTATATCTCGTAACTCAAGGCTTGGATCCCGGTGCAACAGGTTGAGCAGGTTGTCTTTTAAAACTGATATTTCTCTTAGTTTTGAATGACAGGAGACAACCTGGATTGAATCGTCTCCGGCAGCTATCGAGGCAGGTGGCCTGACAGGCAGGCAACCGTCAAGCAAATCAGTCTGAAGTCTTTGCAAAATTGTAGCGTTGCTATAATCATTGCCTCCAAGAGGATCGTCGTAGCTTGAAAACTCCAGAGCAAAATTGGCCCCCTCAAGCATCATATTCTGCAAATCACGACCCTGCCGTCCAAGAACAGCCAGGAGTGGATGGTGCTCTTCTGCTTCTGGCTCTAAAGGATGGGAAGTCTTGCCGACCATCCTTTTGAACTGCGCTTTCCGGCTCTCGATATTTCCCCAGTAGTTGCGACAGGGTGAAAGCAGAAAAAGATGCACATCCATATGTGTGGACAGGCAGTTAAGGTAGTTGAGATAAACAGGAGGAATAGTGTGCAGACCAATTACCGAGACGCGCTTTGGTAACAGGTTGGCCAGGTTTTTATCATTTTTTAACCGATCAATCACCTGCCTAAACTGCATGCCGCGATGCACTTCCCCGCCTGGTTGTGCGAGCAGCCTTCGCCACAGATCCATCTGCCAGCCTTCAGCCGGATGTTTTGTGGCAAGCTTGCCATGTTCCCATTTAGAGAGCATTTCAGACCGCATGACCTGATACTGATCAAAGATGTTTGCCAGACGACGGCCGAGCTGGAATCTCTTTAAATCGTGATTTCCGCCTGAAAGATATGCTTTAATCGGCTGGTAGACTTCCGCGCTAAGATCCCGAAGCAGACCATCCAGACGCCAGGTAAGGGTCTGTCGCTGGAAGCCATCCGGGGATATTCCCATTCCAAGCTTGTCCGCAACAAATCCCAGGAAATCGATGGGCAGGAAAAATTCAAAATTACAGAAAGAGCGAAACTCATCCGCCATGGTTTGAGCAATCATCCGCTCCATGCCCTGACTCTGGATGAGAAATAGCTCCTGGGCAAAGAGATCTGGCTGCTTGTCTGTCCGAATGACCTCTGCCAGGTGACGCAGCAGATTTTCGGTTCGGTTAGAGACGTGGAGGTAAAACATAAGAAACCAGGTGCCAGGGTAGAAGTTTTTCGACTTTAGCAGGTGTTATTGATAATCAGTTGAAAAACGATCATTTAACTGGAAAAATCCGCCGATACCAGAATCTCCCACATTCTTCTATTTACAGAGTGACAGAGAGCCTCAGTCCATGTATTATTTGGGCACTACATCCAGACCGGCATATTCGTATATGCCGTAAACCAGTCCGGCCATGATTCCAAGCGCAAAAAACAACCGCAACCGCCTGTCCCAGGGAAGTTTTTCGCCATCTGCCATATACTGCAGAAGAGCGATAATTACATAGGTAACACCAGCGACATAGGGTGCCGTTTGGAGTATTTGCCATGCAGTAGCTTTTATGGTTGCTGCACTATCTGCTCCTAAACGCAGGTTAAAGAGCAGGTAAACCAGGGCTGAAAAATAAAATGAAACTTTTCCTTTAATACTTTGCATATGAACTCACTCAATACTCTCTATTTTCCCGGAACCGACATCTATTCGATACGCCAGTATCCTATTTTTCTGTTATTTCAGAAGATTCACCTCATCAAGCCGGTGGAAATGAATCCCAAGAAGCCCGGCGTAGAATCCACAGATAGTTTCATTAAATCAGGTTTCTGTCAAGTACATACTCCCTGTCCCCTTGGCGAAAATCGTGATCGGTTTCTGCATTTGGTCGAAGACATCAGAAATCGGAAAGACGATTATGCCGGTCAGCTTAGTTCTTTGATTCTGGCCTCCAAGTCAGATCAATCGAGTACAGGTGAAGATTCCGAAGGGGCTATTATCAAATCCCTGTTCACCCCGAAAGATCTACAGGACAAAACGACACAGCTTAAAAAGGTAGAAAAACTCTGGCAGGCAAGACTGGTTCTGGCGATTGGTGAAATTCTAGACGGAGAGGAAGAAGAGATTGCCCGCAACCTGGCAATGCTTGACGATGATCAGGCCGGATTGTTTAAGGAATTGCATGGTGATATTGAGGCGGTTGAGGAAGACAACCCTTTTGCCGAACTCAATCAGTTAGAAAGCCATTTAGGCGCTGCCAAATCAGGAAACATCAAGAATCGATTCAAGAGTTGGAAAACGCTCTTTCTTGAGGGTAACATTCAGGAAGGCGATGTTTTTCTTACCACCAGCCAGGACGCCGGAGATCTTTTACTGCAAGCATACGAAAAGAAAACCAACCAGGGCGCTCCTCTTGTTGCCGAGCTTACGCTACCCGGCCTTATTGGCTGGAGTGGTGAAGAGGCCTCTCAGGCTGCTGTTTCCTTTTCTGAACAAAACAGCGAACTCTTATCGCAGATTCATGAAACTCTGAGCGATCTTTCGCAAAAAGAAGCCGTCGCAGATCTTGCGACAAAGAATACCAATGTACTTGCTGCACTCTCTGAGGACTGGAACGTACAACTGGAAACCGTTTTTCCGACAAAGCAGTTTGGTAGAATTTACGTCAAATGCTATCTTTTTCCAAACGTTACCTGTGCCGCGCTGGTCGGCAGAGCTGCCCCTGAAACAACCAGGCGGAAAAACGGACTACTCGTCGTGGTAGACTGATTGCTCTGCCTGCACCTACCCTCGACTTACCCATGTACCTGACTCAGTAACTATCTGCAGCAGGTATAGGGATTAATGGTCATTACCGGACAAGCTGCTGCACGAACTACCTTGTCCGCCACTGAGCCGAACATAATCTTCTCAAGCCCTTTATAACCATGGGTACCCATGACAATGAGATCAGCCTCAATTTCATTGGCATACTCGACAATTTTTTCACCAACATCGCCCATGAATACTTTATAGGTCAATTCTACCACTCCTGCCTTTTTACAGTATTCAGTCATTTCCTCGCAAAAAGAGGCCATTTTTATTTCAGCGCTCTCTGCAAGTTCACCTTCCAGGGTTGGCATGGTCATCTGAGGCACGAAAAAACCAGAATAGTCCTCAAAATTTTGTACGATAAAAACGAGGGACATTGATGCTCCGAATTTCCCGGCTAGATACCCCGCGGACTCAGCAATCAATTTAGAATTATCAGAGAAATCAACCGGAGTTACTACTCTTTTAATCTCATTAATAATGCTCATATGCCCTCCTTATCGAATTTGAAAAAAACGGCTTCACCTCTACTTAAATTATCTCATAACATTTAGATGGATGCAAACTTTCACACGAGGAGCCCTGTCATATAATAAAAACATTAAGCATCTTCATGTGATAAACTAACTTCAACTTCAACATAGAGAAAGATAACGATCTTTTCGGCTTCTTCAAGAAGTAGTTACCCGAATATTAATTACTTTCAAGGTTTCACCGTAATTCTTTGAAGAAAGATAGCAAGCTCATGAAAACAGCCAGAAACAGCTTTTCTTAGCCTTTCGAGTGGTGTAGTTTACCTGTCTTTCTGCAAGATTTATTGTGAATAATAATTTACTAACGACATCCACCTCACATGAAACTGAAACACAAGCTAGAATATGCCCTTCTTAGGGGCACCATCTTTTTCATCAATCTTTTGCCAATCCCCGTCATTCTTTTTATTTGCACAGCAATAGGATATCTGGCTTGGGTGATTTTTCCTTTTCGTATCAAGGTTACCTACAAAAACCTTTCAAACGTCTTTCCTGAACTTGACCACTCTTCGAAGGTACGCTTGTTGAGAAGGGTTTATCTGCAGTTTACCCGAACATTCGGCCTGGTATTTATTCTGCACCGCAAAAGCCTTATAAAACTAATTAAAAACGCCAAGATTTCCGGACTCGATAAAGTCGAAGATGCGCTCAGCCAAGGAAAAGGTGTTATCCTTACAACGATCCACGCAAGTTGGTTTGAGGCGTACTTTGCCTGGTTCAATATGTCAGCACTGCCAACAAGTCTTATTTATAAAAAACAGAGCAACCCCCTCTCCGACGAGTTTTTCGTCCGTCAACGACAACACTACGGAACAAGCCTGCAACAATTAAGCAGCTACGATGGAATGAAAGTATACCTACAAGCATTAACGGAAAACAGACTGCTTATCGTCAGCCTTGACCAGAGCTTTGAAGGTACCGGAACAAGAGTCCCCTTTTTCAACCAGCCGGTTGCCTGTGCCAAGGGATCGGCTATCATGCATTTACGAACAGGGGCACCAGTTATGACCAGCGTCTATTACATGAAAGACGGTGAACTGCATATTGACTTCGACATCGTCGATCTCCCTGACTATAGCGAAATCAGTGAAGAGAACATTAACGATATTTCAGCCAGATCCATCAAATTGTATGAACCATTCATCAGGCAATACCCAGAACAGTGGTTCAGCCTCTTTCATCGTCTCTGGACTAAAAAAAGGTATTCTCCAGTGAAGAGGTCGTTTCGAGAGATATTCTTTTAATGGGGGTGTACTGAAAGGCCCCCCTCTTCCCAACGGAGATAAATTTTTCTTCTGAACTTGTATGTACTGGTATATTTATAGTAACATTTACCGGTTCAAAAACTTATTCTTAGGCAGCGTTCAAAATCTTTTTATTGTCACTCTGCTTTTTCATTTTCACCACTTATCATCCCCAATGACCAATAAAGAACTACTCAAACGATTATACGAATTTATTAAGCCATACCGGGTAAAGCTTATGATTGCCATGATGGCAATGATCTGTGTTTCCATTGGTACAGGTGCTCAAACGTATCTGGTAAAAGATGTTCTTGATAAAATATTTATTGAGAAGAATGAATTCTATCTAAAAATGCTGTCTCTAGTGCTTCTGCTTATTTTTTTCCTCAAAGGTGGGATGTATTACATTTATTCAATTCTGTTGGAGCAGGTTGGCCAATCGGTTATTCGTGATTTTCGCCTTCATATTTTCTATCATATCCACAAGCAATCGATCTCTTTTTTCACTACGATGCCCACCGGAACTCTTATGTCCAGGGTCATTTCGGATGTTGCCCTCTTGCAACGGGCGGTATCAAAGTCGCTTATCGGGTCAATTCGTGACTTCTTTCAGGTAATTATCCTGCTCGGTGTGGTTTTTTATATGAACTGGAAGCTGGCAATGATCACCTTTATCGTTTTACCGGTTGCTGCATATCCAATCGTTCGATTTGGTCGTCTCTTTCGAAAAGTATCGATTTCGACCCAGGAAGAAGTGGCTAATGTTTCTAATATCCTTCATGAAACAATCACCGGAAACCGCATCGTAAAGGCTTTTACTAAAGAAGAGTATGAGGGTAAAAGATTTTATACCCAGGTAACAAATCTTTTTCTACTCACAATGAAGGATGCTAAATACCGCTGCCTGCAGCATCCAATGATGGAGTTTATCGGGGGCGCTGCGATTGCCCTGATTATCTGGTTCGGTGGAAAGGAAGTTATCGGAGGGGATATGACCCCCGGAACTTTTTTTGCTTTCCTGACAGCACTCATTGCTGCGTATGAGCCGGTTAAGGGAGTGACAAGAATCAACTCGACTATCCAGCAGGGACTTGCTGCTGCAACCCGCGTTTTTGAAATACTTGATGTTGAACCGGAAATTCAAGACAAAAAAGGTGCAACTCAACTACCGCCCTTTTCTTCCAAAATAGAACTCAACAATCTTACTTTTCGCTACGACGATGAGTCAGCGGTTCTGTCAAATATTAATCTCAGAGTTCCTGCAGGCGAAGCACTCGCCATCGTCGGACCGAGCGGCGGCGGGAAAACGACACTTACCAACCTTATTCCCCGTTTTCTCGATCTCAAAGAAGGGAGTATCTTGATAGACGGCTTTGATATCAGGGATGTCACACTGGCATCACTCAGAAATCAAATCGCCGTGGTCACCCAGCAGACCATCTTATTCAACGACACTGTACGAAACAATATCGCTTATGGCGACCAGCAAGCACCTGAACAACAGATCATTGATGCTGCAAAAGCTGCACATGCCTTTGACTTTATCCAGGCACTGCCTAATGGATTTGAGACAATCATCGGTGAGGGAGGGGCTCGTTTGTCAGGTGGACAACGTCAACGCATATCTATAGCCAGAGCCATTTTGAAAAATGCTCCAATTTTGATACTCGACGAAGCCACTTCTGCTCTTGATACCGAATCAGAGCACGAAGTACAAAAAGCTTTGGAAAATCTCATGAAAGACAGAACTACTCTGGTTATTGCCCACCGTTTATCAACAATTAAAAATGCTGACAGAATAATAGTCATCAAGGACGGCCTTATCGTCGAGCAAGGTACCCATGATTCACTCATCTCTCAACAGGGTGAATATGAAACGCTTTACAATATGCAGTATAAATAAGGGATAGCCGCCACAGATGTTGTCAATTAAGTGGCAAGATGGGTAGTTTGGGGCTTATCTGGCAACACAACTCTAAGCCAATGGCAAAAGAACGCGAACTTCCGTATACTCGCCAGCAACACTGCTGAGTTCTATCACCCCACCATGCTCCTCAATAATTTTGGATGACATGGATAGGCCCAATCCGGTCCCGTCATTTTTTGTTGTATAGTAAGGATCAAACACCCGGGCCATATTTTCCGACTCTATTCCGACGCCATTGTCCCGAACTGCAATTTTAATTGCCTGTCCATCACTTTTAACCCTTACAAGTAACTCCCCGCCCTGCTCCATTGCCTGAATCGCATTAAGAAAAAGGTTTAGAAAAACCTGGTTTATTTTGTCTTTATCGACCAGTATCTGAGGCAGATTGTTGTCTGTTTCAACTCTAATTGTTATTCCGTAAGACTCCGCATCGACCCGCACAAGCAAGATGGTTTTTTCGATGATGTCCTGTATTGATGAAGTTTCCCTCTTAAGCTTCGCGGGTTTGGCATAATCAAGCAGTTCACCAATACTCCGGTTCAACCTCTCAACCTCTTTAACTAAGATATCAGCCGTTTCGGCCTCATTGTCTGGAGCATGAAATTTAGATTTTAACAGTAAGGCTAAACCTTTGATAGAACTTAATGGATTGCGAAGTTCATGAGCAACTCCTGCTGCCATTTTTCCTATTGCAGCAAGTCGCTCATTGCGCTGTAGTTCTTTTTCGAGCCGTTTGACAGTTGTCAGATCCCGTATAAGTAAAACTTCCCCTGCAAAATCATCACTATCGTCAAGTACAATCATCGAAGCGAGTTGTAAAGCCATGCCTTTTTCTGGGTGAAGATTCAAATGGATTTCAACTTGACGCTCCGTTTGCTCATCCATTTCATTGCCGGAAAACATCTTGGCCAGTTGCTTAGGCAGACATTTCTCAGGCATCAGGCCAATGATATTTTGTTCATCGAAACCCAAAAGCCCTCTTGCGGACCCATTATAAACCTGGATTGCACCGCTGCCATCTGTGGCTATTAAACCTATCGGCAGAGAAGAAACCAGAATATCATTAAATGCCCGCATTTTACCAAGACGCAGCTGGGAACCTTTCAATCCTTTTAAAGTCGCAAATGAAAGTGCTCCCCCGATACCTACCAAGAGAATCACAACCATCAAGATGACGATTTGTAAAAACTGACGCTGAAGAGGAGAGTTGAATTGCTCAAAATCCAGCTGGACGATATAGAGAGGTTTCACCTCCAGTAAACGCTCCATCTCTTTCTGCGCCATGGAAAATTGAGGATGCGCATTAAACCGGTGCATCATTTGGCCTCTCCTCATGGATCTGCCGGGAGATGCATGCTTTCCTGACCCCATACTTGGAGGTAAATACCATGAGGCTATCTGGAACTTCCTTTCATCACCGTGGCTATCTTTGATAATACGGGTTACAAATCTGCCAGTGTCATTTGGATTTAGAGCTCCAATAAAGGTCAGGTTCTCTTCCCTTGTCCTGCTGGTCGGTAGATTTTTACCGGCGCCCGTCAAGACAGCACCTGTTGCATCTATAAGGAGAACAAATTCTACGCCCGGTTGTTCAACTGCCTGTTCCATCGCTGTCTGTATATGCTCTTCCCATTGTTGCCAATCCTGGCCAGAACGCAGATTGTCCCGTATCGATTCTCTCACGGAACTATTAATAAACCGCATGAGGGTAAGACCTTTCTGGGCAAGTGCTTCAACCACCAACTGCTTTTCACGCTGGTAGTTGCTAACAGCAAATATCGATAGAAGCACAAGCAACAAGGTGCAGGCGGTTGCTAAAACCCAGGGTGAAAAATTGAGAAGCAGATGCCCTTTTCTTTCAGCTTTCTGTAGTTTCAGCATAATTAGTAATTTTTTCGAGAATAACCTTGGATATCATATATGTTGACACAATACCTTCATCCCCCATGGGCCCCGACGCCAGTGTCTGACCTGAGATCATCGGGTTATCAGATGCATAATATGCATAACGGGTTCTCATGTCAGCTGGTATGTGGCCCTGTATGATAGCTCCATTAATTGCACGCTGATAATGCCCTCCTTCCATCTCCAGCCCAACCGCATTCCAGCTGGACGAATGAAAACGTTCGAGAACATCACTGTTTTGCAATGAAGTCCCGAGCACAGTTAACATGGGTCCGGTATAAACATCCACGGAATCATCAAAATCACTGCTTACAAGATCATTATCAACAATGTAATTATGTGCAGTCCCCTCCATGACATGGGCTGAAGCGAGCATGATGTCACCTTTTTTACCTGGCAAAACCCCCGCTTTGCCCATTATTGAAATGGATTTGATATTTAATGAAACTTCATCCCCATTCAAAGGCATGGGTGTCAACAATTCATCCATAATATCAAATGCCTGTGTACCAAAAGCGTAATCAATCACGAGCAAAAGCGGCTTTTCCTCCTCCACAAGATCAAAATTGATATTCAATGAGGGATGAATATGATTCTGTTCAACAAGAGAAAGATCAATAATATTGATATCAATATTAGACCCAGACTCATCCTTCTGATATATAAAGCCATGATCTTTAACGAATACCTCCATAGCCACCTCTTTATCCCGAACTGCCCTCACCATGTCATATATATTATCAGGCACTTCTTCACCTGACTCTGCTAGGACCCTCGAACCAAAAAGTAAGTTTCGCATCGAATGCATGTTGGCACTAATCACATGGATAGGTCGGTATTGGCAGTGCAACCGACATAAAGATTCCTTCAATCGCCTTGCCCAGAGAGATGCATATTTCTGATGGTCGATCATCTCGTGTAATGAAGGAGTAAAATAGACGGTAAGTTCGTACTTGGAGTCAATCTGTTCAGACATAACCCTTTTGCCGATGCCATACACTATACGAAAGAGTCCATTATTGGTATCGTTCTCCTTCCTGTTTTTTTCAAGGTAATCGAATGTTTCCCTTGTCTCTTTGTAGGTTCGTCCTAAAATAATAGACAGGTTCCAAATTGCGTGTTCCAGCTCTTCGTTTTCTAGAATTTTATCCTTTGCAGCTACACGTTCAAGTTCCGCCCATTCTGAGCTTATACCCTCGACTCTATTACGGGCCTGTTGATATATCTTCTGCGCCTCAATGTTCAAGAACGTTATGTGAGTCAGAATATCATAAATCTCACTTTTCCCAGTCGTTATCACAAAGCAGATTTCATTTTCCGAAACGGCATAAGAAACCCTGCGCCTTTTAAACGGTATAATTTTCTCAAAGGAAGTGTCCTGAAAATCCTCTTGAGCGGTAAGAATAATCCTGGTACAATTTTCGATCCCTTTCGGCATCCTGTCAATCACATACTCAAGCCCTTTCAGTTCCACTACTCTGCTGTCGGACATTGATCCATAAATTTCAGGACTGAGCTGTTTCAAAGCTTCTGCCAACTTTTCGCCGATTTTTCCAGAAGGCTTGAACGCACCTTGAAGAGTCAAGGAATCTGCAAGTATTTTGAAGGTGCGTATAGCGTGTCTCGCCTTTTGGGATTTTGATAATTCCTGCATCGTTTCTCCTTATCAACTGCGGCACAAAAGTTATTATAATATAGTTTTACTATCTGCTCGACATGCAGCATGAGATCAAATTAAACCTAAAATAGAGCGAAAGCCAGCATCTCACTATTTTATAACAATATAGTAAGTTCAGGAACAAAAGTTTTTCGAACAGGATGGGTAGCAGAATAGCCAATAATACAAGCCAACAAGAATTACTGACATTGAAAGTCAGATTTAAATATGCACACGACTTATTATTGCTTCCTATTCCCTGCAGGTATTGCTTTTAATTGTCTGCCAACCTCTTTATCCCTGAGGGGATAAAAAGAAATTATTAAGAAAGCAAAAACATGACTTGGCTTTGAAGTGAGTAACCACGAATTAAAAAAACACCCTATCACCAAGAATAGGACGGTCGCCTGGAGAGCAAAGGCTTTTTCCCTACTTTTCAGCAGGAGCAACTTAAACGAACGCACCACAGCATCAATCAACAGCAACATAAAGATCCATTGTAGAATCTAATTAGAACTTGTTGCAACCAGAGAAATCTCCCCTTGCAAATGAATACTTCCGATCTGACATTGAGCTAAGCGTTGAGAAACTCAGCCAGAGCTGTTATCAATTTATCTCTTCCCTGGCCAGTTTTAGCAGAAAAAAGCACTCTATCCTGGGCCCGAAAAGTGTGGCCGGCATCAAGTATCTTAGCGTTTTTTTCTCTAATACTGCCGGAAACCTTGTCAATCTTTGTGTAAACAGGCAGACAGGGAATCGAATTTTGCCTCAGCCACTGAATCAATTGA
>Ga0209692_10005200_pt1 | contig 11321 bp, 9 predicted proteins | sample tdDd472_FD_187129 | JGI IMG/M metagenome (GOLD analysis project Ga0209692, IMG submission 187129) | Marine sediment microbial communities from the Atlantic coast under amendment with organic carbon and nitrate - tdDd47.2 (SPAdes)... | ecosystem: Environmental > Aquatic > Marine > Coastal >...
GCCATCGCGACCCGCTCGGCGCACAGGCACAGCCCGTAGCTGGCGTTCTCGAGATTGGCGCCGGTGTACACCGCGCCGTCCGCGCCGAGCAGCGCCGCGCCGACGCGGTAGCCGGAGTAGGGCGCGTAGGCGAGGGCGCGGGCGTCGAGGGCGGCCTGCGTCAGGGCGTCCCAGTCGATCAAGCGTCACCCATGCGGTCGAGCGAGCCCGAGATCAGCCCGACGAACCGGTCGCGGACGCGGGTCGCCGTCTCGGTCACCTCGTCGTGGCTCAGCGGTGTCGCGGAGATCCCGGCCGCGAGGTTGGTGATGCACGAGACCCCGAGCACCCGCATTCCCATGTGTCGCGCCGCGATCACCTCGAGCACGGTGCTCATCCCGACCGCGTCGGCGCCGAGCGCCTTGGCCATCCGCACCTCGGCCGGCGTCTCGTACGCGGGGCCGAGCAGGCCGGCGTACACGCCCCGCTTCAGCGCGAAGCCCTGGGCCTTCGCGACCTCGTCGGCGATCGCGCCGAGCTCCGGGTCGTAGGCCTGGCTCATGTCCGGGAAGCGCACCCCGAGCTCCGCCTCGTTGGGCCCGGTCAGGCAGCTCTGGCCGGTGAGGTTGAGGTGGTCGGTGATCAACATCAGGTCGCCGGCCTCGAGCCCGTCCCCGCAGCCGCCCGCCGCGTTGGTGATGACCAGGGAGGTCGCGCCGAGCCGGTTCATCAGGCGCACGCCGAACACGATGTCGGCCGCCGGGTGCCCCTCGTACAGGTGCACGCGCCCCTGCATCGCGACGACCTCGACTCCGTCGCCGACGCGCCCGAGCACGAGGTTGCCGGCGTGCCCCTCGACCTTGGACACGGGCATGTTGCGGATGTCGCCGTACGGGACGACCACGCGGTCTTCGAGGGTGTCGGCGTAGCTGCCCAGCCCGGATCCGAGCACGAGCGCGACGCGCGGCTGGCGGTCGGTGGCGCGGCGGACGTCCTCGACCGCGGCCTGGATCCGCGGGAGCTGCGGGGGATGATCGGCCATGGAGGGGATGGTCCGCGAGTCGGGCGCCGTCGTCCAGTGTTCGGAACCCGCGCCGCGCCTAGTTGTCACAGGAGCACCCCGATGAGGTTGGTGTTAAGATGACGGGCGTGATGGAGCCGGTCGAGAAGGCGTTCCGGCTCCTCCCTTCCGAGCGAGTGCTCTGGGAGGGTGGGCCGCGTCGCGACGCGCCGCGCAGCCGTGGCTGGCGCCTGGTGCCGGCCCTGCTCGTGACGGTCGCCGTGATCAGCGGCCTGTTCGGAGCGCTGCTGCACTCGGTCGGCCTTCCCGGCGCGAGCCAGGTGACCTTCGTCTGCGTCTACCTCGTGCTCACCGCGATCGCGGTCGCGGTCGCGCCGGGCATCCTCTACGGCTCGTCGCGCTACGTCGTCACCGACCGCCGCGTGATGTGGAAGCGCGGCAAGATCCGCCGCGCGGTCGACACGCACGGGATCACGTTCGCGCGCATCCACTGGAACCGCGCGGTGCCCACCGTCGGCGACCTCGAGCTCGTCCGCTCGGTGCCCTTCGGGCCGCTCGCGCGGCAGCAGCGCATCAAGCTCCACAACGTGGAGGCGCCCGACGCGGTGCTCGCGCGGATCCGCGGCGAGGAGCCGAGCGTGCACGCCGGCGATCACACCATCGAGCTGACCGACCGGCTCGACCCGGACGAGGAGGTGCTCTGGGGCGCGTCGCCCGACGGTCACGGGATCGACTGGCGCGACGTGCTGACCACGATGTTCGGGCTCGGCGTCCTCTTCGTCGGCATGCCGATGGCGGTGCGCGCGGCCGCGGTCCTCGCCCGCCTCGAGCAGCACGGCCTCCCGCTGGTCTCTGGCACCTGGATCCTCATGTTCATCGCCATGGCGCTGACCGCGACGCTCATCCTCACGGTGGGCGTCGGCCTGTGCTGGCACGGCATCCTGCGCGCGCGGGCGATGGGCAAGGACACCGAGTACATCCTGACCGACCGCCGGCTGCTGATCCGCCGCGGGCGCACCGAGCTGTCGCTCGAGCGCGGGCGGATCGTCGACGTCGCCGAGACGCCGGGCTGGCGGGGGCTGACGAACCTGTACCTCGTCCTCGACGGGCCGGAGGCGCGCGCGCTGGCCGACAGCGGCGCGATGTCGGTGATCACGCCGTCACGCGACGCGATGATGCCCGTCCTGTTCGACCTCGAGGACCCGCAGGACGTGCGCTCGCTGCTCGACGCCCGCGGCTCGCGACCCTCGCTGCCGCACGCGGCGTGAGGAAGCATCGCGGCGCGAAGCGCGTAGGTGTGATTTGATTCCCGAAGCCTCGGGCTCGGGGCGCAGCTACGGAGCGATCGATGAACAGGATTCTCTTTGTCGCCTTGGTGGCGCTCACGCTGGCCGCGGCCGTCTCCGGCTGTCGGCGCCGGGTGCGCTCGCGCCCGACGGTCTACCAGCAGCAGCAGCCGCAGCCCGCCACCACGGGGGCGGGGGTCGGCGTCTCCGCGTCGGCGGGCGGCCTGTCCGCGGGCGTGCGGGTCGAGGCCGGCTTCGGCGGGGTCACCGCGGTCCAGCAGCAGTGCAACCCGAACGCCGGTGAGGCCTGCAACGGCCTCGACGACAACTGCAACGGGATCATCGACGAGGGCTGCGGCTTCAGCACCGGCAACATCCAGATCACCCTGGCGTGGGGCACCGGCGCGGACCTCGACATGTACGTCACCGACCCCACCGGCTACACGATCAGCTACTCGCGGCGGCGCTCGCCGAGCGGCGGTCACCTCGATCACGACGCGCGGGGGGCGTGCGTCCGGTCGCAGGCCGACGCGACGATCGAGAACGTCTACTGGAACACCGCGCGGCCGCCGTCCGGGACCTACCGGGTGGAGGTCCACAACTACAGCGGCTGCCAGGTCTCCAACGTCACGCCCGCCACGCTGTCGATCGCGGTCGGTGGGCAGGTGATCGGGGCCTACAACGTCGCGCTGCGACAGGGCGAGCGGCAGGCCGTCGCCGAGTTCTACATGCCCTGAGGCCTGGCGGGCCGCGTTGACCGTGCGCTTCGCGGCGTGCAAAGGTCGAAGCTCGCCGATTCATCGTTAGAGTTGGACATGCTCGTTTGCCCGTTCTGTCGCCTGATCCTCGGCGACGACGAAACCACCTGTCCGCGGGACGGCCACGAGGGGGCGTCCACGCCGGACGTCTCGTTGCCGTCTTCGTTGCAGGGGCGGTTCAGCGTCGTGCAGCCGTTCGCCAAGGGCGAGACCGGCGCGCTGTTCCTCGCCGACGACACCGACACGGGCCGCCGCGGCATCCTCAAGGTGGTCGAGCTGCCCGACAAGGCGACGTCCGCCGAGCGGTCCCGCATGGGCCGCGAGCTGTCCAAGCAGGCGACGCTCGACCCGAGCGTGCTCGCCGTCCCGACGGCGAGCGGTACGGCGGGCGAGCAGCCGTGGCTCTTCCGGGAGTGGCACGAGGGCGTCTCGCTGAAGGTGCGCCTCGAGCGCGACGGGGCGCTGCCGGTGACCGAGGCGCTCGCCATCGCCGCGCAGATCGCGTCGGCGCTCGACGAGCTGCACCGCGCCGGACTGCTCCACCGCGATCTGCAGCCGGGCCACATCATCGTGAACCCGCGCCCGTCCGGGGTGCCCAGCGTCGCCGTCATCGACGCGGGCGTCGCCGGCCGCGTCGACGTGGGGACCGTCTTCGACATCGTCGGGACGGCCGCCTACCTGTCGCCCGAGCAGGCCAAGGGCAAGCTCGTCAGCTTCCGCAGCGACCTGTACGCGCTCGGCTGCGTCCTCTACGAGATGCTCGTCGGCTCGCCGCCCTTCTCGGGTGACGACGCGGCGCTCGTCGAGGCGCACGCCACGCAGGACGCGCCGACCCCGTCGGTGTCGATGCCGTCCGGGATGGCCCAGCTCCTCGGCAAGCTGCTCGCCAAGGAGCCGCGGGAGCGACCGTTCAGCGCACAGCAAGTGCGCCGCGCCCTCGAGCCCTTCTTGCCCGACGAGGCGAAGGGGTCCAAGCGCGAAGCGACTCAGACGTTCGAGACCCACGAGAAGGAGGAACGCCGGCAGCGCTCCGCGGGCACCGGGACGCTCCGTCCCAACCCGCGCAAGGCGCCCCAGGCGACCATCATGGGAATGCCCGCCGCCCAGCCCAAGGCCAAGACGAGCGTCCCGCCGCCGCCCCCCGGCTCGCCCGAGCGCAATCAGCCGCGCCCGGAGCACACCGAGGAGCTGTCGGCGGTCGATCTGGAGCAGGCCGAAGAGATCGCCGCCAAGACCGGCGGCGCTGCGCCTCGTCCGGATCAGACCGAGGAGCTGTCGGCGCTCGACCTCGAGCAGGCCGAGGAGGTCGTCAAGCGCGCGCCGCGCGTGAAGAAGACGCTCTTCGGCATGCCGGCGGCGCGCACCGGGAGCGTCCCGCCGCCCACGCCGGGGGCCGCGTCGTCTCCGGGCGCGCAGCCGGCCGGGGACTCGTCGGGCCCGAGCAAGTCGGCGCCGGCGGCGATCCCGCCCAAGCCCTCGTCGGCCACTCCGTCGTCGCCCGGGACGCTCTCGCCGAGCCCGAACGCGCCGGCCAGCATCCCGAAGGCTCCGTCGGCCGCCAAGCCGGCGTCGCTGCCGCCGCCGCCGCCGCCGAGTCGGCCCGACGCGCCGATCCCCGCGCAGGCGCAGGCTCCGACCCCGACCGCCGCCGCGCCGGCGCCGACCGCGTCCGAGGCCCCCGCCCCCGCTCCGGCCGCCGCCCCGCCCTGGGAGTCTGCGCCGGCGGCGTCGGCCCCGGCCGAGTCCGCTCCCGGCGCCGACACCGGCGGCCTCGACTACGACGACCTCGCCGAGACCACGGCGTTCGACCCGGAGACCGGGATGACCACCGGTGGCGGCTACCTGGCGCCCACCGATCAGCCCGTGGCGGCGCACCAGGCCTTCCCGGCCGCGTCGGCGCCCGCCCAGCCCATGCACCCGCAGGCGGCGCACCCGCAGGCGGCGCCCGCCCAGCCCATGCACCCGCAGGCGGCGCACCCGCAGGCGGCGGCCGCCGCGCCGTACCCGCAGCAACCTGCGCCGCAGGCGGTCGCCTCCGACAAGGTCGCCGGGATGCGCTCGCTGCCGATCATCGCGCTCGGCGCGATCGTGGCGCTGTGCTTCGTCGGCTCGCTCGGCGGTGGCATCTTCCTGTGGCTCGGGTCGAGCGACGACGGCGACGAGGTCGCGAGCGTCGCGAACACCGCGCCCCGGCCCCAGCCGGTGGCGCAGCCGGCCCCCGCGCCCGCGCCCGCGCAGCCGGTCGCGGTGGCGGCGCCCGAGCCGGCGGTCGAGCCGGCGCCGGAGCCCGAGCCCGTCGAGGAGCCCGTGGTCGAGTCGGAGCCCGAGCCCGAGGCGGCGGCCGAGCGCGACCCGGAGCCCGAGCGCACCGCGCGCAGCGGCTCGAGCGACGACGAGGGCTCGTCCTCTCGTCGGGGGCGCACGCAGGAGCGCCCCGCGGCGTCCGGCGGCGGCGCGAACCGCGCCGAGCGCTTCCACGCGCTGCGCCAGCAGGCGCTCGCGCACTTCCGCGCGCGCCGCTTCGGCCAGGCCGCCGAGTCGTACGAGCAGGCGACGCAGCTCAACCCGCGGCACGCGGGCGTCTACGCCGGCCTCGGCGCCGCCCGCCTCGCGCAGGGGCGCCACCGCCAGGCGATCAACGCGTACCGGCAGGCGATCCGGCTGCAGCCGCGCACGGCGGGCTTCCACTCCGCGCTCGGCGCGGCGTACCAGCAGTCCGGCGACCGCAACCGCGCGCGCCAGTCCTACCAGCGCGCCCTGGCCCTCGACCCGAACAACCAGGCCGCGCGCCGCGGCCTCGCCGCCCTCGGCGGCTGAGCGAGCGCTAGCAGCCTGCGGCAAAGATGACTGCGCGCGCCTCGGCGGCGGGACGCCGCGCCCAGCACGCCAGTCGCTCGGTCGAAATGCTTCAGCATTTCGCCCTCGGCCCGGCGCGCTGGACACGACGTCGCGCTCGCCGATCCATCACGCGCATCTTCGCCGCAGTCTGCTAGCTAGCGGTCTTGTTCTTCGTTCGGATCGATGATCCGCCGGACGCCGCGCGGCCGGTCGACCACCGTCTCCTTCTGGCCGGTCTCGTCCCGCGCCAGGGGCGCCACCCGGCGGCCCACCGCGGCGAGGGCGGCGGTGGCGAGATCGGGCGCGAGCTCGAAGCAGAGCTTGCCGTCGCGCAGGTGCACCGCGCCGGCGCCGACCTCGACCAGGCCGGCCTCCGCCCGGACCCAGACGGCGACCTGCTCGTCGTCGAGCGCCTCGGGCTCGCCGCGGAGCGCGTTCGCCTCCTCTGGATCGAGCCCGAGCACCGCGTCCACCCAGACGTCCCAGCCCACGATGGACAGGCCGCGCCAGATCCGCAGCTGCGCCGCCTCGGCCAGCTCCACGGACAGCGCGTCGCGGTCGCCGGCCTCGTTCGCCGCCGCGATGCGCCTCTCGCGGGCCTCGCACACCGCGCGGGCGTCGCGGTTGGCGACCCCCGGGATCAAGACGACCGGCCGCGGATCCCGCAGGCGCTTGCGCTTGGTGCGGCGCCAGAGCGCGTCGTCGTCGCCGCCGGCGAACGCCTCGAGGTCCTCCGGCATCTTCTTTCGCTCCGAAGGGCGACGTCGAACCACCTTGCCCTTCTTGGAATCGGCCATGGTGGCGGGCTTAGCACAATCTCCTTGCGAGCGGCCCGAACCCGCGTAAAGTTGCCGACCCCCACGGTGCCCGGGAGTGGCCGGGGCCGTTCATCAAGAGGGAAAAGCCATGTACGCAGTGATCAGGACGGGCGGCAAGCAGTATCGAGTCGCCGAAGGAGACCGCATCCGCGTCGAGAAGCTCGCGGGTGAGGTCGGCTCGGACATCGAGCTCGGCGAGGTGCTCATGCTCGGAGGCGACAAGGTCGCGGTCGGCAGCCCTCTCGTCGAAGGCGCCAAGGTCAAGGCGAAGATCGTGGCCCAGGATCGGGCCAAGAAGATCGTCGTCTTCAAGTACAAGCGTCGGAAGAACTACCGCCGCAAGAACGGCCACCGGCAGCCGTACACCGAGCTCGAGATCACGGGCGTCGAGGCCTGAGGAGTAAGCGATGGCTCACAAAAAGGGACAGGGCTCCTCGCGGAACGGCCGCGACAGCAACGCGCAGCACCGCGGCGTCAAGGTGTTCGGCGGCCAGGAGGTCTCGGCCGGCAGCATCCTCGTGCGTCAGGTCGGCTCGACCTTCCACGCCGGGCCGAACGTCGGCACGGGCAGCGACTACACGCTCTGGGCGCGCATCGACGGCGTCGTGAAGTTCGAGCGCAAGGGTCGCGACAAGAAGCGCATCGCGGTCTACGCGGTCGAGGCCGAAGCGGCGGAGTGAAGCCCGGGCGGGCGCACCGCCGCGTGTCATACTGATCGCGCGCGTGCAGCTTCCGCTCCCGATCTCCGATCTGCCGCCGGACCAGGCTCCGTCCGAGGTCCCGAAGCGCCGGAGGGTCTACGTCAACCGCAACCTGCGGTTCGACCTCGTGTCCACGGTCGGCTTCGACATGGACTACACGCTCGCGATCTATCGCCAGGGCGCGATGGATCGTTTGAGCATCGACTGCACCGTCCGCAAGCTCGTCGAGCTGGGCTACCCCGAGTGCCTCCTCGACGGGCCGTACCGCGCGGACTTCCCGATCCGCGGGCTCCTGATCGACCGCGAGCACGGGAACATCCTCAAGATGGACCGTTACCGGTACGTGAAGAAGGCGTACCACGGGATGCGGGAGCTCTCGCGCGAGGAGCGCCACAAGCGCTACCATTCGCGGCCGATCCGCGTCGGGAGCCCTCGCTACCACTGGGTCGACACGCTCTACGGGCTGAGCGAGGTGGCGGTCTTCGCCGGCGCGATCGAGCAACTCGACCGGGTGGGCGTCGAGGTCGACCGCGCGCAGCTGTTCGACGACATCCGCCGGAGCATCGATCTCGCCCACCAGGACGGCTCGATGAAGCGCGAGATCCTGGCGCACAAGGATCACTACCTGCGCCGCGACCCCGACCTCGCCGAGACCCTCCACCGGCTCAAGAGCGCCGGCAAGAAGCTGTTCCTGCTGACGAACAGCCACGCCCCGTATACCGAGGAGCTCATGGGCTACCTCTTCGAGGGCAAGCTCAACGGCTACTCGTCGTGGCGGTCGTTCTTCGACGTCATCGTCACCGCGGCCTGCAAGCCCGCGTTCTTCCGGCGCGACGACCTCCCGTTCCGGCGCATCGACGGCAGCGACGAGCCGGTCGAGCACCTCGAGCGCGGGGTCGTCTACGCGGGCGGCTGCCTCGCCGAGCTCGGCCGCCTCTTCGACGCCGACGGCGACTCGGTGCTCTACGTCGGCGACCACATCTACGGCGACGTCCTGCGCGCGAAGAAGGAGAGCGCGTGGCGCACGGTGATGATCATCCAGGAGATGGAGCAGGAGCTACGCGTCCACGAGGAGATCACGCCTCTGCTCGACCAGATGGACCACCTCGAGGCGGTCCGCGACCTGCTGCACGAGGAGCTGCGGTTCCGCAACGCGATGCTCAAGGACCTGGGCCGTCAGCTCGAGCTCGCTCGCGACGAGGGCGAGTCGACGACCCGCATCGGCGCCGCGCGCGTCCATCACAAGAAGCTCGTCGACCGGCTCAAGTCCCGCCTGCGCGACCTCGACGCCGAGCTCGAGGACCTCGAGGAGCACACCGATCGCGCGTTCCACCCGTTCTGGGGCTCGCTGTTCAAGGCCGGCCCCGAGGTGAGCCTGTTCGGCGACCAGGTCGAGCAGTACGCCTGCGTCTACACCGACCGCGTCTCGAACATCCTCCACTACAGCCCCATGCATTACTTCCGGTCCCCCAGAGACCGGATGCCCCACGAGCTGTAGAGCGCTTGCTCACCGCCCACATGAACTTGGGGACGCGTCCCAAGTTCACGCCACATGAACTTGGGGACGCGTCCCAAGTTCACGCCACATGAACTTGGGGACGCATCGCGAGCGCGCAATCTCCCCGCTGTGGCGGCGTCGGCGCGCCGTGCTCAGCGGCGATCGCCGGCGGGTCATCGCCGATCTCGCCGATCGGCGCGCGTAAGTCCTCGGGATCACATGGGCCGATCTCCGGCGCGGGCCGTGCAGTCGTCGGCGCGCATGACCGCCGCGCTCCGCTGGCTCGTCCCCGCCCTGCTGCTCGCCGGGTGCTCCCCGGCCGGCGCCGCGGCGTGGGTGCCGACGGTGTCGGCGCGCGCGGCGGTCGTGCAATCACGCGACCGACGAGCCGCCTCGTCCCAGCGCCGCTGGGGATGGCGCGTCGGGGTCGACGCCCGATGGCGCTTCGCGCGGCCGGAGCCCGCGCCAGACGACCCCGGATCGATCGAGGTGTCGCCGCCGCGGTCGCGGAGCGCGTGCGTCGACGCGCGCCTGTGTGCGTGGGAGCAGCGAGCGAGGCGGCGCGCGATGCGTCGTCTCCACGAAGGGAGGACGAGATGAACCGGATCGCGATGGGCCTGTGGCTCGTGACCCTCGCCTGGACCGCGCCGGCCGGCGCGCAGGACCGCGTGGACGAGGCGCTCGCGCGCTACCGCCACGAGCCGTCGGTCGACCGGGTCGTCGAGGCGGCGCTCGCGCAGCGCTCGTCGAACCCCGGCCGCGTGCGCGACGCGATGGACCGGGCCCGCGCGACCGGATGGCTGCCGACCACCCGCGCGCTCGTGCGCCGCGGCCAGGCCGTGGACCTGCGGGCGCTCACGGGGGAGACCACGCCGACCAACGTCTCGACCGACGACGACCTCGTGCTCGAGGCCCGCATGACCTTCTACTTCGACCGCATCGTCTACGCGCCCGACGAGCCGTCGCTGCTGCGCGAGCTGCGCGCGACCGAGGACGCGCGCGCGCGGTTGATCGCGCAGGTCGTCGCGCTCTACTTCGAGCGGCGCCGCCTGCAGCTCGAGCGAGACCTCGCGGAGGCGCGCGACCCGGCGCGCCGGATCCGCATCCTCGAGCTGACCGCGCTGCTCGACGCGCTGAGCGGAGGCGCGCTCACGCGAAGCGGTGCAGAGGGGTCGGCGGGCGGCCGCGGCCGATCCTGAAGAACCGCACGCACGCGCTCACCAGCAGAATCGCGCCCGCCCCCGCCACGATGCGCGCGAAGCCCGCCGTCAGCCCCGGCGGCGGGTCCAGCGCGATCTGCGCGCACGTGCCGCCCACCACGACCGCGGCGAACAGCGCCCCTGCGGTGAGCGGAGCGCGCGCGGATCGCGACCGTGAGCGCAGGCGCCGCAGCCACAGCCAGTAGCCGAACCCGATCGCGACGAACGCGGCGCCGCGCGCGAGTCGAATCGGCCCGCGCGCCTCTTCGCTGCCCCAGCCGCCGAGCAGGATCGCGACGGCGCTGATGGCGACGGCGAGCAGGACGGCGTCGTCGATCGTGCGGGGCAGCCTCGGGGCCCCTTCGTCGAACGGGCGCCACGCCGCGCAGACGGTGATCAGGGCGATCGCCGGGATCGCGATGGGCAGGCGCAGGCACGCCCAGTCCCAGGGCGCGGTGGGCTGAATCGACAGCGCGACCAGGTCGGTCGTCCCGCCCAGCGCGGCCACCGCCCCGAGCGCGATCGCGATCCCCGCCACCGAGAGCAGAGCACCCCCGACGCCGAGCAGCCGCCCACGCGTGACGCGCCCGGACGTCCCGAGCCACGCCGCCCCGGCGCGCAGCGCGAGCGATCCGAGCACCACCGCCTCGAGGCTCACGTCGATCGCCACGACCCGCTCGAGCGCCGGGATCGCGGCGAGCCCGGCCAGCCCCATCGCCACGATCGGCACGTGCGGCCGCGCGCGTCGCCAGCGCTCGCGCCAGCCCTCCGCGGCGGGGCGGCGCGGCGGGCGGATCGAGCGCGCGATCCAGTCGGCCACCCCGGCGGTCGGGGCGAACAGGATGAGCAGCAGGAGCACCCACGCCAGCGCGATCCACGCCGCGTGCACCGTCTCGGTGCGGACGTGCTCGCTGGCGACCGCCGGAACGGGCAGGGCCACCACGAACGACGCGGACTCGCCCGCGCGCTCGAGCCGCAGGGCGATCGACGAGCTGCCGGGGGCGGGCAAGACGTCCGACAGGTCGTGCGCGTGCACTCCCTCCGCGGCCACGACGCGGTCGCCGGCGACGACCCCAGCCCGCTCGGCCACCGAGCTCTCGCCGACCGCCACGATGGGCAGCCCGGGGTTCTCGGGGCTCGGCTCGCCGAGCGCGAGCCCGAGCCGCTCGGCCAGCGCGAGCGCGCGTCGGCGGCGCGCCAGCTCGCCGTGGAGGCGCCGCACG
>Ga0209692_10005201_pt1 | contig 11319 bp, 7 predicted proteins | sample tdDd472_FD_187129 | JGI IMG/M metagenome (GOLD analysis project Ga0209692, IMG submission 187129) | Marine sediment microbial communities from the Atlantic coast under amendment with organic carbon and nitrate - tdDd47.2 (SPAdes)... | ecosystem: Environmental > Aquatic > Marine > Coastal >...
CCGAGGTGGATCTCCTGCATCTTCTCGGCTCCGGCGGCGAATCCGGCGAGATAGTCGGTATCGTCGTCGATGTCCTCTGCCGCCGAGGCGGCCTCGGTGATGGAGCGATCGATGCCGGCCGCGACCTCGGAATTGACCTGCTCGGCTTTCCAGATTTCGTGCCGGGCGAGGGTCTGTTCGTAGTCGTCGGGATAGGGTTTCCGTTCGCGGCCGTTCCAAGCTGTGGAATCCATGGCGGCGCTCTGAGAGGAGAACACGGTGATGGCGGATCCGATGGCGGCCAGAACCGCATCGGCATCACCTGTCTTGATGACCGCGCGGGGAACTTCGAAGATGAGTTGCGCTTTGCACTCTCGCTCGTTATAGAGATCAAAGGGACCATCCTGGGTCGCAACCAGAATCGGTTCGGAAAATGTCGTCAGGAGATCGACGCGCGATCGTTTGACCTTGACCTTGTCGATCTTGATCAGCTCGCCTGCGTCAAATCGGCGGCTCGCCTTGCTCGCGACCCCTGCGGCGCCGACTTGATTGTCCGAGTAGGTGCCGGAGCAGGAGGAATAGACCTCGTGCTCGAGGATGGCCCAGGCTCCCCTCAACTTTCCGTCGAGTCGGTCGTCGAGGTCATTGGCCGCTGCATGAAACGGGACCAGTAGGATGCACACCGTGGCAATTACGACAACGAATCGAAACATCTCACCTCCCGGTCCGCGTCGAGCCTACACGAGAACCGGCGGGCGGGTCGGCTCTGCCATAATGCCCGCAACCCGACGGGAGGATGTGTGAGCACAGGATTCGACAATGACGGAAGTGGTCTGAGACAGCATGAAAACCCCATGGACCGGCGGGCCGTGGCGGTGCCGGCGATCATCGCCGTCAACGTGTTGGTTTTTCTCGCGTGGCAAGCGGCAAGGGTCGATGAGTCCCTCGAGCAGGTCATGGCCGCGAACTTCCTGGTCAGCACCTCCCATCTTCTGGCTGGCCGCTGGTGGACGCTCATCACCGCGGCGTTCTCGCACATTGATTTCTGGCACATCGCGCTCAACATGTTTGTCCTGTGGAGCTTCGGTACCATCTTGGAGAAGCTCTGGGGCACACGGATCTTTATCGTTTTCTACCTCGCGGCGGCTGTGGTGGCTTCGGCCTCGCACTGTTTTGTGTCGTCGGTACTCATGGGCAACCCGAACATCAACGCCCTTGGCGCCTCGGGTGCTGTATCCGGTCTGCTGCTCGCCTTTGCCCTGCTCTTTCCCAAGCACCGAATCCTGATCTTTGGAGTGATCCCCGTCCCCGCCCTGGTCGGAGCCCTCGGTTTTGTCGCCATCGATCTGTGGGGTCTATTCGCACAGACCCGCGGCGGTGGGATCGGGATCGGGCACGGCGCCCATCTTGGCGGCGCCCTCTGCGGTTTCTTCTTCTGGTTGACGTATCTGCGGACCCGTTTCAAGCGACCGACCGCGGGTGAGAGCTTTCAGATGGCCATGAACGCCGAAGAAATCGAGGAGTTCCAGCGTCTGAGACAGAAGCTCGACAGCGAAGGCCCGGATGCGCTGACGCCGAAGGAGAAGGTCTTCCTTGAGCAGATCCGAGAGCGGGTCATGGCCGCCCATCAGCAACGCTGACGACGAAACGCGTGCGCTTCGGCATCGATCCGTGCTGAAAGGCACAATGGATCCGCAGAGGCGCCGAGGTCGCGAACGTGCCGCTAAGACACCTCTTTGACCCATCGCAGTGATTCGGGCAGGGCTCGCACTGAGGAGCAGAGCGGGTCCGGGTCAATAGCGCGATGCTTTGCGGATCCTTGGCGTGCTCGGCGCCTTTGCGGATCCATTGTGCGCCGACGGTTGGATCGCGGTTTCATGGAACCATCGATCTCTCTCGCCGCCACCGACTCCCGACAAACCGGGTGCTCAGACAAGAAAAAGCCGGGGCGACGAAAGTCGCCCCGGCGTGTTGGGGTGGGAGAGGGGTTGTCTCCCTACTGGATGGCGATGAAGGTCGGGTCGGCGGTCTTGTTGTCCACCACCGAACCATAGGCGTAGAAGGCACCTCCCGGAGTCGAGGTCGTCAGGACGGCGGTGCCGACCTCGGTGGCCTCGGGGAAGACCCGGTTGAGCTGGCGCTGCTCATACGCCGCGAGAGTGAACTCGACGCTGTCCGCGATCATGTTGTCGCTCGAATACAGGACGAGCTCGACCGTGGTCGGGGTTCCGGTGGCGTTGACCACACCGATGTTGGTGCGGAAGCCGTCCGTGGTGTTGCCCGACTCGGAGAGACCGACCAGACGGCCCATCTGTCCGTAGTGCACGGCCCGCATCATCCGGTGGGACGGGATGCCCTGGCCGTAGCTTCCGCTCTCGTCGGCGGCATAGGTCCGCGAGGAGGTGGTCACGTAGGGGCTGTCCACCAGGATCCGCAGTGCTCCGGAGCCTTCGAAGTCGAAGAGCTCTGAGAAGGCGTCTCGGTAGCGGACGCTCGATCCCGGAGCCAGCGAGAGGCTGACGCTCTCGGGTGCGGGGTTGGCCTGATCGGCGGCCAGAAGCTGGATGGTCACCATCGAAGACATGCCGCCCATGTTGGCGACATCGAGATCGGTGAACCACCGCGCGCCGCCAAAGCCCTCGACGTTGGCGCCGCCGGGGATCATGGTCTCGTGCAAGAGGGCCGCGTGGCCGCTGGGCAGCGCAGCTGGGTTGCGACTCATGGGCTGGAGAACGCCCTCACCGATGTCGTCGATGACGCGGTCCATGAGCGGTTTGAGGGTGAAGGGACCCATGCTGTTGTCGGGCTCCGGCTCCACCGAGATCACCGCGACAAATCCCGGGAGATCCACGGCGGGATCGACGAAATCCTGACCCGGGAACGGAGGACCGGGCTCGGGACCCGCATCAGGACCCGTGCCGTCGGAATCGGCGCCCGAGACGCTGGTGAAGCGGCCGGTGGAAATCGGACCACCGTCTCCGACGACCCAACCCTCGTAGACCCACCCGGCGGGGAGCTCGGGGAGGTCGAGCGAGGGATCTGGGCTGCCGGCGGGGTCGAGCCACCAGATGCCGTTGACATAGGGGGCCGATCCGCCACCAGATGGGGCAGCGAGAATGTACGAACCTGCGGCCATCCCGAAGTCGGTTCCGAGGGCGGCCATGTGGTCGATGGTCAACGAGGCGCGGCCGCCGATGACGTCACCACCGAGGATGTGGACGTGGCTCGGCGAGGGGTCGCTGTCGGGCACGGGCTCGATGGTGAGCACAAAGGTGGAGATGGCGTCGAGGCTCGAAACCTCGGTGGGGAAATAGGTCTGGGACTGCACCCCGCCGGCATCGACGGTGAACACCCCGGTGGAGACCGGCGCGCCGTCGACGATGAGCCAGCCCTCATAGGCCCAGTCGGCGCCGAGATCCTCGAGGCCGTGGAAGATGAGCTCGAGCTGAGCCGTCTGACCCGTGGATTCGCTGCCGGACATGCTGACCATGGCCGACGGGAAGCCGCCCGAGTTGTTGTCCATGTCCTGGGGTACACCGACACCGACATCGTCGATCATGCCATCGAGAAGAGGCTTGAAGGTGAAGGGGCCGGAACTGTTGTCGGGATCGGGTTCGATGCTGATGACCGCGGCGAAACCGTCGGTGAGATCAAGTGCGGGATTGATGTAGTCCTGACCGGGGAAGGGCGGTGTGCCGTGAGGTCCGGCGGAGATCCCGCCGACATCACTGTCGTCGCCGGAGGCCGTGACGAACCGGCCGGTGGAGACCGGTCCGTCGGCGCTCGCGACCCAGCCTTCGTAGACCCAACCGGCGGGAAGGGTGGGCAGCTCGAGGGTGGGGCCGGGCCCGGTCGACGGATCGAGCCACCAGATGCCGTTGCGATAGTCGGTGGTGGCGCCGCCGGAGGGGGCGTTGAGGATGTAGGGGCCGGCGGCCGATGAGAAGTCATCGCCAAGGGCGGCCGGGTGGCCGGCGGTGAGCATGGCTGTGCCGCCGGAGAAGTCGCCGGCGAGGATGTGGGTGTGGCTCGGTCCCGGGTCGGCGTCGACCACGGGCTCGATGGTGAGTACATAGGTGCTGACGGCGGCGAGGTCGTCGACTTCGATGGCAAAGTCGGAGCGCGAAAGCGAGCCGTCGGCGATGACCGAGAAGCGGCCGGCGCTGACCGCGGCGCCGTCGACGATGAGCCAGCCCTCGTAGACAAAGCCGGGTCCGAGGGGCTCGAGCCCGTCGGATGTGAACTCGAGGTAGGCGGTGTCCGCGGCGGCCATGATCGGTACAGCGGCTAGCAAAAGGGTGATGAGGGCCAGAACGTGGGCCCCCCGGTGGGTACGATGGGTCTTCGTGTTTGAACGCATGATCCCTCCCAGGATTAAAGCTCACGGCAATGACGCCGCTGCACCTTGATCATTGCGAAGGGGTCTCACAAGGTCATCCCGCAATTCTCACGGTTTGGTAACGGTTGGTCTGCCCCATGTTTCCTCACTTTAAATTCTTCGGCCCGGTCGTCTGACGACCGGGCCGAAGAATTTAAGGAGTGGTCTGTTTCGGAAGGCTACGCGGTCTCCAACGAGAACGTGAAGACGGTTCCCTCTCCAACCGTGCTGGCGGCCTCGACGGCGGATCCGTGAAGCTCGAGGATCCGCTTGACGATGGCCAGCCCCAACCCACCGGCGGTGGACTGTTCCTCGCCGTGGTTTCTCGCCTGGTAGAAGCGATCGAAAATCTGTTCGAGGTCGGTGTCCGGGATGCCGCAGCCGGTGTCCTCGATTCGGACCGCGACCTTGTTGATGAGGGGTTCTATGAAGACCGAAACCCGACCACCCTCCTCGGTGTGTTTGAGGGCGTTGCCGATGAGGTTGCTCAACGCGCGTTGGATGAGCCCGATGTCTGCGGACACAAGCGGGACATCAGTGGGACGTTCGAGATTGAGGCTGACCTTTTTCTTTTCGGCCTCGAGTTGGAAACCAAGGACGACATCCTGCACCAGTTCGGGAAGTGGGAAGGGTTCGAGCTCGGGCTTCATATCCCGGGATTCGAGACGCGCCAGTTCGAAGAGTTCCTCCACCAGGGTGCCGAGCCGTTCGCTCTGTCGGCGGGCGACGGCGAGGTACTGATCGCGTTCCTCATCGGTGAGCCGTCCTTCTTTGAGTTGGAGGGTTTCGATATAGCCGGTGAGCGAGGCGAGAGGAGTCCGTAAATCGTGCGAGACGTTGGCGACGAGTTCGCGGCGCAGTTCATCGGTCTGTTTGAGGGTGCGGACCTGTTGGATGATCCGGTCGGACATGCCCTCGAAGCTCTCGGTCAGGGTGTCGATCTCATCACCGTTGCCCGGTCGTTTCTCGAGCCGGACCGGGGTCGAGAAATCGCTGCGTCTGAAGGTGTCCACGACCCCGGCGAGAATCCGCAGGCGGCGGGTCAGGTGAGAGAAAAGCACAACACCCGCGATACCGGCGAGCACCAGCGCAATCAGAGTCACCAAGACGCTGAGACGGAGTATGTGACTCCCCTGGAGCCGCTGGACCACCGAGTCGTAGGCCTCGCTGGCCAGAACCACATAGAGATAACCCTCATAGCGGTCCTCGACCATGATGACCGAGGCCGAGAAGATCTTGTGCCGACCTACATCCCGTGGGTCGTCACCGAGGATGGGAAGCTCGGCGCCATCGGTGAGGAAGGCTTTGATCGGATCGATGTCGATGCGGTCGCGGCGGATCTTGCCCGGGGAGGAGTGCTGAACGACCCGACCCTCGAGATCGAGGAGATAGACCTCGATATTCGGGTTGATGATCATCAGGGTGTGGAAGACGTATTCGAGGGCTTGTTCATTGACCTCGCCGTTGACCAGAAGGACGTCTTCGGCCACCAAAGAAGAGGCCAAGGCTCGGTTGAGCCTTTGAACCACTTCCTCCTCGTATCTCTTGGTTGAATAGAAGTTGATGGTGATGAGGATGGCGCCGAGGCCGAGCAGCAGCCCGAGGAGGACCGCCACCAGGCGTGCGTGGAGTGATTTCATGATGTTTCGAGCTCCTCGATGGTTGGAAAGCGGTAGCCGACACCCCACACGGTGAGAATAAATCGGGGGTTCGACGGATCGGTCTCGAGCTTGCCGCGGAGTCGATTGATGTGGGTGTTGACGGTGTGCTCGTAGCCCTCGTGGGTATAACCCCAGACCTTGTCAAGAAGTTGACCGCGGGTGAAGACCCGACCCGGGTGACGAGCGAAGAATCTCAGAAGATCGAACTCACGCGCGGTGAGCTCCACGGGCTTTCCATTGATGAGAACACGCCGCGAGTCGACGTCGATCTCGATCGGGCCGACGCTTATTCTCTTGAGCTCCGGCTGTGTGTCGAAGACCTCCATACGGCGGAAGATCGCCTTGACCCGAGCGACGAGTTCGCGAACGCTGAAGGGTTTGGTGAGATAGTCGTCGGCGCCCATCTCGAGACCGAGAACGCGGTCGAGTTCGGTGGTGCGCGCGGTGAGCATGAGGATCGGCAGTTCGGGTTTTTCGGTTCGAAGGCGGCGACAGATCTCGAGCCCGTCGATCCCCGGCAGCATGATGTCGAGGATCACGAGATCGAAGCCCTCGGCGAGGGCCTGGTCGAGTCCGGTTCGGCCGTTGGATTCACGTGCAACCACATAACCTGCGTCGGTGAGGTGCAGCTTGACCAGACTGCTGATGTCCGGATCGTCTTCAACTACGAGAATTCTGCGTGGCGAAGTCATCATCAACTCCATGCCAGGTTGGCCCGTGAACATCACGGTGTGATCAACCAAAGATCACGAATTTATAAACAACTCATGTCGTGAGGACCCATCCCTCAGCCTCCGACAACCCGTAACCTCGCGAGAGCTCGTTACGTACACCAACCCAGGGGGATGACCCACTGTAGTATGGCCGCGAGGAAAGCCGCATGAATCCATTTGTCCGATGCACGCTTCTTGTTACGTTTACGGTTTCCGCCATCGCCTTGTTCGTGTCGGCATCTGATGACAAGACGTCGTTCCGAGGAGAGACCACTGTCAACGTGGTTGAGGTACCGGTTCGGGTGGTTGACCACAAGACCGGTGAACCCGTGGTCGGTCTCACCGCGGCTGACTTCGAGATCCTCGAGGATGGCGCCGTCCAGCCGATCTCGAACTTTGCCGAGCTTTGGCGGAGCGAAGACGACGCCGTCACAGATGGTGGGTTCGATCCGAAGCTGGTGAATACGGAATCAGACGATCTCCGGACCCGGACTGTCGAGCTCGTCTATCTCTTCGATTTGTTCCTCATGAACAAGGAGGGGAAGAACCGGGCGATCAAGGGTCTCCGCTCAGCCTATGAGGATGGCGTGCCGGAAGGTCAGAACATCAGTCTCGTCACGTTCAACGGGGCCCTCGAGACCTTTGTCGATAGGACCGACGAAAGGGTGGAGATTCTCGAGGCCCTTGACGAGATCGGCTACGTCAAGACGCGCGGAAACCAACAGACGATCGCGTTTTCGGAAGAACTCATCGACACCCAGGTCTCGGGCGAACGAGATCAGGCCTGGTACGAACGGCGGCAGCGCAACCGCGAGTTCGTCCGCGAGTTGGAAGAGAAGGTCCTCCGGGTCGGAGATGCCGCGGTCGCGACCATGTCACGCTATGCGGCTGCCGACGGCAGGCGGGCGCTGGTGGTCTTCACCCCTGGGCAGCCGCGGACCGACTGGGCGCCCGAGTACTCGTCGGTGGATTTTGTCAATGCCGAAGCGAGATATCCGACTCACGATCTGTGGCGCGACCTCGCGCTCGAGGCGGCCGACCTCGGTTTCACGGTCTTTGTCGTGGATTCCTCGGGGGTGCGGGTGAACTTCGGCTCGGATGTCGAAGTGGGAATCACCGATACGCTCCGCGAGTCGTTTGACGAAGGATCGATTTTCACCGACAGCAACGATCCAACAGTGGCCTCCGCGACCGGTGATGGGGCATTCGCGTTCGACCCGGGCGGTGAGACCCGGAGTTTGGGTTCCTGGCTCGAGCAGAACAGGAAGAGCACGATGATTCTCGCCTCCACTTCGACCGGGGGTGATGCCCTGTTCGAAAGCAACGTGGGCGCAGCGGTGGATGAGGTCAACAAGGCTCTCGGCCACCACTACCTGGTCGCCTATGTCGCCGATCACGCCGGCGATGGGAAGGCCTACTCGATCAAAGTCAGAGTTCCGGGCCACCCCCAATACCGGGTTGACTACCGGCAAGGCTATGTCGACCAGTCGGCGGCGGTGCGATCTGGGCAGCGGATGCGCTCCGCCATGCTCTTCGGCGCGGACGCAAATCCTCTCGGCATCCGCGTCGAAGCTGGTGACTCCGAGAGCCGTTTTCGACTCGGAGCCGCGGGTTCGAAGAGGATCAAAGTGCCGCTTCATGTGAAGATCCCCTATGGCCGCCTCGAGATGATCGAGCGCGGCGATCTCTACTGGTCGAAGGTGTGGATCAGCCTTTTCGCCGAGGATGTCGAGGGCAACCAATCCGCGATGGCGAGCCACGAGCAGCCCATCACCGTCGAGGCCGATCGCTACCAGCAGGCGGTGGTCAAAGGATATTTCAGCTATCACACGACGGTGGAGATCGAGGGTGGCGGGCAACAGGTCTTTGTCGGTGTTCAGGAGGAGCTCAGCGGAAGAACGAGTATCATGCCGCTTGAGTTCGATAACTAGATTCAATTCTGAGCCGAGCCCGCGCAACGTGCAGGCTCGGCTCAGAATTGAAGAAGTGGAGTCCTGATGTCCGACGATCGAAGCATCCTGCACCAGTTCCCGAGGTCATTCTGGATGGCCAATGTCATGGAGATCTTCGAGAGGATGGGTTGGTACGGCTTCTATGCGGTCTCGACCCTCTATCTCACCAATGCAGTCTCAGACGGCGGGCTCGGTTTCTCGTCCGAGGACCGCGGCGTCATCCAGGGCATCGCGACCTTCTTCCTTTACCTCTTTCCGGCGGTCTTCGGCGCGCTAGCCGACCGTTACGGGTTCAAGCGGATGTTTCTCGCGTCCGCCGTGGTGATGGCGCCGGCCTACATTCTGCTCGCCGCGCCCCGGACCTTCTGGGGTTTCCTCGGGGTCTACTTCCTGGTGGCCGTCGGCCACGGAATGTTCAAACCCGTGGTGATCTCGACCGTCGCCAAGACCACCAATGAGAAGACCGGGTCCATGGGCTTCGGCATCTTCTACATGATGGTCAACATCGGCGGTTTCCTCGGTCCCATCGTTGCCGGAGTGGTTCGCGGTTGGGATTGGAAGTATGTTTTCTGGGCCTCGGCGGGGTGGATCGTGGTCATGGGCGTCGCCTGTGTGATCCTCTACAAGGAGCCGCCGCGCGATGAAGAGGCCGAGAGCCGTCGTAGCCTCAAGGAGGTTTTTGAAGGGATGATCGGAGTCGTCGGCAACCTCCGCTTTTTCCTCCTCGTCGCCGGCCTGCTGGTGATGCTGGTGATGGGATCGAAGTGGTGGAGCTTCCCCAAGGTCGCCCTGGTGGCTGCGATCTGGCTCGGATTCAACCTGATCCTCGATGCCGTTCTTCGGGCGGCACACAAGGGTTCCGATGAACCCTGGTTTCTCCAGCCCATGCGGGTCGGCGAGGGCCGATATCTGGTGTTTCTGCTGCTCATGGCCGGGTTCTGGACATCGTTCAACCAGATTTTCATGACCCTGCCCGAGTACATCCGCGATTATGTCGACACCTCGGATTTGTGGGCCAGTATGCAGGCCGTCACCGGCGTTGTGGGCTTGGACATCAATTCCTGGAGCCGGGCGTTGCTCGAGAACGGGCAGGTCAAGCCCGAGTATCTGATCAACCTCAACGCCTTCGGCATCATCTGCTTCCAGGTCGTGATCTCGTACCTCGTGCGAAAGACCTCGCCGCTGACGAGCATCATCATCGGCGTCGCGGTCACCGTGGCGAGCTTTCTCGTCTACCTCGCCGGCGCCACGGGTTGGGTGGTGGTGAGCGCCATCCTGGTCTTCTCGGTGGGTGAAATGCTCGCTTCCCCGCGCTCCAAGGAATACGCCGGTCGCATTGCTCCGCCGGAGAAGGTCGGGATGTACATGGGCTACTTCTACTGGTGCGTTGCCCTCGGCAACCTCTTCGGTGGCCTCCTCTCGGGTGTCGCCTATCAGCATTTCGGGCCCAAGGGAGTCGACAACCCCGATCTCATGTGGGTCCTTTTTGCCGCACTCGCCGCTTCCACAGCGGTGATGTTGGTGATCTACAACAAGTTCGTGCTGAAGGGAGCCAAGAGCTAGTCTTCGTCCGTGCCCGTGCCCGTTGCGGCTTCGGTTGCGATCCTCGGGCGTTGTTTCGGCCGCTGCCGCGATTGTGGTGCGGGCGTCTCGCCCGCAGGATGAGTCCGTGGATCGGCACCGGCCTTCTGGTCCGCCTTCGGCGTCCAGGCGTCGTCCCCCCCCTGTCACCCTGAGCGAGGGAGTGCCGCCGAGCGAGTCGAAGGGTCCCCCGAAGTACGGAACAGCGGTGAGGGCTTCGACAGGATGCCGACCCTCGGGGGATTCTTCGACTCGCTTCGCTCGCTCAGAATGACTGGAGGGGCGGATATCGCCGCCGTATGGTTCTTTCATCACCGGCCTTCTGGTCCGCGGTGACGCGTGGCGTCCCAGCGCCCCAGCGTCGCACCATCGGCGTGGTCGTTTGTGGGTTGATTGTGAGGCTCGGACCACGCCGATGGCGCGCCGGCGGCCTGCTACTGAGCCGGAGCACAGTGGAAACGGCGTTTTACCCGTGGAGTGCCCGGTATGACATTGTGCGGGAGGTTGTGCTTTGCCGGATGGCCGGTGGGGCACAATGTCAAACCCCGCACGTCCCGCCGGGGCGAAGTGCCCTCGAGGTGGGTAGCTGTTTTGGCTTCGGTTGCGGTTCACGGCTACGGATTCTGCCGCCGTTGTGGTGCGGGCGTCTCGCCCGCAGGATGGTCCACTGTCGATCAAGATCGGCCTGCGCGCGAGACGCGCGCACCACAACATCGCACCAGAAGACTCTGAGCTGTTGTGGTGCGGTCGTCGCACCCGCCCCTGTCACCCTGAGCGAGGGAGTGCCGCCGACCGAGTCGAAGGGTCCCCCGAAGCACGGAACAACGGTGAGAGCTGCGACGCGATGCCAACCCTCGGGAGATTCTTCGGCTCGCTTCGCTCGCTCAGAATGATAGGCGGGGTGAATGCCGCCGCGTTGAGGTTCTTTCGTCGTCGGCCTTCTGGTCCGCCCCTGGCGGACCAGCGTCGCACCATCGGCGTGGTCGTTCGGTGGTAACGGGAAGGACGGCGACCACGCCGATGGCACGCCGGCGGCCTGCTACTGAGCTGGGACG
>Ga0209692_10005202_pt1 | contig 11318 bp, 4 predicted proteins | sample tdDd472_FD_187129 | JGI IMG/M metagenome (GOLD analysis project Ga0209692, IMG submission 187129) | Marine sediment microbial communities from the Atlantic coast under amendment with organic carbon and nitrate - tdDd47.2 (SPAdes)... | ecosystem: Environmental > Aquatic > Marine > Coastal >...
CTGCTGGAAAGCCCAGAACCACTATTTCCTGAATGAAGATTATAAGGCTAAGAGCCTGTTAAAAATAGTGATCGCATCAGATCCTGAATATGGTTTTGCCTACTACTTGCGTGGTCTCGTGAAATGCTATCTAAAAGATAAAGTTGGTGGCTGCAAAGATTTCCACATGGCTGCCGAACTGGGATTCAAGGATGCCTTTGATGCAATTCAGGCAAAATGTAATTAGGGCACCGGGCATCGGGCTTCGGGTAAACAGCAATCAGCCTACCGTCAACTGCCTACTGTCAACTGCTTACTGCCTACTGTCAACTGTCAACTAAAGACTATCCCTCACCACCATCGTATCCCAGACCCTCTCCGCTTCAGCCTGCATGATCTCCTCTTCGGTCATGAAATAATGTTTGGCCTGATTCATCACAGAGGCATACCATGCGCTGTCGTGCCTTATGCTGTCTTTGATGGCTGTGAGCTGATCAAATTTCAGTAAAGCTTCTGGGTTCTCTTCGCTTAGCACGTAGCGGGCTTCTTCCATGAGCTGCTCATCAATACTGATATCTTTCCTGATGGCATTTTTCCTTGTGCTGAGATACCAGGCCTCATTTTCTTTGATCTCCCTGAATTTAACCCTGGGGCCATAGCAGGCAAAGTAGGCATCAGCATCTTCCAGCCAATACATATACCTGGCATTTCCCTCCATCTTGCTGCCAAGGCTCACTTTATCCATCTTTGCTTTTTGTATGAGTTCTGAAAACCATGCGTCAGTCTTTATTATGCTTGTCTGGTAATAGGTCAGGGTGTCCCTGCTGCTGGTCTTGCCATAGATCCTGTAGAGGTCATCTACAAAGCCCCGATCGAACTTATAGAGGAAGCGCTCTGTCATCATCAGAAGGATCACGTCCATCTTTTCAACCTCTTCTTGAAGATCTATGTCGTCAACAGTAACTTCTACGGTCTTGTCCAGGACCCTGGCGAACCAGATATCGGGGTAGATAGTCCTGTAGAAATACCAGAATGCAAGGTTGGAGAATAGATTTTCAGGGATTTTAGTATTATAAAAATTCCAGTAGTAGCTGTCTGCTATTGCAAGCACGCAGGGCTGTTTATGTGTTGAGTCCATCCTGAAATGGTATTCAGGGTAGGGCATAGGCATGTAATCCGGTTCATACAGAAGATTAAGTGTTACTCCGATATCGTTGTCGCTGGCACGCATAGAGTCACTGATCACAATACCTTCCTTTATTACTTCCGGCATGTCAATGCCTAGGATCGTTTCTATATAATTTATCAATGAGTCTGCGGCATACCACATGGCAAACTCACTCCAGTGAGTGCCCATTTTTGGAAATACAGGATATTTCGCTGTGTCTTTGATCTTCAGGAAGTATTCATTGAAGTTGATGAGATCGATGTCAAGTTCCTCTGCTCGCAGGCAGATATAGTCGTAATTGCTGGTACCTGCTTTTGCTTTCGTAAACCTGTCAGGTATATCTTCCGGATAAATGGAGGCTTTGCTCGGCTCAAGGATCAGCACAAGGTCAACATTCAGCGAATCTTTCAGATGGTTTTGCAGAAACTTTAATTGTCTAAGCTTACGATCAAGCAGTTTTTCGCCTATAAAATCTTTTCCTGTCCAGGCCCTGATGTAGTCAGCTTCATAATATTGTCCGTTTTTGCCTTTAATTATACCTTCAGCACCTGGCTTCCCAAACAGGGAATAGTTAAGCTGGTTTTGTAACCTGACCAGACTGTTATGAAATCCTAGCTGCTCTTCAATTATTATTACCTCAGCCTCCTGGAAGCTGCCATTCAACCAGCTTTCTTTGCTGAGAAGCCCAGGCTCTGAGGCAACAATATCCCCGTTCAGGGCTTGTTCATCAACAATCAAAAAATATCCCTGTATCGCCGGGAGAATCATAAGTCCCAGGATAAAGATGAGGATGATATATTTGATCGTTTTTTCCATTTTAGAACCTGAAGTATATAAATGGGTTAAAACCGGATGAATTGATGGCGCTCACACTTATGATGAAGAATATTATGGCAAATACACTCATGAGTATGATGGTGCGGTTTCTTTGTTTCTCAGCAAAAAGTCTTTCCTGCCATCTCTCTATGTATTTAAACCCTCCCCAGAAAGAAAAGATTATCGCAATCACGAATATTGTATAGAATTTGCTGTCGAGGTGTACCATGCTGCCAATGCTTTCATACACGAACATCTTTTCGAAATATTCAATGGCTGCCGGCAGCGATTCGGCCCTGAAGAACACCCAGCTAAGCAATACAATGAAATATGTGATGATGATACTGGGCACTTTGCCTATCACCTTATAAATTTTTAGGAGGAATATCCTGTCAGCAATGAGGAACAAGCCGTGGAAGGCTCCCCAGATGACAAATGTCCATGCGGCACCATGCCAGAGGCCGGATATCAGGAATACGATCCAGAGGTTCATGAACATGCGCTGTGTCGATACCCTGTTACCACCGAGGGGAATATACAGGTAGTCCCTCATAAAACGTCCCAGGGTCATGTGCCATCTGTGCCAGAACTCCGAAATATTTTGTGAGATGTATGGGTTGTTGAAGTTTTCCGGGAACCTGAAGCCTATCATCCTCCCAATACCGATGGCCATATCGGAATATCCTGAAAAGTCAAAATAAATCTGGAAGCTGTATGCGATCACTCCCATCCAGGCAGTAAAAGTATCGATCTGATCGCCTCCCAGGGCAAAGATGATGTCGACCTGCTCACCCAGCACATTGGCGATCAGCACTTTTTTTGAGAGTCCGATCACAAAGCGGAAAAAGCCCGTGAGCCTGTTGTCTATATTCTCATTCTCCTTACGGTCGACAAGCTGGTCAGCGATCTCGTTATAGCGGACGATGGGTCCTGCAATGAGCTGAGGAAACATCAGTATGTACAAGGCATAATCAGTAACCCTCTTGAGTGGGGCATGCACCTTCCTGTACACGTCAACAGTATAAGTGATCTTTTGGAAGGTAAAAAATGATATCCCGATGGGCAGGGCCACATTGATCCAGTGAATGGAGTCCATGCCCATCTGCATGAGCAGCTTGCTAAGGTTATGCACGAAGAAGTTAGCATACTTAAAATAAAGCAGCAAGCCTATATTCAGCACCAGGGATGCTGCCAGCAGCCACATTTTCTTCCGCCCCTCCGCAGTGTTCATGAACTGAACGAGGTAAAAGTCTAGTATGATGGAGCCCAGCACTATAAAAATAAACATGGGTGCACCCCAGGCATAGAAAAAGATACTGGCCAGAAGCGCAAAAGGATTTTTTGCTACTCTGGGCAGCAGGTAGTACACGATCAGGAAGATCGGGAAAAAGTATAATAAAAATAAACTGCTGCTAAATACCATCTTATTTACTTATTGAATATATCTTTTCCGGAATAACTACTCATCTGTAACCAGGCTGGCATAAGCCTGTTCAATAAAATCATTTGCAAACTTAGTCATATTGGCTTCTGTGTACAACAACATGATGAAATCAAATTTACGTAATTCTTCGAGATCAATCTTGCTTAGATTGCTTTTTATGTCACCATGCTCATACAATTCCTGATTATAATACCTGAAGTGATGCCTGCCCCATAAGCTCTTGTTGTAGGATTTCTTATAGAATGACCAATAATAGCTGTCAGCAATGATCATAATATCCGGTTTTGTCTTTGACTCTTCCTGCAACGAATATCCATATGGGTATGCGAGTGACCTTGAAGGAATCCTCCATAGGAGGTTCAATGCATCCCCAACATCATAGTCCGTTGACCGGGGTTTATGGGTGAGCTTAATACCTTCAAAGCTAACATCCACCATGTCGATTTTCCTGGTATTCTCAATATAGGCGACAATTGAATCCAGTGCCAGCATGGATCCGTAGGTGCTCCAGTGTATCCCGCATTTAGGAACCAATACATATTCTGATGTATCCTTCATAGACTGAAAATAGGAGTTGAAGTCAATGTGTTTAATATCATTTTCCTCAAATGACTGAAGATAGACCTGATTATTCGTGGGTCCTTTTTCGCTTAATAATTCATCCGGAATATATTCAGGGAAGAAACTTGCTTTTCCTGGAGCAAGTACTACCAATAGCTCTATATCCAATTTTGCCAACTCATCTTGCACCACTTTAAGTTTGCTGCATTTTTCCTGGATGATCTCATGTCCAAGGAAGTCTGATCCTGTGTAAGCCCTGATATAATTCAGTTCGTAGAGATAATTTTTCTTTCCTAAGATGACTTCATTTGCATGAACAGTTTTGAATAAGGAAAACTCTGTCTGATTATATACCCTTACGAGAAAGTTTCTGAAGGCAACGTTTTCTTCCAGGTAGGGATCCAGATCTCCCTGGTAAGTACCTTCAAACCATCCATGCCAGCTGAATTCCGGTTTGTCTGTATACTCAATATGACCTCTCAGGGGCATTATTGACCAGTTGAAAGCATTGATCACAGGCTTTGCCAGTGGGGATATTAGCAATAAGGTGAGGATCAGACCGAAAAGGATTTTTTTATACGATCGCATTTTGCTTGCAGTTGGATATATTTATTCGTTACGAATAACTTTATGTACAAGTTTTTTCTCTCCGTATTCGAGGATGATAAAGTACATCCCGCTTCCGGGCTCTTCTTTAGCTTCCCATTGAAAGCTGTGCTTGCCCGCAGGCAGGACAACATCCTCTGCAATAACATCAACTGTTGTTCCCGAGATGCTTACAGCTCTAATACTAATACGTTCTTTTTCGGATACATTAAGTATGATGCTGGTCTTATCTTTAAAAGGGTTTGGAAAGATCTCCATAGATACATCCTCAATAGTGGCTTCCTGATCTCCCAGATGAGTATCTACCAACAGATGCACAGGGATGATCGTTTCATGCTGGAAGTTATCCCGGATAACGATGTTGCAATAATAGTCACCATCCTCCAGGCCATGGGTATTGTATGTGAGCAGGATGTCTTGTGAAGCTTGTCCTGAGACTGTACCATCATAAATATTGCATGAAATCCATGGTATTACGCTCCCAAGGTTGGTGAGCTCAAGGCTTCCGTTTATTATGTGTGGTTCAGCACCATAAATATCTCCGGTGATGGTGTAGTCCAGCAGTGCATTTCCACTAAAGGAAGGGTCTGCAAAGCCATGAACACTGCCATAGGCATATTCTCCTCCCAGCACTACACCCCAACCACTGGCATCTTCACCATACCAGTTTAGCTCGGCTCCATTGCCCATGCTTCCATTAAATTCCATGTCGCCACCACTGCCCCCGCTGAAGGGGGATGTCATCTGAATGTTGAGACCTTCCGGTACCTTGATATTCAGGTTTTGTAACCATTCATTGTCATCGCTGCCATTGAAAAGCGTAAAATTCCATTCAAAATCTTCTCCGGCATAAAACTCAAAGGCATCGCATTCCAGATATGAACCTGCAATGCTCCTTCCTCCATCATCTGTTGTTTCATTTACCAGGATGATGTCATATTCTATTTCACCCATACCCGGGTTGCTGATGCTGAGGGTATCCACATCGATCTCATCGGGCAGCATGCCCTTGTCAATTTCATCAGGAACATAGGTGAGGTGCGGATAAACGTCAAGGCATCCGGGGAGGCTTATGTAGTCGATGAACGCTGCATCCAGCCCCACACTCACTGTCGTATCCTTGCTATAGCGCCATTCAAAACGATGATAGCCGCTGTTCACAGGGAAGCTGACCATCTCCCAATCGAGAATGCTGTCCCATCGGGAAATCTCATTATCATCGATAAAGAATGCAAGAAAATCATAATTATCGTTTACATCATTCTCGCAGCTGACCTTCCTGAAGAAGCTGATGTCACCATCTTCCAGGATATCTACATCCAGTATCATCGAACTATGTTGTTGATGGGTAATATTCCCCGACCTGGCAGAATAAGTACCTTCAAAGGGGTCGTCTTCATCGATTTTCCAGTCCCTGGTACCTTTAAACCCCCAGCTGAACAGGCTGAAGTCTCCTGTTTCAAAGTTTTCAAGGGTAAGACCTATCCTGAGCTCAAATGCGAGTTCATTGAGGTAGCCTGTAGCGCCATCCATGTTGATGGTCAGACTGGCCAGATGGCCGATAGGGGCGTCGGCATCAACACTGAGATTGTATGTGAGCAGTTTGCTTGAGTCAGACTGTATGATAGAAACAAGGACAGCGTTGTTATTCAGGGTCAGGTATGGATCTGATGTGTTGAGGATGCAGTCGATCATTGAAGCTGTACTGCCCCCTGTGTTCATGATCTCTATAATGATATCAGCTGTTTCACCGGGATCAAGGCGACCGTTATTACCATCATCTACTGTAATCTCTGCAATATCAACCACCGGCGCATATGCGAAATGCAAAAGTGTATTATCCCAGGTCTGTTTATTGATGCCTTCCACAGTTGTGGAAATCTCCAGCAGATGCTCATCAGGCACATCAGGTGATACCTGGAAGCTAAATGCATTGATCAATTGTACACTTTGCCCTACTGCCAACGTCCCAATATATTCATAGTCATCCTGCATACTGATATTTGGATCATTGATCTCGATGCTTATGCTGGCATCAGTGATGGGGTTGCTTTCATAATTGGTGAGGGTAACACTCTGGTATACCACCTCCCCAAAATCAATTTGCCCATCTCCTCCAGAAGAGATGGAATCGCTGATTGTGACGCCTGTGGTGGAGAACGACAATGTCTTCATGCTGGTCACGAAATTATTATCGGTCACCATAAATGACATGGATTCTCCATTGATCGTTTGCTGGACGGTACCGCTGAGTATCCCATCCTCTGATAACTCTAAACCTTCCGGATAGCTGTAAGGGGTGTACTGATATTTGGAATTTGCAGCCGGTAGATCATTGGCATAGAATGATGCGTACTGCATATCATCCTCATTGCCATCGCACAAGCCGGGAATCCATTTGCTGTTGTCGTCAAGGATCATGTCTCCGTAATAGAATTTTATCTCCCCAGAAGGATACAGCTTGACCGCAAAGTTGAGATCAGTTGTCCCACTGATACCATCGATAGACGCTTTCCACCTGAAGGTGGCTGAGCTGGCATCACCCTCGTACCAGATGCCATCATTTTCAGAGGGGTAAATCCTCATGGCGTGGCACATAAATGGTGAAATATGACGTGATACCCTGAACAGGACCATATCATCCTTGAAATATGGAAAGGGGTACAATTGCTCATCAAACATCAGGTATCCATCAACATGAACAGTCACTGATGAATATAATGAGTCATAATAAGGGAAATCAAAGTCAAGGCTCTTTGTAACAAAGCCGCTTCCATTGTTACCTGGATAGAGTTGTTGCTGTATTACCTGGGGGAATGTCTCGGTCGAAATATTTTCTTCATATTGCTTCACCAGCTTAAAGGTGTAAGGCTCGTCACCTCCTGCTGCAGTCAGCTGATGACTATAGGGTAATCCAATGCTGGCTGGTGGGAGCATGCCATCAGTGATATGCACCCTGTCGAAGCTGAAGTTGGCTGTGAGACTGAGTGTAGTCACATCATTATTGTTGATGGGAACATTGGTCTGTGGGCAGGTGATCTCAATTGCGGCACCGGTATAGTCATAGACTGAAAAGCTGTTGATCTGCCCATTCCCCTGTGCGGTGGGATCATTTTCGAATACCTGGAGGAAAAATTTTACATCCTGATCTAACTCAATATCACTCAGAAGAGGAGATATATCAAGCCCAAACTCGATGGTCTTATTTTCCGGACTGCTCCATCCTCCCTGCATATACTGAAGTCCTCCCTGGAAGTTGAATATAGGATATTCCAGGGTATACTCAGGTGAATTTGCTGTTATGTCGTTTGAAACACCGACAACTACTTTTATACGTTCCCTCTGATCATAGGTAAGGCTTACTTTCATTGTGGCCTGGGGGTCACATGATTCTTTTACGTTCAGCACATGAACACAATGGTTCCAGATGCCTCCCAGGCCAAGGTCGTCGGCAACGGTCTTATACATCATATAGGCAAAACCCTGGTCGCCCCAGCCGGGGACGCCACCATAGCTTTGCACCATCTTAAAGCCACCGATCTCCCAGTCCTTCATGTCAATGTTTCCATCACTGTTGATGTCAATGTCGTTGGTATATTGCCCATCATTATTGTAATCCCATCGAATAGAATCATTATAGCCTACTATTGTCTGAGCATGATTGGCGCTTCCGCCAAACTCGGTGAGCACATACTTCCCTGCTTCGGGTGTCCCGGAGGGGAGGGTATTCGTCACGTTCATGTATTGGGAATAGAAGCTTCCCACACCACCGGCAGCCGCACCTTCATGGTGGTCGTTGATCCAGTGTTTAAAGATCTCGAGGCCTTCCGGTGTTCCCACATCGATCCTGTAGATACTGCTGATCCTGTTTGCCATCCCACGGTGATAGTCTACATATCCTGACATCCATCTTTCAGCTCCTCCGTATGACAGTGACCCACCATAGTCGGTAACATTCACATTGCCGCAATGACGCAGGATCTGGAAGCTATGCAGGTAGCTCACCCCATACCATCCCTGTCCGCCATGCATCCAGTTCCATGTGAAGTGGGTGGGGTAGAGATTGTCGTTGGTGTTGGCAGGCAAATTCCGCTCACGATCCATCTCATAAGTAAAGTTATAACCGATGCCGGCAGCTTGTCCACAGCATAAGCCGGCTTGTTGAAAAGCCTCCCTCATATAGGGTTGGGTGGAATTGTCAACCATGTCTGGAAGACTCCTGTACTGGTAGCCTGGTGGAAGCTTGAGCTCAGGGAGAGCCATTAGTTCATGCTCCTCTCCTGTACTCAAGGGGCTGAGATCCTTGGGAGACTGTTGATTGGTACTATTTAGCTGCTGGGCTTCACAAAATATTCCCCACAGTATGAGTATAGTGAATAGAACTGGTAGTCGCATACAATTATATTGATATGGACGCAAAGCTAATTAAAATGATGCTTAATAGAAAATGATCTCACAAGAAGGATGCTCTTCCTGGAAACTTCTCACCTTCTTCTCACTTAATCTGGTGTTAAAACATTTAATGTGTTCGAGTGAAGTGAGGCCTTCCAGAGGACTTAAGGACTTGATCCCGGTATTAAAAAATGAGATGTGCTTTAAATTGCTGAGCACAGAAACCTCATTTAATTTCTTGATCTGTGTCCCCGCCATATTAAGTGTTTCCAGTTTTGTGAGCCCGGCCAATGGAATAAGATCGTTTACAGGCGTGTTTTCAAACTCGAGTTTTTTCAGGTTCTTAAGGCCGGCAATGTAGTTCAGTTCTTCGATAGGGTTATCTGAGATGATCAGTGTTTCCAGTGTGAGGCTGTTCTCTATGGGCCCCAGGTCCGGGATCTGAGTATCGTTCATCTTCAGGCTTTTGATCTGATAAAGCTTTTGTAGTGGCATGAGTGTGCCAAGGTTTTTCCTTTTGCCAAGATCTATCTCTGTCAGGTCGGCCATGCGCTGCAGTTCGGTACGGGATGGAGCGGCCTTGAGGCCTCCTGCGGAAGAAAAAACTTCTTTCCAACCACTGTTGAGGCCTGCCCACCAGCTTTCCAGCTCAGCGGTCTGATATACGACGATACCTTCAGGGTTCTCTGCTTTGAAGGCCTTCACCTCACCGATGCTTACCTTACTTTCATCAGCGTAAATGATGTCGATATCGTTAGGCCCAAAAACGTTGATGGCAGCAATGGACGTCTGAGAGATATTCAGCTCCCTCAGGTTCCTGATGCGTGAGATGCATTGGATATCGTCAATTTGTGTGTTGCTGATATTTAAATGCTCAAGATTCATCAGGTCGCGTAAGCCTTCACAATCGCTGACGATGGTATTGGCACAATTCAGTGTGTGGAGGTCGATGAGGTCCGACAATGGCCACAGGTCACTGATGCCTGTACTACTGCAATCCAGTGATTTAAGGTACCTGAGCATCTTGAGGGGATCTAATGATTTTATCTCTTGCTTACCTGAGATATCTATCTCAGTGAACTGGGCCAGATGGTGAAGCTGTTCCTTTGTTGGTGTGTCGTCCATCTCCTTCATTTGTCTGAAGACTTTCTTCCACTGTCCGGGCAATCCTTCCCACCATCTGGCCAGGGCCACTGACTCATATACGACGAGTGTATTGGGATTCTCAGCCATAAACTTATTGGCCTTGCTGTCGGTGATCCCTGTATGGTCGCAATAAATACTCTCAAGGTTTGTCAGCCCACTCAATGCCTGGAGGCTGTTCACATTGGTACTGTCGAGATAAATCGTTTGTAGTTTGTCCAGGCCTGACAGTGCTGACAGATCATCAACATTTGTATTGCTGATATATAAACGTTCGAGATTATGCAATTCAGCAAGAGGTGCCAGGTCTTCCACCCAGGTTCCTGAGAAATTAATGATGCGTAATTCCGTGAGATTTTCAAGAGGGCTTATATTGCTGACCAGGGTATTGCTAAACCTGATATCGCTGAGACTCCTCATTTCGGCAAGCATCTCAATGCTGTCGACAGGTGTGTCAGAGAAATTAAACTTTGCCAGCTTTCTCAAATTTGTTACCGCTTGCAGGTCGGCAATAGCAGTGGTCTGAATGTCGAGGCTGATAAGTGAAACAGAATACTGCATGGGGGTCAGACTGGTGACTGCGGTACCTGAGCAGTCGAGGGATTCAATGCCAATCAGGCTCCTCAGGGGTCCCAGGTCATCGACCATTGTATTTGCACATTTTACTTTCTGGAGTTCACCCATATGCACCAGGGGTGACAGGGAGCGGATATGCAGATTACCACTGATATCAATTTCAGTCTCGGAAGCAATGCGCTGAAGCATGCGGTAGGCGAAATTTTTTCTTAAGGGGATAGTATCACGAAAGGCACCTTCCACGATCTCTGTTTCATCTATGTGAAGCGTGTCAGTGCCATAAACCAAAAAGGTGTCGATAGGAACCTCTTTCATGCCGATATACTCGGCTATGGCCATGGTATCATTGATCTCCACAACTTTAGAAAGCCGGATGGTATCTTCTATGAATGCATCATGACCGAGCACCTCACGCCATGCATTAGGCATCTTGTTCCACCATGCAAAGAGTTCATCCTTTTCATCAATGCGTGTGGTATAAATGGAGGCGATCCTGAGGTCCTGGGCTACATCATCAAAATTCACCTCAATAAACCTTTCTTTATTTGATGAGACAGTGTCGTCTGTCACGGTAGTGGCATTCAGCGTCCGGGTAAGGCTCACAACGAAATAGATCTCATTGTCGGCCTTAAA
>Ga0209692_10005204_pt1 | contig 11312 bp, 10 predicted proteins | sample tdDd472_FD_187129 | JGI IMG/M metagenome (GOLD analysis project Ga0209692, IMG submission 187129) | Marine sediment microbial communities from the Atlantic coast under amendment with organic carbon and nitrate - tdDd47.2 (SPAdes)... | ecosystem: Environmental > Aquatic > Marine > Coastal >...
CGTCGCTGGTCCCCGACCCGACTTTCGAGACCGCCTTCTACAAGCTTGCCGGCTACCGGCATCTGGGATCGCGCGCCGTGCGCGTCGACATCCTCGAACGGCTTGCCGACCTCATCCGCCCCGCATTGCAGTGGCGCGAAGGCTCCGGCGCATTGCCGGAAGGCGCTGCCGGCGGCGGACGTTTCTTCGTCACCCCCGCGATGATGTCTATCCTCGGCGCGACCGCCGAGGACATGGAGGCCGTGCTGGGCAGCCTCGGCTACCGCCATGACAAGGTGGAACCCGCCGAGTTGGAGGCGAAACTCGCCGCGCTGAAGGCCGCCAATGCGCCCGCGCCGGCGGAAGCGCCGCCCGCCGAAGAGGCCGCACCGGCGGAGGCTGACGCCGGGGCCGCACCGGCCGCCTCGGAGGAAGCAACGCCGGATCCGGCGACCGAGACCTCCGCCGAGCAGACGCCCGCGCCCGAAGCAACGGAAGAACCCGCGTCGGACGTTACCCCGGCTGCTGAAGCAGCCACCGCGGAGGCCGCGGAACCGGCCGACGCCGAACAGACAAGCGCAGAATCCACAACCGAGCCCGCCGCCAAGCCGGAAGACGCCGAGGAGCCGAAGCCCGTTATGGTCTGGTACCAGGTGCGCGGCGACCGCAACCGGCGCGGCAACCGTCCGCAGGGTCAACGTCAGGACGGCAAGCGCCAGGAAGGCCGCCAGCAGCACGGCGGCCAAAGGCAGGACGGCGAACAGAAGGGCCGAGACGACCGGAACAAGGGCGGCAAGGGCAAGTTCCGCGGCAAGCGCGACGATCGCCAGCGCGGCAAGGGAGAGGCGTTCGCCTCGGCCAAGCCACCGCGCCGCGAAAAGCCGATGGACCCGGATTCGCCCTTCGCCAAGCTCGCGGCCCTCAAGGACCAGATGAAGAAGTGACACCGAAGCGGAATGAGCGCTGACCGCCAGCGCATCGACAAGTGGCTCTTCTTCGCGCGGGTCGCGAAATCCCGCACGCTCGCCGCGAAACTCGCCCAGGGCGGGCATGTCCGCGTCAATGGCGCGAAGATCGGCCAGGCAAGCCATGAGGTGAAGCCGGGCGACGTGCTGACCGTGGCGCTCGAACGCCGTGTCCTCGTCTTAAAGGTCGTCGATTGCGGCACGCGGCGCGGCCCGGCGCCAGAGGCGCGCGTTCTCTACGAGGATCTGTCGCCCCCTCTCCCGCCTAAGCCCGACAGCGCGCTGGACCGCATTCCCGGCAAGCGCGAGGCGGGCGCCGGACGGCCGACGAAAAAAGAGCGCCGCGCCATCGACAAACTTCATAGCGACGACGATTGACCTCGCCCGACGGGCCGCGATAAGGCAACTGCAACGTTACAGTTGAGCTTCCGAGGCATTTGATGGCATTTTCCTTCCGCCGTTCCGATTTTCCCGACGATTTCATTTTTGGGGCGGCGACCGCTGCCTACCAGATCGAGGGATCGTCATTCGGCGGCGCGGGCCCGTCGCATTGGGACACCTTCGCCGCGACGCCCGGCAATGTCGCCAACGCTGAAACCGGCGCGATCGCCTGCGATCACTACCACCGCTATGAAGAGGACCTCGATCTGCTGCGATCGGGTGGCTTCGACGCCTACCGCTTCTCCACCTCCTGGGCGCGAGTGATGCCGGATGGCAAGACCGTCAATCCGGAAGGGCTCGACTTCTACGACCGGCTTGCCGATGCCACGCTGGAGCGCGGGCTGAAACCCTTTCTGACCCTCTATCACTGGGATCTGCCAGCGGCGCTTTCGGACCTCGGCGGCTGGCGCAATCGCGACGTCGCCTCGTGGTTCGCGGACTATTCTACAACCGTTATGGACCGGATCGGCGACCGCATGGCGGCGGTCGCGACCATCAACGAGCCCTGGTGCGTCACCTGGCTCAGCCATTTCTGGGGTATCCACGCGCCGGGCCTGCGCGATATCCGCGCCGCCGCGCGGTCGATGCATCACGTTCTGCTCGCCCATGCGCGCGCGATGGAGGCAATGCGCGCGGCGGGCCATGGCAATCTCGGCATCGTGCTCAACTTCGAACATGCGAACCCGGCCAGCGACACCGCAGAGGATGGCGCGGCGGCGGCCCGCTATGACGGCTTCTACAATCGCTGGTTCATCGAGGCGATCACGCGAAAAGCCTATCCGGAGATCATCCTCGAAGGCTTCGTCGGCCACATGCCCGACGGCTTCGAAAAGGACATGGAGGCGATCGGCGCGCCGCTCGACTGGCTCGGCGTCAATTACTATACGCGCTCAAATGTCACGGCGGACCCGGAGGCGGCATGGCCATCGCTGAAAAGCGTACCCGGGCCGTTGCCGAAGACGGATATGGGCTGGGAGATCTACCCGGACGGCCTCTACGGATTCCTGACGCGGCTGCATCGCGACTACACCGGCGACACGCCGATCATCGTCACCGAGAACGGCATGGCCTCGGACGACCACCTCGCCGAAGGCCGCATCGACGACCGGGAGCGCATCGCCTATTTCGACGCGCATCTGGCGGCGGTTCGCCGCGCCATCGCGGACGGCGCGCCGGTGACCGGCTATTTTGGCTGGTCGCTGCTCGACAATTACGAATGGGCGCTCGGCTACGGCAAGCGCTTCGGCATGGTCCATGTTGACTACGACACCCAGAAACGCACGCCGAAAGCCTCCTTCGAGGCGTTCCGCCACGCGATCGGCGGCAATTAGAGCCCTATTCCAAACAAAGCGCGATCGGCGCGAAATCCTTTCCCTGCCGCGCGGCTTTGCCCTCTTGCACGCTTCCGGCAAAGTGGGTACCCATCCGCCGAACTTCGCGAACGGCCGCCCGGGCCGGACGCACGATGTCTGGAGCCAGCCCGTGACCTATATCGTCATCGACAACTGCATCCGCTGCAAATACATGGATTGCGTGGAGGTCTGCCCTGTCGACTGCTTCTATGAAGGCGAGAACATGCTCGTCATTCATCCCGACGAATGCATCGACTGCGGCGTCTGCGAACCGGAATGCCCGGCCGACGCCATCCGGCCCGATACAGAGCCCGGTCTCGAGAAGTGGCTGCAGATCAACACCGAATATGCGGACAAATGGCCGAACATCACGGTCAAGCGCGACTCGCCGTCCGACGCCAAGGAAATGGACGGTGTCGAGAACAAATACGAGAAATACTTCTCGCCCGAGCCCGGCCAGGGCGACTGACGGCCCGGCATGTCGGCGCATGGCCCCGTACGGCGCCGGCAAAACATGTTGAAAACCGCATGTCGGATTACCACTTACGTAAAGGTAATTCTGTCAGCGTGAACGCATCTCAGCCCTAATTTTATGCAACGCATTGAAAAACGCGCATTTTTGTGCTAGACATCTAAATATGTCATTGCACGTCACGCTTCTGGGCTGTCTGACGCTCCCTCGATGAAGGAACGCCTCTGTAACCGGTAGTCAATCGGGTAGGTCTTGTCGACCGAATTCGGGCTCCGGTCACAGTGCTTGCGCGCGTGTTGACATGGCGAAACATGAAAGCCGGCTGGCCCCTGGGGTTTCGGCCGGCTACCCGACTGGGAGTAAGTAAAGCATGGCGACTGCCTCTAAGAAAACGTCTCAACGGCAGGGTTTCAAGACCAGCGAGTTCATCGTCTATCCGGCGCATGGCGTAGGCCAGATTGCCGCGATCGAGGAACAGGAAGTTGCGGGCCACAAGCTCGAGCTTTTCGTGGTCGAGTTCCAGAAAGACAAGATGCGTCTCAAGGTCCCGGTCGCCAAGGCGCTGTCGATCGGCATGCGCAAGCTGTCCGAACCGGATTTCGTCGAGCGCGCGCTTAAGATCCTGCAGGGCCGTGCCCGCGTCAAGCGCACCATGTGGTCGCGCCGCGCCCAGGAATATGACGCAAAGATCAATTCCGGCGATCTGATCTCGATCGCCGAGGTCGTGCGCGATCTCTACCGTGCCGACAATCAGCCGGAGCAGTCCTATTCCGAGCGTCAACTTTACGAAGCGGCGCTCGACCGCATGGCCCGCGAAATCGCGGCGGTCAACAAGATCTCCGACACCGAGGCCGTCCGCCTGATCGAGACCAATCTGAACAAGGGTCCGAAGCGCGGCGCCAAGGCGGAAAACGACGAATCCGACGCGCAGGAAGAAGCGGCCTGACGCTTCCAGCTTCTCACAAAATCGTGAAACCCGGCCCTTGCGGCCGGGTTTTTTGTTTTCGGACAGGGCCTTAGCCCGGCAGTACCATGACGTTCACCCGGCGTTGACGAGCCGTCCATGCCAAACGTGATCCAAATGCCATAAAAAGGCGTATCTTGGATTAACAATTGCAACTCCCAGCGAACAGGAGAGCGGCATGGGTTACGAGTTGACGAGACGTTCCATGGTGAAGGCGGCCATGAGTGCGCCCTATCTCGAACGCGAAGAGGAACATGAACTCGCCGTCCTGTGGAAGGAGAAGCAGGATCAGGAGGCCCTCCACAAGATCACCACGGCCCATATGCGTCTGGTTATCTCGATGGCCTCCAAGTTCCGCAATTTCGGCCTGCCGATGAACGACCTGATCCAGGAAGGCCATGTCGGCCTGCTCGAGGCCGCCGCCCGGTTCGAGCCGGCGCGCGAAGTGCGGTTCTCGACCTATGCGACATGGTGGATTCGCGCATCCATGCAGGACTATATCCTGCGCAACTGGTCGATCGTGCGCGGCGGCACCTCCTCGGCGCAAAAGGCGCTGTTCTTCAATCTGCGTCGCCTGCGCGCCCGTCTGGCCCAGTCCGGAGCGACGCCGACGCAATCGTCAATCCATCGTCAGATCTCGGATGCGCTCGGCGTGTCCGAAAAAGATGTCGCCCTGATGGATGCCCGCCTGTCCGGTCCCGACACGTCGCTCAGTGCGCCCGTGTCCGACGAGGAAGGCGGCGCGGCGCGGATGGATTTCCTCGTCGACGATCATCCGTTGCAGGACGAGATAGTCGAGGAAATCATCGACGAGAAGCGGCGCGCCGACTGGCTGCTCGAAGCGCTTGAAATCCTCAACGATCGCGAAAGGCGGATCATCAAGCGCCGCCGGCTGACAGAGGACGGCGCGACGCTGGAATCGCTCGGCGTCGAACTGGGCATTTCCAAGGAACGCGTCCGGCAGATCGAGAACCGCGCGCTCGAGAAATTGCGCGGCGCGCTGGTGCGCGGCAATCCCGATATGGCAGCGCTCCAGTCAGTCTGAACGATCAGTCGACGACGATCTTGTAGGACTGGCCGGTCACCACGGTCTGGCTGCCCTCCAGCCCGTTCAGCACCCGGAACAATTCGCGGGGCCGCGAGACACCCTGCATGCGCGTCGCCAGCGATTGTTCGGTCTGCCCCGGTACCGCCTTCACGACTTGCAGCGTAAGCGGCCTGAGCGCCCTTTTCTCGACGGCGGACAGGCGCCGAAAGCTGCTGCGGACCTCCTGGGCAAGCTGCCCCAGCTCGGCCGAGCCGCGCGGCATCGCCGTCAGAAGCCGGTAGACGGAACGCCCGGCCCGAACGACCGTGATATCGAAATCCCACTGGTCAGCGGCGGCGCGCGCTGTGGCGGCCTGCATGCCGTTGACCGTGGTCATGCGGATAGAGGCCGGGTCGAGGCCCTCCACCCAGCCGCTGGCAATATAGGAGGTGAGCGACTGGCTCACCGGCACATCCGCGCCGTCGAAGCGGACGGCCGCGCTGTCCGTAGCGCGCGATCCGAGCACCGCTTCGGCGCGATTGTCGATCTCGAAGCCCTGCGGGAAGGTGAAGGTGATGCCGAGCGCGGCATGCGAATAGGCCTGGCCGCGCACATAGCCCTCCTCGGGGGAATCGCCGAACAGCATACCGTCGATCCCCGCCAGATAGGCGTCGCGGTCGCGCTCGCCCTGCCCGCGCCCGCCGAATTTGCGCGCATGGCCGACGGCCAGTTCGATGCGCTGCGGCGTCGAGGGATGGGTGGCGAGGAAATCGAGGCTGGTGTCGGTGTCGCCGGACTTGTTCCGGAACTCCATGTAGGCCGCCATGGTCTTCTGGAAATCGGCCGCGGCATAGGGATCGAAACCGGCCTCCCCGATCGTCTGGATGCCGATCGCGTCGGCCTGTAACTCCTGGTTTCGCGAGAACTGTGCGAGGCGCAGCTTGCCGCGCACCAGCGCGCGACGGCCGGCATCCTTGTCGGACAGCACATCGGAGACGACCCGGCTCGCAAGCTCGACCTCGGCCTCCTTCTGCTGACGCAAAATGCCGTGATTGGCCGTCACATGCCCCATTTCGTGGGCGATCACCGCCGCAAGCTCCGCCGTGTCATTGGCGAGCGCCAGAAGGCCGCGGGTGATGTAGAGATACCCGCCGGGAAGCGCGAAGGCATTGACGTTCGGCGAGTTCAGAATCGTGATCTGATAGACTTCGGTCGGGTTGTCGGAAACCGTGACCAGCTTGCCGACAATCCCGGCGACCATCCGTTCCAGCTTCGGGTTGGAATATTCGCCGCCATAGGTGGCGAGGATCTTCGGATGCTGCGCGGCGCCGACCTTGGCCAGTTTACCGCTGCGCACATTCTCGGCAATGACCGGGCTGTTCGACGGCTTGATCGTCGCATCGCCGAAAATATCGGTCATGCTCTCGCAGGACATGAGCGTGAGCGAGAACGCCGCCGCAAGCGCGAGTTTCGCGCGGCGCATTACAGCATCCCGGCGGCGCGCCGCCGTTGCCAATGTGACCATCCTGCCCATCATCGGATTATCGCTATCCGTCGCTCGAATCGACTCGGGCGCCCCCGTACCCGGGACCGGCATACAAGCAACACCATGCCAGCCACAAGTCCATTGCCGGGGCACGACGCCCGGGCGCCTTGCCTTCCGTTTCGCTTGCCAGCCAATTTTGGCGAAACCGCGTCCGTGATTACCCCGCCGTTCCGGCCTTCTCACCCAGATAGGACCGGACAGCCTCCGGCGCCATGTCATGGTCGAGCAGCGTGGCCGTGGGTCCCTCCGCGACAACCGCACCGTCGGCGAGGAACACGGTCCGCGCCGCGATGCGCCGCGCATCCTCGGGGAAATGGGTTACCATCACGGTGGTCATGCGCCGCTCGTCATGGATCGAGGAAAGCAGGTCGAGCATCTCGTGCCGCAGGGCCGGGCCGAGCGACGCGAAGGCTTCGTCGAGCAGCAGGATCGGCCTGCGCCGCACGATGACCCGCGCCAACGCGACGCGCTGGCGTTCGCCGCCCGACAATTCGCCGGGCAGGCGCGCGCCATAGCCCGCCAGGCCGACGGAAGCGAGCGCCGTCTCGACCTGGTCGCGCTCCTCCCCGGTCAGCCGCAGTGTCGGCGCCACGCCGAGCGCGACATTGTCGAAGACCCGCATATGCGAAAACAGATTGTTCTCCTGGAACACCATCGAGACCGGGCGCTCGGAGACCGGCGCCCCGGTGATGTCGCTTTCGCCGAAGCGGATCATGCCCGACGCCGCGATTTCGAAGCCCGCGATCAGATTGATCAGGGTCGATTTCCCCGAGCCGCTCGGCCCGACCAGCGCCGTGATCTCACCCTCGGCGAACGCGCAGTCGAACCGCATTTCGGCACTGTTCCGCGCATAGCGGAAGCGCAAATCCTCGCAGACGAGGGCAGGTGTTTCCTCGGTCATGAGCGGCTTGTCCTCTCAACACGGTTTGGTTCGCTGCCGCGATCCGCGATCATCATCAGCACCATCGTCATGACGCAGAGGATAAGCGCGAGGCCCGCGGCATCCTGCGTACGGTAACTGCCCATCCGCTGCATGATGAGATAGGGCAGCGTCTGCACATCCTGCGATCCGAATATGGTGATCACGCCAAGATCGCCGAGCGAGAGCGCCAGCGAGAAGGCAAAGGCGAGGAAGATCGCCCGGCGCAGCAATGGCCAGGTCACGAGGCGCAGCCGGGCAACGCCCGTAAGCCCCAATTGCCGGCACAACCGATCGTAACGTTCCGCCGCGCTCAACGCCGCCGGCTGCAGCAGCCGAATGGCAAAAGGCACCGCCATCGCCGCGTTGATCGTCACCACCATGACCGGAGCGGCGGCATAGACGTCGGCGAAACGGCGGATGACCATGAACCAGCCCGCCGCGATGACGACCGGCGGCACGACGAGGATCAGGCTCGACATCTGCCCGAACAGCCGCTCGGCGCCGGACTGCGGCCCCGAAAACCGGCGCGCAGCGGCGCGGCGCGTCACGCCCGCGGCAAAGGCGAGGCCGATCACGACCGCGAGAACCGCCGACAACGTACCGAGCAGCAGGCTCGTCGTCACGGCCCGGCGCACGCTGGCCTGCAGGACGAGGCCGGCAAGATCCGCCGAAAGCCCGCGCCAGACGATGACGACGAACGGCGTCAGCACGAAGAGAACGCCGAACGAGACGACAAGCGCAGCGGCGAGATAGCCGGTGGCGGTGTGGCGCACGGCGAATGGCCTGAGAACTCCGACCGTGAACCCGGACGAGACGGAGCCTCCAGCCCTCGTCAGCAGTGAATAGGCAAAGGCCGTCACCACCACCTGGATCAGCGCAAGCAGGATTGCCCGGACGACATCGAAATCGAAGGTCAGCGCCTGGTAGATCGCCACTTCCAGCGTCGTGGCGCGCGGCCCGCCGCCAAGGATCAGCACGACGGCAAAGGAGGTGACGCACAACATGAAGATCAGGGAGGCGGACGACATCAGCGCCGGGCGCATGAACGGCCACAACACATGGCGGAACCGCGCGGCAAAGCCCATCCCCAGCTGGTGCGCCAGGCGGTCATATTCCGACGGCATCGACGCCATGCCGCCAAGCGCGATGCGAACCGCCAGCGGCATGTTGAAGAACACATGCGCGATCAGGATGCCGGTCAGCCCGTAGATCGAGGGAAAATCGAGGCCGATACTGTCGGACAGGCGCGACCAGACACCGCGCTCGCCATAGAGACCGACGATCGCCAGCACCGCCACGATCTGCGGCAGCGCCAGCGGCAAGGCGAAAAGGCGCAGTATCAGATCGCGGCCGGGGAAACCGCGAAATTCATGCAGGGCCGCTGCGACGGGAACTGCGAGCACCAGGGAGATGCCGGTGGAGAGCGCCGCCTGGACCAGCGTGAAGCGCAGGCTGCGCCAGATCACCGGATCGCCCAGAGCGTCGGTCAATCGACCGCCTGCGCCGGGCAGCGCCGTGAACAAAAGCGGCAGGAACGCCCCGGCGGCCAGCAGCAGGAGGAACAGGGCGGCCAGCGAGGCCGCAATGTCTGGCCCCGCCCGCTTCCGCATCATCGATGCCATGTCGAGCCTAACGGCTCATCACGCCGAGCCATTCCTTCACCCAGGCCTCGCGGTTCTCGGCGACTTCCTCGGGCGTGAACAGCAGCGACTTTTCCGGCTGCACCATCTTGCCGAACACGGGATCGAGCGGTTCGGATGTCGCTGCGGCCGGCAACATCCAGTTGGTCTCCGGGATAATGTCCTGGAAAGCCGGGCTCATCATGAAATCAAGGAACTTCGCCGCGAGCGGATTGTCCGCCCCCTTGGTCGTCATACCGGCAACCTCGACCTGCATGTAGTGCCCCTCCGAAAACGCCGCCGCCTGGTAGCGGTCCGTATCATCGGCAATCATGTGGTAGGCGGGCGAGGTCGTGTAGGAGAGAACCATTGGCACCTCGCCGGAGGTGAACAGCGCATAGGATTCCGACCAGCCCGGCGTGACCGTCAAGACGCGCTTCTGCAGTTCCTCGTAAGCCTCGGGCGCGAGATCGCCATAGATCTTGCGGATCCACAGCATCAGGCCGAGACCCGGCGTCGAGGTGCGCGGATCCTGAATGGCGATCATGCCCTCGCGGCCCTTCAGGAAATCATGCATGCTCGTCGGCGGGTTCTCGATCGCCTCGGTATCGTAGATAACGGCGAAATAGCCGTAATCGAAGGGGATGAACGTGTCGTCCGACCATCCACCCGGAATGTCGATCGCGTCGGTCGAAAGCCCATGCGGGGCGAAGAAGCCGCTCGCCTTCGCCTCGGCCGTCAGATTGGTGTCGAGACCGAGCACGATATCGGCATCGGTGCGCCCGCCCTCCAGCCGAAGCCGGTTCAGCAGTGCGACGCCGTCGGCGACCGAGACGAAATCGACCTCGCATTCGCAGGTCGCTTCGAAAGCCTCCTTCACCTTCGGGCCCGGACCCCATTCGGCCGTGAAGCTCTCATAGGTATAGACGGTCAGCTTGTCCTGCGCCTGCGCGACATGGGAAAAGCCCGCCAGAGCGATAGCCGATAAAGCGAATAATGTCTGTCTGTGCATCACGCACCTCCTAGGTTCGAGTTGGGATCGAGGCGCGTAGTCCGTTTGAACGGAAATGACGTCTAATCCCTACGCCGGTGCAAACCGGATCAGGTTCGACGGGTTAGCTTTCGCCTCTCAGCTGCATGCACAGCACCCCGTTAGAGCCGGGCCTTTGTAGATTGCCGGCGCAGCCGCTTCAAGGGGGCAACTTTCAAAGCGCGCAAACGATCCTTGGCGATCGCAAATTCGCACGCTACTGCTGGACGATGTCCACCGCCTCGCAATCCCGCTTCGCAATCCTGCTCGACGGCGCGCTGACGCCGACCGACCGGCTCATGGCGCAACTCGAGGGATGCCGCGTGCTCGCCGCCGATGGCGGCATACGCCATGCCGAAACGCTCGGGCTGGAGCCGGAATTGTGGCTCGGCGATTTCGATTCCGCTGGCGACACGCTGGAGCAGCGTTACGGCGCGATACACCGTCAGAGCTATCCGAGCGAGAAGGCGGTATCCGACGGCGAGATTGCAATTCGCCATGCACTGGACGAAGGCGCGGAAGAACTGGTTCTGGTCGGCGCATTGGGGGGCGAGCGCAGCGACCACGCCTTCTTCAATCTCGCCGGCGCCACAGGCCTCGCCGTCGAAAGGCCCGCGGTGCGCGTCATGCTGACATCCGGACTTGAGGAAGCCTTGCCGCTGCTTCCGGGCGCGCTCCTGCGGCCGGACTGGCCGACTGGCACACTCTTTTCCATTCCGGGGTTCAGCGCCATGTCGGGACTGACGGTCAGGAACGCCAAATGGCCACTCGATAATGTCGAGGTGCCCTTCGGCTCGACCCTGACACTTTCCAATGTCGCCGGAAACGGACTGGAAATTACGTTGCGAGAGGGAACCGCCGTGGCGATCTGCCAGTTTGACAATATGGCGGGTCCGGTGTGACACTTGTCACAATTGGGCTTTTATTTGTTGCCTATTGTCGAAACGGGAGAAAAGGAGATCGCCCCATGAAACTTACGAAAACCATTGCCGTGC
>Ga0209692_10005209_pt1 | contig 11305 bp, 5 predicted proteins | sample tdDd472_FD_187129 | JGI IMG/M metagenome (GOLD analysis project Ga0209692, IMG submission 187129) | Marine sediment microbial communities from the Atlantic coast under amendment with organic carbon and nitrate - tdDd47.2 (SPAdes)... | ecosystem: Environmental > Aquatic > Marine > Coastal >...
CCCTACATTGGCGGAACGGCGGGGACGAAACCCGCCCCTACATTGGCGGAACGGCGGGGACGAAACCCGCCCCTACATTGGCGGAACGGCGCGTAGGGGCGGGGTTCACCCCCGCCCGCGGGCTGCTAGCGGCGCTTCTTGCCCACGAGCTTGGCGGCCTTGCGGGCCTCTTGCTTCTCGACGATGAAGTTCAAGAGCAGCTGCTGCAGCGCGTAGCCGTCGCCGGACTCGTCCTTCTGGTTCTTGAAGTGGCTGAGCACGTGCAGCACGCGCCCGCCGATCGGGCCCTTCTTGCTCGGGGCGCCGGTGACCGGGCGCCCGCCGCCCTTGTCGGTGAAGCCGAAGGTGAAGGCCACGGTGGTCGAGCCGAGGTCCTTGATCTCGGGGCAGCTGACGAGCACGGTCAGCGCGCGGTTGTCCTTGACCAGGTGCGAGCGGCCGTCGAGGTTCCAGGTGAACTCGCGCTCGCTCCAGGTGCCGAGGGGGAACACGTCGCGCATCAGCGGGTGGGTGTAGGCCTCGGGCGGGGCCTTGATCGTGACCTTCTTCTCCTCGCGGGGGCTCTCCTTGAGGAACGCCACCACCTCGGGGAAGGCCTTCTCGAGGGTGTTGCGCAGCTCCCAATCCGAGGTGAAGAGGTAGCCGCCCTCGGCCACGAAGGCGCGCACGCGCTGGATCCCCTCGTCGCTGAGGGTCTTGTTGCCGGCGCAGTTGAGGATCAGCACCTGCCGCGCGGGGTCGAGCTTGACCGAGTCGAACTCGTCGCGGTTGTAGGTCTTGTGCTTGAGGTCGAGCTCGGCGAGCACGTCCTCGACCTTGTCCGAGCTGCCCTTGATCGCAATGATCTCGTCGTCGCGGATCCGCTCCATGGTCCGCGCGTCGCCCGGGCGCTCCTTGCGCATCCGGTCGAGGGCGTTGCGGGTCTTGGTGCCCTCGCCCTCGTCGGGCGCCTGGGCGGTGAACTCGCTGCGGTGCGCGTCCCACCAGGTCTTCCACCCGCGGGCGTTGTCGAGGTCGTTGCCGGTCAGCGTCTGCAGCGCGCCGTTGACCTCGCGGATCATGCGCGGGCGCTCGCCCTCGTCCTCCAGCTCCTCGAGGATCGGGATCAAGGCGTCGACGGCGGTGGGCGTCCCCCGCTTGCCCAGCTTGCGCGCGGCGAGCACCGCCACGGTCTGGTCCTTGTCGTCCTCCAGCGCCTCGAGCAGCGCCTGCTCCGCGCTCTGCTCGGGCACGCGTCCGAGGGCGTCGACGATCAGGAAGCGCACGTCGGCCTGCTTGTTGCGCTTGGCCTGCTTGATCAGCTCCTCCAGCGCCTCGCCGCGGGCGGAGTTGAGGGTCGTGACCAGCTCGTCGTAGACGCCGAGGGTCCGCACCCGGGTCGCGTTGGAGAGCACGGCCTTGACGGTGGCCTTGTCGAGGCTGCCGTTGAGCTCGCCGAGCAGCCGGCTGACCTCGTTCTTGTCGCCGGACTTCATCGCCTTGCGGATCTCGCCGGGGCTCGCGGCGCCCGCGGCGCTGGTGACGGCGATCGAAACGATCAGGGTGAACAGGCTACGCGTCATGGGTCCAATCCTCCGGCGGCGACATGCTACCCGCTGGGCCACCGGCGAGTCGTCACAGCGTTGCAACTCTCGCGCTCCCAGCGACCTCGGGCCCTTCAACGACGGGTCGGCCCGGCCTGGGCTTCAGCGCAGCGCCCAGGTTGGACAGCGGGCTGGAACTGACCTGCAACTGAGCCGGAAGCGTCTCCTGCCAAACGAGTTAGCCCTAACTTCCGCTCCCTGAGCAGGCACGCTGCTTGCACCCTCGACTCGGAGGAGTGCCCCATGCCCCGACTCGTCCGCCTCTGCCTTCCGCTCCTGCTCGCCGCCGGCGCCCTCGCCCAGAGCGGCGACTTCAAGCAGCGGATCGCCGCCAACGACCCCTTCGTCGCCCACGGCAACACCGGCCGCTGGGTCAAGTTCACCATCGAGCTCTCCCAGCCCGACGCGGTCCAGTTCCAGAACAGCCGCCTGCACGCGTTTCACTACGACGCCGTGACCGCCGGGCTGCCCGGCTATCAGGGGATCAGCCGCGCCGACTTCGACGCCCAGGCGCTGCGCAACCAGGGGCGGACCCTGTTGCTGGGCGCGGTCCTGTTCCCCAAGCCCACCGGCTTCGGCAGCGGCGGGGGGATCGGGATCCCCGGCATGGGCCCGGGGATCGGGCTCCCCAACCCCCTGAACCCCACCGCCGGCGGCGAAGACTTCGGGATCCAGCTGATCGGGCTCGACCCCCTGCCCCGCGAGCTGGTGCGCGACGCCTTCGCCGCGGTCCAGGCCGCCGTCGCCGCCGGCCAGGGGGCCCAGGCCTTCTACATGCCGACCCCCAACCAGCGCGCCGTCGTCGAGCAGAACCAGCAGTTCTTCGCCGACGCCGGGATCGAGGTCTCGAGCCCCGCGCGCTGGAGCGGCAGCGACGCGGTCTACTCCCCGGGCTGGGCGCTGGGCCGCCTGGTCCAGCTCCCCCCTGGCGAGATCGAGGCAGCCTTCGCCGACGGGCGCCTGCGCCCCGAGGACATTCTGCTCACCGACGGCGTGCCCAACGACATGCCCCGGGTGGCCGGGATCGTGACCCTCGCCCCGGCCAGCGACAACTCCCACGTGGCGATCCTCGCCCAGACCTGGGAGATCCCCTTCGTGTTCCCCCAACCCGGCACGATCCAGGACGAGCTCCAGCGGCTCGTCGGACGCCGGGTGCTGCTGCGGGTCGGCAAGGGCGAGGGCGAGGCCGCGCAGCTCGACGACCTCCAGCACCTGGCCCAGCCCCTGGTCGACGCGATCCTCGCGCTCAAGGCGCCGCGCGCCATCGCCTTCCCCCCCGCTGAGCTGCAGGGCGCGCCGGGGCTGACCAAGGACAAGGACGACCTCTGGCTCGAGACCCGCGACCTGACCCCGGCCGACGCCAAGCGCGTCGGCGGCAAGGCCGCGCACTTCGGGATCCTGCACCGCTCCCTCGGCGCCCAGAGTCCGCGGGCGATCGCGCTGACCGCCGACCTGTTCGACGCCTTCCTCTCCAGCGACTACAACGGCGCGCCCCTGCGCGAGCACGTGCGCGCGACCTTCGCCAAGCACCAGGCGATCCTCGACGGCGCGACCCCGCCCCACAGCTACCCCGCCGACCGCCTGCCCGAGCTGCGCGCCGACCTGGCCGAGCTGCGGGACATTGTCGAGGACGACGTGCGCCTCCCCGACGCGATCCGCGACGACGTGCTCGAGATCCTCGCCGACCACTTCCCCCCCAACCTGCGGCTGCGCTTCCGCAGCAGCTCGAACCTCGAAGACGGCGCGTTCTCCGGCGCCGGGCTCTACCGCAGCGCCAGCAGCCGCTCGCGCAGCGAGCGCGTGTTCCAGGCGATCCGCCGGGTCTACGCCAGCTTCTACACCGAGCGCGCGGTGCTCGAGCGCCTGCGGCACCGGGTCGACGAAGACCAGGTGTTCATGGGGCTCGCCGTGCACCGCACCTTCCCCGACGAGATCGAGCTCGCCAACGGCGTGGCGACCCTCGAGGTCGACCCCAACGGCTTCACCCTCGAGCTGGCCACCCAGCTCGGCGCCGCCTCGGCGGTGCTCCCCGAGGACGGCGCCACCGCCGAGCTGGTGAGCATGTGGGCCAGCGGGAGCTTCGTTCAGGTCAACCTCGAGCGCACCTCGAGCCTCGTGCCCCTCGGGGGCCACGTGCTCGACTGGTCCAACGAGCAAGCGGAGTACAAGCAGCTGGCGCGCCTGCTCGAGCGGGTCGCCGCCGAATACTCCGCGACCACCGGCGTCGAGAGCCCGCGGCTGGACCTCGAGTTCAAGAAGCTGCGCGAGAACGGCGCCGAGGTGTTCGTGGTCAAGCAGGTGCGCCCGCTCCCCGAGCGCGCCCCCGCCAGCCAGCAGATCTTCCTCGTGCAGCCCGCCGCCCAGCCGACCCTCACCGTGTTCCAGGGCGAGCAGGCCGACGCCTACGCCCTGCACCGGCTGAAGTGCGAGGTCCGCTTTGGCCTGCGCGGCACCGGCTTCGAGCTCGACGACCAGGCCTTCGCCCGCTCCTTCCTCGACGACGTGCGCTTCACGAGCGCGGTGGACGGCGAGCTGCGCACCCTGGAGGGCGACCCCGCCAGCTGGGCCGGAGCGAGCTACGCCTTCGACCCCCAGACCCGTCGCGCGCGCTTCAGCTGGGAGCGCCCCGCGCGGAACCCGGGGGTCACGACCTTGATCCTGGACATCCCCGCCTTCGACGCACGGAACACCTCGCCGGTGGTGCTCCTCGACGAAGTCCGGACCTCGGTCGAAGCGAGCTACCGCGACCCGGTGCCGACCTCGGTCTTCGGCAGCCCGACCACGACCCTCGACGCCGCCCGCCTCAGCCCGCTGCACACGGGCCCCCTGCCCCAGGGCGCCCGCGCCCAGGACATGCGCGTCGAGGCCGGCGGGCTGACCCTCAACGGCCAGGTCGTGTGGCCCCCCTACCCCGGCGGGATCATCGCCGGCTACACCGCGCCGCTCCTCGCCTGGGAGGGCCCGCTCCTGCTCGAGGGCCTGATCCCGGGAGAGACCCTCCGCTTCGAAGACCACTACTCGCGCACCTACCGCCCCGACCACCACAACTTCGGCCGCACCTTCGCCCTCGAGCCGGCCATCAGCCCGGCCATCGACGCCAGCGTCAAGGACCGCCTGCGCGCCCTCCGCGTGCGCAAGCTCTACCTCAACTCGCAGAACCAGGCCTTCGTCGAGGACTTCGACGGCAAGCTCGAGCCCTGGCCCCGCCCCGCGGGCCCGGCGGCTGCCGCGGAGGCGGCCCCCGCCCAACCCGCGACCCCCGGGATCGAGGGCGCGCTGGAGGACGGCTCCAAGTAGCACGAGCCTGCTCCAGCCGGATCGTTGCACCCTCTGGGGTCAGCTCGAGCCCAGGTGCGTCTCGCACGGCCTCGCCGTCGCCCTAACCCGTTCCACTGCAACGGGCACAGCGATTGCACGCTCCCTCGTCGAGTGACGAGTCGAGGGATCCTGATTCTGGCTGCGGTGGCCGTGAGCGCGTGCCCCGCCCTGGCCCAAACCGACGGGTTTGGTCCCCGCAGGGCTGGGCCCGGCGGGGAGGTCCGCAGCGGGTTCATTCCCGACATGCTCGTCCAGGAGGCGTTCAAGGAGCTCCGCGGCCTCGCCGAGACCCGCGCGTCCGAACGCCTGGCCGCCACCCGCGACCCCGCCGCGCGAGCCACCGCCGCGCGCAACCTGGCTCGACTCCAGGGCCTGAGCATTCACACCCTGGAGACCAACGACGTGGTCGCCGAGCGCGTCGGCAGCACGGTGAGGATCTCCCACGGCCTGCTGACCGAGATCTACACCCGCTCCATGAAGCTGATGGAGGCGGGGACCATCGACGCTGGGGGCCGGGGCATGTTCCAAATGCGCGTGCTCTCGCTGATCCTCGCCCACGAGGTCGCCCGGGCCGGGGGCCTGCGCGCGAGCCGCGCCGCCGACGCCGAGGCCCTGCGCCTGTTGAAGGGCTCGACCACGTTGCAGGGAATCACCGACCTCGAGCTGCGCGAGGCGGTGCGCGCCTTCGACCGGCCGACCGGCAGCGCCCGCGTCGACACCCTCTTCACCCGCATGCGCAACCTGTTCCGCTACGGCACGCCAGGGGGGCGGGTGAAGGCCCTCGAGCGCGCGTCCCGCTGCGAGCCCGACCCCCTCGCTCGCTTCCGCCGCGGCGACGGCACCGTGCGCTGGGGCCCGGCGCTCAAGGCCGGAGCCGTGCACGAAGCCAACGGCGCCTCCCGCTTCGTGATGGCCTTGTTCCTCAAGGAGCTGGCGGTGGTCGCGGCCACCGGCGACCGCCTGCGGATCGAGGAGTTCTTCGACGCGCTGCTGACCACCGACTTCTACGAGCGCTACGGGCTCTTCGTCGGGGGCGCGCGCCTGGGCGAAGTCGCCTACACGCGCTACCTGAAGCGCTACGTGAAGCCCAGCTTCGTCAGCGGCGTGCTCAAGACCCAGCTGACCCTCGCCGCCGGGCTCGCGCTGCCCATGATCGTCAACGGCGAGTTCTCCACGAAGACCCTCGCGATCTCGTTGACCTCCCTCGGGCTCTCGACCGCGGCGGTCCGCGGCGGTGTGCGCGGGATCTCCTGGGTCGTGGGCCTCGACAAGGCCAAGCAAACCGGAATGCTGGGCAAGGTCGGCGCGGGGGCCGGGCGCCTGGCGCGGCTCGGGGGATGGTTCTACGCCGCGGCCGAGCTGGGCGTGATCCTCTACGCCTCGGAGCAGCTCGATCGCCTCGCCCACGAGGTCCTCGACCTCCGCGCCGCGCGGGGCTCCCTCGCCGACGCGGGCCTGAGCTTCGTCGACGCCGCGCGCGACCCCGCCGCGACCCCCGGCTCGTTGGAGCAGGCCGCCGCGGACTACCGCGACGCCTGGACCGCCTACCGCAACTTCCTCTACCGCGAGCTGGACGCCGACGAGGCGCGGCTCGCCGCGAGGCTGAAGCGCTTCGGCGAGCGGGCCGCCGAGATCGCCGACCTGCGCTGCGCCGCCCTCGAGCGCGTGCGCGACTTCCCCCGGCTCTGCGAGCGCGTGATCGCCGAGCACGGTTCCCTCGAAGCCTACGCCGAAGCCAAGGTCGCCGACGGCGAGCGCGCTCTCGCGGAGGACGTCTCGACCGCGCTCGCCGTCTACGCGCGCGATCGGGCCGCGCACCTGCGCGAGGTCTACGAGGGCAAACGCCGGCCCGGGCCGCTGCTCGACGACCCCGTCGCGTTGCTGGCGCGCCCCGAGGGGGGCGACCTCATGAACCGAATCGGGCGGGGCCTGCGCCGCCGCGCGCTGCGCAACGCCCTCGAGCGCGCCTCGACGAACCGCCTCCAGACCTACGAGGACGAAGCCGAGGTCTTGCGCGCGGTGCAGGCGCTCCTGCCTCCCGAGCTGGGGCAGGTCCTCGACCGGCAACAGGCCAGCCTCGACGCGCTCGCCGCGGCCGACGCGAGGCTCTACCGCGGCGGCGGAGCCCTCGAGCCGGCTCCAGCGCGCACGGGTGCCGTCGACGCGCTGCGGAGCCAGTAGGCAGGCTCGGAGCGTCTCCGGCGCTTACGCAGGAGGCGGCTCCTCCGGCTCGGCCGGCTCCTCTGGGTTCTCGGCTGGCTCCTCTGGCTTCTCGGCTGGCTCCTCTGGCTTCTCGGCTGGGCAGCAGAGCGCCTTGAAGGCCTGTCGCGCCTCGTGGGAGCCGATCAGGGCGACCAGGTCTTCGGCTTGGAACTCCTGGTCCGGGCCAGGGTTCGCCAGCAGCTCTCCGCCGCGGAGGATCCCGACCACGGCCGCGCCGGTCGCGCGGCGGATGTGCAGCTCGCCAATGCTCTTTCCGATCAGCCGGCTCTGGTCGGGGAGCTTCGACCAGGCGAGGGCGAACTGCGACTCCGCGACGCGCAGCTGCGAGAGCACCTGCGGCGCGCCGCTCCGCTCCACGCCGGTGACCTCGCAGCGCAGCGCCTCCGTGACGCGTTGGACCTCGTTGACCGGCACCTCGAGGTGGAGCAGGGCCTGGCGGAGCATCTCCAGGCTCGCCTCGAACTCGGGCAGCACGACCTCGGAGATCTTCAGCCCGCGGAGGATCGGGAGGGACTCGAGGTCCGAGGCCCGGGCCACGATCTCGATGTCGGGGTTGGCGCGGCGGGCGTGCTCCGCGATCGCGCGGGTCGTGACCACCCCCGGCGTGGTGATCAAGAGCAAGCAAGCCGCCTCGACGTGCGCGGTCTCGAGCACGACCTCGTGGCTGGCGTCGCCGAAGATCACCGGGGTCCCTTCGGCGCGGCCCTGCTCCATGCGTCGGTGGTCGAGCTCGATCACCACGTAGCGGTGGCCCCGTCGGCCGAGCACCTTGGCCACGTGCGAGCCGACGCGCCCTCCCCCAGCGATCACCACGTGATCGCTCAGCCCTGCGTCCGGGAGGTTGACGGTGTCCAGCGGCTCGTGCTGGAACCACCGCTTGCGCAAGGCATACAGCCTGGCGGTCTGTCCCGAGAGCAGCGGGGTCAGGACCATGGTCAGCACCGCCGTGGAGAGCACGAGCGAGTAGAGCTCCTCGTCGATCGAGTCCGTGTCGAGCCCGACCTTGGCCAACACGAAGGAGAACTCGCCCACCTGGAACAGCCCCAGCCCGACGGCGAGCGGGATCACGTTGCGGTAGCGAAACACGTAGGCGACGGCGGCGAAGATCAGCCCCTTGCCGAGGCTGGTGGCGAACACCAGGAACGCGATGGTGGGCAGGTTGTCGAGGAGGAAGGCCGGGTCGAGGAGCATGCCGACCGAGGCGAAGAACAAGAGCCCGAACAGGTCGCGGACCGGGACGATATCGCTCAGCGCCTGGTGCCCGTAGTCCGACTCGCTGAGCACCATGCCGGCCACGAACGCCCCGAAGGCGAAGGAGAGCCCCAGGGAGTGCGTCAGCAGCCCGACCCCGAGGCCGATGGCCGTGATCGCGAGCACGAACAGCTCGCGCGAGCCGACGCGGGCGATCTTGGACATGGCGAAGGGCAGCAGCTTGGTGCCGAACACGACCGTGCTCCCGAGGAACGCCCCGGCCTTGAGGGTCGCGAAGCCGAGCGCCGGGAGCCCGACGGCGGGGTCGTTCAGCTGAGGCAGGATCACCATCAGCGGCACGACGGCCAGGTCTTGCACGATCAGCATCCCGACCATGACCTTGCTCGAGAGGGTCCCCAGGTAGCCCTGGTTCATCAGCGTCTTGAGGATCACCATCGTGCTCGAGAGGGCGATCAGCGCCCCCAGCCAGAGGGCTGGTTTCCACTCCCAGCCCAGCAACTTGCCGATCCCGAACCCGAGGGCAATCGTCAGGCTCAGCTGAATCGGCGTCCCCAAGAGCGCCACCGAACGGACCGGCTTGAGGTCCTTGAGCGAGAACTCGAGCCCCAGCGCGAACAGGAGGAGCGCGACTCCGATCTCGGCCAGGAGCTCGATCTCGTGCACGCTGGAGACGGTCACCCCGCCGGTGTGCGGCCCGAGGAGGATCCCGACCAGGATATAGCCCAGGATCAACGGCTGACCCAGGCGCTGCATCGCCAGCCCCGCGAAGAAGGCGGCGACGACGAGCAGCACGATGTCACCGGCAATGCCCATTGGCCTCTCGCTCCCCCACCTGCCGTGAGCACCAGCCCCGTCAGGGCGAGGATTCTTACACACGAGGCAAACGCGTCGATCGCCCGCGTGGAGAAGACCGCGCAGCCCTGGCGCCACCCGGTCACTGAAGCCGGGCGAAGGCAGGCTTCGCCCCTACCCGAAACTGCCACGGCCAGGCAGTCGTCGGACGGCGCGGCGTTGCGCCCCCTAGCTCAGGCGGCGGGCCGCGCCGCCGTCCGGGTGAGCAGGGAGCGGCAGAGCCCGAAGCAGGTCAACGTCCAGGCGGCGAGGGCCACGACCACGAACACCCGCGGGACCACGAGCAGGAACGGGAGCGCCAGCGCGCGGGAGAGCTCGAAGGAGCACACCGCGTACATGCCCAGGGGGAACACCGCCCCCCAGTAGCGTGGGTCGTAGCGGAGGGGATACCGGCGGTAGAGGTGACGCCAGGCGCCGAGGACGAGCAGCAGCGGAATCCACCAGGTGGCCGCCGACCAGAACAGGAGCGTGAACCCGCGCAAGAAGGGGGGCAGGCTCTGCAGCAGGGAGGAGCCGGGGGCCGCGGCGATCAGCTGGCAGCCAGCGACGGTCGAGATCGCCATGGCGCCCATGTTGATCCAGTAGGGCGGCTGGAGGTCTTCCGGGGTCATGGGCACGAAGGTCCAGCGGTAGACGACGAGGGAGCTCAGCCACCCGTAGAGCAGCCCCCCGCTGAGCCAGGTTCCGAGGGCGAAGAACAGCAGCAGCTCGGCGTGCTCCGGCCAGCGCGCGGCGAGCAGGCAGCTCGACGACGAGACCGCCTGGGTCGCGACCACGGCGACCAGCCAGCCTCCGTTGAGGCCCTCGCCGAGGTCGGGCTTGGAGCGCTTGACCGTCAGCGCCGTGAACACGGTGTAGGTCAGCACCAGCCACAGCAGGGTCCCGAGCGCCCACAGCGCCGTGGCCAGCCGAGGGAGCGGCTGCACGAGCATGCACTGCACCGCGAGGACGCAGGTCCCGGCGGGCCAGGTGAAGAAGCCCACCCCCCGGGAGTGGTCGCTGAGGTCAGCGACGAACGCCCGCGGGAAGCGGAGCGCGCGCCGGGCCATCAGCACCCACAGCACGCAGAAGAAGACCCCGTTGAGCCCGAGCAAGCCCAGCGCCAGCGCCTCGAGCTGCATGTGCTCGCAGGCGATCGAGACGATCCCGGTCACCATCACGAGCGCGAAGTAGGCGGGACGTGGATCCCGACCCTCGGCCGGTGGGGGGGGCTCAGTCTGCGCAGGCACGCCGGGGATCATAGCCGAGCCTGGGAGGCACTCCGCGCCCAACCGACGGGCTGTCCCGAGTCGGACAGAATTCAGACACCCGGCCCCCTCCTGAACCCGTTTACGTCACGGCAGCGCCGGGGAGGCGGTGGTGCTAAGGCCATGCCTACACAGGGGTTGGTGTGGCAGCCAGCGCTCCTTGGGTCCCTGCGACGCGGCGCCCGAGAGGGCGCGCGTCATGGGGTACGTCGCTTGCGTCACGCATGGCGAGAACTGGAGACACCCATGAAACACCCCCTCCCCTGGCTAGCCCTCTCGCTGGCCGCATTCCTCCCCGCCGCCGCAGCCCAGGACTACGACCCCACCGACTACGACGAGTACGAGTGCGTGCGCATGGAGATCGAGGCGCTCTCGATCGAGGCCCAGCTCCTCGACGGGCGCGTGATCCTCAGCCGCAACGAGAGCCCGGAGGCGTGCTTCAAGTACCTCCGCCACGTGGGCGAGGAGGGTCGCACGACCCCTTCGGTCAGCTGCAGCACCTACCTCAGCGCCGAGACGCTGAAGGCGCTACGGATCGCGACCAAGCGGGCCGACGCCAGCGGGTTCAGCTCGGAGCGCTCGACGGTCACGCTCTTCCAGCAGCTCCCCGACACGTTCCACTACCTCGACCCCTCCGACGCCCAGGTGCGCAAGCTGACGGACCTCCTCGGCGAGATTGCCCAGACGCTGAAGTTCCCCGACGTGCGGGAGGTGGCGCTCACCGACGGGCCGACCCTGGACGAGGGCTACGCTTCGATCGGCTTCGACGGCTCCGGGCTCCAGCTGGCCTACACCCAAAACGGACTTCGACACCCGGTCGGCCGCCACGACGTCGACGCGACCCTCCGCGGGCAGCTCGCGGCCGACTTC